>Ga0208191_1000017_pt1 | contig 178528 bp, 193 predicted proteins | sample June2015DPH_13_5_FD_184709 | JGI IMG/M metagenome (GOLD analysis project Ga0208191, IMG submission 184709) | Peatland microbial communities from SPRUCE experiment site at the Marcell Experimental Forest, Minnesota, USA - June2015DPH_13_40... | ecosystem: Environmental > Terrestrial > Soil >... | reverse complement strand
GCCATCCTTGGAATAGGATTCATTGCTATCGGGTCCATACGGCGCGAGAGTTGCACTGACTTTCTCGATGTAGTCCGGGGCGGGCGGCTGGCCTTCGAAATTCCATATTCCAAACTGGACGCTCATGATTTGCTCCCTCGCTCCCCGTTCGAACTCGATATGTTCCTCGCGACTGTTTTTGTAACCCCTACATGGGCTAGCTTTCGATCGAAGGCTGCCATCTCAGCTTGGGCTTCAACGTTGTATCCAGGTTTATGATCCGCAAGGGGCCAAGATCCTTGAGCCACTCTTCCAGGCAGAACGTACGCCGCAACGCGATCATGGGGACCTCTTCGCCACGACGGATCTTCTGCAATGCCTCCGAGACACGTTCCGGGTCCACAATTCCGAGCGAACTGCTCAGCATGTTCTGAGTCATCTCCGCGAACCGGGCCCAGTCGCTTGAGATAGCTACCATCGGTGCCCGGGCAACAAATGCCTTCCCCTTCCTATTCAGGATCTCGTCCGGCACGATGCCGACGAGCGCGCGGCGCATGAGCGAACGTCGTTGCGTCGGGCGGACGAGTTGTTCCCGCGGGATCGCAAACATGAATTCCAGCAAGCCGCGATCCAGATAGGGGTAGCGTTTCTCGTAGGGTGGTTCGAATGGCAAAGCGGTGCGCGCCAGTTGCCTTCGCAAGGTGTCGAGGGTGCTTACATTTTCCTGGAAACTCGGCAGAGGACCGAACAACTTCATCCTGGAGGGGTAGCCGGTCAGCGCGGCTCGGTAGCGCTTCACAAAATTGGACCGCAGCCATGGGGCCGGTCGCATGTATTTTGGGACACCCACGAGGGCGGGAGGGCAGAATCCACGCACGGCTTCCCAGAACAGATGGAACCAGGGCTTTCTCTTTTCCAGCGCCCAGACTTTCAGCTGATGAGCAAGGGCACCGAATTGTGCTCTTGCGAGAAGATTCTCAAGTTCGGGTGCGGGTGTGGGCACACCGCCCATGACTTCGTCGCCACCGATGCCGGAAAGCACGACACGATTTCCTTGCGAGGCCATACACGCCCTGATCTGCGGAGAAGTGCGGCCATCGTAGCCGGGAGTTTGCACAAAGCGGCCGTGAGCAGATTCGGGTAGTGGTTCGGGCACGCGGACTTCTTCCGGATCTTGCGCCCCGACGTCGACGTGCCAGCCGGTGCGACCACGTTTTTCTTCGACTTTGGTGAAGTAGGGGCGCTCGTTCCAGTTGGGTTCGGAGTCGTCATAGTAGGAGATGGTATCGAGACGAGGCGTGTCGGCGGCGCCGCGGGCGAGAATGGTATCGGCCATGCAGACGATCGACGAGGAGTCCCTGCCACCGCTGAGCTCGGCGAGAACAGGTCTATCCGAACGGAGTTTGCGCTGGACCGCTTTTGCGAAAACGACGCGGAAGTGCTCCTCGTATTCAGCCTCAGTGCGGTAACGGATTTTGTTCTTTGGGTCGAAATCCCAATACTTGCTCACTGCGTGTTTTCCGGGTCGGAGGAGCACGGATGAAGACGGCGGCACGGAGTGAATGCCGACGCAGGCTGTTAGATTCGCGGCCGGAAACATAGAGAACCAACCGGCGATGTATTCCTCGTTGAGGTCGAAGCTTTTACCGGCAAGCCGGACGAGTGGATCGAGAATCGTGCACCAAGTAACCTGATTGTTGTCGAAACAGTAGTAAAGATGGCGCGTGCCGATGGGGTCTTTGGCCAGGATCAGCGAGCGGTTGCTAGGGTTCCAGATTGAGAGAGCCCAATCTCCGATGAGCTTGGCAAAGCAATTGGCGCCCCACTTTTCGAAGGCCATTGCGACGATGGCGACGTCCGTGGAACCATTGGTCAAGGAATCGCTCAGTTCGCTGATGAGCTCAGCGCGATTGTCCAAGCGGCCGTCCCAAGTGATGACAGCGCCAGACGGAGAAATACATGGCTGCTTCTCGCGCCGTGCCTCCCTCGTGGTGTGGAAGGCGCGATAGAGGATTCTTATGCCATCCTTGGAATAGGATTCATTGCTATCGGGTCCATACGGCGCGAGAGTTGCACTGACTTTCTCGATGTAGTCCGGGGCGGGCGGCTGGCCTTCGAAATTCCATATTCCAAACTGGACGCTCATGTTCGCGTTCCTTGCCGGTTTCCCGATTGTTGTTTTGGGTGATGGTGCGCCTTGATCAGCGCGCAGTAAACAGGAAACAGTTGGCTCTTTCTGCGATAAGGCTAGCCTTTTCTGCGAACTTGTATTCAGGTTCTGTGACATGTGCTTCGCGGATACAGAGCGCCACCGGAAGCCTGACCGATCTGGAGAACGTGGAGGTCGTGCTGATCCTGAATAGGAGAGAGTGGCGAAACCTATGTCTGAATAGCAGACGGGAACAACATGCTATGACGAGGTCGTCGAAGGGCTGGTCGTGCATTGCTCGTCATCAAGAACAAGACAACGCTTCTTGAGTACTTCGATGAAGTTCGTTACGTCACGCTTGGCTTGTTCCTGAGAGGCCCCAAACAACGCCACAAGTTGGGCAACGATCATTTCAGCGGACAGATTACTCGCCAGTTGTTGCCAAATAAATGCTGCGACCGGGTTGAGCTCAAACATAGGCCGACCAGCAACTTCTAACTGAGCCTTGCCAGTCGAGCCCGACACTAGACGCGCCACACTGGATACCTTCATATTCACGCTGCCGCAGCCTGTAATAAACCTCAGAAATCCGGCTGGCGACGATCCTCACTAGACATCACTAGGCCGTATTTGCATAGCCGTGCGAGAGTCCAATGGATTTCGTTGATAGATATCGAAAAGCCATCAGAGCAGGCCAAGTCGACCACCATCTTCACCGGGGTTCCGGGACGCTCGTCGATAATCCGTAACAGGTCACTAAAATGCTGCGGAAAAAAGCGACCGTGCAAAGGACAGAGGAAGTAGAAGCGATCGGGTCGTCTCAACCACTCTCGCCCCTCTGCGGTTATAAAGCACTCAGATTCGGAGCTTCGCTTTGCGCTCGCAAAGTGTCCGAAACAGTCTTCCAGTGAAACACTGAGTATTGGGCTTCTGGTAGTCCCACCTCGACATGCCGCCTTTGCCATTTGGGCGGATTCGTGCCACAACTCTTCATATCGATTGACGATGACCCTCCAGCTACAGCGGTCCTCTGCAAATTGTCTTCCGGCTCGCCCCATTTCCCTCCGAAGTGCTGAATCCAGTACGAGCTTCTCCAGCTTTTCACATAGGGCCACGAAGTCGATAGTCGTTGATTGGGCCAATAGGTCTTCCTCCAGCATTGAACTCGTGCAATCAGCCAGCTGCAGGCGACCGATGTCCGCCGGGAAAAACGACCGAACCAAGAATCCGGTTTCACCATCGGTGACTAAATCTCGATATCCGTCCCAGTCTGAAACGACAGCGGGGAGTCCGTAGGCGAGCGCTTCAGCGACTGCTAATCCGAAAGTTTCCTGTATGTTGTCGCTGGGTGATATGAAAATGTCTGCCCCGGAATACAGCAGATGTTTATCATCTGCTGTCGGATTTACCCATACCGTTAAGTTCGTGAGACAGTTAAGATCGGCCGCCAGTGCTGTGAGCCGGGGCGCTTCATTCATCTGCGTGTCGTCACCCGCGATGACTAAGTGGAACACTGTACCTCTGCGCGACAGTATCGATAGGACCAGCAGCAAAGGTCCTAAATCGGCTTTGCTCATCTGGGATAGACGACCAAAGAACAAGGCTATGGTATGCTCCGGCGCCAGTGCTAATCGTTGACGTAGCAGGACTCTAGCTGTGGGATCCACGGTCGGAATCCTCACACCAAGTGGAACAAGGACGCGACGCGCTCGATGCTGGATGTTCGCTGGCAACAACTGATCAATCTCTTCGACGTAGACCTGTATCGTCTTCATTCCGGCCCTGCTTGAGCAAAGGAGTAGATCATATTCAGTCAGCCCCGCAAAATATTGCTGCAAAATATTAAAGACCATTCGCGCAGAATTGATGGAGTGGACGAATCCGCATAGAGGGACGTCATATCGTTGGAGTTTATGGCGTATTGTCGCTAGAGTACGCAACTCCGGGCCCATGGTAGCTAGCACGAGTTGATCGGAATCATTGGGCAGCGGTTTGCTCCCCGCAGAAACGGGGACTAGCCTGTTAGCCTTGTCCGGAGCTAGGCCCTCTGCTATCAATTCGTTCTTTTGTTGGTCCGTGAATCCTGGTACAAAATATGCGTCGTAAGTTCCGTATGTGAGAAGCGCGCAGAGCGCATTCCAGGCAAATACCCTGGCCCCCAGGATCGTTGTGGGGTCGCTCTGCTTCGGCCGGAGTTCGGGATTCCTGGGAAGGACAGGAATGTAAAGAGCCTTCATCTACTTCTTTCGAACAGCTTAGTTCCTCGAAACATGACATTGGTTCGTCCTGCTGTTCTGTCAGCAGGGGTCGCATCCTTGGTGTGCCGGTCTGCGCTTCATAGGTGAAGGTGCGCCCGAAGCAGAGCGGAGTAAACCGGAAACACTTAGGCTTTTCTGCGAAGCAGCTAGCCTCTTCTGCCTGTTCTTAGGCTCCAGACCCTTCGCCGGCAGACTAGAGTCAGAATCTGCGCAATCGGATGATGGGCCGTCACGCAATGCTAGTTTGCGAAAATCGGTGGGACTCAGGTGGAACTGCTCCTTGAATCTGCGTGTGAAATCAGGCGGACTGCGATATCCAAACTCGATGGCGATCGCTTTCACGGAGAGGTCCGTTGTCCTCAAGAACTCTGCCGCGGCCGTCAACCGTTTCTTTTTGGCGTATTCCCTAACGCCCAGTCCCCTGGAAAGTTTGAAAAGTCGAGCTGCATAGGCGCCCGAAATATCTAGCTTGAGCTCTCGGCAGGTGTGTTCAAGATCCCAACCGATGCGACCATCGTGGCTGTCGATAAAGTCTGTCAACTTCGCAATCCTCTGGTCGCCGTCATTCCGCACCGCAGGAAAGCTGGGAAGCAGGCGATCAAGAAGGTTATTGAGACCGCCTCTATATCCGAGTGGCGGTGATTCGTGGTTCATGGAATTGAGTTTCCGATGCAAGATTTCGTTCTCGGTTAATTCTTCTGGAAAAACTTCCACCCGGAATTACTGTTCCTGCCCTTCAACTTCTTGTTCATTAGCATCGATCCAAGACTGCGTACATTTCCGGCACGTACGTTTTGTCGTTGACCACGCGACCATCCACCTCGACCCAGGCATGCGCCTTGAATGGCAACTGTTGTGTGCCGATTACCATTTGGGCGAATATCCCGTGGCTCTTGAGGAGGCAACTCGTCGCTGCCGATCGCTGCAAACAAAGCGCCTCTTTCCAGTACCAGATACAAGCCATGTCAACTGCCGAACAAATGCGTTCCACTGCGTCGAAAGCAGGCGTCCTCTTTCCCACCGGATAGTTGCGAACCTCGTCGTAGAGCGCCGCGAAATCACCTCGCGCCAAGGCGAGATCGAACTGAATCAGCTTTAAGTACGCCTTCAAAACAAGAAACGACATGGTGCACCTCATTCACACCGTCAGCTGCAACTGGCGCAAAGAATCTTGGTTCGAGCTCAGACCGCCTCGCCCGGTTCGTGCTCTTCGACGAGGTGACACTTCTTCAAGTTCTGGAGAAACTCCTGCACGTCGTTCTCAGCAAGGTCTCGGCTGATGCCGAACTCGCGGCTAATCTGATCGACGATCGCTGACTCGGTGGAGCCACTTTTGAGGAGTTCGAGGATTCGTGACCCGACGAAGTTGAGGTTGAACATCTGACCTTGCCGGACATCCAGCACAATTGCGCCGTCCTGGTTGTGGGTGCTACGAACTGTGTCGGAAACCCTATACATCCGAAGCTCCGTTCGGTTGCCGAGTCACGTGGGATTGTCTGGAGCGCACTTTGACACCCTTGGCCAGTTGAAAGCCAGTAAAAGGTGAAAACTTTCGGTAAAGCAACATAGCGGGAGAGATCTTACTGCGGGTCAACAACATGCCTCTCCTGTTTCTCACGCGGAAAAAATCAATCTGTCCACTCTTGGCCCCTATTCGCTGCAGGAGTCGCGCCCGTGTACATTGCTCTGCAGGAGATAAGGTCGCGCTTAGCCAGCACTCACGACGACAGTTCGCTGAGATCTCTCCCCAGGGTCGAAGCTGTGGAAATAACCAGCCGGGAGTGAGCGCCACGAGCAATCATGTACGAATCGGGCGGACCGTCGTTGACGATCCGCCCACCCGAAAGAATGACAACCCTTCCGAATGTAGAGAATGTCGTAAGCCGATGGGAGACGACAATGAGCGTGGATGCGCTGAGATTACGCCGAATGTTCTCAAGAACAAGCGCTTCCGAACCAGGATCAAGACAGGAAGTTGCTTCGTCAAGAATTAGAACCCGAGGTTGTTGCAGGAGGGCTCTGGCAATAGCAAGCCGCTGGCGCTGACCACCGGAGAGTTGGCAACCCCCCGGCCCGATCCGTTGGCGGAGTCCATCGGGCAGAGCTGAGACAAACGATGAGAGTCCGACGCTCCCAATGACCTCCCGCAATTCACGTTCAGTGGCCGCTGGCTGCACAAAGCGAAGGTTGGAGATGAGCGTCCCGTCAAACAGAACCGGGTCGCGAGGCAAATAGCAGATGTGCCGGCGCAGACTCTCCAGTTGAATGTTCCGGATGTCTTCGCCTCCAAGTCGGATCGACCCGCGAACTGGGTCATAGAGCCGCGCTATCAGTTTTGCGAGAGTGCTCTTGCCGGCCCCGTTCTCGCCGGCCATGGCGACGTGCTCGCCCGGCAGGATCCGAAGCACAGGGATGTGAAGCATGTCCTTCTGTCTCTGATACCCAAACTCAACAGCAGCAAATTCGATCTGTGGCGGGTGTTCCTTTGAAATGTGGACGGCGGCAGCGGCATTTGTCACGCTCGGGCACAGTGCAAAAGAGGACTGCACCTGCCGGATACTGGCGAAGGTTTTCTGGGCCCTCGCATAGAGGTCAGCGGCGCCACTCAGCGGCTCAAACAGTTGAGTGACGAATCCGTAGAACGCTACCAAACTGCCAACGCTCAACCTTCCCGCGAGGACGCTCTCCCCGCCGTAGCCGATGACTGCGCACATGGCCAGAACAACCGCCAGGGAACTGCACACTGTAAACCAAACACCAGTGGTGAATAGCGTTTGCTGCGATCGGACCGCATGGGCCAGGAGCCGGAAGGCCCTTCGCTCCTGGCGTTTTTCCTGTCCCAAGAGTTGTATGGGAATCACCGATGAAAGATGTTCCTCCAGGAAACTGTTCCATGCGAGTCGATCGCCCTGCACTGCGTCGGCGTTAGCCGCAAGACGGCTCCTGAAGTGTTGCCGTGTGATCAGAAAGACCGGCACAAGAGGAATAACGGCCAGCGTCAACACTGGACTGAGCAGGAACATAGTCGCCAGTGTGAAACTGGTCGTCAGGAGCATCCGCAAGATCGCCGGCAGGAGGTCGGACCCAAAGTACGAGACTTCTTCGATCGGTTCTTTGAGGGGATACATCACACTACCCACAGGCGTGTTCTCGTAGTAGTCGGCTGAGAGCGTGTCGAGGTGCCGCAGCAGGCTTACTCGTAATGTGAGGCCCATTTTTTGGGCCGCGCTCAACATCAAGTAGTTGCCGAGGCTCGTGAGTGCCATCCTGCCCTGATAGCCCAGGAAGATCAGCCCGACCGCCGGCAGAAGCAAGCCCATCTTTTTCTGTGGAATGATCTGATCGATCAGCCACTTGAGCACGAGCGGAGTGAGAAGGGCCAGAAGACTCCCGGCGGTGATGCACAGGAAACTGGCCACGTGCCAGTGCAGAAGCGGCCGAATCTGTTCTGAGAGCCAGCGGAGTTCGCTCGGAAGCCAGGACGACCAGCGGCTTCGCTCATGCGAGAGACAGGACAACGACTCCACCTTAGCGTGAGAGTAGGCAGGCGCACTCTGGTCTGTCCAGAAAATGAGTAAAGTGTTCGCCTTTCGATCAATCCTGCGAGTTTTCCCAACAATGAGCAGGATCTTGAAGCAGAGCGACCAATCGATTCGTTCGGAAATTCGACAACTCACACCAGCTTTCTTGCGATCATGACAATTTGCCCGACCACTTCGACCTCGTGGTGGTAACGGAACTGTTCCGGACGATGAAAGTGCTGGGAGTAGGGATGGACAACCAGGGTGCCGTTCTCAATGCCGCAGCATGCGCAAAGATATGTTCCGCCACGCTTCAAAAGGACATACAGTGGTTGTTGCCATAACGGCTTTGACGAGAAATGGAAGGGCTTCCTCCTACGGCGATTCACGAGGGCCAACAGCCCGTTTGCCAGATAAGGATGGAGAACATCGTGTTTGCCGCCAATCCAGAAGAAATCGTCCAGCGAAGCGTCTTCCAAGCCAGAGAGTGGCCCGATGGATTCACGCAGGAAAAACGGCACTTCCTCGCACCGTTCAATGAGCTCCTCAAGGAATCCCCCACCCGCCAACTTGTTGTCTTCGGCGGAATCCGGTTGCGGGAATCTGGCAACGAAATGATCGGGCATCGGCTCGCTGCCGGCTTCTTCTGGGACAATCCCGAGTGCCTTCAGGAATGTTTGAAATTGCAGGCCGTAAAGCGAGCAGAGAGTAATGGCCTTTTGAAGGTGACGCGGCGTCGTGTTGAAAAGTTCGTAGTCGCAGAGGGAACTGGGGGAGATGAAGTATCTGTCATCACCAAGAATATCCGCGATCTTGCGGCTCACTCCCGATGCTTCGCGCAGTGACAAGCGCATTGTGATTCGCGCGCCGCGCAGCAGGGAGCCAACCTTTTCTTCGTGGGACAATGGGCGCGGTTTCCACTGTTTTGCCAGTTCCTTCGGAACTTCAGGCTCTTCGGCCATGAGCAAAGGCCGAAGTTCGAGATCCACTATGCCCAGAAGCCTTGCCTCTTGAGGACGCCGCAGCTCGACCTGCGCGTAGGAAAGCTTTTTACTGACCGGCACGATCACACTGTCTCCAATGGCACGCAGGCGGCAACAAAACAGACCCTTGCAGTGCTCAATGAGGAATATACGGCTGGATATACCATTCGCCCGAAGGACAAGTTTGTCGGGAATATCTGGGTTCACCCGCACGATGCTTCCTGGCAGCAGTTCTGGAAAAGCAAGTGCGTCTTGGTATCCGATCTTTGCGTATAGGAAACCCCGATCGTCGGCTTCTGACAGGGAACGAAGTCGCCTGGGAGGAGATGGCTCGAGCAACTGACCGAGCGGCGCCATCGGGGGCGCAGGAACGTCCCCGATTCTGTTTCGCAGCCAGGGGACCCAGGCATCGGGGTCAGCCAGGGACGAATCCAGAAGGATCGTGCGGCTTGATGGCAGCGAGATCTGCAACCGTGCGATGTCTTCGAGGTCAGCCCCGAACACGCGCAGCCAGTCAGACAATCGATAGCCGGTAATGCGACTGAAGGCAGCAAACTGGTAAATGCTTGGGCTGAACGTTCCACCGCGGAGGTCGTAGTAGAGATTGTGTGGAAGAAAATATGGGGAAGAACGGCCATACAATTTCGCCGATCGCTGCGATGCCTGGTAGAGGGTAAGATCCTTAAGCGCGAGGATGGAGTGGATCCTCTCGGCAAGGCCTCTAGTGGCTTGCGACTTCTTCCTGCGGCGTGCTGGCACGTCTCTCGCTGCTTCTTTCCTGCGAGAATTTCTGGTTTGCGCCGATCATCGGACGCCCCGTGCTAATACCAGAAAAGTAGGCGCCTGGTTCTGGGCCTTTCCCCGAGGCGCCTTCTGGCTTCTGCTCGCAGAGATTCAATCTCTATAGGCATGATGAACCGCAATTGCCACAACTATCTGTGGCGTGTCCGGAACTGCGACCAGGCAGAGGCAATTCCCTAACAACACTCGATACATACGAAGTTCTCAGGTTGTAAGGTGCTAGTAGAACAGTGGTCGGAGTCCCGAACAGCCCCGAATGGCGACTATATCCGGCTGTTCGGGTTTCCGTAAGAAATCATTTACTTTGTGGATAAAGGGACCATTTGCGGTAACATAAACAAAATTCTGTAAAGATTGGCAGTGCGATGTTTGCCTCGTCATCCAGCCTGGAGTTCGGTAAGCGGCTGAGAGCTGAACGGGAGCATTTGCGCTTGTCCCTTCGGCAAGTGCAGGAGTTGAGTCGCGGCATAGCCGAACACCGTAAGAATCACGAGTACTGTATCCCCCACTCTTCGCTTGCGGACTTCGAGAATGGCAAACAGTTACCTAACATTTACAAACTCTACAGCTTGAGCGTCATCTACGGACGCCAATACGACAAACTTGCAACCTTCTTCGATGTTCCCGTTGGTGAGGCCGAAAAAGACCACAAGGCGTTGGCTTTTCCGCAGACGTATTTGGTAGGAGCTGCCTCGGAACTTGGCGAGTCCGCGATCTTGTCGCCGCTCGAACTCCGGGAAAGGTTGCGGTTCGAACGAACCAACCTCGTGTCGAAGATAGTCGAAAATTGGAAAGATGTTCCTCCCGCTTTGCTGCAGCAGATGGACTGGCGCGATTCCCTTTACGGGTACATCGGGATGCAAGATCACACCCTGGACCCTATCATTCGTCCGGGATCTTTTGTGCAAATCGATTCCCGGCAGAGAACGGTCCCGCCGGTGAACTGGCATAGCGACCATGACCGTCCGATCTTTTTCTTCGAGCTTCGCGATCGCTATGTGTGCACCTGGTGCGAATTGCACGGCAGTCAATTAATTCTGGTTCCGACCCCACAGTCACGAGGACAGGCCAAGCATATCCGCTATCCAGGCGATGCCACCATAGTCGGACGGGTCACGGCGGTCACCATGCGTATTGCAGAAACGCGCGAAATCTCGATGAAAGGATCTCCGCTGACGTGAACCCGCATGCAGCCTTTCAGTGTCCTGGCAGCAGTTTTCCTGTTGCTCGACCCGAAACACCCCTCACTGACTCCTAGTTGTTTGGTCGTCAACCGGCGACGCTCGCACCGATGAAGCCATCTCGCGAGAGGCCTCCGGGACTGGAGGCCTTTTGTCCGATGTCTAGGATGTCCGCGATCGTAAGCTCGCGCAGCATATCTTCGACGATCTCGCTCACCTTCCAAAGGGCGTGGTAACCGGGGACGGGTTCCACGTGCTGGCATGGTTCTCCGTGAATACCGCTTCGCCGCGGTTCCTGGCTGGCCTTGATCACGTCGAATACGGAAATGTACCGCGGGTCGCGGGCGAGTGTGTATCCGCCCTTACTACCATGGTGGGACATCAACACGCCGGCTGCGGCAAGTCGCTGGAGGATCTTGGCCAATGCTTCATGGGGCAATCCATAGAATTCGGCCAAGCCATTGGCGGTGAATGAACCCTCGCCACCGTGTTCTGCCAGGTACTGCGCAGCGAGGAGACCGTAACACGCTCTCCGAGTTAGCAACATAACGAATCCCGCTGGTCTGGCCGATTCGGACCGACACCCCGCCCGGGCCGCCTAGCCCAAGCCGACGTGCGATTGCAACAGAAGCCGCCTTCTTGGGGGTTGCCGGGCCTTGCCAGCCGCGCCATCGAGGTTTTACAATTAAATTGTACCAAATCAGTACTATTTAAATCTACTCATGTAGGGCGGTTCGCAAACCTCTGAGACAGGGGCATGGACGGATGATCCGACTAGGCAAATTGACGGACTACGGGTTGGTCCTGATGACTCACATTGCGCAGAACCATGATCGGTTGCTGCACACCGCGCGCGACCTCGCTCTGGAGTCGCAGCTTCCGCTGCCCACGGTGAGCAAGCTTTTGAAGGAGCTTCTGCAGGGTGGGCTGCTGGTCTCGCACCGTGGCATCAGAGGTGGCTACAGTCTGGCCAGAAAGCCGCGAGAGATCTCGGTGGCTGAAATCATTGCTGTACTCGAGGGTCCAATCGCGCTCACTGAATGCAGCACTAACGTCTCCGGGCAGTGCGACTTGGAGCCGTGTTGTCCCATCAAGGACAATCAGCGGATTATCAGCCAGGCGGTGCGCGGGGCACTGGAGAAGGTGATGCTTTCCGATCTCAGTCAACCCTTGCACCTCGCCGCCATCAGGAATGCGCGCGGGAACCTAGTGCCCACGATTGGTTTTGTATCCGGGAGAATGCAATGAGCACCAACCTGAACACCATCCAGGATCTTGCCGACCGGGAGTACAAGTGGGGCTTCGTCACTTCCGTCGAGGAAGAGAGAGTCCCAAAGGGACTCAACGAAGACATGATTCGCCTGATCTCGGCCAAGAAGAATGAGCCGGAGTTCATGCTCCACTGGAGGCTGAAGGCCTATCACCACTGGGCATCGCTGGAGAAGGCCCAAGCGGAACCGAAGTGGGCGAACGTCAAGTACGGGCCGATCGACTACCAGGAAATCGTTTATTACTCCGCGCCCAAACAGAAACCCGGCCTCACGAGCCTGGAGGAACTGGATCCCGAGATCCTGCGCACCTACGAAAAACTGGGTATTCCGCTTGAAGAGCAGAAGCACCTGGCGGGTGTGGCTGTGGATGCGGTGTTCGACAGCGTCTCCGTGGCCACGACCTTCAAAGAGAAGCTCGCTGACCTGGGAATTGTCTTCTGCTCCTTTTCGGAAGCGGTGCAGAAGCATCCGAACCTGGTGCAGAAGTACCTTGGCTCAGTGGTGCCTTATACCGACAATTTCTTTGCCGCCCTGAACGCGGCCGTGTTCACTGATGGGTCTTTTGTCTATGTCCCGAAGGGTGTTCGCTGCCCGATGGAACTTTCCACCTACTTCCGTATTAACGCGGCGAACACCGGCCAGTTCGAACGCACATTGATCGTCGCCGACGAGGGCTCCTACGTCAGTTACCTCGAAGGCTGCACGGCGCCCATCCGCGATGAAAACCAGTTGCACGCTGCCGTGGTCGAGTTGATCGCCCTCGACGACGCGCAGATCAAGTACTCGACGGTGCAGAACTGGTATCCAGGCGACAAAGAAGGCAAGGGCGGTATCTACAACTTCGTGACCAAACGAGGCAAGTGCCTGGGTGTGAACTCGAAGATCTCCTGGACGCAAGTGGAGACCGGCTCAGCCATTACCTGGAAGTATCCGAGTTGCATCTTGCAGGGTGAGAACTCAGTGGGCGAGTTCTACTCGGTTGCCCTCACCAACAATTACCAGCAGGCCGACACCGGCACCAAGATGATCCACATCGGCAAGAACACGCGCAGCACCATCGTCGCCAAGGGCATCTCTGCCGGCCACGGCCAGAACACTTATCGAGGGCAGGTGAAGATCCTGAAGGGAGCCGCTGGCGCACGCAACTACACCCAGTGCGACTCGCTACTGATCGGCGACAAGTGCGGGGCCCACACCTTCCCCTACATTGAGGTGAGGAACTCCACTGCCCGGATGGAGCATGAGGCTTCCACCTCGAAGATCGGCGAGGATCAGCTCTTCTACCTGCGGCAGCGTGGTCTGAAGGCAGAAGATGCCGTTTCCATGATCGTGAACGGCTTCTGCAAGCGTGTGTTCCGCGAACTACCCATGGAGTTTGCGGTGGAGGCGCAGAAGTTGCTGGGCGTCAGCCTGGAAGGCAGTGTCGGGTAAGGCTGAAGTCCTGCTAGGAGGTAAACAACGCAGCGTGAGAGGAAAGGGAATGAGCTTACTGGAAATCAAGAATCTGCACGTCAAAGTGGACAACCACGAAATCCTCAAGGGCATTGACCTGAAGGTGAACGCCGGCGAAGTGCACTCCATCATGGGGCCGAACGGCTCCGGCAAGAGCACACTGGCGCAGGTGCTGGCCCGCCGCGAGACTTACGCGGTCAGCGCGGGCGAGGTGTCTTACAACGGGAAGGACCTCCTGGCCATGAAACCGGAGGAGGCCGCCTGTGAAGGTATCTTCATGGCCTTCCAGTACCCGGTGGAGATTCCCGGCATCAGCAACGCGTACTTCCTCCGGTCCGCGCTTAATGCCATTCGCAAGTATCGTGGGCTGGATGAGATAGATGCCATGGACTTCCTGCCCATGTTCCGGGAGAAGCTGAAGCTGCTGGACATGGACGAGAAGCTGATGAACCGCTCCCTGAACGAAGGCTTCTCCGGCGGCGAGAAGAAGCGCAATGAGATCCTGCAGATGGCGGTGCTGGAGCCAAAGCTGGCCGTCCTGGACGAGACCGATTCCGGCCTGGATATTGACGCGCTGAGGATCGTGGCCCAGGGCGTCGATGCCATGCGCAACCCGGAACGAGCCATCGTCGTGGTAACTCACTACCAGCGCCTCTTGAATTACATCGTTCCTGACTTCGTCCACGTGTTGGTGGATGGACGCATTGTGCGTTCGGGCGGCCCCGAACTGGCCCTGGAACTTGAAGAGAAAGGCTATGGCTCGATGGAAGCCGAGGCGCGGCATGCTACACCCGCCTAACGACAACGAGGGAAGAACAACGTGATCACGGCAACTCAGCAGTTGGAAAGTTACCTGGAAAGCTTCAGCGAGTTCGAAAAGTCTGCCGCCGGACGTGACCTGCCATGGTTGCGGAAGCTGCGCCGGTCTGCGTTTGCGCGCTTTTGCGAAGTCGGGTTCCCGACCACTCACGACGAAGACTGGCGGTTCACCAACGTCTCTGCCATTGCGCAGACTCCCTTCCGGCTCGCCCGGAACGGCTGCTCCCGGCCGTCAGAACAGGAACTGGAGCCGTACCGGGTTGCGGGCGCTGCCTGTCAACTCGCGTTTGTGGACGGGTGCTTTGCGCGGGAACTCTCGTTGCTTGGCAACCTCCCTGCTGGGGTGAAAGTCAGCAGTCTCGCCGCGGAGATTGCCAGCAATTCCGGGGCGATTGAAAGACACCTCGGCCGCTACCTTGATATCCGCCGCGATGCCTTCTGTGCACTGAACACCGCTTTCGTGGAAGACGGAGCGTATGTACACATCCCCAGAGGCACGCTGGTGGAAGAGCCCATCTGTCTGCTGTTTGTCTCGACTGGGGACGACGCCCCATCCATGAGTCATCCGCGCAACCTCATTGTGGCGGAAGAAGACAGCCAGGCCACGTTCGTCGAGGACTACGTGTCGCTCGACGGCGGCGCGGTGTTCTGCAACACGGTCACGGAACTGGTCGCCGGCGACCACGCTGTGCTCTCGCACTACATGCTCGAGCGCGAGCACAAGCAGGCTTTCAACGTCTCAACGCTGCGTATCCAGCAGGGAAGAAGCACCAATGTCGTGTCGCACTCGCTGCTGCTGGGCGGAGCCCTGGTGCGCAACAACGTGCACCCGGTGCTGGCGGGCGAAGGAGGAGAGTGCTTGATCAATGGTCTCTTCCTCGGCAACGACCACCAGCACCTGGACAACTACATGCTGGTGGAACATGCCAGCCCGCGCTGTGGCAGCCGGCAGTTCTACAACGGGATCCTGGATGGCCACGCACACGGCGTTTTTCACGGCCGGATCATCGTGCATAAAGATGCGCAGAAAACCGATGCCAAGCAGACCAACCGCAACCTGCTGCTTTCTGACGACGCGCAAATCGACACCAAGCCGCAACTCGAGATCTACGCCGATGATGTGAAGTGCACGCACGGGGCCACCATCGGCCAGATCGAAGGGGACGCCCTGTTCTACCTGCGCTCTCGCGGAATCGACGAGGTGTCCGCGCGCAAGCTCTTGCTCTTCGCCTTCGCCAGCGAGTGCCTCGACCGCATGAAGCAGGGGCCCGTCCGGAAGCACGTGGAAGGGCTGATCAACCGCTGTCTGTTCCAGATGGCCAACTCTGCGCCTGATGTGTCGCGCGGGAACCGCCGCGAGGACACCGGAAGAAGCTGGGAGGAAGTTGGATGACCACCGCGGCCAATCGATTGCCCAGAGACTTCCGTGCACCGCAGCTACGCGAGGCCGGTGGGGAGTTTGACGTGAATAAGGTCCGCAGTGACTTTCCCATACTCCGGCAGAGAGTTCACGGCAGGCCGCTGGTTTACCTGGACAATGCAGCCACATCCCAGAAGCCGCAGGTGGTCATTGATGCGATCGGTCGGTACTACGAGCGGGACAACGCCAACATCCATCGTGGCGTGCATTTCCTTTCCGAACATGCAACGGAAGAGTACGAAGCAGCGCGGAGGACGGTGCAATCGTTCCTCAGCGCTGCTGATGCGAGCGGGATCATCTTTGTTCGCGGCGCCACGGAAGCCATTAACCTCGTGGCGCAGACCTACGGCCGCACTAACATTCACGCCGGCGACGAAGTGCTCATCACCGCCATGGAGCATCACTCCAACATTGTGCCCTGGCAGATCCTGTGCGAAGAGAAGGGCGCAAGGCTGCGAGTTGCGCCAATCAGTGACAGTGGCGAGTTGTTGCTCGAAGACTTTGAGAACCTGCTGGGACCGCGAACCAAAATCGTCGCCGTAACGCACGTCTCCAACGCGCTGGGCACGATCACTCCTGTCCAGCGCATGATCGAAATGGCACATCGCGAGAACATCCCGGTGCTGGTCGATGGGGCCCAGGCCGTGCCTCATCTCAAAGTGGACGTTCAGGCTCTGGATTGCGACTTCTACGTTTTCTCCGGTCACAAGGTGTACGGTCCAACTGGCATTGGCGTTCTGTACGGCAAATCTGCTCTGTTGAATGCGATGCCTCCGTACCAGGGTGGCGGCGACATGATCAGTTCCGTAACCTTCGAGAAGACGATTTACAACAAGCTGCCCTACAAATTTGAGGCTGGCACGCCCCACGTGGCGGGCGCCATCGGCCTGGGCGCAGCCATCGAGTATATGAATGGCCTCGGGATGGACAACATAGCGGCGCATGAGCACGAGTTGCTGGCCTATGCCACTGAAACCGTTTCAGCAATCCCGGGCATTCGTCTGATCGGCACCGCAAAAGAAAAGGCTGGCGTGCTCTCGTTCCTGCTGGACAGCATCCACCCGCACGACATCGGGACCATCCTCGACCAGGAGGGAATTGCTATCCGAACAGGACATCACTGCGCCCAGCCGGTGATGCAGCGCTTCGGCATCGCGGCCACGGCGCGTGCTTCGTTCGCTCTCTACAACACCAGAGAAGAAGTGGACGCTCTGGTCGAGGGCATCCAGAAGGTACGGGAGGTGTTCGCCTGATGCCTGATCTACGCGAGCTTTACCAGGAAGTGATCCTGGAGCACAGCAAGGCGCCTCGCAACTATCGCGAGCTGGCGACGGCGAACCACAGGGCGGAAGGATATAACCCGCTCTGCGGTGACCACTTCACCGTCTACCTGGACTTGGAGGGCGACTCGATTCGCGACATCAGCTTCCAGGGCTCAGGATGCGCGATTTCTAAGGCGTCAGCATCCCTGATGACGCAAAGCGTGAAGGGTAAGACCAGAGAGGAAGCGGCAAGACTTTTCGAACACTTCCACAAGCTGGTGACGGGCCAGTCGCCGGCGAACGGGAACCGGGCTGAACTGGGCAAGCTGGCTGTTTTTTCCGGCGTCTCGGAATTTCCTGCGCGGGTCAAGTGCGCCACCCTTGCCTGGCACACGTTGTACGCTTCGCTGGAAGGGAAACAGGACACCGTGTCGACGGAGTAGCCCGCCCACCCGGCGTGAGGAGAAAGAACAGCTACGAGGGGAGTTCTATATGGGTGCGAGTGAACCGATCACGGTGAGTCGAGCTTGTGAAGTCATCGAGATCCCCAGTGGGATTCGCGCTACCCTCCCGGCCGGTGCCGTCGTAAGGATCTTGCAGCACCTAGGCAGCGGCTTCACGGTGGCTACCGATCACGGCTACATGTACCGTGTCGATGCCAAAGATACCGATGCCCTGGGGCTCTCCAGCGCGGCGACGGCACAAGAACTTGCGGTCCGGGAAGGGCCTTTCAGCGAGCAGATGGTCTGGGATCAGTTGAAGACCGTGTACGACCCGGAGATTCCAGTCAATATCGTGGATCTGGGTCTGGTTTACTCGTGCGAGATTGCGCCCCTGGAGCAAGGGGGAAACAGGATTCATATCAAAATGTCCATGACTGCGCCCGGTTGCGGTATGGGCAACGTGCTCAAGGCCGACGTGGAGAGCAGGCTCTCGCGGTTGCCCGGTGTCAAGGAGGTTCATGTTGAAGTCGTGTTCGATCCGTCATGGCATCCGGGCCTCATGTCGGATGCGGCCAAGCTCCAGCTTGGCTTCGACCTGGATTACGGCGCGACACAGACCTTGCCACCGATCCGAAGATAGTGATCGTCAACATTTGGCCCGTAAGATCCTGGATCCCGACGAGTCGCTAGTCGGACGCCAAGCAGCATTCGGGACCTGAGTCCCCACCTCACTGTTTGCCGACCATCCGCCCCGTTGTAACACGAGATCACTTCCGCCGAGGCCGAAATTTTATCCGAGTTGAGAATTATGGTTTACATTGAACGGTTTGTCCGTCAATTCCGTAATGCGTCGAATGGCTACCTGTGATTAAATTCAGCACAGCATGAAAGCTCTTGAACTCTCCACCGATGACTTTCGCCGTTTGGCTGCCAGCGTCGTCGACCTCTGTGATGGGTATTTGTGCACTCTGGACGAACGTTCCACATTTCCGCAGACAACTGGTGCAGAAAGCGAGTGCCTCTTCGATCTCGACCTGCCAGAGCGCGGCATGGGCGATCAGGCCCTTGCCGCCCTTACTGATGTTATTGGGAACTCGCGGGTTCAGAACGGTCGCTTTTTCGGATACGTTCACGGATCGGGAGAGCCAATTGCCGCACTCGGCGATCTTTTGGGGTCAATTCTGAACCAGAACATTACGGCTTGGCGGTCTTCGCCAGCAGGTGTCACCATCGAGCGCACTGTCGTTCGCTGGCTGTCAGAAGCAGTCGGGTGCCGCGGTTTCGTCGGGACGCTGACTAGCGGAGGCTCCGCCGCTAACCTCATGGGGTTGGCCATGGCACGCGAGAGGAAAACTCCAGCCAATGAGCACGGTCTTTACAATAGGAGCGCGGGCGTCATCTATGCCTCAGAGCAAGTGCACATGGCCGTGCCCAAAGCCGTGGCAATGCTCGGAATCGGGCGCGAGAACCTGCATTACGTCCCATGCGATGATTCCTACCGCATGATCCCGTCGCTATTGGAGCGAGCGATCTGCCAGGACGAGGCGCAAGGCCGTGAGCCGATTGCGGTGGTCGCATCGGCGGGCACAGTAAACACAGGCTCAATCGACCCGCTGCGAGAAATCGCCGCTATTGCCCGCTCCCATGATCTCTGGATGCATGTGGATGGCGCCTACGGGGCCCTCGCTGCGATTGCAGCGCCCGAAAAGTTCGACGGTCTGGCTCTGGCGGATTCACTTTCCCTCGATCCTCATAAATGGCTGTACCAGCCCCTCGATTGTGGGTGCCTGCTCTATCGAGATGCCGGCTCGGCGCAAAATACCTTCACCTTTACCGGCAACTATGCCAAGCAACTCAGCTCTGATCCCGTGGAGGGCTTCGCGTTTTTCGAAGAGTCGATCGAGCTTTCCCGCCGCTTCCGCGCCCTAAAGATCTGGCTCTCTTTGCGCTACCACGGGCTGCACGCTTTCCGCGCCGCGATCCGGCAGGATCTCGACCATGCTCAACGCCTGGCGGCGGCAATCGAAGACGCTGCTTCGCTTGAGCTCCTTGGCCCCGTGGAGCTAAGCGCAGTTTGCTTCCGCCACCTCCTAAACAAGGATGCTTCCGAAGAGACACGGAATCGCTTCAATCTTGCCTTACTTAAACGCATTGTCGCCCGTGGAAGGGTCTATCTCTCTAACGCGGAATTGAAGGGAAAGTTCTGCCTTCGCGCCTGCATCGTGAACCACCGCACAAAGGAAACGGATATCGATGCAGTGGTTCGCGAGGTTCTAGAGGTTGCGCCGGTTGTCACCTCAGAGCTGGCAATGTGAGCTAACTGTCAACTTAGTCATCCGTTAACGAAAGCATTGCGTTCTCGTGTTCAGGAGGCGCAGAGCTCGCGTTTATTTACGCTGCGGCAATGACTTCAAGTATTCCACGACATCGCCGAGTTCCTGCGCTGTAAGACCGAGGCTGAAGCAAGAGTCGTAATGATTCACAACGTTGGCTAGTGTCGCGAAACGGCCATCGTGATAGAAGCCACCCTTGGTGTGGGTCCACAGACCGTTTAGAGGTGTAGTCCTGTACGCATGATCGGGCGCACGATTCGCTTGGAAATCATCCACACAGATCTCTGAAGCTTTATGCATGTTCCAGCCGGGTTCCGTGAAAATAGGGTCGGCGTGACAGGTGCTGCACTTCGCCTTACCAATGAAGAGTTCTCGGCCACGATCGGCAGCAGTGTGGTCGAAACTGCCGGGGGGCGGCGCCGGAGCCGGAATTGAGAGTTGGTAAAGGTGCAGAGCAGGCAATTTGGCGGTGATCAAATCCGGGCTGTTCTGGACGTGGCCGAAGTGGTTAGCGGCTGCAATTGGAAACTGCGTGGCGTTGTCCAGGCGTGAATCATAGAAGTCCCCCTTGCCACGCATTTCTAGGTTCGCAACTAGCGCGTTCCAGTGTGGCACCGAGCCCCATCCCGTCCACGTGTGCAAGTTGATACCTGCCAATCCGAAAGCGGGAGGAATCAAGGTTGCAGCCGGCTTTCCATCAGGACGGAATGCCTTACCGTCCAACAGCAATTCAGCATCGAACTTCCCCGGGCCCCAACTGTTTAGCACCGTGCGCACGGTGGCCTGATCCGTGCTGAGCAGGTCAGCAATCGGCTGCAGGTTGGGAGCGGCGGCAATGATCGCTCCTACATTCAGGTCGCGGTTGGCCCAGCCGTCCAGTCGGTGACCGATTCCGGGAGCGAGCGCGTTATCGACTGTGGAATGACACAAGGCGCACTGAATTCCGACTGATTTCAAGTTGCCGCCAGGATTGAAACGCCCGGTCACGCCCACCACAGCGTTGAGTTGCAGCAGGGCCAGCGTCACGGCAGGATCGTTCAGGTTTACTTTACCCAACTTGATCTGTTGCACCAGCGATGGGGGTAATGCGTCCAGATCGACCTTAAGTCCCAAAGACAGTGCTGTGGCCGGGCTGATACCTGGACCAATCCCACCGAACTTGACTCCTTCGATCGCCTCATGGAGGTGCAATGTATCGCCCCACCAGGCTTCATCTCCAAAGTCGTCGAAGCGGAATGTCTGTTGCCCATCCTGCAGCGTCCGGTCCGAGTTGTCAGGAACCACGGTAGCGAATCCCGAGAGAGATGCGCCAGTCTCCTGAGTTTGGGCTGAGGCTCTTTGTGCTCCAATCAGGCGATATGAACCGACAGCCAACCCTGTGAGAAGGACGAGACCGACCGCGATGTTTAGGTTTTTCATGGAACTGCCTCAAATGGAATTGCCCAGCGTCGCTCACTCTTTCAGAGCAGGAAGGATACGAGGCATTTGACGAATATCACCTGAGAACAACGCTGTCAGTTACGCGGGTAACAGTGATCAGTATTTGACAAATGAGTAAGGCTGGGTGATCGATCGACCTCAATCCCTCAATCGGCATAATTCTGGAGAGCCTTCAAATCGAGAACCAGATAACCCCGGTGGGAGTAATCTACCATCCCGCGATTGCGGAGGAAGTTCATCGCTGTTGACACTCTTTCCCTCCTCGCCACCACCATCTGAGAGATTTCTTCCTGAGTGAGATAAGCCGACAGTTCGGTCCTTTGCCCTGAGGTGTGGCCCAGTTGAGTCCCGAGTCTCAGAAGCACTCTAACCAGCCGATGGACGGTGTCACTAGAAGCCAATGTATTCAGTTGATCGTATGCGTCGGATAGAGACTCGCAAAACATCTGCACGAGTTCTTGCAAAAGATCTCTGTTCGTCTGGACGATCTCGAGAATCTCGTCGAGAGGCACAGCGATGACCTCGGTTCGTTCAAGCGCCACCGCACGGTCCTGACGCGGCTGTCCGGAAGCACAAAGCTCTCCGACAATATCTCCGGCTTTGCGGACATCGTAGATGAGTTCGTGGCCATCTTCCGTGATGCTTCCGACCTTCACAAACCCCTTCTGGAGGAAGAAAAACGTCTGGTTTTCGTCCCCCGCATCGTAAATTACCTGATCTTTTTCGAAGGTTGTCACATTGCGATTCCGCAAGATGACATCACAGATCTTTCCTCGGAACGTCCTCGTCAATGCTGAGGAGAGAGACCCATGATGTATTCCCGAGTCAGCGGTTAGATGCATTTGGCCCAAGCTCCATAAAGTTCGCGAAAACCCATCTTCCGAACGAGAACAGCAAGCGCAGATGATCCCGTTCACACTCGGCGCGCCGCGAGTCTGGTACTCGAATTGCTGATTTCTACACTAGAACACACTGGGCTTTGCTTGAATAAGCGCGAGAAACTCGTCTCGGGTCTCCTTCTCACGGAACGCACCCAGCATGGAAGACGTTATTGTCGAAGAGTGCTGCTTTTCGACTCCGCGCATCATCATGCACAGATGTCTCGCTTCAATGACCACCCCTACGCCTAGCGGGTCGATTGCACTCTCAATCGTTTCAGCAATCTGTGTTGTGAGACGCTCCTGCACCTGCAATCGACGCGCAAATACGTCCACCAGGCGAGGCACTTTACTGAGCCCAATCACTTTCCCACGCGGAATGTAAGCGACGTGGACCTTACCGAAAAACGGCAGAAGGTGGTGTTCGCAGAGACTAAACATTTCAATATCCTTGACAATCACCATCTCGTCATAAGCCACGTCGAACATCGCGCCCAGCAGAATTTGCTCTGGGTTCTCCTGGTAGCCTTTGGTCAGATACTGCATCGAGCGCTCCATGCGTTCGGGAGTCTGCAACAGGCCATCGCGCTCCGGGTCCTCGCCGAGACGCAGTAATATTTCTCTCATCAGTTCCTGCAGGCTGGTATTGGCTAGCGACTGGGTTTCGAGTATGGTTTGCATCTCTTCTCACAATCCAAAGGCGGCTTAGAAAATTATTGACTGCTTTGCAGGCGTCACAATTCCTGATGCGGGAGCGCTCTCATCAAGCAGCGACAATCGCTTTTGCAGGCCGTTCGTTTGGTGCCTCGCTGTGGAGAGCGTTGCTGCGGACCTCAGTCATGCGCGCCAGCACAAAAGCTGCCAAGGCCATCTCTACGTCTCGCACCGCGATATCAAAGAACATTCCCGTCGAGACCAAGTTGATGGCAATAGCTACCAGCCATGCTGAAGCCACATACGCCCCCATGCGCGTCCATTTGGTCAGAATCGCCAGGCCCACGATCATCTCAATGACACCGACAATGTGCATGAAGGTTTGTCCGCTGAACGGCAATATCTTGAGGGCGAGCGGACTGATGTACCCGGTCCAGTTGGTTAAGAGGTTGAAGTATTTGTCGAGGCCCGCCAGGAACGGTCCGACCCCAAGTCCGATCCGCAGTACCCACCAGCCCTGCTCCAATCGTGAATCAAATCCCTTGTTCATGTGTGCCTCCTCCAAGAGAATGGAGTTGGCAGGAGCGAATCGGTTACAGGCTGACGTATCCGTTTCTCTTCCTGAGCCGCGGCGGTTTGATCTGTAACCTTTATTGTTGTGGTGACTCCATCATATGGAGGGTTTGTATGGTGAACCCAGCGGAAGTGGCCACTTCGCAAGAGCCCTTGAGTGACGAAGACGTTGTGGCCCGCGTGTTGGCGGGTGAGACGGGGATGTTTGAAATCGTCATGCGCCGTCACAACCAGCGCCTCTACCGCGTGGCTCGGGCTATTCTGCGCAATGATGGCGAAGCTGAGGACGTAATGCAGGATGCCTACGTGCGCGCATACGAACATCTGAACCAGTTCGCCGGGAGGGCGAAGTTTTCCACCTGGCTGACACGGATCGCGGTACACGAAGCTTTAGCGCGACAGCATCGCGGGAACCGATATCAGGAGTTGGAACCAACGTCAGAACGGGAGGGAGACCCCATGGATAGGTTTGCCTCTTTGGCACCGGATCCAGAACAGCAAGCGTCAAACTCGGAGATTCGCAGGTTGCTGGAAGAAGCGGTCGAAAAGCTGCCGGATGCTTACCGAACCATTTTCATGCTGCGCGACGTAGAGAACATGAGCACGACCGATGCCGCGGATGTTCTCGAAATCACTGAAGACAACGTCAAGGTCCGCCTCCATCGAGCGCGGGCGTTGTTACGCAAGAGTCTTTACGTGCGTGCTGGAATGGAAAGGAAAGAAGCATTCAATTTTCATGCCCTTCGGTGTGATCGAGTGGTGAAGAATGTGTTTGAAAGGATTCAGAAGCAGGCCCCGAAACCGGAAGACTTGGAAGCGACCATCCAGTGACAGTCTGCACGGTGCACCATAGGGCAGGCTGGCGAAATATGCTGAGTCGGCCCTGCTGCAAAAGTTGGTGCCGGTGTTTGTATCGGTGCGTGAAGTGGTTATCGCGTCAGCCGGTAACCGGGTAAAAACTTCGGGTTCATCCATCAAGCATGTGAAGCTTGAAACTTTGAAAATATGTTTCCTCCGGTTACGGTCGGTATCTACAGGATTTCGTCTTGTATTCCACGCATGAACCTTGTGCTATGTGCGCGGGTACCTGCGTCTGGTCCAAAATAGGCGCGGTGGTATTTGGCGTTTCCCAAGAAGACATCACCGCCTACGGCAAGAAACACGGTACCGAGGAATTCAAATGCCCGTCTTCGAACAATGTTTTGAGACTCGAGTGCCGAAAGTTATTCGGATATCGAGCCTCCTAAATGAGCACTTTCCGGCCTCTGACTTAACCGCCCCGGTCAATGAGCGCAAGGCCGATTTACGATGATGGGCTGGCTTTGCGCTTTGGTTCTTGACGATCACCGCACATCGAGAAGTCACCCCAATTTCACTGAAACGCTGCTCTCATCCTGTGGCATAATACGTCCCGCCTCCCCGAAGAGCAGTTCCCGCCGTGGGACGCAACTCCCTGTGAGGCGAATGACCCGAATTCGGCGAGGTGGGTCGTGAAACTGAGACCTCGGATGTGCTACCTGTTGTCCCTCCTGAGAATTCACCATCCAGACTGTGACCATTGCAATGCTCGTGCAACGTGCGGAGACGAGATGCGGAAACGGCTGGAAGAGTTGAACTGGCGGACGCAGCCGGCTTCGCTCAACAATGGGGATCATGAAGAAGTAGTGAAGGTCTTCAATCCCAAGCCCGGCGAAGTTGTAGTAAGTCCGCCTATTTCGTTGAAGGCAAAGCAGCAGAAGAAGGTCGCTTAAAAAGGCCCAACGGAACGTGCAGCCGAATGCGCGGCAGGGCTTTCATGCTGGAAGTCCATCGTTCAAAGCCCTGCTTGCCCCCGCTAAGGTTGTTGGTGTAAAAGGCGATATTTCAACACTTGGCGGCTATGGAATTGTGAAAAAGGCTTGCCCAAACTCAACCCAGTACGAACTGGTTCGTCTTTTTGAAAATGGAGTACGATATCGGAGTCTGCGATATGGTTCATTCCTAGGATGGCTGCAAACAGGAGGAGCCATGCCCGATTCATATAGGACCAGTCGGAAGTCGATCTTTCTGGCGATCGCAATTCTCTCTGCTTTGCCCTTGGTTGCGCAGAAGGCCCGAGAAACGAACCGGCCCAAATACGACGTCAACACCGAGACCAAGATGAAAGGCACCGTCGAAGAAGTGAAGCTGCCTCCAAAAGGCAGTGAAAAGGAGATCGCTCACTTGCTGGTGAAGACTGGGACGGACACGGTCGACGTGTACCTCTGTCCTCAGTCGTTTCTTGACGACATGGGCGTGAGCTTCAGCAAAGGGGACGAAATCGCCCTCACCGGATCAAGAATTAAACAGGGCGAAGCCGACCTCATTCTCGCCCGCGAAGTCGTGAAGGGCGCGGACACTCTCGTTCTTCGCGACGCGAAAGGCAATCCCGTCTGGAGCTGACTGGCCGTGCCGGCCTTGAGAAACCGGTTCGGTCAATGTGTGCTATAGCGACATTTCGCAACAATCGCGTCACGATGGACCGCTATGTCCAAGCTGTGATGCCAGCGAAACGCGCTGTGCCTCATCAGCGCTTGCACCGTTGCCACATCCGTACCATCACCTGGCACTGATTCGCAGCCACGGACGGCACCAGGATTATTTGCGACTTAGCCACACGAGCACGATACTCTAGAAAAAGAATTTGGCAGCCAACTGAACGAGTCTCGGAGGCGCTGCATTCACCACCTCCCCGAAATTGGCGCTGCTGATGTTGCCATTCACGGTCGCGGGCCCGTAGAACTGCGCATGATTGAAGGTATTGAAAGCCTCCAGCCGGAATTCCAGCGCTTTGGATTCGGAAAGCCGCATGTCTTTTTCCAGCGCCATGTCAAAATTGTCGACTCCTGGCCCGCTAAAGAATCGCCTTGGCGCAGTGCCGACTTGCCCCAGTGCTGGGAGGCTGAAAAGCGAGGTGTTGAAGGCAGGGTTTCCGGTACGCGGATTGGTGTTGATCTCGAGATTGCCAGAGGTAAAGTTTGGCGTGTCGACGCCGTTGTTGTTGATGCCGTTTGGTATGGTGCCGAGTAGGGATGTGTCGTTGTTGTTGTAAAGAGTTACAGGAAACCCGGTTGTGAATCGGGTTAGCCCAGAGATGGCCCACCCTTCGGTCCAGCGGTTCTGGCGACGGAAGAGATTGCTGACCGGCAGCCGGTACCTGTAGCTCGCCACGAAATTGTGACGCATGTCAAAAGCAGAGAGGGCCCTGCTTAACCGTGGATCGATCGGATTGACCGCTTCCGCGAGACTGGAAGATTGGTCGAGAGACTTGCTGTAGGTGTAGCCAACCGTGAACTCCAGTGGTCCGGAACTGTGACGGAGATTGATCTGAAGTGCGTTGTAGTTCGAATTCGCAATGGTTTTCTGGTAAGTGATGGCGGCGAACTGGGAGCTGAAGGGTTTTCGCGTTCCTTGAATGACTGCGCCCGAGGGCGTGGTGTAGACGCCGCTTTCGCCAAATGGCCCGCAGGTCGGTGTGCCCGGCATGACCTCGTTCGGCTGACTGAGGCTCAAGCATAGCGCGGGATTACCTGGATTTGCTGAAGTGAGCACCAGGAGATGATGCGCCTGCGTACCGACATAACTGACGCTGAGGGAGGTCTTCGTCGAAATTTCCCGTTGAAGTGAAAGCATGTAGCTCTCGGAGTACGGCGGCACATTCCTGTTAGAAAAGGACGGCACGCCAGTGATCGGCAGGTATTGCGACCAATTGATATTTGAATCTGGGTTGTTCGGGGAAGTTCCAAAGGGGGGAAACGTTAATGGGAAGCGCTGGCCGACATTCTGGCCGCTCGCTGCCGTGACAAAGGGCGTGGCAAATAACGGCGGGGCAAGACTCGTGTAGGTGTAGCCGTAGGGCGGGTTGGCGCTCATGATGCCTGCGGATAAGCCTTCGAATGCCGTGTAGAACAGACCATAGCCCGCTCGGAGGTTAGTCTTGCCCGGTCCGCCGAACATTTTCGCGAGCAAGCCATTCTGCCGATCCGGGGAGTAGGAAACGCCAATGCGTGGTGCGAAGCTGTCGTATTTCGTTGGCGCAAGTGTCCGGGGGACACCGGGGTCGCCGGGAAATACCAGTCCAGCCGGCGCACCGGGATAAACGCGGGACTGCTCGCCGAGAACCAGGGTTTGAAGCTGGTTGTACTTCTCGGACCAGGGTGAAATCACGTCCCAACGCAGACCGTAGTTCAGGGTGAGATTGGGCTTGATTCGCCAGCTGTCCTGGACAAACAGCCCGGTGTACTTGTTGCGGTTGTAGAATCGCTGGGAATCGCCCTGGTTGTAGCTGCTGGCAATCCCCAGCAGGAAGTCTGCCAAGTCCGCGCCGGTTTCGGTTCCCTGGAACACGAAAGCACCATTAAAGATGACATCCGGATTGGTGTTGATCTGGTCCAGGTGGAATTCTCCGCCGAGCTTGATTGTGTGTCTGCCGATGACCCGGGAATAGTTATCCATCCACTGGAATGTATTGTTGACCTGTGTGAGTCCCGTGATGTCCTCGCCGAAGGTAAAGTCGTTAAACGAAACGTTCTCGATGCCTTCAATCCCTGGGGCTAGCGGAATGATCCCCGGTGCACCCGTTGGGTCAACGAATCCCTGCGAAGCCAAACTCGGTCCTACGCCACCTACCGGGTGTCCTGCGTGGTTCGCATCGCGCATGTAGCTGAAATGCAGTTCATTGACTGCATTCGCCCCAAACGCCTTAGTGATGCCGAGACTCAGCAGTTGTGCCCGGCCGAGCGTCGTGGCGTTGAACCCCGGTACATTCGCCCCACCCTGGCCTGTGGGGTACGGGTTGTTTAGAGCGTAGTCATCGAAGAAGTAGTACGCGGCAAGCGATCCCCAGCGCGGGTTGGCATCGATTCTGATCGCTCCTTTGTCATCGCGAAGCGTCTCGTTGTACGCCGAAGTAGAAAATGCATTTCCTGCCTGATTGGGTTCGGGAATGTATTGCAGCAAGGCCTTGGCTGGGGCCGACCAGGCACTCTCCGGAATTTGGGCGTTGGGCAAGACGCATTGCGACGAACTGGCGCAGCCCGATGTGTAGTAGGGCTCACCGGGATGGACGGGATACCCCAGTTTTTGGGAAAGCAGGTCAGCCCAATATTGGCCGTTCACGATTCCGGTCAACGATCCAGCCAGGTCAGATAGATTGCCAGTTCGATCCTGCAGAGAGGGGACCGAAATCCGGCCCGTGTCGATGCCCTGATTCAGACGAGTGCCTTGATAGTCGGCAAAGAAGAAGATTCTATCCTTACGAATGAGCGGACCGCCGAGTGTTCCTCCAAATTGGTTCTGCTCGAACTGCGCGCGCTCGGCGGAGAAGTAGTTTCGCGCGTCCAGGTTGGTATTGCGCAGAAATTCGAATCCGTCCCCGTGGATTTGATTGGTGCCGGACTTGGTGAGAACGAGAATCTGCCCACCGCTGTAATTGCCGTATTCGGCATCGAAACTGTTCGTGAGAACGCGCAATTCCTGGATCGAATCAAGATTGGGAACAATGGCGGTCCCCATGTTGACGTCCTCTTCCACGTCGCTGCCGTTGATGCGGAACCCATTCGCGGTTTCGCGCTGGCCGCTGATGGACGTGTTTCCTGCGTTTAAGTCGCCAGACGGGGACGTGCTGGTGACGCCGCTCATGACCACGGCATTGGGCTGCTGCGAACTGGTGGGAACGATGCCAGGCTGAATGGCCACCAGATCCGTAAAGCTGCGCCCGTTCAGTGGGACGCTGGTCATCTTGTTTGCCGCGATGGTTTCGCCCATCTGGGTGGTTGAGGCGTCAACCTGGACGGTGTCGCCGGAGACCTCAACAGTCGTACTCTCGGAATTCAGCTCCAACGTAGCGTCAATCTTAAGAGCGTCGGTTGCACGAAGCTCCAAGCCAGTTCGCAGATAGGGCTTAAATCCCGGAGCGGCGATTTCAATCCGGTAGTGGCCTGGCGGAACGACGGGAAAGGAATAAGTGCCATCATCGTTGGTGATGCAACTTTGTTGTTTACCGGTATCGGAGTTATGAATGATGACCGCCGCCGCGGGGAGGACAGCACCGCTAGGATCGACGACCGTTCCTGAGATTCTTCCTCCGTCGCTGGCCTGGCTCGACAAAGACAGGATCAGAAGAAGCGCAGCCCAAAGCCCGACCAGGATTGCCAACCGCTTTTTTACGTGCGGAAACGACCCGCTTTTCCGGTTCACGTGCCACTCCTTTCTAGATGCGACTCAGTCGCATATAATGCTGCAAAAAAAAAGAAGACTTCGAATCCCTCCAAAAACATGATGTGAAGTGTGGAAGCAGCGTGCGCCGCGGTGAGGAGTCGGTTTGCTGTCTCACAGTTTTTCTCCCGCAAATGCTTGTTGCAAATCAGTCGCAACAAGCCTTATTATCTGAGCTTACGGTCGCCCAGCGTCCAGTGTCAATACGAGAGCGCAAGATTCTGTCGCAGCGTGTTTGCGATTAGGTGCAACTCAAATCGAGAGGGACCTAACCATGCCACTTCCTCAAACCGAAATTCCGGGCCGCCTGCAGGCCCAATTGGCCGAGCGCGGGATTCGCATGACCGATTCGCGCCGTGCGATCCTGAGCGTGATCGAGACTGCCAAGAAACATCTGGACGCGAGCCAGATTTTGCGCAAGGCGCAAAGGGTAGACGCTTCGGTGGACCGTAGCACGGTCTACCGCACTCTGGAGCTTCTAAAACGCCATGGAATGATTGACGAACTCGACTTGATGCATATGAAAGGCGAGGGCCACTATTATGAGCGCAAGTTGGGCCGGGATCACATTCACATGGCCTGTCTGCGTTGTGGAAAGGTCAGCGAGTTTGTGAGCGAGATCTTCGAGTCGTTGAAGCAGCAATTGGAGCGGGATTGCCGTTTCCATATTCTGGTGGCGCGACTGGAAGTCGGAGGATACTGCTCCGCTTGCCGCCATTGAGTTGCGGCGGTTCAGTCCGGTACAGTGATTACGGGTGCAGTCCCGATCTGGGTCGGGTCGGTCAGCGGCGCGACTTTGACGCCATCACGAAAGTTGAATGTGAGGATGTGCTTCGATGAGCACTCCTCACATAACCAGAAAAAGACAGTTGCTTGTGATGGCTTTAAACCACAGATGGCGTTGGAGACATCGATACAGGGCGTACTCGGATGCCTGATATCGAACCGGTACAAACGTCCGCCCCTCAGGTGATGAAACGGCCGCATGCAATCCGGATTGGCACAGTGAGAAATCATGACAACGACTCCTGCGGCGGTTGAGGAACCGCCTAGTCTCTATTTGGCGCTTGTTGCGCTGCGGTCGCAATGGGACAACTGTACCGGTGATGTGAAATGCCTGTGATTGGGCGCGGCATGCCGGGGGATCAGTCGGAGAGAACCCAATTAGGGCACGGCTCTCATCTGCCCGGGGAGGACGGTGCATTGGGCCACGCCACAATTTCAGAAAAGCCTTCTCCTCAGCTAGTTCAGCTCACCATTGCCGGGCCGTTATCAGATAGCGATGTGGCTTTGAGATTCAGATCAGTCTCCGCTGGATGGCATTCATGACCGCTTCCAAACGGTTGTGGGTCCGCAGCTTCTGGTTGATGTGATGGAAGTGGTTGCGCAGGGTTTGCTGACTGATGTCGAGAATGTGAGCGACCTGACCGCCGTCTTTGCCTTGCGCAAACATGCGCAGAATGTTTTTCTCCTGCTCTGACAGCGGAGATACCGGATCGGCATGCACCGGACCTGCCCCCAAAGAACTGAGTTGCTTCGATAAATCAAGCATCTTGCGCATCAGTTCCTCACTCTTTTTCTGTTCAGTGATGTCATGGGCGAGGTGAATTAAGAGTCGGCGGCCGGTGCGCTGGTTGTCGAACACAAGTGTGGACATGTTGATCCACAAGCGCTCCCCAGAACGCGTCTTTACACTCATGTCGAAGTTGGGAATTTCGGTACCGTCAGGGACGCATTCGGCCACGCTGCAGTGCTGATGGCACACACGCGTGCCCAATGGTCCTATACCTTGGAGGGTTTCATAGCACGTCTTGTGTATCGTCTCAGCGGCCGGATATCCGAACAGCTTCTCAGCGGCTTTGTTCCAGGAGATGATTTCGCCATCTTCGGTCACTGAAAAAACCGCATCGGTCGTTCGTTGGAGAAGAGCAAATAGTTCACTTTCCAGCATTTACCTCACCCTGCGACAACTGTCTATGTGAATAGTACGAATGGTCCATTGAGACCTCTCGCCTCCCGATACGAGTATAAGTCAGCCGCCAAACCAGGATCCCAAAGCGCGAAAGGCTGGGCCGACGGGAAGAGACGGGAAATGGAAACGAGAAATCATAACGAAAGTCCATTCATGAAAGCGATTCAAAGCTGGTCCAGAACTGCTGAGCGGAGCAACAGGCGAGGACGGCCGCGAGAAAGGTGCGGTGCAACGTGATGACAAATAGACCGAAAACAAAGATTCTCGTTGATGGCGGTGATCCGGAAGAGACTCGGCGGGTCAAGGAGTTGCTTGGTTTTGTTGATGGCCAGACCACCAATCCTTCCTTAATTGCGAAGAATCCTGAAATTCGCCACCTCCTGGCATCTGGCCGCGGTCTGAGCGCACAGGAGGAGAAGGACGAGTACAGAAAGATCGTTCAGAGCCTCTCCCCTCTTGTTGGGGAAGCCGGCATTTCCATCGAAGTGTTTGCCGATGTCAGTACGACTGCCGAGCAGATGTTTTCGCAAGGACAGGAAATGTTTTCCTGGGTTCCCAATGCGTACATCAAGTACCCCTGCACGCATGAGGGTTTGCGGGCTGCGCGAATGTCGGTTCGACAAGACATCCGAGTCAACATCACCCTGTGTTTTTCGCAAGAGCAAGCGGCTGCCGTGTATGCCGCAACGAAGGGATCAAAGGAACCGGTGTACGTATCGCCATTCGTGGGCAGGCTCGACGATCATGGCGAAAACGGCATGGATCTTGTTAAGAATATTAAGGAAATGTACGAAGCAAGCGATGGTCATGTGTACGTGCTGGCCGCAAGCGTCCGCCATCTTGATCACTTGCTTTGTTCTTTTGCTCTAAACGTTGAGCTTGCTACAGTACCGGCGAGAGTTTTAGAGGAATGGGCAGCAAAACGCTTTCCCATGCCGGACCGGAATTTCAGCTACAAGGGGGAAGACCGGAGCGGCAAGCTCCTGAAAGCGATTCCGTACAAAGCTCTGAACCTCAACCGTCCGTGGGACAGCTTTGATATTGCGCACGAACTCACGACCAAGGGGATTGAGAAGTTCGTGACTGATTATCAGAGTACACTGAGACGATCGGCATGATGATCAGCGCCTGTTTTGAGGGTATCTCTGCTACGTTGTTGGTGGGACATTATGTCTATCGTAAGACTGAAGGTTGATATTTCCGGCACTGTCGGCGATCAAGTGTGGCGTAACCTCCAGCGGTTCGAGCACATGGAACGACCATGCCGGAAATGAAGGGCAATCATGGTCAGACGCTGGCGAAGGCTCCGATTTTTCTCGGGCTGACAGAGGACGAAATCGCTTTTCTCCTGCAGCGCGCGGTGCCGCGCCACTACGCGGCGGGCGAGATTGTTTTCGGCGAAGACGAACCCTGTTTGGGGTTGTATGTTGTCGAATCCGGGCACATCCGTATCTTTAAGAGTTCTTCTGGTGGGCGCGAGCACGTGCTCAGCATTGACGGACCGGGAAGCTCGGTGGCGGAGGTGCCGGTCTTTGACGGCGGAAACTACCCGGCATCGGTGGCAGCAATCGACGACGCCACACTTCTCTTCGTGAGCAAACAAGATTTTCACGCCTTGTGTCTTGCCCATCCACAGGTTGCGCTCAAGGTATTGCGGGTCGTGGGTGCACGCTTACGGCGGCTCGTCGGGATTATCGAAGAGCTTTCGTTTACGACAGTGCGTCACAGGCTCGCGTCGTTCCTACTGCGACTAGCGCAAAGGGAGGGCAAGCATACCCGCGACGGTATCGAGGTCACTCTACCGGCGAGCAACCAGGAACTGGCCTCACAGATCGGAACCGTCCGCGAACTCGTCTCCCGCAATCTCAGCCGGCTGCAGGCGCAGGGAGTAGTGCGGATCGATGGCCGGAGTGCATTCATCCGCGATCTGAAGGGCCTCGAAGCAGAGACTCAAGCTCCAGAGTAGCTGCGGGCCATGGAGTTCACACGTCTTTGAAGGCTGGGTGCGTCTCAAAACTCTCCAGAGTGGGTGCCTCAAGAACGAACACGCTTGGATCGTGGTACGTTCGGCGGGTGCTGCAACTTCCGCAATGGACTTGAAGGCAGTCGAGAAATGAACCACTGGTAGACCTTCGGTCCTAAGATCACTTCCACCCGTGTAATGCGGTTGTCACGCGAGCGACACCCCATACACCTACACAGGGTAGTGAGCGGAAGACTAGGTTCTAGCACATGACCAGCCAATGACGTTTGTCACAGCGAACGGTTCTGGGCCTCCGTGACAAAAGTCATCGTAATCGATTCCTGGCGGCACTATCTTCGGATGAGAAAGGCGGCCTTAGGGGCTTCTGCCAGGGCTGCGGAGAGAAATCAATGAGCTTGACTACTGCAAAAACTGTGCGGGAACTTGCGCTGGAGTTCCCGAATGCGACCCGAGTGTTTGAAAAGCTGGGCATCGACTACTGCTGTGGCGGAACCAGATCGTTGCAAGAGGCATGCGCCGCCGCCAATCTATCGGCAGACGACATATTGGATTCGCTGGAAATGGCCGAACAGCTGTCCCGAGCGGGCCAGAAGGAGCGCAATTGGCAGGTGGAACCTTTGGCCGACGTGATCGCTCACATCAACAGCACGCACCACAAGTACACGCGTGAGGAAATCGCCCGGTTGGGCCCGCTGTTTGACAAGGTGTGCTCCGTGCACGGGAAAAACCATCCCGAACTGCCGCAGGTTCAGGCCAGTTTTCAGGGTCTGGGGCAGGAACTGACCATGCACATGATGAAAGAAGAGAGGGTCCTGTTCCCCTACATAATAAGGATGGAAGAGTCGGTCATCCAGAAAGAGCCGGTCCTGCCACCGCCTTTTGGCAGCGTGCAAAACCCAGTTTCGATGATGATGCAGGAGCACGACTCTGCCGGCAAAGCTTTGCGCGCGATGCGTCAGGCCAGCGCGGGTTATACGCCGCCGGGCGATGCCTGCATCAGCTACCAGACTCTGTACAAAGCCCTGGCAGACTTTGAAACCGACCTCCATCAGCACATTCACCTGGAGAACAACATTCTGTTCCCGCGTGCGATCGAGATGGAACGAGGGCACGGAGAGGAACGGAGACAGGATGCCGGCGCAGGCAACCCGCATTGAGACCCAGGTTGGTCGCGCGCTCACCCCAGGGGAGATCTTCGAGATCACGCGGGCAAGGGAGACCAGCCTGTCCCGCTTGCTCATGCTTTACATCACGACTGGCTTGGTGTTCATGCTTCTCCCGGGAACCTTCCTGGGGGTCTGGAACCTGCTGGCGATCAGCAGCCATCATGCGGCGAATTCGGTCTCTGCCGGATGGATCCAGGCACATGGACACGCGCAGATCTTCGGCTGGATCGGCACGTTCATCTTAGGCATCGGCTTCTATTCCATTCCCAAGTTGCGGCGCACGAATCCGTTCGCGCTGTGGGCTGCATGGGTGTGCTGGGTGCTTTGGGCGTTGGGCATCAGCCTACACTGGCTGACCGGCGTTTACCTGTGGCAATGGCGCATCGTGCTGCCCGTCTCGGCGGCACTCGAAATAATTGCCTTCTCAATTTTCTTGTATTCGGTGTCGGGTCATAGACCCCAGGACTCCGGTAAACAGAAGTTGGAAGAATGGGTTTTTGTAGTGATCGCGGCCTCCGCAGGTCTGCTGCTAACGCTGCTGGTCAACTTGGGCGTGGCGTTATTCCTCGCTTCTCGTGGCGTTTCACCTGATCTCCCAACCCAATTCGACCAGCGGTTCCTGGTACTCGAGACCTGGGGATTTCTCGTTCCATTTGTCTGGGGGTTCAGCGCCAAATGGCTGCCGGTTTTCCTGGGGTTACGCCCGGTACACGGGCGCATACTGCTCCTCGCAGTCGCGGTGAACTCCGCCGGTGTGATTGCTGCAATGATGGGCTGGATGAGATCAGCTGTGCTTCTGTTATTGGGCGGGATCATCGTCGCGGTTTGGGCCCTCCGCTTACTCGAGCGAACACAGCAGTCGGCAAAGGTGAAGGGAGTGCACACCACCTTTCCGCTTTTTGTGCGCTTGGCGTACCTCTGGGCCATCGTCGCAGCGGCCCTGGGAGTCTGGGCTAGCTGGGTCGAGGGTTCTCACGGGATCTGGGGTGCATCGCGTCACGCGTTGACTGTGGGTTTCCTGGCCACGATGGTGTTCAGTGTGGGCCCGAGGATTCTGCCGGCATTTTCCGGAATGCGCTTGCTCTTCAGCACCAAACTGATGTTTCTTTCGTTGCTGCTACTGGGGGCAGGGTGTCTGCTTCGTGTCAGCTCCGAGATTCTCGCATATCAAGGCTTTGCGAACTGGGCATGGTCGTCGCTCCCATTGTCGGCTGTCATAGAGATGACCGCAGTCACAATTTTTGCGTTCAATCTGCTGGTCACCTTCACGGGCCGTCCTCCATCACAATCGGTCGAGCGGGGCACTGCACATTAAGAGCACAATGTTCAACACGAGTGGGAGAGACTTGCCTCTAATCCGAGACGAAGTTGGTCGAACGTTGGGGAGAGACGGGCCATGCCTGGTTCCTGGACAATACTGCAGCACGTAGCGTGGGAGGGCCCCGGGTTGATCGCGGGCGAAGCTCAGGCGCGAGGCCTGCATACAGACATCCGACGCCTCGATCTGGGGGCCGGCCTTCCGCAACCCGATGATGTTGAGGGCCTGGTTGTGATGGGCGGTCCCATGGGTGCTTATGAAACCGACAAGCATCCCTTTTTGGCCGAAGAATGCAGCCTCATTGCAAAACTGGTCGGGCGCAATCGTCCTGTGCTGGGCGTGTGTTTGGGCGCCCAGTTGCTCGCGCGAGCGCTCGGGGCGAGAGTGTTTCCCGGACCGGGCCCGGAAATCGGTTTTGGATTTGTCGACCTGACGGCGGAGGGGAAGCGAGATGCTCTTTTCGGACCGAACGGACCGTCCGTTTCCGTATTCCATTGGCATGGAGATACCTTCGATCTGCCCGCCGAAGCCACATTGCTTGCTTCGAGTGCGGAGTACCTGCACCAGGCGTTTCGCTTCGGAAGCTGTGCCTATGGGTTGCAGTTCCACATTGAGCCGGACTCCGATACCTGGTCGGCTTGGCGTGAGCACCTGCCCCCCGCTTTGCTTGCGCGAGCAGAGCAGGGGCGCTACGTGGTCGAACGAGTTGGCAGAAGCATAATTGCTAGATTCTTTGACGTCGCCTTGGGCGGCAGGCTTGCAATCGGAGGAAGGCGCGAAGCCTAAGTGGGTCCGTTGCCGCCAGCAACCACTTTCATCACTGTGAGACTTTTGTCATAGCGGTATCGAACCGGGCCGGTAAACTGAACCTATGCCTGTCCAGATTGGAGCCAAGACCCACAACTTTACTGACCCCACCGGCCTGCTCTCGGACTGCCACCGGCGGATCGAAATGTTTCTCGGTACGCTCGAGGCGGTCGCTACGTTGATCGACCGCCCAGCCACGGAGGAAACCCGCCGAGCGCTGGAGTCTGCCTTGCGCTACTTCGCGCAAGCTGCACCAAAGCACACTGCTGACGAAGAGGAGTCGCTGTTTCCCCGCTTGCGCCAGATCCACCATCCTGAGATCCAGGCTGCCTTGTCAGGGCTGGAGCAACTGGAGGAGGAACATCGCTGGGCAGCCCCATTGCATGCCGAAGTGGAACGTCTGGGAGCGCAATATCTTTCGACGGACAATCTCTCCAGTGATGAAGTCGACGGCTTTCGCAAAGCTGTTGCCAGTCTCGCAGCCATGTACAAACTGCACATCAGTGTCGAGGATAGCGTGGTGTTTCCTTTAGCAGCCCGGATGTTATCCGACGCCGAGAAGGTCGGCATTGCTGAAGAAATGGCGAGCCGGAGGAAACTCAAGCTTGTGCCAGAGAGCTCTGGAGCTGCGAGTCGCTTTTGATCGTGAGCCTCAAAGGCTAACCCATCGATGAAAACGTACAAGTCGCTAAAAGGGGTGAAGTCCTGATGAATCGATTACACCGATGGTACTGTCGATCGGCGAAATGGAAGCAAAAGCTTGAAAACGAGATTCTCCCCTGGTCGTTGAGTGGAGTTGATTTGGGCAATGAAGTTCTGGAACTAGGGCCGGGCCCAGGCTTGACTACCGATTGGCTGCGACGTCTATGCCAACAAATTACTTGCATCGAAATCGACCCAGGATTGGCCAGCTCTCTCAGTCACCGCATGGCCAACACCAATGTCAGTGTGCAATGCGACGATGCGACGGCAATGCCTTACCGTGAGCGCACATTTTCTGGCGCCGTGTCGTTCACCATGCTGCACCACGTACCTTCACCGGCTCTGCAAGATCGGCTGTTCGCCGAGGTCTACCGGGTCCTCAGACCGGGTGGCGTTTTTGCCGGAACGGACAGCATGCGATCCCTGGTGTTGAGGATCTTTCACATTCGCGACACAATGGTTCTCGTGGATCCGGCTACGTTGCCCCTCAGACTGGAAGGCGTCGGTTTCAGGGACGTGAGGATCGAAATTGGCGCTGGAAGATTTCGATTTTCTGCACGACGTCCGTTCGAAATGCCGTCCTGACAGTGTTTCGAGGCTGCAGCAGACAGGTCGCAACCCCGGCAGCGATTTCGGGCTTCGATTCGTCTCGCAGAGACTTCGCCGCACACAGGTCTTGATTACCTCGACTGTCACACAGGCGTGATGAGTATCACGGCTCCGGCCCAGTGGTCCCCGCGCTCTGCGATTGCGAGTGTCAGGACTTGTGCCGCGGTGTGTCCGCTATTCAGATATCTGTGACTACACTTGGGTTGCCAGCGGTCATTCGTGCCTTCACCATTCCTATGGTGACTTTCCAGGTTGTCTGAGGCGGCAGATCACCTGTGGCATCAGTCATCGTCTGACCGCATCCATGCTTTTCTCATTGGCCTGCAAACTGATGGAGTACTGCTGAGCGGGCTCCGCACATGCACACGTGACGCAGATCACGTCTGTGACAAAAGTCGCAGACTCTCTTCTTTTAACTCCCGGATAATTCGCAAGGATTCCAGGAGGGCTTCATGAACGTTCGAGTGCTGCCAGTGATAGTCGTCACTCTTTTCGTCGCTTTCATTGCTGTTACCATGCAGGCCACCGAGCAGCCAGCGGCGGCCTCTCAATGTCTCGATTGTCACAGCAAGGTCACGCCCAATATCGTTTCCGACTGGAAACTGAGCAAGCATAGCCAAGTGGAGGTGAGTTGTGTCGCCTGCCATGGCGATCAGCACATGTCTGCAAGCGACGTGGACAAAGTAAAACTTCCCACCCCTGACACGTGTGCCGCCTGCCATCAGACTCAGGTCGAGCAGTTCAAGAAAGGAAAACACTCGATGGCGTGGGCCGCAATGAAGGCCATGCCGACAATCCACTGGCAGCCGATGGCAATGATCGAAGGCGAGAAAGGCTGTGGCGGCTGCCATAAGATCGGCGTTCAGAGTCCTGCCGAGATCGCTGATTTGCGCCAACATGGCTCTGGGTTCGGAGCGGCGGCTTGCGATTCCTGCCATACGCGCCACACTTTTTCGATTGAAGAGGCGCGGCAGCCCCAGGCATGTGAGAGCTGCCATATGGGATTTGATCACCCGCAATGGGAGATGTACTCCTCCTCGAAGCACGGGGTACGAAACGAACTTAAACAGCTCAAGGTTTTGCCCGCAGATGCCGCCGCGCCCACCTGCCAGACCTGCCACATGCAGGATGGGAACCACGAAGTGCGCACCGCCTGGGGCTTCCTCGCCGTTCGCCTGCCGATGCCGGAGGACAAGCAGTGGGCCTCTGATCGTGGCACCATTCTGCAGGCGCTCGGAGTTCTCGACCCAGATGGGAAGCCGACGCCCCTCCTCGAAACTGTGAAAGCCGCAGACGTTGCCCGCTTGACCCAGGAAGACTGGCAACGCGAGCGCGACAAGATGATCAAGACTTGTAATCAATGCCATTCCGGAAACTTTGCCAGGCAACAGCTGGAACAAGGCGACGGCATGATCCGCAACGCCGATCACCTCATGGCCGAAGGCATCCGGGTGGTTGAGGGTCTTTACAAGGACGGGGTTCTCCAAAAGCCAAAAAATTACAGCTACGCTTTCCCCAATCTCCTTACTTTTCACGATGCTCCAACCGTGATCGAGCAGAAGCTCTTTGTGATGTACCTCGAACATCGCATGCGCACTTTCGAAGGCACGTTTCATGCGAGCCCGGACTACGCGATGTGGTATGGCTGGAGCGAGATGCAACGCGATCTGACGGAGATCAAGGAACTGGCCGACAACATGCGGCGTAATCGTACGACGGCAGCGACCAAGCCTGCAAAGGATACCGCGTTGCAGAAGCTCAAAGGGCAGACGCAGTGACTCTCCAAATTATGGTACTTGCTATGATCTGTTCGTGAATGAGAAGACCGTCTGAGGGGCCCTCGCCCATTAATTCCTGCTCGGAGATCAGGATCGTAGGGCCTTCGCCCCAAGGTATTTGCGTTCCATTGCTCGGGACGAATGAACCATTCCAAGGAGTCGTGAATAGGTGTAGTAATGCAAATTGAGCGGTCCCCAATGTCGGTTGCAATCGATCCTGGAGCGGAATACCGGGAGCCGAACCGGCAGATGGAGGGACGTACGGAGTGTTGATCATGAACCCAAACTCGAGTTCCTGCCATCCCGGCGACGGTACGAAGAGCCTGAACAGGCTGCCAAACCTAGCTGAACCCCTGCTACGATTCGACCTTCATCAAGAACTCGAAGAGCTTCGACGAGAAGATTCGTGGCAGCGCGAGACAGGACGTAGTTCGAAGACATTGGCAAAGTACCCAGACTTTCGAATTGTTTTGGTTCTCATGAAGGCTGGAACCCTTATGAATGATCACAGAGCCGAAGCCAGGATCTCGATTCAGGCTCTGCGCGGCAAAATACTTCTCCACGTGCCCGATCAGAAGTCGGTTGAGCTCTCGGCGGGACAACTGCTAACGCTGGACTGTGGGATGCACCACGACGTCGAGGCGCTGGAAGAGAGTGCGTTTCTGCTTACCGTGGCGTGGCCGAAGGGTGCAGCAAGGTCCTAGGGAAAGTTTTCTGTCTCTTCGTGCAGTCCTTCTGTTCCTGAAGGATTTCGAGATTGAGGTTTTGCTTACCGCCAAGTGACCGATGATTCTTCTGACAAAATGAGTTTGGGTCCAACCCTTGAGGAATTCGCAAGCCAACACCGATTGCCTCCGCGGTGGCTGGAACTGAGTAAAGCCTGCGAACGGCTCGTCGTCCGATCCGATTTTTGGTATCGCGCTGATCTTCGTGATCAGGCACGACAGTTGGCCGTCGAAGCTTCCGATATCCTCCAGTCAGCACTCAAACAAGAGGACCAATCCGCGCAAGCGAAATAACTCGGGTGGGCCCGCTAGACACCGATGAAAGCGTCAGCCGAGATTGTTTCGATTCGCCAAAAGATAGGTCCGGGTTGATCATGAAGGGTTGAGCTTTCCGAGGGACGGCCGTGTTGCAGCAACCAAGGCACCGGCGCGGAATTTGCGACCGAGCATGGCCTAAGCAGGGGACGATAGGCTATTGAGCTGTGGCTCCAAGTCCACTGTTGCGAGAATAGAATTGCTGATCATGCACGATTCCGCTGTTTGTCTGAGTGCGTCACGTGCTGCCTCAATATCGTTTTCCGATTTCAGGGATATGCGAGGTCGAACTGCAATCCGAGTGACGCGGTACTTCCCATCGCTGTGCTCCAGCGTGCCTTGGGCACTGCTTTCGTACGCAACAACTTCCAGTTTGCGGAGCTGCATCTGGTACAGGAACGTCAACATCAGGCAAGCGTTCAATGCTCCGATCAACAAGTCTTCTGGGCCCCAAACGTCAGGAGTCCCTTTGAATGCCGGTGGGTTTCCGATTTCGATGAGGGCGTGCCCTGAAGCCGACAGCGTTCCTCGAAACTTGGACTGCCAGGCGACAACGTTTTCGAACTCAAACGTGCGATGGGTCTTTTTCTGTTCCATGGAGCTCCTCCTCCATTGTTTGAAAAAAGTAAGGGAAATTCTTCGAGGGCACACACCGCCCACCACCACCTGGGCCACAACACGGTGATGAAGCTCTTGCCGTGCTATCCAATTCTGATCGTATACTGGTGCAAAGACAGATTCATTCTAATGGATCGTTTCGTGCTACCAGTCACCGCCCACGGGGTTCAGGAGTCTGGGGATGCTTGAGAACGAGTTGTTTGAGTTCCTTGAGGGGACGACAGATGCTGCCTTTAGCGTGAACCGGGCGGGAGAAATTCTTTCCTGGAACAGCGCAGCGGAGCGATTGTTCGGGTATTCCTCTTCGGAGGTCCTCGGCAAAGGCTGTTACCAGATTTTGCAAGGCAAAGGTGCTCTTGGCACGCAGGTGTGTCATGAGGGTTGCAGCATTCTGGAGTGTACCGCCAGACAGACGGAGATCCCAAATTTCGATCTGCAGGTCCGCTTGCATTCCGGGAGACGGTTGTGGGTCAACGTATCTACGGTCGTGTGGGAAAACCCACGGAACCAACACGTCTTAGTGGTTCATCTTGCACACGATATCACGCGGCTGAAGAGAACCGAACGAGCGACGGAAAGAATCCTGCAGGTGTCCCGTCGTTTCAATGAGATTGCGCAAGAAGCCGCCCCGGCAGCTGCCCCCGTGCTACCGCTTTCGGAAAAGGAACTGCAGATTCTGAGGCTATTTTCCGCTGGAAAGAACTCTCCTGAGATCGCCAAGAGTCTGCAGATCAGCCTCCAAACCCTGCGCAATCATCTTCACCACATCAACCAGAAGCTACGGACTCACAACCGTCTGGAAGCCGTGACGCACGCCATTCAACGCAAACTGATTTAACTCCTCCTCTTTCCCCCGATCCGTCTTGACGAAGGGCCTTCCTCCATATCTATATCTATCGTTTTTCCGCCGCTCCTCTCTCTCCCATGATGGTTGTTTCTATTACGAGTACGAACGGACTATTTCAAAAGACTGGCCAGAGTGAGGAAATAAACAGTGGAAGCAGGCTATTCAAGTAGCACAAAGCGATTGCGCAAAAACTCCGCGCGTGATCGTTGCTGTAGAAAACGCAACCAGGTCTCCTATTGGCGGGGCATGTGACCTGGATTGAAGGTGGACGATGAAGACGCATTTGCGCGACTCAATAGTGCATGCAGAGGGCAGTCTGAGCCAAGTGGAACAAATGGCAGACCTCGTGGATGGAGTTCGCTTTGAGACTCTCGGTTTCGATACTTGCCAGCAACTCAAGATCCGGATCTTGGACTCGCTTGGTTGCAGTCTTGGCGCACTGCATGCTGAACCCGTACGCATGATACGCGGTTACATCAGGGAACTCGGCAGCAGCGGCAGCTGTACCTTGATTGGTGGTGGGTCTACTGACGTCGACCGGGCTGCTTTCTACAACAGTGCACTCATACGTTACCTTGATTTCAATGATAGCTACCTGGCCAAGGGGGAAACCTGTCATCCCAGTGACAATCTGGGAGCGATCCTGGCTGCAGGTGAATACATCGGGGCCACGGGCCGGGACCTGATGACCGCTCTGGCGGTCGCCTACCAGATCCAGTGCCGGTTGTCCGATGTTGCTCCGGTCCGGGCGAGAGGATTCGACCACACCGTCCAAGGCGCGTACGGGGTGGCCGCAGGGATTTCCAAGATCCTGAAGCTTGATCCATCGCAGACCGCCAACGCAATCGCCATCAGTGGGACAGCCTTCAACGCATTGCGCGTGACCCGAACCGGAAAACTGTCACATTGGAAGGGACTCGCCTATCCGAACCTGGCGGCCTGTTGCGCTCGTGCCGCACTGCTGGCCAGGCACGGTATCACGGGTCCACTTGAGGTTATTGAGGGAGATAAGGGTCTCATGGACGCCATCACCGGCTATTTCCAGGTGAGCTGGTCCGGGGAAGACCTCGGGTGTGTGGGACGCACCACGGTAAAAAAATACAATGCAGAGATCCATTCACAGACTGCCATTGAAGCCGTCCTTACCTTGCTCCGGCGGTATCAATTCTCGAGTACCGATGTCAACCGAGTGGACGTGGAAATCTTTGATGTGGCCTACAACATCATCGGTGGGGGAGAAGAAGGCGACAAGAGCATCGTTTCCACCAAGGAACAGGCCGATCACAGTCTTCCGTATATACTCGCCGCAGCGATTCTTGATGGACAGGTGATGCCGGAGCAGTACGCCCCGGAGCGCATTCAGCGGGCAGATGTGCAGGCGCTGCTCAGCAAAGTCTCGGTTCAACCGCGCAAACTCTTTTCGGAACGCTTCCCCGATGAGATGCCGTGTCGCGTGAAGATCACGCTGAAAGACGGGCGCGTCCTCGAACAGGAAACCAAGGATTATGAGGGGTTCTTCACCCGGCCGATGTCATGGGAGACGGCCGTTCAGAAGTTCAACCAGATTGCCACCCCCGGTGCAAGTGCGGGTCAACGTTCCAGTATTGCTGACGCGGTGGCCAATTTAGAACAAATCTCGGTCCGCGAGCTGATGGAACAACTGGGCGCTGTAGCCCCGGATTCTGATCGCCCGCGGATCGTACCCATTAATAAGGAGAATTGAAAAATATGGCGAGCGTGCAAGTGATCGATGAACGTGCTTTCTCTTTCTTGCGGGTGAATGAGCGGCAGCAGAAACCCCGGACTGAAGGAATTACGGAAATACGTGGACCGTATTACACCCCGATGGGAAGACATTATCTCGAGGACGTCCTGGAAACTATGAGCAGCTACGTGGATTCACTGAAGTTTGCCGGGGGTTCCTTCACGCTGATGCCGCGTCGCGCTGTTTTGGGAATCACAAAGTTGTGTCATGAACACGATGTCCTCGTCTCGACCGGAGGTTTTCTGGAACATGTGCTCACGCAAGGCAAGGACGCAGTGAAGAGTTACATCCGGGAGTGCAAGGAATTGGGATTTGACATCATCGAAATTTCCAGTGGCTTTGTCACCATACCCGCCGACGACTGGTTACGACTCGTAGAGCAGGTACAGAAGGCGGGGCTGAAGGCCAAGCCAGAGGTAGGCATCCAGTTTGGGGCTGGCGGCGCCACACGTGCGGAAGAACTGGAGACGGAGGGGACGCGCGATCCCGAGTGGCCCATCCGACTGGCACGGCGATTTCTTGACGCTGGGGCCTACATGATCATGATCGAATCCGAAGGCATCACAGAGAGCGTGAAACAGTGGCGCACGGATGTGCCGGCTCGTGTTATCAACTCGCTCGGCTTGGAGAAGGTAATGTTCGAGGCGGCCGATCCGGAGGTGTTCGCTTGGTACATCAAGAACTGGGGTCCCGAAGTAAACCTCTTCGTGGATCACAGTCAGATTGTCCAGTTGGAATGCCTGCGCTCCGGCATCTGGGGAACGGCGAGCCTCTGGGGGCGGGTAGTGACGTACAAGGGATGAGAACTCGTCTGGAGTAAAAGGAGACAGTTTCATGCACAACGGCAACGGGAAGGCGGACTTGGGAATGGCTGCGTCAGTGGCTTTGACCTCACCGACAGACACTCCGTCAGTTCATGCGCTTTTGGGCGCTCGGGAACAGGGTGCACCTGTCGACCCCTTGCGGCCCATCATCAGGATGTTGCTGTCGGACCTGGGAGTTGACGTTGACGGCCAGCACCTTCGTGATACGCCGGCTCGCGTCGCCCGGTTTTTCCGGGAGTACACGCGTGGCTATCACTTTGATCCAGCGGAGATCCTGAAGACCTTTCACACCCGCAACAATGGACTCATTGTGGTATCTGACATCGAGTTCTTTTCTCTGTGTCCCCACCACCTGCTCGTATATGGCGGCAAAATGCACTTTGGCTATATTCCGGATGGGCGGATCGTGGGCATTTCCAAGATCCCCCGGCTGGTACAAGGACTAGCCGCGCGCCTGGTTGTGCAGGAGGACCTGGTCGCCGATATCGCCGATGCCTTTATGTCGGTGGTCAATAAGACAAAAACCTTGCTGATAGCCAGCACAAGAATGCTTGTCGTCGTGGATGACCTACAGAAGTCCCAACGACACCCCGGAGGTGACCAAAATGGCGCAATGGCAATACTCGATGTTCTCTACGGAGCTTAACCGTAGCGTTGACTTTGATGAGGAACTTCGGAAGATTCTCGAGGATCGCGGCATGAAGGGATGGGAATTGGTGCAGGTGTTGCAACCACAAAATGACGCCCGCTACCATTTGGTCTTTAAGACTCAAAGGCCGTTATATCCGACTCTCGAACCGGCAAAGCACTAACGCAGGAGGTGCAGGCGCGAAACCGTACGCAGGTGTTCGTAAAAGGAGAGGGATGATGATCAAGCTTAAGCGTGCTTACGATTCTGCCAGCAGTGACGATGGTATTCGCTTTCTGGTCGAGCGACTCTGGCCGCGCGGCGTAAAGAAGAACGCCTTGCTGCTCGACGCCTGGCTCAAGGACGTGGCTCCCAGCACCGGGCTTCGCCAGTGGTTTAGCCATGATCCGGCCAAATGGGCGGAGTTTCAACGACGCTACCGCCGTGAACTGGACGCAAAACCCGAAGCTCTGGAGCCGATCCTCAAAGCCGCTCGCCGTGGCCGGGTCACACTGGTGTATAGCTCCCACGATGCAGAGCACAACAACGCAGTTGTCCTGAAAGCATACGTGGAGGCTCAGATCAGTGGACGTCACAAGGGGCAGCGAGCCGCGTAGCCACTCGGGAACGTGCAACGAGGAGCATGGCTGGCAATCAAGAAGGAGCCCTACGATGAATAACACAAAATTGACGCCAGAAACATTCACGCCCACAGATGACTGGTTGTACCAACATATCGTCGAGGACAGCCGCGTCGCAGTGATTTATGGTGATACCGCCGGTATCATGCGGCTATGGAACAAAGGTGCGGAAGAGATCTTCGGCTGGACGGCGGAAGAAGCGCTGGGACAATCCATGGACCTCATTATCCCCGAAAAACACCGCGCTGCGCATTGGGAAGGATACTACCGCGTGATGAAAACCGGGGTCACCAAGTACGGCCGTAATGTGCTCGCTGTGCCGGCACTGACCAAAGGTGGCCCTCGTGTCTCGATCGAATTCAATGTCGTGCTGCTGAAGGCGCCGAGCGGCGAGGTAGTCGGCATCGCTGCCATTCTCCAGGACGTCACCGCGCGTTGGGAACGTGATAAGGCACTCCGCCAACGACTGGCAGCAGCGGAAGCGAAGGTGCAGACAGCGACACATTAAAGTGCAAGGTCGCTTCTCGCTGATTTCTCTGACTGCTTGCCTTAGCGAAGACTTGGTCGCAGACCGCATGGCATCGAATCCTATCCCGAACTCATTCGTTGGCTCGCGGACAACGATCCAGCGAGCAGGCGCATGATGGAAGGGATTCTCGCCAACGAGGAATAGCAGGCCGAAGACATGAAGAATTTGCTCGAAACCATCGGCAAAGAAGAAAAAACAGGATTATCGATGAATAGGGCGCGCAAGAAGGTTCGGAGAGTTCACTGAACGAGCAAACGCTGGGTGCGGCCTGCATTACGGTGCGTGGCGGTTGAAAGCACGACGTAAGGCTGGCAATCAAGAAGGAGCTCTACGATGAATAAAAGAAAACCGACAGAAGAGTTGGAACACGACCACCGCATCATTGAGCGGGTTGTCGCTGCCATGGCGATTCTCGCAGAGAGGTTGCAGTCGGGAAAGGAAGTTGAAGCTGGAATTCTGAATGACCTCGGTGAATTTCTGCGTGTCTTCGCTGAAGACTGTCATCATGGCAAAGAGGAGCGGTACCTATTCCCGCTGTTGGAGAAGAAGGGAGTGCCGGTGAGCGGGTGTCCGCTGGCGGTCTTGCTCAACGAGCACGACAGGGGTCGCCGTCTGATGGCGGATTTGAAGCAAACTTCCGAGGCGTATTTCCGATCTGGAAATACAGACGAGGAAGCCTTGATTGGAACCTTACACAGACTCATTGAGCTCTATCCGGCGCATATCTGGAAGGAGGACTACCTGCTCTTCCCCATGACCGGCAAAATTCTCTCCGACACAGACCAAGAAGCTCTGGCGCGTGAATTCGAACAGCACGAGTCTGAAATCGGCTCCGATGTGCATCATGGGTTTGAGCAACTGGCAGAAAGCCTCGTCACGAGAATCCGCACCGAAGAGGGGAATGCAACCGTCTCTCCGGCTGCCTGAGCACCTCCGACACGGGCGGACTTCAAGTTAAGCCACGGCGGCCCGGTACCTTACCCCTACGCAATAGCTATGGAAAGATCGTAACGTGGGTTGGAAACTCTACCGATAGTGACGACCAGAAGCGGTCGCGACAAGTGTCAACGGAGTTCATTGACAGGAGGGAACGTTTGGTGCGTACTGCTATCGCCTGAAAGACGACCGATAGTTTCAAGCGACCCCGTGAATCTTGCAGTTGAAATCAAGACAAAACAGTTCACCACTGCAGCATCCAACACTCCTGTAACACTTGTTCCCCCTCTTGGTACGAACAGACTATTGAGACGAAAGCCCCACAGCCTAAGAATAGGAAGGTGGCGAACTGTAATGCCTGCTTGCGTCTTTGGTGCTCCGCCGCCGAGTCGGGCTTGAGTGCACATTTCTGGACCGCAAGCACTGTACATCGAACCTGAGGAGCAAGGAGCCTCGACGCTTGTTCCGAGACCGCGTGCGGGACTAGGGATACAAGTGCATTTTCAGATCTGTGAGGACAAGGACACCGCTGCTGTCGTGCGAGCAGCTCAAGGTTGTGATTGTCTCTCGGCGGCTGCCGCGCGGGTGCGAGTGTCCCATGAGTACCGATATGAGTGAAGTTCGCACTTACAACTGCGAAGTGTGTGGAGCGGAGAAGGGCTCCACGAATCACTGGTTCCTCGTGAAAGAAAACCCTGAGGAGCAAACTTTAACGATCTCCAGATGGAAGAACGAACTCGCGAGCGATCGGAGGGTTCACCATGCCTGCGGCGAGCAGGACGTGGAGCGCCTGGTTTCACGCTGGCTAGCGTCAGGGAGGATTGCAACTGTGCCGTCCGAGTTCTACGTCCGCCAGATATGGAGCTCAGATCGAAAAGGAATGCTAAGCACGGAGCCCTGATCGGAGGAGGGGGTCTGGAAGATAGATCAACAACAAGAATTGCAAGGAGGAATTCATGGAAAGAACAGCCAGTGCGATTTGGAGAGGTGGCTTCAAGGGAGGCAGTGGGACCGTATCTACTTTAAGCGGCGCTCTTTCGAATATTTCGTATTCGTTCGCAACCCGCTTTGAAAGTCAACCCGGAACCAACCCTGAGGAGTTGATTGCTGCCGCCCACGCGGGGTGCTTCTCGATGGCTCTCGCAGCGCAACTCGACAGCAGAGGGTTCAAACCAGAGAGCATTCATACGTCAGCCGCACTCACCTTGGAGCAGCAAGGCGGAAAATGGGCGATCGCAGCCATTCACTTGGCGGTCAGTGCACGCGTCCCGGGAGTTGATCGGGCAACATTCGAGAAAGCTGCGCAAGAGGCGAAGCGGGGGTGTCCGGTCTCACGGGTCTTGAAAGCGAAGATCACAATGGAAGCGACATTGGAATCCGAGTCAAAGGCGGCGGATTGAGGATCCGGATCAGCAGATCGCCTACTTGCGACTTGCTGCCTCCACAGTTTGCGTCGGATCGGCTCCCTTCCAGGTTACATCCGCGGTTGGTCCGTAAGTGGAGGGGACAGTTTTGTTCATCATCCTCAAATAGACCGTGAGTTGAGTACGATGATGGCAGGTGTGAAGAACGCGTCGCCAAAAGACCCAGATTCGCTCCCTGACCACGTCGAAAAAAGGAACTGGCTCCGTCCACCATGCTTCGGTTTGTTTCGCAAAGAAGCTGAGTCGGGGTTCGGCTAACTCCTGCATTCTCGCGGCATAATCTTCTGGGGTTTCATGCGCTGGCAACACCTGTGCGGCCGGAGGTTCCGGCACGCCCATGAACTCGCCAAAGAAGCGCCGCTCGGAGAGCAATTGATGTTTCATGATTTCCAGAACTGTCCTCGAGCGCGGGTGAGGCCGAAAGGCCATGTCTTCCGCGGAGAAACAACGCCAAACCGAGATGACCTTGTTCGTCTCACTGGCGTAGGCATCTAGCAGGTGCTGGAAAATGGGAGAGGAGGCTCTGGGAATGTACGAGTCGGGGATAGCGGTATGGGCGTACTCCATAGGCATTGGGGCACCTCCGCGAATCAATTATCGTACAGGCACAAAACGGGGCCAAAGCGTAGCAAAGCCGCGATACGGTCCGTCAATTTTCCGGTTGTGTTTCTCTTGCGGCGATCGACTGGGATTAGAATCAACCCATAAGGTCCAAGGAGGAAAGTCATGGTATTGGAACTTACGATAATACCGCTTGGGCGGGGCCGCTCGATCAGCAGCGACATGGTTGACCTCATCAAGATTATCGAGGGCAGCGGCCTGGACTACCGTATGACCGCATTTGGCACCTTGATCGAAGGTACGTGGGACCAACTTATGGATGTATCGAAGCAATGTCACTTTGCGACTCGCAAGAAGACCGAACGGGTGTTGACCATGATGAGACTGGACGATTATGGTGAGCGAGCTGGCGAAATTGAAGGTGCCGTGAATCGAGTCGAGCGGAAGCTTGGCCGAGCCGTAAAGAAGTAGAAAGTCTTTGTCCCGCATGTGACTCTCGTAGTGTGCCAGATTCGGCTGCATCATCTTCGTCCCGGCTCTTTTCGAGCGCTGGTGAGTTCCGGCTTTTGGAACAAATCTCCGATCGCCTGCTTCATTACTTGGCCATCAACAATGGAAATGGACGTTGTCAATGGAATGTTCTTGGGGCAGATTTGTACGCAGTTCTGAGCGTAGCTGCACTCGTGGATTCCGCCATCGCTCATCATCGCTGCTAAGCGTTCGTGTCGGAGGTGCGCCCCAGTCGGGTGGAGGTTGAAGAGCCGTACTTGATTGATGATTGCTGCCCCAACGAATCGCGTCGGTTCTGTAAATTGCGGGCAGACTTCCATGCACAGGCAACAGGACATGCAACGGGACAGCGGATAGGCCTGCTCTTGCACTGCTGGGTCGACGCGTGGGCCTGCGCCGAGGTCATAGGTCCCGTCGATGGGAACCCACGCCTGCACTTGCTTCAGGTTCTCAAACAGCACACTGCGATCGACCGCCAGGTCGCGGACAACCGGAAATCGTGACAAGGGTTCGAGGCGAATCGGTTGTTCCAGCTTGTCGAGGAGGGAGGAGCAAGCCATCGCGGCTCGGCCGTTGATCCGCATGGCACATGACCCGCAAACTTCTTCGAGACAATTCGAATCATATGTAATCGGCGAGGTTTGCTTTCCATGACGATCTACAGGGCTTATGGCGATGTCCATAAGTGCGCTGATGACATTCACGCCAGGTCTCCACCGAAGTTCAAACTCTTCCCAGTAAGGTTTCGAATGGGGATTGTCCTGTCGCTTGATGTTCAGCCGCACTGTTCTTTCCGCCACGCTACCTCGTGTCTCTACAACCATTCTCCAGTACCTCTTAAGTGGATGCGAGTTCCGGCCATGCTGGCAGGTATTACGCCGCCCTCTGGGCAACGGCATTCGTGCGTTTCGGGTTGGCGGGGTAAGTGAGTTGCTTTCCTCTCACGCGGGCCCAGGCAGTGAGAGTGTGAGGACGAGTACGCGTCCGGCTGGCGATTTCTTCTACTCGAAGACCTCGAACCAGGAGCGCATCGCCGATCAATGAGCGATGGCACCGCCACGGTACGGCTTCGGCGCACATGATTGCGGTTCGTCGCTTTTCGGCCAAATGAATGAGCTGGTCCAAGGCCTCCTCAAATTCCGGCGTCTGCATGTAGTCAGCGAATCCGCGGAAGCTGGCATTTCTCCAACCTACATTGATCGAGTCGTGATGCGCATGCCGCAGACCGCCAAGCCCGGGCATGTGCCGATACCGAATCGCAGCCTTCTGAAGCGAGCCGGGCAGCCGGCTGAGGTTAAACTGCGGGTTGTGTCGCGAGCGTGGGATCGTTCGCACATCGATTAACTGCTTAACATCGTGCGCAAGAAGTAGAGTAATGAATTCGTTCAAGGTCCGGGTCGAGTGCCCCACCGTCAAGACGATGGGACTCGGATCCAGTCGTTTGACTCTTCGCGAGATCCTGGCAGGAGGGCCTGATGCCGTACGGGCTCGCCCTGGAATATCACTGGCAGTCTTAGTCATCGGCTGCGTGCTCCGCCTTCTCCTTAGCCGGAGAGCCATGGGTTCCCGTCCTCACATCATTCTGGGTAGCAGGCCGGTAAGTGCCGGGCACAGTACGAAAACTAATCGCCAGGCGGTTCCAGCCGTTGATAGCGATGATTGCCAGGGTCAGATCAACCAGTTCTTTGTCGCTGAAATTGCGACGAGCTTGCCGGTACACGTCATCTGATACATGTCCTTGACCGACCAGCGTTACTGCTTCGGTCCAGGCGAGCGCGGCTCGTTCACGCTCCGTGAAAAATGGCGTCTCCTCCCAGACAACCACAGCGTAAAGTCGCTGTTCAGTCTCACCCTGGGCGCGAGCGTCTTTCGTGTGCATGTCCACACAATAGGCACACCCATTAAGCTGGGACGCCCGCAACTTCACCAACTCAATCAAAGAGCGCTCTAACTCGCAGTGGCGGACGTAGGTTTCCAGGCCCAGCATTGCGTTCATGGCACCAGGAGCCACCTTTGCGTATTCAATCCTGGGCTCCATCACAACCTCCTCAGCTACTCGTAGGTTCGTTGGGTACTATCGAATCAGGCAATAGGCTATTTGTACCACCCATGGAGACGAGCGTCACAGGACGAACTCAAACGGGGTCTGTGGATTCCGGGGCCTGGAAGGAAAGGTGAGAATCCGCACAAACTGGATAGCCCGCTCGGAACATCGTGGCCAGCTGCTACGGTCCCACCCCGCCAGTGTGGCAGTCGCTACACGTCACTTGCGTCAGATCTCCGATATCGACAGGGTGTTTGAATGGAATTCCTCCTTCGTGACGGATCAGTGGTGTTCCGCTCTTCAGCTGAGCTTGCACAGTGTGGCAAGTATTGCAGTCCTTTGGGATCACCTTGCCATCTGCGCTGACGTGCTGCCCATCATGACATCGGAAGCAGCCCGGCGTGTAGAAGTGACCGATGTTATTGGGGTGTGTCCGCCAGTCCACTTTCATATAGGGAAAGATCGTGGACTGATAGATGCGCTGAAGATCAGCAATCGCAGCCTGAATCGAGGTTCTCTGGCCGGCGTACACATCGGGGTACTTGCTGCTATAGAACTGCTGTATATCCGCAGCAATCCCCCGCGATGCTTCGTCAGTGCTGTTGTAGCTCTTGGTGAGCGCCGAAACTCCTTGTTGCTTGATGAAAGGCAATGATCGGTCAATTCGCCCCGCCAGCAAGGAGTCATCTACGGAACGATCCGGCGGCGTGAAGATATGGCTCGGGCGGTCATGGCAATCAATGCAGTCCATCAGATGTTTGGTTGCCTTCTCGATCTGCCCTGATGTCAAGCTGTCGTCCTTTGCCACGTACACCGTGGTCCTGCCTTGCATGTCCGCGGATTGGACCCACGGAATCACCTGATGTTGCGCATCGGTTGCAATGTAGCTGATGCGGTTCTCAATGACGTGCCAGTGGATGCCTGAGGGTATGTCGGTATTGGGCTCCGCCCCGCCGGTGTTGATCAGCATGCGAATCTGGCGAGGTGTGTTTTGCTCGTCTTCTGTGTAGTGGTAGAAGACTTTGAGCTGCGCTCCGTAGAACTTTCTTGGCCAGTGGCATTGCTCGCAGGTTTGCTGGGCCGGGCGCAGATTCGCGATCGGCGTCGGTATCGGTCGTGGGTACCTGTGAAAGATTGCGGCATAGACCTGGTAGGAACCGGAAAGCTTGGAGCGCACATACCATCCGGCGCCGGGCCCGACGTGGCACTGAACACACTCAACCCTGGCATGGGGCGACTGCAAGTACGTTGTGTACTCAGGTTGCATGACGGTGTGGCAGGTTTGCCCGCAGAACTGCACCGAGTCGGTGAACTCGTAGGAACGGTAGCTGCCCATGGCGCTTATCAGCACGAACACGAAAGCGAAGCTAACAAAAAAGGCAAATGTGCTGCGCTGCGCCGGGACGTTTAGGTCAATCCTGGGAAACCGTGGAATCACGCCCGGCTTTTCCTGGCGTCTTCTTCGCCTCTCCAGCAGCAGTCCGAGGAGGATGAGCAGGAGTCCCAGAATCAAGAAGATCGGGGCTACCAAGAAGAGGAGGACACCGATGTAAGGACTCGGCCGGACCGAGACGAAATCTACAAACAATAGGAAGGCTATCGTCGCGAGGCTGGTTGCCGCGAGGGCCGCCCCGATGAGACTGACCGGGTTGCGGATGAGACCGATCTTGCGTTCTTGTGGTCCTTGGAGATGGGGCCGCTCAGTGCTCATCCAGTTTGCTCCCGGCATTGGTCATGTAGAACTCGTGGCACACCACAAGAACAAAGTCGCTGGACTGCGTGAGAACCTGGCCAAGTGAAATTATTTAACCCACTAGTCACTTCCACGCATATGGGACATTGTGTTCAACCGTTGGTACAACCCTTCTATTGTGTATTGGAGCGCCAACAGACAACATCAAAGGCCGGGTGCAGGAAGCCAAGGCATCACTGGCATGTGTGCGTGTCACGATTGCCGGTATCCGTCCGAATTGTTCAGGAGGTTCTGGCGGAGGCTGGTGACATCAGTTCGTAGAAAAAGCGAACAGACAACCCTCACGGCCGAAAAGCAACCTCTGAATCGCAGAAACGGAGGAGGAGCCTCGGTTTTACTTTCAAGAAGCGCACCCCGAAGGAGAACCACGATGAAAAAGCTTGGGTTCATTGTTGTGATGTTGATGATCGCCGCGCCTGTTTCGTTTGGAAAGAAGGCCGACAAAATCTACACCGGCGAGATTATGGACAGCCAGTGCGCCAAGATGGGTAATCATGACGCAGGGTACAAGCTGACGGGTACGAACACGCCGAAGGACTGTGCCCTGGCCTGCGTGAAAGCAGGTGGCAAATTCGTACTCTATGATAAAGCCTCGAAGACCGCCTACGAACTCGATGACCAGGACAAAGCAAAAGAGTTGGCTGGGCAAAAGGTGAAGGTTGAGGGAGCGCTCAATAATTCCACCAAAACCATTCACGTTGACAAAATACAAGCTGCTCCCTAGGGCTCGCTTGGGCACGACTGGAATCTGAACTCTCCGCAGGAAGCCCGCGGTCAGGAGGAAGGGTGCGTCACAAGCCCAGGTTCATCGTTGTGATCATCGTCGTACTGATCATCATCGTTGCAGCCTATGGAGTGATGCATCTGACCATTAGCGCTCTTCCCGAACCGGGGCAATTCGAGACTTCGATCGCCACCAAAGCGAAAGACTGGTACATCAGCCGGGAAGTGCGCAATTCGGTACCCCCAGCACCCGAGAACAGTGTCTCCAGCGTCGCCTCGGGAGAAACACTTTTCGGCATGGGCTGTGCAACATGTCATGGCCAGGACGGGCGCAAGCCCACACCCATCGGTCAGTCGATGTATCCCCGGGTCCTCGATCTGGGCTCGCCCGAAGTGCAGGGGATGTCCGACCCGGAACTGTTCTGGGTCATCAAGAACGGCATCCGGTTGAGCGGGATGCCAGGCTTCGCAAATATCGAATCCGACGAACAGATCTGGGAGCTGACGTACTACGTGCGTAGTCTGGGCAAACAGCCGAAACACTGAATCTATCTCGGCCACCATCGGCGAGCACCGGTGCGTGAGAACGACCGTCGGATCGAAGTTTCGCAATTATCTGTGCTCCATGCTCGCTTTGCACCAAACCCCGGTCCAACAGGCTATCTGCGCACAAGTCCAAGCGCGGGGTAATAGGTGTTTCTGCCGTTGGTACAAACGAACTATTGAGCTGCTGGCACTTAGAGACGAGCATTGACCAAGAAACACGTGCTGATATGTATAGAGGGGAGGAAATCATGAGCACCGCAGTCGCTGACTGGCCGAAATTTTTCGTGAAACTTCAGGACCAGCAAGAAATAGCTGAGCGCACCATGGCATTCCGCTTTGAAAAGCCATCCAGCTTCAAATTCACTCCCGGCCAGTTCATCGATATGACCCTGTTAAATCCGCCGGAGACAGATGCCGAAGGCAATACGCGCGGGTTCTCAATCGCGAGCGCACCCTATGAGGACTTCATTATGGTTGCGACCCGTTTGCGGGACACCGCGTTCAAGAGGGTTCTTAGGAGTGTTCCCTCAGGCACCGAGGTGAAGATCGAGGGACCATTTGGGAACTTAAGACTTCATAACGACAAATTGCGAGCGGCGGTGGTTCTGACCGGTGGGATCGGCATTACTCCTTTTCGCAGCATCCTTTTGCATGCCGCAAAAGAGAAGTTGCCTCACCGCATTTTTCTTTTTTATGCCAACCGGCGGCCAGAAGATGCCGTGTTCCTTGATGAACTCCAGCAACTGGAAAGACGGAACCCTAACTACAAATTGATTGCTTGCATGACCGAGATGGAGAAATCGTCGCGCTCCTGGTCAGGGGAGAGAGGTGTGATCAACTGGCAGATGCTCGCGAAGTATCTCCAAGGAGTTGCTTCGCCTGTTTATTACATCACGGGACCGCCGCCCATGGTCCAGGCCATGCACATGATGCTCGTGGATGCTGGAGTGGACGACGACAACATCCGCATTGAAGAGTTTGCTGGCTATTAGTGGCGTCCATCCGACCCGTATTGCGCAAATTCATTCGCAGCATGTCTGATCGGCTTCGACGCCGACAATGCTGCCAACGCGGTGGCATTTGGCTTGCAGGAAAAGGCGGCTCTCGTGAATGATCTGGATCAACTCTGCGTTAACACACTGCGCTTTCTTGCGGTGGATCAGGTGGAAAAGGCGAACTCGGGACATCCGGGCCTGCCTCTAGGCGCGGCTCCCATGGCCTACGTTTTGTGGAGCCGGTTTTTACGCCACAATCCACTCAATCCAGCCTGGCCGAACCGTGACCGCTTTCTTCTGTCGGCCGGTCACGGCTGCGCTCTGCTCTATGCGCTGCTTTACTTGACAGGTTACGACTTGCCCTTGGAGGAGTTGAAGCGGTTTCGGCAATGGGGTTCCAAAACGCCTGGACATCCGGAATACGGCCTCACTCCAGGTGTCGAGGCCACCACTGGTCCCTTGGGACAGGGCTTTGCCATGGGCGTGGGGATTGCGCTGGCAGAAGCTCACTTATCAGCCTGCTTTAATCGTCCTGGTTTTACGCTGATCGACCATTACACATATGGCATCGTGTCCGATGGCGACCTGATGGAAGGTGTGGCGTCGGAGGCAGCTTCTTTAGCGGGTGCTCTCTGCCTCGGAAAGCTCATCCACCTTCTTTACGTCTTCTACCGTCAGTACCTGCCAGCCATAGGCCTCAAAGCGATGCTGAACACTCTCCGTGAAGACATTGTCCGTTTTGCCTTCGATCGAGATGTTGGAGCACGTCGTATCGCGGGCTATGAGGCTTGTGAGAAGACGCCGGAAGTTCGCAGCCTGAGACGAGAGAACACCGGCGATTACGAGAAAAGGAGAAGAGAAGGGTTTCGCTCTTCGCAAACTGCGTAGACACGATCGTGAACTGGACAGTGGAGGAGAGGAAAGGGTGTCACTCCACAATCCAAAGAGTGAGGTTTTTCCCCTGTTGCACCAGTCTCTCGGTGGGATCCTTTGCGGCGGTGATCCTGCGCAACCAGGGCAGAGATCGATGTCCCATGACGATGGTGCGGCACTTGTTACGTCGCGCTAATTCGAGGATCTCCTCACTGACGCTGTCCTGTCCGCTAGCTGGATCGGAGAACTGGGTGGTTAGAGAAGTTGCTGGCAGCCCAGCTTTTTGCAGTCTAGCGCGGGCCCAGTTCAAGGCCGGCTCAGCTTTTTTTCTGGCAGCTGCGATCCATTGCTGCTGGTCCGTTTTGAGCTGAGCGTCGAGTCGCCTCTCCTTGTCCGGATCCTCGGCGCCGCCAAACTCCAGCAACATGGGTGGCAATGGCGGTAGGAAATGAGCCAGGCACAGTTGAAATCCCCGCCGGCGTCGCAGTACTCTCGCGACATATTCCACTGCGGCTTTCGATGATGAAGACTCATCGACGACCACGAGTAACCGGTTGTCACTTGTCTTACTCCTCGTAGCACTACTGGAACGGGTTCGTCGTGATATTCGGACCATACAATTTTCCTCCGCAATGTCTAAATTTTATCTGTGCCTGGCACCGTTAACGATCATCTCTGGCATACCAGGCCTCTTGCCCTGCCTTCCGAACGCCATCACCCCGATCATGGATTGTCACAATGCACCGACGTCTGCGCAGACTACGGACATATCCGTCTTCGAGTCTTATGGTGACTTCGACATCTTCGTCCCAGGGTTCACGAGCGAACGAGCGTGAGTCAGCGTTGGACAATTTGTTGTCTTCGTTAATGGGAGAAGCATCAACGTTGTCAGTGTTTCGGCCAAAGCACACGAGGATGCCACTAGCAATCAGGACGAAGGTGGTAGTCCATGCATTGGCTGGCAGGGAGGCAATATGAAATTGCGGCACCAGGAAGCTCGCCGCGAGCGTGCCAAGTAAAACCAGAGCAGCTGCATACCGCATCAGCCAGCCCACCGCGATGGCTGCACCCAGAAGAAGCTCAAGCGAGAAGGCGAGTTGAGCTCGGAAGGTAAACTGAAAAACGCTGTCGAAAGCACTGAGGAGCAAATTGACCGCGAGAAAGGCTCTGGCAATTGTTGCAGCACATAGAGTCCTCCTCTTCCATGTGTCAACCGCCATCGGGTCCTCACAATGTCAACGCCAAATGCCACATGCGACTCCCGCACACATCGACGTTATAAAGATTCGTTCACTTCGCCCTCCGCGGCAATAGATCGTCCATACTCGTTTCCATGACGAAAGTGACATGGCCAGCCGTTTTGTGCATTCGGAGCCTGAGCTTTGGAGCTCATTGTTCCGGCGACGTTTCTGGTCGCGCAACCGTCAGCAAGAAGGCGCTGTCGACCAAAGCTTCAACGTCGTGGAGAACCGCGCGATCTAGCACCAGCACTCGCCCTTTTGGAAGATCGAAAGTCTTGTCTGCGGCATGCATCTGGATGTGGCCATCGACCGTCTGCACTGATATCCGGCCAGGGTTTTGATGCGTTTCAATCCGCGTATTTGCTTTCATTGCGGTCAAGCTGATTCGAAAATCCGGGTACTGGACAAGTTTCTTCCGGCTGATCCCTGTCCGCCACGCCTCAGCGCGATGCAGCATCTCGATTTCATTCATAATGTCAAAATCCAGGTCTGGGCTTGGCGTTGCACGAACAGTCGTTTCCTGGCTGGTTTCAGAGGGATTGGAATGAGCATCCGGGGTTTGCATAATTCCTCCAAGTCGCTGCACGAGATCTTCACATTTCAACATTATGCATGGCGAGGACCTCCGGCAACATGGGACGCCCGTACTGACGGAAGCGACAAATTGCTCATTTGACCCGCGGGCACCCAACTCCTATGTTTTGGAAAACGAATTCCTGCGCTCGTCTCCGCAGAATCAATGGTCGAGCACTGGAAGTAATCCTTGTCCACCTACGTGAGTCGACTTGAATACCGCGAAGAGATCTGTGAAGGGACGATCGCATTTGGACTGCAAAAGCCGGTCGGTTTTCGGTTTCGGGCCGGCCAATACGTCGAGATAGCCCTGATCGAGCCAGCTAAGCGGGACATCGGCGGCGACACCCGGACCTTTTCCATTGCCAGTGCGCCATTCGAACGCGCGCTGCTGTTTGCAATGCGCCTGAGCAATACGGCATTTAAGCAGGTGCTAGAGGCTCTGCCGGTGGGGTCCGAGATTGAAATGCGTGGTCCAGCAGGCACCTTCGCTCTGCATGAAGATCCCCGGCGCCCTGCCGTCTTTCTGGCGGGCGGAATAGGACTCGCACCGTTTCTGAGCATTTTGCGCCAGGCGTTTCACGACCGGATTGGAGGGGACATCTACCTTTTCTACTCGAACCGTCGCCCCGAAGATACTGCTTATCTCGGAGAACTGCAGGAGTGGGAGAAGACCAATCACAGCTTTCGCTTTATTCCCACGATGACGCGCATGGCGGAATCACGAATCCGGTGGAATGGAGAGATCGGCCCCATCGACCCGAAGATGTTGAAGCGTTTCCTGCCCAATTTGATCGCGCCAGTCCATTACGTAGCCGGCCCTTCGCGCTTTGTGACCGGCATGATTTCCGTGCTCACGGTTCTCAACGTTGAAGAAGCGAACATCCGCACTGAAGACTTCGGTGAATATTGACGGCACGCCAGGAAGAGTCGACCCTACGAAGGAAAAGCGGGCTGAGCGTTTTGAGGCAGCAAATCTTCCGGAGGACTGGAGCGATTATTGTCCCAGGTGCAGGTACAAATCATCCATTGCACGGACAGTGCAGGCGGCGAAACACTTGATTTAGACAGGATCGTGGTGTGGCAATGCGGTACTGAGAACATTGCCAACCCGGAGCGACGACCATGACCGGAACACCACCCATTACGCCCACGGAAGATCAGAGCCAGGTGGCAGCTTTTGACAGCCATGCACCGCTGAAAGAAGCTACTCTGCGGCGGCTGTACCATTACATGCTGAAATGCCGTACTGTGGAGGAGCGAATTCGCCTCTTGTTTCGGCAGGGCCGATTCTCAGGCAACTACTTCGCAGCGGTCGGCCAAGAAGCAACCGAGGTTGGCGCGACCATGGACCTTCTCCCGGAGGATAGCATTGCGCCATCTCACCGCAACTTCGTCACCCACATCATGAAGGGTACGCCCCTGAACCTGATGTTCGCTCACATCTTTCTGCGGAAAGACAGCCCTGACCAAGGACGTTGTGCGCAGGCGCATTGTGGGTATGCTCCGCTCAACATCATTACGCCCGCATCGACCATCGCAGCACAACTCGCGATCGGCACCGGCGTTGCCCTTGCCAACAAGATGCAAAAGAAGACGAGTGTGGTAGTTGCCCTGTCAGGCGAAGGTGCTACCAGCCTGGGCCTCTGGCACGAATCATTGAACTTCGCCGGTGTCCAACATCTGCCGATTGTCTACATACTGGAGAACAATCTGTGGGCAGAATCGGTCCCGGCCCGGCTCCAAAGTGCGGTCGAGGATTTCAGTATCAAAGCGCAGGCTTATGGGATTCGTGGCATAACCGTGGATGGAAACGATGTGGTGGCGGTATACAAGACTGCACAAGGAGCCATACGGAGGGCGCGCCAGAGAGATGGACCGACGCTGATCGAGTGCAAGACCTACCGCTGGTATGGCCATTCGGAAATTGATCCTGCGAAATATCGCACTGTCGAGGAGCTGGAGTACTGGAAATCTCGCGATCCCATCCCTGCCATGGAGCGCTACCTGCAGGAACGCGGATTCTGGGCAGAGTCGTGGAAACAAGAGTTACTGGCAGAATTCAACAAGGAGATCGACGAGGCCATCGATTTTGCGGAAAAGTCCCCTTACCCTGAACCTGAGGAAGCCCTCGACCACGTGTTCTCGTTCAGCATCCGTGAGCGCGAGCTGAACCGCAAGGTTTGGGTCCCAAAGATTTCCAGGCCTGTGTAGACGGCCAGAGGAGGAAGTTAGTATGCCTCTCATGACATATATTGACGCCATTACCAGCGCACTCCGTGAGGAGATGGCGCGGGATGACCATGTGTTCATCATCGGTGAGGATGTTGGGGCAATGGGTGGCGTATTCAAAGCCACCAAGGGCTTACAACAAGAGTTCGGGACAGAGCGCGTGATCGATTCCCCACTTGCTGAGGGCATCATCATCAGCTCTTCCATTGGCGCTGCCATGGCGGGCATGCGTCCGGTAGCAGAAATTCAGTTTGCGGATTTCATTGCTCCAGCGATGGATTCGATTGCAGAACAAGCAGCAAAGCTGCGCTATCGCAGCGCTGGCACGCAGATTTGCCCCCTCACCATCCGGGTCTGTTACGGCGGCGGAGTGGGAGGCGGACTCTATCATTCGCAGACGAACATGAGCTGGTTCATTCACACGCCTGGACTGATGGTGGTCGCGCCCTCGTCACCGTATGACGCGAAGGGACTCTTGAAGGCAGCAATCCGCAATGATGACCCGGTCCTCTTCTTTGAGCACAAAAAACTTTATCGTTCGATAAAAGAAGAGGTGCCGGCCGACGACTATACAGTCCCGCTCATGAAGGCCGCGATCAGGAGGAAGGGGCGCGATGTCACTGCCATTTCACACGGTTACACGCTGCAACTAACGCTGCAAGCGGCTGAGGAGATCCACAAGAAACTCGGTGCTGAAGTGGAAGTGATCGATCTCCGTACACTTGTTCCCCTCGACAAGGATACGTTGCTCGAATCCGTGGCGAGGACGAGCCGGGTGGTGGTGGTACATGAGGCCAATCGCACGCTGGGTATCGGTGCAGAGGTCTCAGCGATCATTGCCGAGGAAGCGTTCGACTGTCTAGACGCTCCGATTGCCCGGGTCACGGCTCCGGACATCCCCGCGATTCCGGCGTCTCCTCCTTTGGAGAAATTCTACATGCCATCGGTGGAAAAGATCGTCACTGCCCTGGAACAGACATTGCAATATTGAAATTGATCTGTGGTGAACTTGGTTAATTTGGATCGTTCACGGGTTCGACCGGCAAGCCGGTCCGTTGCCACGCCTTGAAGCCACCCCGTAACGGATAGACTTCGCGAAAACCGCGGTCCATCAGCTCGCGCGCCACCCGGGCGCTGGTTTTCTCGCTACTTCAGGTGCAGTAGGTGACGAGCGTGCGGTCGTGCGGCAACTGCTTCACGCGCTGATCCAACTCTTTGATCGGTATCTGAACGGCGCCCGGCACCCGGTATGGGTTCCGGTGCAACGCTGCAGCGCTTCTCGTGTCCACGAAGAGAAGATCCCGCATTCGTTGTTTTGCCTCATCGAGGCTGATTCGGCGGATTGGCACTCTGGTTTGAGTTGTCATGTTTGTCTGAAGCCTCCTTAGGAGATTTCCACCTCGCCCGCGATTGTGGGAAACAACGTTTGCTCTTCCTTGAGTAAATGAGCGGTCATTGCCGAGTTCAGCTTGGAAAACCGGGATTGGATTTGCCGGAGTTCAGGGTGCCGCTTGCCGTGCTTCCGCACGAGTTCATTTGCAGTGGTCCCAGGCGCACAAGTTCCTGTCGGCAAAACGTATGGTGTTTGTCCACGATATGCTTCATCAGATCGCATAATGAAGGCTCCGCCCAGGTCGACGCTGGAGAATGAATTGTATTCCCAGGTTATGTGCAACGAGGCCTCCCGCAACATGGGATGCTTGTACTCATACACACGACAAATTGCCCATTTAACCGAGGACACCGAACATTCTATCCTCTCCGGAGGAGTGCCAGTGCTCGTCTGTGCAGCATCAGTGGTCAAGCAGTGGTAAGCGATCCTTGTCCACCTACGCTACTACGTGGCTGGTCCCTGGCGGTTTGTGACGGGCATGATATCTGTGCTCACGGTTCTCAACATTGAAGAAGCGAACATTCGGACTGAGGACTTCGGTGAATATTGACGGCACGCCGGCACGATCCAGCTCTGCGAAAAGAGACGTTCTCGAGCGCCTTGAGGCAGCAGATCCATGGAGGACACCACTAAACTTCGTGCCAGCTTTCGCGGCCAGTTCAAGCGACTCAGTAAATTCAGTATTGTTCACACCGGCGCACAGGTATATGACAGGTTTGCGCGACGTCCGTTCGAAATGCCGTCCCGACAATGTTTCAAGGCTGCAGCAGACAGTAGCACCCCAGGAGCGATTTCGAGCGCTTCGATTCGTCTCGCAGGGACCTTGCGGCACACAGGAGAAACGACGAACGCCGCCGTGCTCTGCTTCCCATCGCATCGTGATCTCGACATCGCAGCTACAGTGCTTATCTCTAAGATACGTACTCCGGAGTTGTGACATTCATCACGCCTGTGCGTGACAGTCGAGGAATCAAGACGGGTTTAATATGGTGCCGTTCTTGAGATCGAAAAGGAAATTTCGGTTCAGATGAAAAGCGTAACGACCGTAATTCTTCTCGCACTCCTCGCTTTCCCCTGTGCGCTTGCCGGGAGCCAAGGAAATGCAACGGCGGGGAAAGCGGTGTTTATGGACCAGTGCTCCATCTGCCATGGTGCGGATGCATCGGGAAGAACCCCCGTGGCCAAGTCGCTCGGGGCCACCATCCCGGACTACCGCTCGAAGCAAGTCCAGAGCCTCACTGATCCGGACATCCGGAGAGTCATCACCGAAGGCAAGGGGAACATGCCGCCTGTAGGAAATCTGAGTGAGGGGGATGTCACGAACTTGATCGCTTTTATTCGAAGTTTCCCCATTGAACAGACGGAGGAATCCATCGAGCAGGGATCTCCGCAGCGAGGAGAGCAGCTCTTCACCGGAAAGGTCCATTTTCGGAATGGCGGTCCGCCGTGTTCCACATGCCATAGAGTTTCCGACCTCCCTTTTCCAAGTGGTGGGACGCTCGGACCGGACCTCACGCGAACGTATTCGAAACTCGGGTCCGAAGGCCTGGATACCGCGTTGCATACCCTGTTCTTCCCCGCCATGGCCCCGCTCTATGACCCCCACCTCCTGACAGTGTCCGAGCAGGCGGATCTCAAAGCATTCTTCGAGGAAGCCAACTCCCGACCCACGACGAACGATCTGACACCAGTGGCCGCGGCAATTACTCTCATTGGCTTTGCCGTCCTCATATTCATTACCTGGGCGGTGGGGCGTAAACGTCTGCAAGGGGTGCGCCGAACCCTTGTGGAAACTGCCACCAGCAGGAGGAGCGTGCGCCAGTGAGCTGGATCAAAGACATCGTCAATCCAAATGCCCGACTCTGGGAAGAGTTTTATAGGAACCGCTGGCAGCACGACAGGGTCGTCCGCAGTACCCATGGAGTGAATTGCACGGGCGGTTGCTCATGGAATGTTTATGTAAAAAACGGGATCGTAACCTGGGAAATGCAAGCGCTGGACTACCCGAAATTGGAGCCGGCGCTTCCTCTTTACGAGCCGCGCGGTTGCCAGCGGGGCATCGTATTTTCCTGGTACATCTACAGTCCTCTTCGCATCAAGTATCCCTATCTGCGCGGCGTGTTGATGGACCTCTGGCATGAGGCGCGGGCCAAGCATGAAGACGCCATTTCCGCTTGGGCCTCGATTGTTGAAGACGAAGAGGCCCGCTCTCGTTATCAAGCAGCAAGGGGGAAAGGGGGATTCCGGCGTGCGAGTTGGGACGAGTGCCTTGAACTGATTGCCGCCTCGATGCTCTACACTGCCAAAAAGTACGGGCCCGATCGCGTGATCGGGTTCTCACCCATTCCGGCGATGTCCATGTTGAGTTATGCGGGGGGTTCCCGGTTTCTTCAATTATTCGGAGGGGTGCTTCTCAGCTTCTACGATCTGTATGCGGACTTCCCTCCCGCCTCGCCGGAAACTTGGGGTGAAAAAACAGACGTCGCGGAAAGCGCCGACTGGTTCAACAGCAAATACATAGTGACGTTGGGAAGCAACCTGAGCATGACGCGCACTCCGGATGTGCACTTCGCGGTCGAGGCGCGCGGACACGGAGCCAAACTCGTCGTCCTCTCCCCGGACCTCAGCCAGGTTTCGAAATTTGCCGATTGGTGGATCCCCGTTCACGCGGGCATGGATGGAGCGCTGTGGATGGCAGTGAACCACGTCATTCTGAAAGAGTTCTACTGTGATCGGCAGGTTCCCTATTTTGTCGACTATCTGAAGCGTTTCTCCGACGCACCGTTTCTGGTCGAGCTGAGGAAGGAAGCCAACGCATATTCCCCGGCAAAATTCCTGCGCGCGAACCGGCTCACCCGTTATCGCGACGTCGAAAATGGCGAATGGAAGCTGTTGGTGTTTGATGCGGCCAAGCGAGAGCCCAAAATGCCTCTTGGCGCGATTGGCTTTCGCTGGCAGAACGCAAAGGGCCAGTGGAATTTGCAGATGAAGGATGGGCTCGACGGCTCGGAAATTGATCCGCAGTTAAGCCTTTTCGACGGACATGACGAAGTTGTCTCCGTCCAATTCACCGACTATGGAAGCGGGCGAGTCTGGGCGCGGGGTGTCCCGATCCGTTACATAGAGACGGAAGGAGGCCGCGTTGCGGTTACAACTGTTTTCGATCTGCTACTTGCCGAATTGGGAGTTTCCCGCGGGTTACCCGGCGAGTATCCAGAGGGTTACGAAAACGAAGAGAGCGCTTATACACCCGCCTGGCAGGAAAAATTCACCGGCGTGAGCCGCAACACCGTTCTTCAACTGGCAAGAGAATTCGCGACCACGGCGGAAAAGACGAAAGGGAAGTGCACGATCATCGTCGGGTCGGGCGTAAATCATTGGTATCACAGCAATCTCTATTATCGCTCGGCGATCACAACCTTGGTCGTGTGCGGTTGCGTGGGGGTCAATGGTGGCGGGCTGAACCACTATACGGGCCAGGAAAAATTAACGCCGATGGCATCCTGGTCCACTCTGGCGATGGCGCTGGACTGGACGCGCCCTCCTCGCCTCCAGAATGGGCCATCGTTCCATTACGTTCACAGTGACCAATGGCGTTATGAAAAAGGCTTTCCGGATAGTCCCCCTGCCAACGGGTCGTTTTCGCGGAAGCACATCATGGATATCCAAGCCGCCGCTGTGCGCCAGGGGTGGTTACCGTTCTATCCGCAGTTCAACCGCAATCCGATTCATCTCGTCGAAGAAGCCAAAGAATCGGGCGCCAGCAATCCCAAAGAGATTCAGGACTGGACCGTCGAACAGCTCCGCACCGGACGGGTTCGATTCGCGGTGGAAGACCCCGATTCGCCGGAGAATTGGCCGAGGGTATGGATCATCTGGCGCGCGAATGCTCTGCACGCCAGCGCCAAGGGACATGAATTCTTTCTGCGGCACTATCTCGGCACCCACAGCAACGCCATCTCGGAAGAAGTGGCCGAGGGCTCGGTGGAGGATGTAGTCTGGCGCGATGGAGCACCAAAGGGAAAGATGGATCTGGTCGTCGACCTGAACTTCCGGATGGATACTTCAGCATTGTATTCCGACGTGGTACTTCCAGCGGCAAGCTGGTACGAAAAGAACGACCTGAACACGACCGACCTGCACTCCTACATCCACCCGCTGGGAGCCGCGGTTCCACCCTGTTGGGAATCGAAAACCGATTGGGACATTTTCCGTTTGCTCGCGGAAAAAACGAGCGAACTGGCGCGTGTGCACTTCCCGAAACCTTTTCAGGAAATTGTTGCTACCCCCCTTCTGCATGACACGCCGGACGAAATCGCGCAACCAGAGGTACGCGACTGGTCGAAGGGGGAATGCGAGCCCACCCCGGGCAAGACGATGCCCCATCTCAACGTCGTGGAACGCGATTATCCCAACCTCATCCATCGCTTCAATTCGCTGGGCCCGGAAATGAAAAAAGAAGGTATTGAAGACCACGGTATTCATTTCCCAGTCGCTGACCTCTACGATGAATTTGCAAAGATGGTTCCGTCATATGAATGGGACGGAACGAAATATCCGTCTCTGGTTGATCCCTTGCACGCCGCGAACATGATCCTGCATTTCGCGCCGGAGACGAACGGCGAGGTGGCCTATCGTGGCTTCAAAGCAAGAGAAGAGGATGTTGGTCTCCCGCTCGCGGATCTTGCCGAGCCCTGCCGCGGAGTGCGCTGCGATTTTGCTGCAGTGGTGCAGCAACCGCGGCGCATTCTGACGAGCCCATGCTGGTCTGGAATCGTCAACAACGGGCGCGCTTATTCCGGCTATGTGCAGAATGTCGAGCGGCTCGTTCCTTGGCGAACCCTGACTGGCCGCCAGCACTTCTATCTCGACCACGAAGCGTACCGCGCGTTCGGGGAGTCGCTGGCCACGTTCAAGCCGCCAATCACCCTCGCGAACACACTCAATCTGGTTACGAGCCTGCCCGCAGAGAAATCGATGACGCTCGCATGCATCACGCCGCATGGGAAATGGCACATTCATTCGACCTACTCGGACGATCTCCGCATGCTTACCCTATCCAGGGGAATCGAGCCCTTCTGGCTCAATGACCAGGATGCTGCCGAAATGGGAGTGCAAGATAACGATTGGGTGGAGACTTATAACGACAACGGTGTCGTGGTCACACGCGCGGTCGTGAGTGCGCGAATCCCTCGCGGACTCTGCATCCTTTATCACGCGCCTGAGCGCACGATCGCCGTTCCGAAAGCTCCCGCGCGAGATCTGAAACGCGCCGGTGGAACCAACAGCCTGACCCGGCTGCGAATAAAGCCGGTTCTGATGGTGGGAGGCTATGCGCAACTGACGTACCGGTTCAACGATTATGGTCCCCCGGCCTCAGACCGCGACACTTTTGTGATCATCCACAAACTGGAAGGCAAACCGAAGTGGGATTGAACGGAAAAAGAGGGCAGCAATGAACGTACGTGCTCAAGTCTCCATGGTCTTTCACCTGGACAAATGTATCGGTTGCCATACCTGCAGCCTTGCCTGCAAGAACCTGTGGACCGACCGGCCCGGTACGGAATACATGTGGTGGAACAACGTCGAGACGAAGCCCGGAACCGGCTACCCCACACTTTATGAAGATCAGGACCAATACGCAGGGGGATGGGAACTCCGCGATGGGCAGTTGCACCTAAAGCTGGGTAGTCGGCCTACCGAACTTGTGAACATCAGCTTCAATCCCCGCCTACCCACCCTGGACGACTATTACGAGCCGTGGACCTATCGCTACAGCGACCTGATCCATGCCCCTCTCGGGAACGACCAGCCGGTAGGCAGGCCCATTTCGATGATTACAGGAAAGGAGATGGAGATTGAAGCTGGGCCGAATTGGGACGATGACCTGAGCGGCTCACCAATTTATGCCGCTAACGACCCGAATCTTAAGGTTCTCAGTGATGAAGAGCGACGTCAGTTCTTCGAGATGCAACAACTGGTCTTCTTCTACCTGCCACGAATCTGCAATCATTGCCTCAATCCAAGTTGCGTAGCGGCGTGCCCCAGCGGCGCTATTTACAAGCGGGGTGAGGACGGCATTGTTTTGGTAAGCCAGGAGAAGTGTCAGGGTTGGCGGATGTGTGTTTCCGGGTGTCCATACAAGAAGGTCTATTTCAACTGGAACACCGGGAAGGCCGAAAAGTGCATCCTTTGTTATCCGCGCCTGGAAACTGGGCAGGCGCCTGCCTGCTTCCATTCCTGCCCGGGGCGAATTCGCTATCTCGGGATGGTTCTTTACGATGCGGACCGCATCGAACAAACAGCGCTGCGACCGGACAAAGATCTCGTTGAAGCACAGCGGGACATCATCCTTGATCCGTTTGACAAGGATGTCATTCGCCATGCCCGCGAGAACGGGATCGAAGATGGCGTGATTGAATCAGCGCAGAAATCTCCTACCTACAAGTATGTGAAGCGATGGAAGATCGCACTTCCCTACCATCCCGAATGGCGGACGCTGCCCATGCTTTTCTACGTTCCCCCCTTGCTTCCCGTAACCGCTACGCTCATCGAGGGGAACTACGAACTGGCCTCGGATTTCTTCAGCTCGATAGCCAGTGCCCGCCTTCCCATTCGCTATATGGCGCACCTTTTCTCGGCAGATGACGAGGAGACCGTGATTGGGGTGTACAAGAAACTGCTGGCGGTGCGGATGTTCAAACGTGCCCAAACGGTCGGAGACATGCCCCAGGAAAAGGTTGACGCGGCATTAGCGGAAACTCAGCTTACTCCCGAAGAGATCGAAGAGATCTATTACCTCACGTCCGTCGCGTCGTTCGACGAACGCTTTGTGATTCCTCCGTTCTACCGCGAAACAGCCATTGAAATGGTCGGAGACCCGCACGTCTTCCAGGAAGAGCGAGGCGCGGGTTTTGTTGAGTTTCCCAAGCGAGGTTGGTAAAGGATGAATCTGTATCTTCTATTTGCGGAACTCCTCGATTATCCGAACGACAGCCTCCCACAGCGAGCAGAGGAGTATAGCCTGGAGATCGCAACCGCGTTTCCCAAAGCGACAAAACTCCTCAAAAGCTTTCAGCGCTCTCAGCAGGAGCTTGGAATCACCCGTTTGCAAGAAGCGTACACGAGCACTTTTGACCTGCAGCCGGAGTGTACATTGAATCTCGGCTACCACCTCTTCGGGGAGGACCAGAGGTGCGGGATGTTCTTGGCAAAATTGAAGGAATTGTTCCAGGAAGCCGGGGTCGATACGGGCAAGGAACTGCCGGACCACCTGTGTTATCTGCTTCGGTATGTCGCGGCCAGGCCAGGGAGCGATAAGAGCAGCGCGATTATTTCGGATTGTTTGCTTCCAGCGGCCTCGAAAATTGCCCAGGGCATGAATGAAAAATTAAATCCATACCGGCCTGTTGTGGAGGCACTGCTCTTATGGTTGGAAGGAGAATCGCAAAGCGAAGCAGTTTTAAGCGGGATGCATATCGATTCATCGCATGTCTCTTCTTGAGAGTGAGAAGCGCAAATGGACGCCTTTTTCTTTGTCGCAATTCCTTATGTTGCCGTCGTGCTGGCTGTGCTCGGCGGATTCTACCGCTTTTATGCCCACCCCTTCACGTATTCGAGCCTCTCTTCACAGCTTCTCGAAAATCGACGGCTGTTCTGGGGTTCGGTCTCCTGGCACTACGGGATAACTCTCATCCTGCTGGCACACTTGTTGGCGGGGCTCTTCCCAGGAGTAGCGGCTTACCTTCTGGGAGGTCGTATCCGCCTTATGGTTCTGGAATTCACGGGCATGGCGCTGGCCCTCTACGCCATCTTTGGCATTCTCGTCTTGATCCTCCGGCGACTCCCAACGGACTCCCTGGCTCGCAGCGTGACTTCCTGGATGGATGGAGTCCTGCTCGCGTTTCTTCTGACTCAAGTAGCCACGGGCTTCAGCATTGCCCTGTTCGACCGGTGGGGCAGCCAGTGGTATCTGAAGACGGCTGTTCCGTGGTTCTGGTCCCTGGTTCGTCTGCATCCCGATTTCAGCACGGTGGCCTTTCTCCCGCCGTTTGTGAAGTTTCATTTCGTTTTCGGGTTTCTGATCATCCTCCTTTTCCCCTTCAGCCGCCTAGTGCACATTGTCAAATTTCCCGTGTATTACCTGTGGCGGCCTTATCAGGTGGTGATTTGGAATCGCCGGCCGCGCGGCACAGCTCATGAATAGGGGAATCTGAAATGGTTGAGAACCCGCAATCCGAATGCGAAACCTCGGAACTGAACCGCCGATCCTTTCTAAGCCGTCTGAGCATTATCTTGAGTTTGATCGGCGCGGCGGTGGTGGCCATCCCAAGCGTCGGCTTTCTGTTGGGGCTGCGCCGTCCCACCAAAGTGTGGCGAACCGTAGGGAAACTCCAAGAGTTTCAAATAGGCACTACATTGCAGGTTTCTTTCGAGGATCCCTCGCCGCTTCCGTGGTCCGGAGTGACAGCGGAGACGTCGGCCTGGCTTCGGCGAGTGAATCAGGAAGAATTCATTGCCTTCTCGGTCGACTGTACCCATCTGGGATGCCCAATTCGTTGGCTTCCAAGCGCCAATCTGTTCATGTGCCCATGTCACGGCGGTGTCTTCTATGCCGATGGAAAAGTGGCTTCCGGGCCACCTCCGCGGCCGCTTTTTCGTTACCCAGTACGTGTCCAGGATGGCCAGGTTCAAATCCTGACGAGCCCGCTGCCAATTGCGTAAGAGAATTGAAAGGAGAGTTCCAAGGTATGTGGAAACGGTTGTGGGCTTGGTTTGATGACCTGACGGGGACCTCAAGCTGGCTCAAGCCCATTTTGCAACATCCGGTCCCACACGCAAAAAACTCAGCGTGGTTTTACGTTCTCGGCAGTGCGACCTTGGTCGTTTTTATCCTGCAGATTGTTACTGGAATTGCGCTGTCCAGTTCCTACATCGCTTCTTCCGGGCAAGCATACCAAAGCTTGCTCTTCATCAGCGGTACGACCCTTGGCCGCATCGTGCGGGGGATCCACTATTTTGGCGCCTCCGCGATGGTCATTCTGATCGGCTTGCACGCCGTTCGCGTGTATCTCATGGGGTCATACAAATACCCTCGCCAAGTGAACTGGCTCACTGGGGCCGGATTGCTGTTCCTGACTCTTCTGATGGCCTTCACGGGACAGTTGCTCCGGTGGGACCAGACTGGTTTTTGGACGGCGGTTGTGGCCGGGGAACAGGCTGGTCGAACTCCTCTGATCGGCAACTGGTTGGGCCATTTCATTTTGGCTGGTGACACCGTCGGGGGGGCTACGCTGAGCAGATTTTTTTCTGCGCATGTCTTCTTTATTCCCGCGCTGATCTTCCTGCTCTTGGGATTTCACCTCTACCTCGTCATCCACAATGGCATTTCCGAACCGCCCAAGGCGGGGTGTCCTGTCGATCCAGAGACGTATCGCCGCTCGTATGCGGATCTGCTTGCTCGCGAAGGCCGACCCTTCTGGCCGGATGCCGCGTGGCGAGACGTCGTTTTCGGTTTTCTCGTCGTCGTGACAATTGTGACGCTGGCGGTGATCATCGGTCCTGAGCCACTGGGCAAGCCGCCTGACCCGACCATCATTGGGGCGTCGCCCCGGCCTGACTGGTTTCTTCTGTGGTATTACGCGTTGCTTTCCGTCGCCCCCAGGTGGTCTGAAAACGCCCTTATTCTACTTGGTCCGCTCATCTTCGTAGTTACTCTGATTTCTCTGCCTTTCGTGGCAAGCAAGGGAGAGCGAAGTCCGCTGCGGAGGCCATGGTCCGTTCTGATCGTCGCGGCAATCGTCACAATCATTGCTTACTACGGAAATCTGGGGCACTTGGCGCCGTGGTCTCCGCGATTGGAAGCGGAGCCCTTACCCGTGGCAGTCGTGGGGTTTCCAAGCGGTCCGGTGGCTGACGGTGCAAAGGTGTTCTACGAAAAGGGCTGTGAATTCTGCCACACCATTGCCGGATACGGAGGGATTCGCGGACCGGACCTAACCTATGTGGCCGATCGCATGAGCACCGAGCAAATCAAGACGCGCATCTTCAGTGGGGCCGAGAACATGCCCTCCTATAATGGCAACTTGACCGACGAACAATTGCTCTCTTTGCTGACATTTCTTGATACGCGTCAGCGCAGGCCCATTGCAGAAGGAAAAAGACCCTGACGGCTGCGAACACAGAGAGATGTGCTGGAGAGGTGGAGGAGGCAGGTATGAACTCATCAGATGTTTTGAAAGCTGCAAAAGGAGAACTTCCGACTTCGCTTGAACAAGTGGAGAAGTCGGCGGGCTCAAATTCATCGGCAGATTGTGCGGATGGATCGCTCTCCAGCTTGATGGCTCATATCGTTGAAAAGCATCACGCGTATTGCCGCCAGCAACTCGACCGCATGGAACAACTCCTCCAAACCGCAGTGCGGACGGATGGAGAGCGCCACCCCGAACTTCGCCAAATTCAATCTCTTCTTGCCAAACTCGGCCGCGACTTGATGCAGCATTTGCTTAAGGAAGAGCAAACATTGTTCCCAATGATCGCCCGCATGGAAGACGCTCACCTCCGGAAGGCGGCTTTGCCGCGGCTTCCGTTCGGAACGATTGCCCATCCAATCCGCATGATGGTTCTGGAACACGATGTGGGAGGCAAAGAACTCGAAAAAATTCGCGAACTGAGCTCTGGATATACCGTCCCACCCGACGGCTCTGAAAGCTACCGGGTGCTGTATCAGGAGCTTAAAGAATTCGAGGAGGACATGCAGCGGCATGTTTACCTCGAAGATCAGCAGCTGTTCCCTAGGGCCGTTTCTCTTGAACAAGCAAAAATCGGAAACTCGGGATCGTGAATGTTTTCGGACCCGCGCAATGCACGACAAGCTGACTTTCCTGATTCATGCATTGCAGGCGCCCGGCGCTCTCCTGATTCTCATCTCCTCATGACCACTGATCACACACAAGAGGCCCACGTACTTTCGAGTGTTCTAGCCGAGGGAACGCGAGGATTGAATCCTGCCTATTTTGCTCTGGTCATGGCTACAGGAATTGTGGCCATCGCCGCGCAGATCGCAGGTTTGTCGATCGTTGCCAAGGGTCTTACCTGGCTGAACGTGATTGCCTTTGTTGTCCTCTGGTCGATGACCCTCGCACGAATTCTCATCTATCCTCGTAACTTTTGGAGTGATCTCGTCGATCACAAACGAGGGACTGGATTCTTCACAATCGCGGCCGGCACGGCCCTTTTAGGGTCGGAAGTCGTCGTAGTCTTCGAACAAAACCATCTGGCGTTCATCCTGTGGTTCTTTGCAGCTTCTCTCTGGGCTTTCTTGACATACGCAATCTTTACGGCCTTTACCGTCAAACAACAAAAGCCATCCTTGGCCGAAGGCATCAACGGAGGCTGGCTGCTTGCCGTCGTTGCGACCGAGGCCGTTTCTCAGTTGGCAACGCTACTCTCGCCTATGTTTGGTGCCCTGCAGTGGAAGATCTTATTTTTCTCGCTGTGCTTATGTCTGTGCGGAGGAATGTTGTACGTCTGGATGATTTCGCTGATCTTTTACCGCTATACCTTCTTCACTTTTTCGTCTTCGGACCTGATGCCGCCGTACTGGATCAACATGGGCGCCGTGGCGATCTCTACGCTCTCCGGCTCACTTCTGATCCAGCGCGCCCCCGAGGCTGCGTTCCTCACCGCAATGCTCGCTTTCTTGAAAGGCCTTACCGTGTTCTTCTGGGCCGTGGCCACCTGGTGGATTCCTATGCTGATTATTCTGGGTATTTGGAGGCACGGATACCGACGCTTCAGTTTCAGATACGACCCACTTTATTGGGGATTGGTATTTCCCCTTGGCATGTACGCAGTATGCACAGTCCGGCTTTCTGAGGCCATCAGCTTGCAGTTTCTCCTTGCCGTTGCGCATGCCTTCACCTACATTGCCATGGCTGCATGGCTGATCACATTCATCGGTTTACTTCACAGGCTGGTTGAGGTTTTCTCTGCGAAACTGCCCTTTCAGGGCGCTGGCCACTGATTCGCCGGGAATTCCTGCCCGAAGTACGTGATCGTGGGCAACAACTGGCTGGTCAAACGGTCAAATAATCCTTGGCTATGAAGGCGTCTACCCACTTCAAGCCCTGCTCAGGAACATCCACTGCTCCGGATAGCATGATGATTGACGCTTGCGGCCTGAGTCGCCTCATCTCGATGGCAACCTCTTGCCCGTTCATTTCGGGCATGAAGTAATCCAGGATTACAACGTCAACCGAGTGCTTGGAGGCCAGTTCCAGTCCTTCGCCACCGCTTGCAGCGGTAAGAACGGGGTCTGTGGGTCTATGTCGTGGGTACCCGTTAGCGGTTGCCCTCTGACAGTTCTTCTGAATGACCACCGCAAGGAACAAAGTTTGGTGGAGGATTTGCGACAAACGTCTGAGGCGTATCTCCGGGCACGGGATACCGACAAGGAAGCCCTGATTGGGACCCTATACCGGCTTGTCGAACTCTATCCAGCACATCTCTGGAAAGAGGACTACCTGCTATTTCCAATGACGAACACGATCCTCTCCGACGGCGACCAAGAGGCTCTGTTACAGGGGTTCAAACAACAGGAGTCCCCAATCGGTCTTGATGTTCACCACGGCTTCGAACAATTGGCGGAGAAGATTGTGGCAAAGGCCCATGTCGAGGAGGACGCGTCGAGCGCGTTGTCCGCTGCGTAGACACCTCCGACGAACCACGAATTCGGATCGGAGTTCGAGCGATCAGATAAGGTTGCGGTGCATGGCATGCATGACGGCCTGGAGTCGATTGTGGGTACCAAGCTTCTCGTTGACGTGGTGGAGATGGTTGCGGAGCGTTTGTAGCGTAATTCCAAGAGATCTTGCGATTTCGGAAGAATTCTTTCCGTCGGAGAACCGGCGGAGTATGCTCTGTTCCTGTTCAGAGAGGCACGAAACGGGAACCAGATGTCCCATACCGTTTCCATTACCGTTTCCACCTGACATTGCAACGATCTGCTTCGAAATTTGAAGCATGCCGTGAAGTAGTTGCTCCTCCTGTTTTCTCTTCGTGATATCACGCGCCAAGTGTACGACTAAGCGTGGGTGAGTTCGGCCATCTTTGAAGATTAGAGTTGACAGATCCACCCATATCCGGCGACCTGAGCGGACTCTAACCTCCAGGTCGAAATTGGGGACTGTGGCGCCGTCTACCGCCACTTGCCGAGCGTAAAACTCCGGGGTGCAACCCTTGGCGCCGAGGCTTCCGCGGCCTTGTAGGAGTCGATAACAGGATTTGCCGATGGCCTCTGAGGATGAGTAACCGAAAAGCTTTTCGGCCGCGGCGCTCCAAGAACATATTTCGCCCTGTCCGGTCACGCAAAAAGCCGCATCGGCTGTTTGCTCGAGGAATTCAAGCAGTTCGCTCTGCAGCATAACGAAGTTCCTTAATTAGGGTAGATGCATGCCCCAGGCCGTGAGGTGCAGGATGATTGCAGGGAGCGCTCAAATGCATGTCCCGAGGCTGCCGACGGCCAGCATAGGCAACATCAAGGACAGAAAACTCGTCAAAAGTGCACAATCTTAGAGTCGGGGTTGTCAAAGGCATCAGTCCGGAGAGAACGTGAGCAAAGAAGCCAACGAATGACATAGGGGATGCTACGCCAGTGTTCGGGGCAATAGATCATCCATACTGGTTTCCATGACGAACGTGACATGGCCAGCTGCAAGGCGGTTGTGAGTCCGCATGCTACCCACCGCGAGCTAATCTAGGTCCTCACATTTCCTTCCTGTCGCGAGGGATCGAGGCAGTGTTTTCCGGTTTCCTCTCTCGCATGATGGTTGTTTCTGTTACGAGTACGAATGGACCATTTCCAGGAGGCAGGCACCAGTGAACAAATAGGGAGTGGAGGAGAGGAGCCAGGATGGTTAACGCTTGTGCCAATGGCGCTTGTGCATCCGGTATTGGCGGACGGGGCGGATGTATTCCAGCAAGAGTTCGGTGCGGTCGGATCGCACGGGAATGCAGTTTCATCGATGATTGGCCGTACGGGCACGTCGTCGCGGACAAGCCCCATTGCTGTGATTTACCGTGATGCGCCGGCTGTTTGCGGTTACAGAACACGGGTGCGGACCAGAAGAGAGAACTGAGAGCGGTAGCGGAGTACCCGGACAGGAGCAGCGCCGCTGACATTGTTCGACGAGTTAGCGACGCCCCATTGCAGCTTATCAGGTGTTTGATGGAGGCCAAGATGGCAAAAGCGGCAGTTGGTTTGTTTGAGAATTCGGGCTTGGTCGACGAGATCGTTCACGACCTCCAAGCCAGTGGTTTTCCTCGAAATGACATCCGCGTTTTAAGCGAGCCGCGGGAGATGGCGGGTAGTGGGATGATGAGTACCCCACACACTGATTTTGAGGTGGATTTGGTCCGGGAGTTTAGAACGATCGGGGCCGCCGAAGCGGACGCGGAAGCCTACGTCCAAGGAGTCCGGCGCGGAGGAGTCATCGTTTTTGCCACAGGTTCGGGCGAAGAGGTGAACGCAGCTGCTGAGATTATGAACCGACACCGTGCTGTTGAGCTTGAAGAGCTTGGCGTCTCACAACCGCATCTCAATAGTGCAGACCGCGACAACATGGCTCCCGGTCGCACTAGCTCTGGCCAAACTGGGCGGATTCGTTCTTCCGGAGGCGGTGCCCGGTTGTTTGTATGGTAGGTGTGTCACGAAGACAAATGTGCCGGGAAGCTGGTGAATTGGGATCCGATGAAGGTTAAAGGATGTTCTTGTGAGGTTCCGTGGCGAAACGTAAATCACGTGATAACGAAGCGCAGCTCGACGAACTTGGAAGCGATCCCGGGCAGGTAGGCTCGGACAGCGCGGGGCAATCAGGGGATACTCAGGGGCTCTCGCAAATCGCTGACGCTGCCGACGAAAGCGTCGAAGAACTCACCGACACTGAGCAAGCATATGAGGCGGAGGTGGTCGCCGGCGTCGAGGATGCTGCCGACCACCCCGAGAGACCTGTATGCACTAGTGAGGATTATGCTCGGGCAGCTGACATTCCGCCGGAGCGGGGAGAATAGCGGTCGTGGCCGGAGGAGCAATGGGCACCCACGAGGACAAACAGCTACGCGACCCGGAAGATCGCGTAATTGACGATTGCAACCAGGAGCAGAGAAGAGATAAGGCGATGGACAAGACCCTTGCCGACAGCTTTCCGGCGAGCGATCCGCCTGCTTGGCAATCCTGAATCGAGGTTGTTCCTGTTCGGGCTTTTTGCTGAACGGAAGGCATTGAACAGGCTGCCGCAGTTGGCCAAATATGCAGGAAACAACAAAACAGTAGATCTCATAAGCGGGAGGTGTTACGTGGCTGACAATGGCGCTGATCAATTGCGCGAGGCTTTCGGCCGACCGGGCATTCCACCCAGGTGGACATCTAGTTCGAAGAGTGGCGTGGGAACAGCTTATTCAACGTCAAGCCGCGTATGGTTCACGATCTCACACGGAATTCTCAACGAAATCTACTTCCCCACAATCGATCATCCGCAAACGCGGGACATGCAGTTCCTGATTACTGACGGCGAAACCTTCTTCCACGAAGAACGGCGCGACCTGGACAACCAAATTGAATGCATCGAGTCCAATGCGCTGGGTTATCGAGTGACCACGTCTGACCGCAAAGGCCGGTATCGGCTGGTGAAACAGATCATTTCTGATCCGCACCAGCCCTGTGTCCTTATCCATACACAAGTGGAAGGAGATCCCGCATTCCTGAAGAAGTTGCGAATTTATGTGCTGCTTGCGCCTCACCTGGAGGTCGGCGGTTATGGAAATTCGGCTCGCCGATTCAAGGCTGCTGGCCAAAACGTTTTAATCGCATGGAAGGCCGGCAAGTTTCTTGCCATGGGCGTTAATGTCGGATTCAACAAGACTTCGTGCGGTTACGTCGGGCACAGCGATGGGTGGCAAGACCTTCATAAGGACTTCCGCCTGGACTGGGAGTTCGACCAAGCCGAGGACGGCAATGTGGCAGTTATCGGCGAAATCAATCTGACTCGCAATCGGGAGTTCACGGTCGGCATAGCATTTGGAGACAGTCTTCACGGCGCTCTGACAGTTCTAGAGCAATCGCTCGCGATTCCATTCGTGGAACATCGCGAGAAATTTGTCGACCAGTGGCATCGCGCTTGCGCTCACATGAAGGCATTGGATGGAGTCTCGGGTGACGGGGGCGAGTTGTATCGGACGAGCCGAAACCTGCTGTTGGCGCATGAAGATAAGACATTTGCCGGTGCGCTGATAGCGTCGGCGAGTATTCCGTGGGGCAATGCCAAGGGTGACGAAGACCTGGGCGGCTATCACCTGGTATGGACTCGCGATATGGTGAACAGTTCCTTGGCCCTACTCGCCTGTGACGATAGGAGCACGCCGTTGCGTGCGCTAGTGTATCTGGCTTGCTGCCAGCAAGCCGACGGTGGATTTCCGCAAAACTTCTGGATTGACGGCGGCCCGTATTGGCAAGGTATTCAGCTCGACGAAGTCGCTTTCCCGATTCTCCTCGCTTGGCACCTGTGGAAAAAAGACGCGCTTAGAGATTTCGATCCTTACTCGATGGTTCGGTCTGCAGCGGCTTACCTTGTCCGACACGGGCCGGCCACACAGCAAGAGCGATGGGAAGAGGAGAGTGGATATTCACCATCCACGTTAGCGGTCAGCATTGCTGCTTTGACCTGTGCTGCAGATTTCGCTCGGGCAAGAGGCGAGCAGAACGCCGCGAGTTTCCTGCAGGACTATGCCGATTTTCTTGAGTCTCACATTGAGAGGTGGACTGTCACGACCAACGGGTCCCTCGTCTCAGGAATTCAGCGTCACTACATTCGCATTCATCCTGCCGCAATCGGCGATCCATGTCCAGATGAGGATCCCAATAATGGCCTTCTCTCCATTCACAATCGTCCCCCTGGAACGCAATGGCAGTTCCCGGCAAAAGAGATCGTGGATCCGGGTTTCCTCGAGTTGGTTCGGTATGGTATTCGCAAGCCGGGCGACCCACTCATTGAGGACTCGTTGCGAGTCGTCGATGCTGTCTTGAAGGTGGATACACCGTTCGGCCCTTGCTGGCGGCGCTACAACCACGACGGCTACGGGACCCGTCCGGATGGCAGACCGTTCGAGGGCTTTGGGCAGGGCCGGGCATGGCCGCTGCTGACAGGCGAGCGCGCACACTACGAATTCGCCGCAGGACGGGATGTTCGTGTACTGATCCGCGCTATTGAGCGCTTTGCCTTCAGAGGCCGGATGCTACCAGAGCAGGTCTGGGATAGTCCGGACGTGCGAGCCGCTGAAATGTATCTCGGAAAACCGGCAGGATCGGCGATGCCTCTGATGTGGGCTCACGCTGAGTATGTGAGGCTGTTGCGTTCGGTAGCAGACGGTCACGTTTTCGACCTGATCCCGATCGTGGCGGATCGATACCTGAAACGCCGCGGGAGGAAAGACTTGGAAGTCTGGAAGCCCGTTCGCCAGGTCAGGGAAGTGATAGCGGGGCAGGTATTGCGAATCCAAGCACCAGGCGCATTTCGGCTGCATTGGACTAATGACGAATGGGCTACGACGAGCGACACACTTTCCACTTCGACAGGAATCGGAATTGAATTTGCTGATATCGCTATACATGACGATCAGAGTGTCCCTGTGCAATTCACGTTCTTCTGGATTGCTCGTAATAGCTGGGAGGGACACAACTATGCAGTTCGCATCAAACAGAGGCGCGCTCATGCAGTAGCTGCCTGAGGCACGGAAACGCTGAATTGGATGCCAGAGAAGTGGGTGGAGGATGAAATGCAACTTGGAATGATCGGGCTGGGAAGGATGGGAGCCAATATGGTGCAGCGCCTGCTGCATGGCGGGCACGAATGCGTTGTGTTCGACACGAATCCTGCGAGTGTAAGCAAGTTAGCCAAGGACGGAGCGACCGGAACCACGTCGCTCGACGACTTCATTGCCAAGTTAAAGCCGCCACGCACCACCTGGCTGATGGTGCCGGCCGCGGCCGTCGATAAGACTCTGAGCGACCTTGCTGCTCGCATGCGGCAAGGTGACATCATCGTCGACGGGGGCAACTCTCACTACATTGACGACATTCGACGGGCCGGTGAACTCAAGCCTAAAGGTATTCACTATGTCGACGTCGGGACAAGTGGCGGGGTCTGGGGTTCTGAGCGGGGATACTGTCTGATGATCGGCGGCGAACAAAGTGTCGTCCAGCATCTTGATCCGGTCTTCGCCACCCTCGCCCCTGGGATTGCAACGGCGTCTCGCACGCCTGGCCGCGATAAGACCGGCGGCACGGCTGAGTCCGGCTATCTGCATTGCGGGCCTAGTGGGGCCGGACACTTCGTCAAGATGGTTCACAATGGAATCGAGTACGGCATCATGGCGGCTTATGCGGAAGGGTTAAACATCCTGCACCACGCCAATGCTGGGAAGAAAACCCTCGAGGTCGATGCCGAGACCACACCGCTGCGGCAGCCCGAATATTACCAATATGACTTTTGCTTGCCTGACGTCGCAGAGGTTTGGCGCCGCGGCAGCGTGATTGCTTCGTGGCTGCTGGATCTCACCGCGACCGAGTTACTGAAAGAGCCGAGCCTAAAGAGCTACGCTGGACGTGTGTCAGATTCGGGCGAGGGACGCTGGACAATCAAGGCCGCTATTGATGAAGCCGTTCCCGCCGGTGTCTTGAGTGCGGCACTTTATGAACGCTTCAGTTCACGCGGCGATGCGGACTATGCCGATAGAGTTCTGTCCGCAATGCGGCATGAGTTCGGCGGGCATGTGGAAAAAGCTGCGTGACGGGTAAAAATGACGACCGATCATTCGGATGCATTCGTCTTCTTCGGCGCCACCGGTGATCTGGCGTTCAAGCAGATCTTTCCTGCGCTTCAAGCCATGATCCGTCACGGCCACCTGGATATGCCGATCATCGGAGTCGCAAGGTCTGCGAAAGGCCTTGACGGACTTCGGGCTCGCGCACACGAGAGCCTTGAGAAACACGGCGGCGTGGATCTTCGTGCCTTCGCAGCGCTCTCGGCAAAACTCCAGTATGTCAACGGAGATTACAACTCGCCGGACACATTCCGCGATTTACGAAAAGCGCTGGGCGCCGCGTCCCGGCCCCTGTATTACTTGGCTATTCCGCCGGACTTGTTTGAGACCGTAGCCCAGGGCCTGGCCAATGCGGGCTGTGACAAAGGGGCGCGCGTGGTCGTCGAAAAGCCTTTTGGCCGCGACCTTGCGTCCGCGCAGGCACTCAATCAAACACTGCATCGTTCCTTTCCCGAGTCGGCGATTTTTCGAATCGATCATTACCTTGGCAAGGAACCAGTCCAGAATCTGCTCTACTTCCGCTTTGCCAACTCGTTCCTGGAGCCAATCTGGAATAGCAACTACGTACAGAGCGTGCAGGTGACAATGGCCGAAACCCTCGGAGTCGAAGGGCGGGGAGTTTTCTATGAAGAGGTGGGTGCGATCCGCGATGTCGTGCAAAACCATATGTTGGAGGTTATTGCGCTGCTGACGATGGAGGCACCCATCGGCCACGATCCCGACGCCCTTCGGGACGCGAAGCAACGGGCTTTTCGAGCCATGCGGCCACTTGCTCCTACTGATGTCGTCCGCGGTCAGTTCCGTGGTTACCGCAACGAGGACGGCGTCGCTTCGGATTCGAAGGTGGAGACGTTCGCCGCGATCAGGCTCCACATCGACACATGGCGATGGGCAGGCGTTCCATTTTACATTCGAGCTGGTAAGCGAATGCCTGTCAGCGCAACCGAAGTACTGGTTGAGCTCAAGCGTCCTCCCCAGGCGGTGTTCGACACAATTATCCAAAATCAGGCGGACTACTTTCGCTTTCGTCTTAGCCCAAATGTAGCCATCTCCCTGGGAGCACGGGCCAAGGTGCCCGGAGAAGCGATGGTTGGCGAGGGTGTGGAACTCGTCGTACGACAATCCTCAGCTGATGAGATGACGCCATACGAGCGTCTGCTCGGCGATGCCATCCGAGGAGATCCTACCTTGTTCGTTCGTGAGGACGGCGTAGAAGCGTCTTGGTGTGTTGTCGATCCGATCTTGGGGACCGTGACACCAGTCCATGAGTACGAACCGAATACCTGGGGGCCCACTGAGGCTGATCAGATCATTGCGGGCGACGGTAGCTGGCGCAATCCTCAGCCGGCCGTAGATAAAGTGCCAGGGAAGACAAAAAGAAACCAGGAGTGAAGCGATGACAGTTGAGACCTCAGAACAAGTTGCATTGGAAACCCTGCAGGACAAGGCGACCCGCTTGCGCATTGACTCGGTCCGTTCCACGACTGAAGCCGGCAGCGGCCATCCTACGAGCTGCGCTTCTGCAGCAGAGATTATGGCTGTGCTTTTTTATTCCGTGATGCGTTACGATCCTCGCGATCCGCACAACCGCGACAGTGACGTCTTCGTGCTCTCGAAGGGGCACGCCGCACCTATCCTCTATGCCGCGTGGGCGGAGGCAGGCGCCTTCCCGCGAGAGAAACTGCTGACTCTGCGTAAGATCGACTCTGATCTGGAGGGCCATCCCACTCCCCGATTACCCTTTGTGGACGTAGCTACTGGTTCTCTAGGGCAGGGCTTGTCTGTGGGAGTTGGCATGGCCCTCGATACGAAACAATTCGAGAATTCCGACCAGCGCGTTTTTGTTTTGATGGGCGATGGTGAATCGGCTGAAGGCTCGGTGTGGGAGGCTGCACAATGGGCCTCCCTCCACCGCCTCAATAATCTCTGCGCGATCATTGATATCAACGGGCTGGGTCAAAGTCAGCCAACGATGCTGCAGTACCAACTGGAAATCTACAAGGCTCGCTGGGAAGCATTCGGCTGGCAGGCGCTGATCGTTGATGGACACAATATTCCCGATCTCATCGCAGCATTTGAGACCGCCAACCGAGTTAGCGATCGTCCGACGATCGTGCTCGCGCGAACCCTGAAAGGCAAGGGTCTGACCGGCATCGAAGGTCTTGAGCACTGGCATGGCAAAGCTCTGGACCAAGATACCGCGGCTAAGGTCGTGGCTGAGCTCGAAGGGCAGTTGACGGGAGCCGACAAACAGTGGAAACCCAACATTCCTCCAGTACGACTCAGCAGTTCCAAAGCAGTGACGGCTGGCGGCAGTCCGGCCAAGAACCCCCCTTATGCGATCGGGGGTAATGCAGTCGCCACGAGAAGAGGGTTTGGCGACGGCTTGGCTGCTCTAGCGACGTTCGATCCTCGGATTGTTGTGCTCGACGGGGACGTAAAGAACTCTACGTACACGGAAGAATTCGAGAATGTTGCACCGAATCGGTTCTTCCAGGGTTACATCGCGGAGCAGAACATCGTCGGAATGGCCATGGGACTCGCGGCACGGGGCAAGGTGCCAGTTGCTTCCTTGTTCTCGTGCTTCGTGACCCGGGCGTACGATTTCATTCGCATGGCGGCCATCAGTAAGCTCAATTTGAAACTCGTTGGTACGCACTGTGGGGTATCGATCGGTGAGGATGGCCCGTCGCAGATGGGGCTCGAAGATCTTGCCATGATGTGCGCGGAACCGGACTTCACAGTGCTCTATCCTGCCGATGCCACGAGTGCCTGGAAAGCCACGACAATGATCGTGGAAAAATCCGGCCCCTGCTATCTCCGGCTCGGGCGCCCGAAATCCCCGATTCTCTACGGTCCGGATGAGGAGTTCGCAATTGGGAAATGCAAAGTTCTCCGAAAGAGCGACAAGGACAGGGCACTTGTTGTCGCGGGTGGTATCACCGTGTTTGAAGCTCTGGCGGCGTACGACCAGCTCCAAAAAGACGGCGTTTCGGTTCGCGTCATCGATCTATTCAGCGTTCAACCAATCGATCGCGATGAGCTAATCGCCTCGGCGCGAGCCGCGGGCGGGGTCGTCATCACGGTCGAGGACCACTACGAACACGGAGGACTCGGCGACGCCGTTCTCTCCGCCCTGGCAGAAGAGAGCGTTCGAGTTTACAAACTAGCCGTGCGGGAGATTGCGCACAGCGGGAAGGCCAAAGAGCTGATCGAGAAGTTCGGTATTTCTTCCGGGCACATCGTGAATGCGGTCAAGTCCGCTTTACGGGTCACTTCTCGCAGTACTCTCCGCGTTTCGCGGTCAAAGGGATCGATGAACAGGGGGCTTGGCATTGTAGTTAGAGGAAAAGATATGAGGCTAACCCAACAGCTTCACGATCTAGGCCAGAGCCTCTGGCTTGACAACATCACCCGCGGGCTCCTGACGAGTGGGACGCTCCGCCGCTACATCGACGAACTGTCGGTCACTGGGCTCACTTCAAATCCCTCGATCTTCGACCACGCGATTAAGAACTCGAACTTCTATGACGACGCCATCCGCCAGAAAATGAAGGAGGGCAAGTCGGGCGAGGGGCTCTTCTTCGAACTTGCGCTCGAGGATTTGACGCAGGCCGCCGACCTCTTCCGACCAGTTCACGACCGGACCAATGGTACTGATGGGTGGGTTTCGATGGAAGTGTCTCCTTTGTTCGCTCATGACACGGCGCAGACAATCGCTGAGGCTAAGCAACTCTATGCCCGCGCTGGGCGCCCTAACCTCTTTATCAAGATTCCCGGTACCCAGGAAGGTTTGCCGGCCATCGAAGAGGCCATCTTCGCCGGGGTGCCGGTGAATGTGACGCTGCTCTTTTCATGTGAACAGTATCTGGCGGCTGCCGATGCTTATTTCCGCGGCGTCGAGCGACGAATTCTAGCCGGTCTCAACCCGGCCGTATGGTCCGTGGGATCGGTTTTCATCAGTCGCTGGGACAAGGCGACAATGGGAAAGGTCGGCAAAGGGTTGCAGGACAAGCTCGGAATTGCCGTCGCCAAGAGGACGTACAAAGCCTACCGTCAACTGCTCGATTCGGAGCGCTGGCAGCGCCTGGCCAACGCCGGTGCGCATCCGCAACGCCTACTCTGGGCGAGTACAGGTACCAAAGATCCGGCCGCGTCCGATTTTCTCTACATCAAGGCGCTTGCCGCACCCTTCACGATCAATACGATTCCAGATGCGACCCTACTTGCCTTCGCTGGCCACGGCGAACTGAGTGAGCTTCTGCCCGTCGACGGCGGCGATGCTGAGAAGGTGATTGCCAAGTTCGCTAAAGCGGGCATCGACCACGACCAACTCGCTGCCGATCTCCAGCGTGAAGGCACCGAGTCGTTCGTCAAAGCCTGGAACGATTTGCTCGGCTCCATCGTGTCGAAAAATATTTTGCTCAAAGCTGCCGGGTGAGATGTGCATCGATCAAGTCAACTCAGGAGGGACCAGAATTGGCCAGGTTCGAAGAAAATATGCTGTCCCTCTTGACTACACCCTAACTGTCCAGCGGAGGAATAGAAATAATGACGACGATCGCACGATCGCAAGCAATAATCAGTCCGCTCCGCGAGCGGCCGGCTTGGAAAGCACTGCGGCAGCATCATGCCAAGATACAGAATCTGCATCTCCGCCAACTTTTCGCCGAGGATCCGCAGCGCGGCGAGCACTTCGCGTTCGAGGCGGTAGGTCTTTACTTCGACTACTCAAAGAACCGCGTCACCGATGAGACGATCCCGTTGCTCCTCGAACTAGCGGCTCAGTCGGGTCTGCGTGAGCGGATCGACGCCATGTTTAGTGGCGAGAAGATCAATGTCACCGAGAAACGTGCAGTTCTGCACATCGCGTTGCGAACTATGCATGATGACTCGATCATGGTGGATGGCGTGAACGTAGTACCCGAGGTCCACGCCGTCCTTGACCAGATGACGGCATTTGCGAATCACGTCCGCAGCGGCGGTTGGAAAGGGCATACCGGCAAGCGAATTCGCAACGTGATCAATATCGGCATCGGCGGCTCCGACCTTGGGCCTGTCATGGCCTACGAGGCTTTAAAGTACTACAGCCAGCGCAACATGAATTTCCGCTTCGTCTCAAACGTGGATGGCACGGACTTTGCTGAGGCGACGCGGGACCTCAATGCGGGTGAGACCCTATTCATCATCTCCTCGAAAACCTTCACCACGCTCGAGACAATGACCAACGCACACACGGCCCGCCAATGGGCCCTCAATGCTTTGAGAGACGAGAAGGCGATCGCGCGTCACTTCGTTGCAGTCTCGACCAACCTGTCCGAAGTCAAGAAGTTCGGAATCGACACCGCCAACATGTTCGGGTTCTGGGATTGGGTCGGCGGACGCTACTCGATGGACTCAGCGATCGGTCTATCGACGATGATCGCGATTGGCCCCAACCAATTCCACGCGATGCTCGCCGGCTTTCATGCTATGGATGAACATTTCCGCCATGCCCCCTTCGACCGCAACCTCCCGGTACTGATGGGGCTGCTTGCAGTCTGGTACAACAACTTTTTCGACTCTCAGACCATCGCCGTTCTGCCCTACGAGCAATATCTCAAGCGCTTCCCAGCCTACCTGCAGCAGTTGACCATGGAGAGTAATGGCAAGCACGTGGTGCTTGACGGCACGCCCGTGGATTACCAGACAGGCTCGATCATCTGGGGCGAGCCGGGAACCAACGGCCAGCATTCCTTCTATCAGTTGATCCACCAAGGGACGAAGCTCATCCCATGCGATTTCATCGGCTTCTGCGAGGCGCTGAACCCACTCGGCAATCACCACGACCTGTTGATGTCGAATGTGTTCGCCCAAGCGGAGGCGCTCGCGTTCGGCAAGACCTCGGAAGAGGTCCGAGCGGAGGGAACGCCCGACTGGCTCGTGCCACACCGCACTTTTGAAGGCAATCGTCCATCGAACGTGATTCTGGCGGAACGGCTGACTCCGGAGACTTTAGGCAAGCTGGTGGCGCTTTACGAGCATAGCGTGTTTACACAGGGAGCGATCTGGCAAATCGACTCGTTTGATCAGTGGGGCGTCGAGCTGGGCAAGGTATTGGCCAAGCGGATCATCCCGGAACTCGAGGGAGAAAAAGACCCAGCGCTGGGGCACGATAGCTCAACGAATGCGCTCATTCGGCGCTACCGCAACCTCAAGCAGAGAGCAACATGAATGAACGAGGACGATTGATTGTGTACGGACCAGGGGATGCTGGGCGAAGGACGAGAGACCATGCCTGCAGCCATCGAACAATCGGCTCACCTGTACCGGTTTTCAGCGCAGCGCGTTAAACGTCGCAGCTTAAGGGAAAGGACAATTTTGCCGATGCGCTGCTATCTGCAGTGCGGCACGAGTGCGGAGAGCATTTGGAGCGCCCGGCGTGGCAGGCAGCAAAGAGCGAAGGGACGTACTAAGCTGATGAATCGACGCAGGGCTAGTCATCCGCCTGCTTGCACTGCACCGATGATTTGTTTGCTTCGCAGCGCTTACGCAATAATGAATAGCATGAAGATTTTGGTAATTGATGTCGGAGGCACTCACGTGAAGGTGCATCGGCCGGGGCACAAGGAACCGGTCAAGATTCCCTCAGGCCGGGCAATGACAGCAAGGAGGATGGTTGCAGACGTAAAGAAGGTCGCATCGAGGTGGAAGTACTCGGCAGTGTCGATTGGGTATCCAGGCTCGGTCGTTCACGGACGTCCTGTCAGCGAACCGTACAATCTTGGAGGCGGGTGGGTCGGCTTCGATTTCACCCGAGCATTCGGTCATCCCGTTAAGGTGGTGAACGATGCCGCCATGCAAGCGCTGGGGAGTTACGAAGGAGGGCGCATGCTCTTCCTGGGTTTGGGCACTGGACTAGGTTCTGCGCTGATCGTCGATGGAGTTCTCGAACCCCTGGAATTGGCACACCTGCCTTACAGAAAGAGACGGACCTTTGAGGATTACATCGGTTTAGCGGGGCTGAAGCGACTCGGGAAGAAAAGGTGGCGTCACCATGTCGCGGACGTTGTAAAGCGGCTCACGACGGCGCTACAGGCTGACTACGTAGTGCTAGGCGGAGGTAATGTCAAATTGCTCAAAACGCTCCCAGCCAAGGCCCGTTTAGGGGATAACTCCAACGCGTTCCTCGGTGGATCTCGACTTTGGCAAAGCCGAAGCAGCGACCGCCGCCGGACGAATCATCGCTGACGCTGCTTACGGTTGTAGCAAGGGACAAGCTCGACCGCGATTTCCGAAGCCCTCAAATGCTGCTACCTCACCAAGATGTCGGTAAACAAAACAGGTTCTGTCTTGAGCTCAGCTGCGCAGAGATGTGCCTTGGTGGCAGTTTTCCTACTCCTGCTGTGGAGGATCCCGATAGCTGCGCAGCAGGTGCCTCCTTCGGAACTCGGCAATGAAGCCAGAGTTCCCGATTCCAACACGATTGTGCAGGCCATGGAGGCGGCGCAACGGAACAATCCTGCCAATTCCCGAGCTTATACGGTGACGCGACAATATAAGCTGTTCCACAACAATGACAAACAACCCGTCTCGGAGACCAGAGCAGAAATCAGTTTTGTGCCACCTGACACAAAGAGGTATGTGATCAAGCAGGTGAGCGGCAATTCGCACGGCCAGACAATCGTGCGCAAGATTTTAGATTTGGAAACCCACCCGGCCAAAGACAGCAGCGAGATCACCCGCCGTAACTACGACTTCGTTTTCCTGCAGGAGGAAAACCTCGGCATACTGCCCACGTACGTTCTCCGGATGATTCCCAAGCGAAAGCAAAAAGATCTATTGACCGGCCAGATCTGGGTTGATGAGAAAACGTTCCGGATCGAGCGGGTCGAAGGTGTTCCAGCCAAGAAGCCTTCGTGGTGGATCAAGACGCTTAACATTACCTTGCAATATGGGGACCTAAACGCCTCGTGGCTACCCACCTACATGGAGGCGACAGCCGCCATTCGTTTTCTTGGTAACTACGTGATGATCGGCCGGGATGTCGAATTGCGGACCCCCGCATCGATTGCCGAGAGGCGCTGAGAATCATTTCGTAGGCTCATTTGGATGTTCTCCTCCGCCCAATTGGCACAGCCTCTTCGCAATTGATCATGGATCTCAAGGAATGGCCTTTGCTCCGTCAAAGGTCGCGGGATCCGATGTAGCAAAACTAGTATGTGACAACCGTAATGCCAACAAGGACGAATGTAGGATTGCAAGAAGCCAGGATTCGGCCGAGCATGAGCTCATCAGGCGGCAGAAGTCGCAATGTTTGCACGCAACATGCGAAAGGAAGTTGAAGATGATTAGTACGACAACAAAAAGCAATCCAAGCAACTCCGTAGCCGCAGTTTTCAGTCAGCATTCCGGAGCCGAGAATGCGGTGAAGGAATTGAAAGATGGTGGGTTCGACGTCAAGAAGCTCTCGATCATAGGAAGCGATTACCATTCCGAAGAAAATGTGGTCGGTTTCTACAACACAGGCGACAGAATGATGTACTGGGGCAAAACGGGGGCGTTTTGGGGAGGCCTCTGGGGTTTGCTATTTGGATCGGCGTTCTTGCTTATACCTGGTCTAGGTCCGATTATCGCGGCTGGTCCGATTGTGACCTGGATCATCGCTGCCCTGGAAGGCGCAATTGTGATTGGCGGAGTGAGTGCCTTGGGAGCAGGACTGTTCGGCCTGGGTATCCCGAAGGACAGCGTTGTGAAGTATGAAGCCTCGATCAAGGCTGGAAAGTTTCTCCTGATTGCCCACGGCACCGCGGATGAGGTCCAGCACGCCCGCAATATCTTGCAAAACTCCGGGGCCGAGCAGATCAACATACATCACCCGGCCGTCGAGAGTGCTCGCGTCGCCTGAACCAAAGGAGAGAGTGATGTCATCAAGTTACTCCCACGGTTTGTGCGCTTCTGTGGCGTTCCAGGAGAACACACTGGATCGGCTGGAACGGCAGCACCTAGAGGACGATGAATGCGACGAGAAGGAGAAACTGCAATGAAAAGCACACCGACAAGATTCCCCCAGCACACGACTCCCGTTCCCATCTCCAGACTTATCGAAGGCGACACTTTTGTCGAGCGTATGGGGCAGATGTCGGCTGCGATCGCCCGTCGTGCCTACGAACTGTTCGAAGCTCGAGGGTCTGAGCACGGCCATGACTGGCAAGATTGGTTTCGCGCAGAATCGGAGTTGCTGGCTCCGGTCCCGGTCAAAGTGGCCCAGACAGATCAGGAGCTTCATGTCCGAGCCGAAGTGCCCGGTTTCACAGACAAAGACGTAGAGGTTCGGGTCGAGCCAAGGCGATTGATCATCTGCGGCAAAAAGCAGCAAACCTTAGAACAAGACAAAGGAAGAGCAGTCCGCAGGGTTGAAAGATCCGATGAGATTGTCCGAGTTGTTGATCTGCCACATGAGATAGATCCGGACAAAGTAAGGGCCACTCTGGAAAACGAGATGCTGACGATCACGTTGCGAAAGGTCAACCCGAGCACGAAGGCTCCAGTTGCCACTAAAGCTGCCTAGCAGTAGGTTTCGCCTCGGCCGTCTCCGAAATTGCGTCAAAACGAGAAGGATAATTGGAAACACTCATGAGCATCTCGGCAGGGAAGATTGCGGGCCTGGCCGCCGTTTCCGACAAATACGGCATCATTGCAGCAGTTGCCATGGACCAACGCAACTCGCTCCAGAAGGCTCTTGGCGATGATGTTAGCGACGAGCAACTAGAGGAGTTCAAGGTCGCAGTCACCGAGGTCCTGACGCCCAATGCGAGCGCGGTTTTGCTGGATCCGGAGTGGGGACTTGCAGCATCCCGGCGACGCGCAAAGAACGCCGGTCTGTTACTCGCGTATGAGAAATCTGGGTACGATTACAACCGCCCGGGCCGTATCCCCGAGCTGCTACCCCACTATTCGGTCAGGCGACTGAAGGATGCTGGTGCAGATTGCTGCAAGGTCCTTCTCTACTACTCACCCCTCGAGAAGACGGAGATCAATGACGAGAAGCATGCCTTTGTCGAGCGGGTGGGCGACGAGTGCCGAGGCTTCGATATTCCTTTTTTCCTGGAACTCGTAACTTACGATCCAGCGGGCGGCAACGAGAAAGGACCAGAGTACGCAAGGCAAAAGCCAGATATCGTGGCGAAGACGATGGCCGAGTTCACACGCGATCGGTACGGCATTGATATTTTGAAGGTCGAGATTCCTGTGAATCTCAGATTTGTCGAGGAGACCCGAGTGTTTAGTGGAGACAAAGTCTACAGCAGAAAGCAGGCTATGGAGCACTTCCGGGTTGCGGCTGCGCAGGCGACTAAACCTTTTATCTACCTGTCAGGGGGAGTGAGCACGGCCGAGTTTACTGAGAGTCTGGAGTTGGCGGCTGATGCGGGGGTGAAATTCAATGGAGTGCTCTGTGGCCGGGCAACGTGGAGAGGCGGCATAGCCGTGTATGCGAAGGGCGGAGTTGGAGCTTTGCGAACATGGCTTCAGGATGAAGGCTTGAAAAATCTCGCCAAAGTCAATGAATGCCTGAAACGTGCCAGCCCTTGGTCCACGATCTATCAGGTTCGTGCCGCCTAGCCCTTCGTTCTTGTGAACTCTCACCTGCACGGCCGCAAAAGAGAAAAGGAGCACCATGTCAAGAGAGTTTAAGGTGGGCGACCATGTCACCTGGAATTCGGAAGCCGGCCGTGTGAGCGGAGTGATCGCCAGGAAAGTCACGTCGAACACTCGATTCAAAGGCTATGTTCATCACGCCTCGAAAGACGAGCCGCAGTACATCATCAACAGCGACAAAACCGATCATGTAGCTATCCATAAGGGGACGGCGCTACACCATGTATCGGCTCAAACGGGGAACGCAAGCAAGCCCGGAATCAAAGGAAAATGAAGTGCTAAATGGATCGTTGCGATTTGCGGAGCAGAGCGACACAGACTACCCAAACCCTGCATGGAGACAAACTCGAGCACGCAAGATCGAAGTCCGTATATCCATCTGTAATGCAGGCCGGCATATTGGCATGGTCTGGTGTCAGAAAGTTACGCAGATCCACATGAAAAGGAGCTTGCAATGATCAATCTGAAGCGCGCGTACGACCCAGCCACCAGCACAGACGGTATTCGACTGCTGGTGGAGCGGTTGTGGCCTAGGGGAGTAAAGAAGACCTCGCTCAGGGTTAAGAGTTGGCTTAAAGATGTGGCCCCCAGCACGGAGTTGCGGAAATGGTTCAGTCACGACCCTGCTAAATGGGACCAGTTCCGCAGCCGGTACTTTGACGAATTAAGGGCCAAACCCGACGCTTGGCAGCCGATCCTCCAAGCCATGCGACGCGAAAAGGTGACGCTGATCTACAGCTCGCATGATTCCGAGCATAACAATGCCGTGGCGTTGCAAGAATTCCTGCAACGGCACAAGCGTAAGAAGACTTCTACACACAGGTCGGCAGCGTGAGGTGGCATCGACCGGTGCCGGAAACGAAGAACACCCGTGATTCATTGGGTGAGGTCGAAATCTAGGAAGACGCTGTAGAGTCCAGCGCTCCCATGCAAGAGCCGCATTGGAACTTTCGCAATCGCTGGGAAGGGGCCCGAAAGGTGAATCAGATGGAAGGCAAGAAAGAAACCGCGGAAGATGTACGCCTGGTGGTGGCAGATGTTGATGGGGCGCTGGTCACTCCCGACAAAGTCGTGACGCCGCGCGCACGTGCCGCCGTTCGAAGAATCATAGACGCGGGAATCGCTTTTACCATCACCAGCGGCCGGCCTCCACGAGGCATGAAGATGTTGATTGACGATCTTCAGCTTCAGGACCCAGTCACTGCGTTTAACGGTGGTCTGTTTCTCAATCCCGATCTTTCTGTCATTCGCGAAAACCTCCTTCCCCGCGAGGCGGTACAACCCGTGATCGACATCTTGACCAAACATAAGCTCGACGTCTGGATTTATAGCGATCAGGACTGGTATGTACCATCGCGCCATGGCCCTCACGTGGACCGTGAAGAGTGGACGGTCAAGTTTCCCCCGACCGTGGTGTCGAGCTTTGAGGGTCTGCTGGATCGAGTGGCTAAGATCGTCGGCGTCAGTGACGATCTTGAAGCGGTGGCCGGCTGTGAAAAGGACGTGCAAAAGGAATGCGGGGAGCACGTATCGGCTGCACGCTCTCAACCCTATTACCTGGACGTAACTCATCCGAAGGCCAACAAAGGAGAGGTAGTGAATGTCCTTTCGGAAATGCTGCATGTCCCTACCGCAAATATCGCAACCATCGGAGATATGCCGAACGATGTATTCATGTTCAAGCGCAGCGGGGTGAGCATCGCTATGGGCAATGCGAGTTCAGACGTGCAACATAAGGCCAGGTTTGTGACCAGTTCCAACAAAGAAGAGGGCTTCGCCCTGGCTATGGAACGGTTTGTTCTTCACGCTCAGGTCGCTTGAAGGTGGTCGAAAGAGAAGCAGTTCTACTGAGTAGGCAGGATTCACCGATGATCGTCGTGATAATGGGTGTTTCAGGATCGGGGAAGACAACCATCGGCACCATTCTTGCCGATGCGATCCACTGTCCATTTCTGGAAGGAGATTCACTGCACTCCAAAGAGAACATCGAGAAGATGAGTCATGGTATTCCGTTAACTGATTCTGATCGTGCCCCCGTGGTTAACGGCCATTCGTGCTCACATTCTGAAGTTCTCCAAGGGTGGGAAGGATCTTGTCGTCGCATGCTCAGCTCTGGAGCAGAAGTACCGGGAATTTCTCGCAGAAGGAATTCCGGTCGCCTGGGTTTACCTAAAGGGCTCAGCGGAACGCATTCGTTCGCGCATGAAGCATCGGCCGAGGCACTTCATGAAAGCGGACATGCTTCGTAGTCAGTTCGAGGCGCTGGAAGAACCGTCTGATGCCATTGTCGTCGACATATCACAGCCGTCCTCGGCCATCGTGGCGCAGATCCTCGACCAGCTGCGGAGACTACAGCCCACCCTTCAGAACGATGCCGCCACTCAAGAGACACAGAGAAAGCGTGTGCTTGGGTGAAGAATGCGAGACGTACTCCGTCGCTGAGCAAGAGAACTTTGCAGCGAAGCAATGCCAGCCAAGGAGGTAACGAATGAAAGCCATTTCGGTTGTGCCTGGTACCAAGACTGTCCGGTTAGTCGACCGGCCGGAGCCATCGATTTCCGTGCCTGACGAGATAAAGGTCCGTGTGCTACGGGTTGGCATTTGCGGCACTGACCGCGAGGAGGCTGCGGGCGGTCGCGCCCAGGCGCCACCGTCGCACAAAGATCTGGTGCTAGGCCATGAAATGTTCGGCCAGGTAGTTGAAATTGGTCGCGGGGTGAAGCAGGTCAAACCTGGCGATTATGCCGTGTTTACGGTTCGCCGAGGCTGCGGAAAGTGCCGTCCCTGCGCCATGAACCGTTCTGACATGTGCCAGACCGGGCTCTACACCGAGCGCGGCATCTCAGGCATGGATGGATACCAGACGGAATACGTGGTAGACCACGAACAATACGTCGTACGAGTGCCGCCTGAACTGGAGGCGGTGGGAGTGCTCGCCGAACCTTTTTCAGTGTCAGAGAAGGCGATCGCCGAAGCCATTCAGTTGCAACTCATTCGTCTGCCGGAGTCCTCCGCTTCGCGGGACTGGGTATCTGGAAAGCGTTGTCTGGTAGCGGGACTGGGGCCGGTCGGCCTGCTTGCGGCCTTGGCGCTGCGCCTTCGTGGTGCAGAAGTATGGGGTCTGGACGTCGTGGACGCAGGGACAGTCCGCCCGCAATGGTTACATTTGATTGGCGGCCAATACCTCGATGGACGTCAGATTACGCCGGAGCATTTCATCGACCAGATCGAGTTGTTCGACCTGGTCTTGGAGGCTACTGGGATCGCCAGCCTCGAATTCGACCTCATTGATGCGTTGGCCATCAACGGAGTGTACGCAGTGACCGGCATACCATCGGGTGACCGGCGGCTGAAAATAGATGGTGCGGAGTTCATGCGGCGCCTCGTGCTGAAAAATCAGGTCATGGTAGGGAGCGTCAATGCATCGCACGATCACTTCGAACTGGCAGTGAACGACCTCGTTCAGGCGCAGACTCGCTGGCACGAACAGGTAGCAGACCTCATTACGCACCGGCACAACTACACGGAGTTCGAAAACGCGTTTCAGCATCACGGTTCAGACGAAATCAAGGTCGTGCTGGAGTGGAGCGGGGATCGAGTGTCCACGCAGGAGAAGGTCAGCCAATTGTCATATCACGAAGCATAAATGGTCTGGTCGTTGTAAAGCGCTGGGACTGCGCTGATTTTAGGAACCAAAGAGCGTGGCGAAATGAAACCCGATGTACGTGTATTTGTTGATGTGAACGAGATCAGCCTTCACGTGGCCGAAGCAGCGGTCAGGACAATCAACGAGTCCGTGCACACCAATGGCACTTGTTCCGTTGTCCTCTCTGGTGGGAGCACGCCGCGTACCCTCTACCGCATGCTTTCTTCGCAGTTTCGAGACCAGATCCCATGGACAAAAGTGCACGTTTTCTGGGGAGACGAGCGTTACGTGCCGCTTACCGATTCCCACAGTAACTACCGCATGGCCAGGGAGACTTTACTGGATCACGTCCCATGTCCGGCTGGCAATGTGCATCCGATGCCGACGGGAGTGCCTGACCCCGAAGTAGCTGCTCGGGATTATGAAGAGACGCTGAGAACCTATTTCTCCAAAGGCTGGCCGCGTTTCGACCTGGTTCTCCTCGGGCTCGGAGACGAGGGGCATACTGCATCGCTATTCCCCGGTTCACCTGCCTTGCAGGAAACAAGGCGCTGGGTGGTAGCAGTAAAAGCCTCGGCCGAGCCGCCTCTGCGCCTCACCCTCACGTTGCCAGCACTCACTCAAGCAGCCAACGTCTACTTCCTCGTGACAGGATCGAACAAGGCACAAGCCTTACATCACGTTCTCAATGGATTGCCCGATCCGAAGAACTACCCGGCGTCCGGTGTCCGCCTCGCTCGGGGGACTGTGATCTGGTGGGTGGATCGGGAAGCAGCGGCACTAGTCAGGGAGCCGGTGGCGTAGTGCGCAGGAGCGGGAACAATCACTCGTCAATCGAGAACTTGCTGATCGATCAGCAAAGAGCGCATCCTAGCCCACTTTCTCTTCATGCTGATCATTGTGCGATAGACACTTTAGTGCAGGAGTACGAATGATCCCGTTCGACGCGGCCCATAAAGCTGTTCATTATCCGCCAGACCGGCGCTTTCGGGTCTGGATCAGGCCCTCGTTTGTCGCAGGAGCAGTCGTGTTGATACTTTTGCCCCTCTTGTTTGCTTGGGGACAGGTTGCCATTTTCGGGTTTCCGTATATTCCGCCGGTACCACAGTTTAACGAAGCGTCTCCAACTGGACCGCATGGCTTTCCGTTGTGGCTCCGCTATGCACACTTCTTTAATTTTCTCTTCTTGATGATGCTGGTCCGCAGTGGTCTTTCAATTCTCATGGATCATCCGCGGCTTTACTTTACTAACGACTGCACACCGGGCACCGAGTGGATTCGATTCACGCCCTTAAGAGTCCCGAAAGACCGAGTGTGGACGGCCAAGGACGATGCGCGTTACATCTCGCCAGTGTTTGCACTGCCGGGGTATCGCCATACCGTTGGAGTGGCGCGCTCCTGGCACTTCATTGATGTTTATGGATTCATCATTACGGGCCTGATTTTTATTCCACTGCTTTTCATAACAGAGCAATGGAAACGGGTGGTGCCGACATCGTGGATAGTTCTACCTCAGGCCTGGAACACGTTCGTACATTATGCGAACTTCCGTTTCCCGCCTGAACCTAACGGCTTTTATGGATATAACGCGCTGCAGCAATTGGCCTACTTTGCCGCGATTTTCTTGTTCGCACCGGTATCAATTCTTACCGGCGCCGCGATGTCCCCGGCAATGGTGAATCGCTTTTCTTGGTTCCCCCGCTTGTTTGGTGGAAGACAGGGGGGCCGTTCCATCCACTTTCTGATGATACTCGGCTGGGTCGCATTTTTGATCGTCCACGTGACGCTGGTGGTTTTGAGCGGATTTAAGCGGAATATGAACCACATTGTTCTCGGAACGGATAATCTTCGGCCGCTGGGGATGATTCTTGGCTTTGCCGGTATTGCGGTGGTGATTGCCACCTGGGTTGCCGCTCACTACACTTCGTGGAAGTTTCCACGCCTCTTGCAACACCTCCAAAAAGCGGTTTCTCAACCGCTGCGCCTCGCTATGCTGAACCGGTTCGCTCCCAGCGAGCGATATACAAAAGAGCAGATCTCTCCATACTTCTGGCCGAATGGCAAGAGGCCAGAACGCGAGGATTGGAAACAACTATCTGCGGAAAAGTTCCGCGAGTTTAGGCTCAAGGTCGGAGGGCTCGTGGAGAGACCGGCGACACTTTCTTTGTTGGAGATCCAGGCGCTGGGAAAAGACGAGCACATCACTATGCACCACTGCATTCAAGGCTGGTCGGGTATTGCGCAGTGGAGAGGTGTGCCGATGAAAACGCTGATTGACTTGGTCAAGCCAAAACCGTCTGCCAAGACAGTCGCTTTCTTCTCCTTTGGGGAAGGCCTGTATGGTGGCGTGTATTACGACACACAGAGCCTGGAGAACGTGTTAAAGCCAGAGTGCCTGCTTGCTTATGAAATGAATGGCAAACCGCTTCCGGACGAGTACGGTGCTCCGCTGCGACTACGCGTCGAAAACCAACTGGGCTACAAGATGGTCAAGTGGATTGAACGAATAGAGTTCATCGAATCCGAGAAGCAACTCGGCGAAGGCGAGGGCGGGACGAACGAAGACGATGAGTACTTCGACGAGCTGCCGAACATCTGATAAGCAATGATCAATAAAGCGCGTGCGTGACGCAGTTTCCAATCGCTTCGTTTTCAGCAGCACCACTGCGGCCTCACATCGGCAGGACCTTCCTGACCACGTTCACCAGAGGACCCGGGTACACACCCAACCAAACCAGCAGGATCGTAAGAGCCACCAGGACATAGTTCCCGCCAATTGCGTGGACTTCGGCATGCGGTTCTTTTCCTTGCACCCGCGCATACATCGTAACTACAACCCTGAGGTAGTAGTACAATCCGATTACGCTGCTAATGACGAGGATAAGGATCAGCGCCCAGATACCTGCGGAAGCGCCGGCGACCACCACGTAGAACTTGGCCAAGAATCCAGCGGTGAGTGGAATCCCGGCGAGAGACAGCAGCATCAGCGTAAGAATACCTGCCAGCATTGGTCTACGCCAGAACAGGCCGGCGTAATCCTCCAGGGTGTCAGCGTCCCGTTCTTCTTCGGAAAGAACTGTGACAACTCCAAACGCGCCGATTGTAGTTATGAAGTACGCCACCAGATAGAAGGCGACAGCTTCAGAAGCCGTGGCGCTGCTTGCCTCGAAGGCCACCAGCAGGTAACCCATATGGGCAATCGATGAGTAAGCCAGAATCCGCTTGATGTTGTTCTGTAATAGGGCCAGCAGGTTGCCGATAAGCATTGAGGCAATGGCGATAATCGCGAACAACACGAAGACCGGCCGGAAGTGTTGCGCGCCGGAACTGTAGAAGTACCGTAACAGTAGAGCAAAGATCGCGCCCTTGGAAACAGTAGCAAGGAAAGCAGTGACCGGCGCCGGCGCTCCCTCATAGACATCCGGTACCCAGAGATGGAACGGCACAACCCCGAGCTTGAAGCCGATGCCTGTCACGATGAATGCCAGCCCTCCCAGTACCAGTGGGCTATTCTGCGCGTCAGGCAACAACGTGGCCAGACGGAACAGATCCATAGTGCCGAGTTGTGCATAAATGAGGGCCATCCCAAAAAGCAGGAAAGCCGAAGACGATCCGGCCAGAATCAAATACTTGATTCCGGCCTCCAGGGAGCGGCTGCGGGTGTGCAGGTAAGCGGACATCGCGTACAGCGCCACGCTCAGGATCTCAAGTCCAAGAAAGAAAGAAACGAAGTGGCTGCTCGCCACCAGAACCATCGAACCGAGCGCTGCCACCAGGAGAAGAACGTAGAGTTCTTCGCGAGTCTCCGTATGGCCCTGGAGATACCCGTAACAGAGAATCGCGATGGCGAAGGTGGCCGCAGTGATCAGGCCGAAATAGAAGAGTGCGTAGTGGTCCAGGATGAGGAGGGGCGTCACCCGACGAGGTGCCAGTGGTGCTACAAGCCACAAAGACCCGAATGCTGCCGCTATCCCAACGAGCGTCATGCACAGGGTTAGCCAGTGCTTGCGCCACGTTGCGATTGCGAGCATGACTGAGATGGAGGTTCCGGCAATCAGCAGTAGCGGTAAAAGAGAGAAGAGATCAGACCTGTTCATCCTTATCACCGCCGTGCCTGCATGGTCTGCCCTGCGTGTTGTTGCAGCGTTTCCATTGCCGGATTGAAGGTGTTGAACACAGGCTGTGGATAAAGCCCCAGCCAAAGGAGAATAACGATCATGGGGGTGACAATGATGGCCTCACGCACTCCAAGATCAGGCAAAGCCCAGTGGTGGTCGTTCGGCCCGTGGAAGGCGTACTGGACAAACTTCAGTGCGTAGAATGTGGACGCGAGGATGCCAATCGCAGCCACCGCCGTCAAGACTCGGCTCTTTTGGTAAACACCCAGAAGGATCATGAACTCACCGACAAAGTCGCCCAAGCCTGGCAATCCCATGGAGGCGAGGGCGAAAAAGAGTCCCGCCCCACCCAATCGTGGGACGGTCTCCCACAATCCGCTCATTCGCCCGAGCTCCCGGGTATGAAGTCGCTCCTGTAAAGCTCCAACGAGCACGAACAATGCTCCAGTACTGACTCCGTGGCAAATTATGGTGATCACAGCACCTTGGAGCGCGAGCTTGTTCCAGGCAAAGATTCCCAGCAGGACAAACCCAAGGTGGCTCACGCTGGTGTACGCGACCAACCGTTTCAGGTCGGTCTGAGCAAATGCCAATATCGCCCCGTACAGGATCCCGACCACTGCCAGTACTATGGCGACAGGCGCGAAGGCGCGCGCGGCTGCCGGAAAGAGCGGCATTACGAAACGAAGCAGGCCGTACGCTCCGGTTTTCAATAACAGTCCGGCCAATACCACGCTGCCCGCGGTCGGCGCTTCGGTGTGAGCATCCGGCAGCCAGGTGTGAAGAGGAAACATCGGCAACTTCACCGCAAAAGCCACAAAGAACCCCAGCATGATCCACACTGCCACGTGTGGGGAGAGCGGTGTGCCCAGCAAGTCGGCATATTCAAACGTGTAAATGCCGGTCGCAGTGTGATGGGCGAAATAGAGAGCCAGGATCGCGATCAGCATCAGCAGCCCGCTCAGCTGTGTGAACATGAAGAACTTCGCCGCCGCGTACAACCGCCGTTCGTGACCCCAGATCGCGATGAGGAAATACATGGGAACCAGCATCAGTTCCCATGCGAAGTAAAACAAAAACAAGTCCATCGCCAGGAATACGCCTGCGATTCCAGCCAGGACCCAGAGGAGGTTGAGGTGGAAGAACCCCACGGCTTCCTGGATCTCGGTCCAGGATGCCAGCACCGACGTTACACCGAGGAAGAACGTGAGCATGAGCAGCAGCAGGCTCAGTCCGTCCAAGGCGAGGTGGAAATGGACACCGAACTGAGGAATCCAGATCCAGTTCAATTCTCGCAGCCAGGCTTGCTGCTGAAGAACATCGACGTGACCTGCAGAAAGGATCCAGACAATAAGGCCGATGACAAAGTCCGTGCTCACCGCGATCAACGAAATCCAACGGGAAGCCAATGCGCTCCAGCGCCCGGTGCCCCATGCCAGCAGTCCGCCAACCAACAGAATGACGATCATCGAAAGCAGGATCATAGGAATAACGCAATCGCGACAAATACGACGGTTCCAGCTGCAATTCCCGCGGCGTACCAGCGCACCTGACCATTTTCCGTGCGACTAAGACCGCGGTACATCAGTTCATTCAGATCAGCGACCCCGTTATAGAGGGCGTCCACCACATCGCTCCTATCAACGTGCGCAAACCACAGGACCGGTTGCACGAACAGCTTGTCGTAGCACCAGTCGAATCCCCAATCGGCAAACCAGAACTCGTGCACTGCCTTCCCCACACGAGTTGCGGTCAAAGCGTCCGCCCACTGGCGGGTGCGAAGGTATAACAGATATGCGAGACCGAGCCCGATGAGGAACGCCAACGTCACAACCCCTTCGGAACGTATTTCCGTGAGCGGACCGAGGCGAGCTTGCTCAACAGGCGGCAACGCCGTTTGCAATAGGCGCGTGAACAATGGCACATTGCCCAGCTGAGGAGGGAGATTAACAAATCCGCCTACGAGCGAGAGGATGCTTAGAACGACGAGCGGAATCTGGATCTTGAACCCGGGGCGTTTAGCTACGTGCGACTTCACTTCACCAAAGAAGACGAGAAAAATAACCCTGAAAATATAAAGCGCGGTCAGCAGGACTCCAACCACGCTCCCAACCCACAGCGCAGCGCCACCCCGTGGGGATGACCACGTCTCCCACACGATCAAACCCTTGCTGTAAAAGCCCGCGGTGATCAGCGGCAGTCCGGCAAGAGAACAACCCGCGATCAGGAAGGCAACGAACGCCAGCGGCAGTTCTTTTCGCAAACCGCCCATCTTGAAGATGCTGTGTTCTTCATGCAGGGCTTGAATCACGACGCCCGCAGCCAGGAAAAGCAGGGATTTAAAGAAAGCGTGCGTCATGAAGTGGAAAATACCTGCCGTCCAAGCACCCACGCCCATGGCGAGGAACATGTATCCGATCTGGCTGATCGTGGAGTAGGCCAGTACCCGCTTGATATCCCACTGCGTAAGCGCGCTGAATCCCCCAAGCAGCAATGTGGCTGCTCCGATCACTGCCACGGCAAACTGCACCGGAGGAGCCAACGTAAACAGCACGTGAGTACGCGCGATGAGATAAACGCCGGCAGTCACCATGGTCGCTGCGTGAATCAGAGCGCTGGTCGGCGTGGGGCCGGCCATGGCATCAGGAAGCCAGGTCTGCAACGGGAGTTGTGCGGATTTACCGACCGCGCCTCCCAGCAACAAAGCCGCAGCCGCGATCGGAAGCGCTGAGCCCACCGGCCACTGCTCGGCCGCACGGCGCATCAGTTCCTGGATTTGCAGCGTGCCCAGGTGCTGAAAGAGCAGAAACAAGCCGATGATCATCGCGGTGTCGCCAATGCGGGTAACGATAAATGCTTTGCGCGCTGCGAGTCCGTTTGCCGGGTCCGTGTACCAGAAGCCGATCAACAGATAGCTGCACAGCCCGACGCCTTCCCACCCGAGGTAGAGCAGCAGCAGGTTGTCCGCCAACAACAAAGTCACCATGGAAGCTACGAACAGGTTCATATAAGCGAAGAAACGGGAGTAGCCTTCGCTCTCAATCATCGATTCGGCGGAGTAGAGGTGAATGAGGAAGCTGACAAAAGTGACCACCAGCACCATGATCAGCGAGAGCGCATCGAGGTAGAAGGCAATCTGCGGGTGAAAGCCTGCAACATCGATCCACATCCACAGCACCTGAGTGTAAGAGTCTCCTGGCGGCGAAGAAGTCAGGAATCTCCAGGTGATCAAGATGGAAATTACCGTGGAGGCGGCGATCGCGGCGACACCGATCGCAGCTGCCAGTTTTTTGGAAATCCGCGAGCCAACGAGGGCCAGCACAATGAAGGTGGCAAACGGGATCGCCGGGATCAGCCACAACAATCTGAGCACGTCACCCTCTCATTTGGCTGGCTGCGTCAGCATCCAGGGACTTGTACTGGTGGTACAACTGCAGCAATAACGCCAGACCTACCGAGACCTCGGCCGCCGCGGTGGCCAGAATGAAAATGAACATCACCTGGCCGTCCGGTTGTGCCCAGCGCGAGCCGGCTACGACAAAAGCCAGGCCCGCGGCATTGAGCATCACCTCAATCGACAGGAGGGTGAAAATCAAATTACGCCGCACGAGAAGACCCGCGAGCCCCAGGGCAAACAGGATTCCCGCCAAAAGCAGTCCGTGTTGCATCGGAATCGATGACATCTTGAGTCTCCAGTCGTTCTCGCTTGCCCACGCCCAGGTGGTAGGCCCCGACCAGAGCGCCTAGCAAGAGCATGGAAGCGAGTTCCACACCAATCACATAAGGTCCGAACAACGCCACGCCTACCTGTTTGGGCACAACCGCCGCCGCACCCTGCGTGGCAGCACCCGCCTTGAATAGGAGGTATGCGACTTCGGCAATCAGGATGGCGGTCAGGATGCATGGCCCCATCCACATCCTGGGTCTCAGCCAGGTTCGTTCCGTGTCCATCGTCTTGGTGCCCAGATTCAGCATCATGACCACAAAAACGAAAAGGACCATGATGGCCCCGGCATAGATGATCGCTTCCAGGGCTGCGATGAAGGGGGCACCCAGCGTATAGAAGACCACCGCTACCGAGAGCAACGATACGATGAGGTAAAGCAGTGCGTGCACGGCGTTCAACCGCGTAATGACCATGATCGTGGCCAGAATCGCCACCGCCGCCGCGATATAGAACACTGCATCCATAAACGCTCTTAGGGCATTAAAGTGTGGAGGTCCGTAACCGGCGCCTCGTGCTCGGCCTCACCTTTGTCCTTCCCGCGGATCGCGACACCGCACACACGCCAGTAGTTGTAACCGGGGTATTTGCCGGGACCATTGATCAATAGATGTTCTTTCTCGTAGACCATGTTCTGCCGGTGGTACTCGCTCATCTCCACATCTGGAGTCAGTTGTATGGCATAGGTGGGGCAAGCATCTTCGCAGAACCCACAGAAAATACAGCGCGAGAAATTAATGCGGAACCATTCCGGGAAACGCCGGCCGTTTTCGTCCTCCGTGGCTTGCAGAGCGATACAGTCCACTGGACATACGGCAGCACAAAGGTAGCAGCCCACGCAGCGTTCCCCGCCGTCCGGATCACGAGAGAGAATGATGCGACCGCGATAACGCGGAGCCAGGTAGGCTTTCTGTTCGGGATACTGCACCGTCACTCTGTGATGAAACATATGCAGGAGCACATCCCAGATGGTTCTCAGCAGACTCAGCATGGCAGCCTTCCTTCCTGATCAATCTCCCTCGGGCAAGGGCTTCTAGCGATGCGCAAGCACGACCGCACCGGTCACCAATATGTTGGCCAGCGCCAAGGGCAGCATCAGCTTCCATCCCCAGGACATCAGCTGATCAAATCGGGGCCGGGGCAACGACGCACGCAGCAGAATAAAAAAGCAAATGAACAGAAACATCTTGATGAAAAACCAAACGATTGGCGGTAACCACGGACCCAGCCATCCGCCAAAAAACAATACTGCGATCAGGGCTGAGATCAGGGTGACGCCCAGATACTCGCCTACGAAGAACATTCCAAACTTCATTCCGGAGTATTCCGAATGGTAGCCGGCAACGAGCTCGCTCTCGGCTTCGGGCAGATCAAAGGGCAACCGCCGGGTCTCCGCAAGACCCGCGATGAGGAACAGTACAAAACCCAGGAATTGGGGAATGACAAACCACATCTTCCGCTGCGCTTCGACGATGTTGGCAAGATCGAAAGAACCAGCCAGCACCACGACTCCCATGAGCGAGAGACCCATGAAGACCTCGTAGCTCAGCATCTGAGCCGCGGCGCGCACCCCGCCCAGCAAGGAGTACTTGTTATCCGAAGACCAGCCCGCGAGCACCACGCTGTAGACGCCGAGCGAAGACATTGCCAGGAAAAAGAGCAGGCCGATGTTCAAGTCGGTCACGATGATCCTGGGGGTAATGGGAAGCACCGCGAAAGTCATCAGCACTGTCACTACAATGATCGCGGGAGCGAGCACAAAAACTGGCTTGTCGGCAAAAGGAGGAATCCAGTCCTCCTTGGTGAAGATCTTGATCATGTCCGCCACAACCTGGAGAAGGCCAAAAGGTCCGACGCGGTTAGGCCCGTAGCGGTCCTGCCACAAGGCGAGTAGCCGGCGTTCCAGCCAAATCAGCCCTGAGGCAATGCTCAACGCGACTATGAGCACGCCGATGATGGTCGCGATGGAATATAAACTCGTCATGATGTGTGTGAGGGCTTATCCTCCCGTTCCAAAACACTTCGGACTGGGAGATTGATTCCTGCCAAGCCGGGCAGGCCAACCGGCAGACCCGCAATACCAAGAGGCAATTCAGGCTTGATCTTGACGGGAAGCCTGTAGGCCGCACCCTCAAGCTCTATCTTGATTTGCTCACCCGCTTCGACTCGAAGACGTTTTGCGTCTTCCGCATTGAGCGCCACGTAAAGCTTGGGAGCAAGCTCAGCGATGCCCGGCGAGGAGAGACTCAACTCTTCCGAGCCAAAGACGTGATAAAGAGGTACCAAAAGCCAGTCGTCACGACTGGGCGCGAACGCCTTCGGGACTCGGGTGAAGTACTTGCTGCTGGCCTGCGGTGTGGGTTCAATCAAGCGGACTCCCGGATCGCCTCCGCGTAATGGGCCAGCAATTTCCGTTTGATAGAAATTGGTTGCCTGGATCGAATTCCAGCCTGGCGACCAGAAGAAGGGAATGAGCGCGCCGGGAGGTTGGCCGGGAGTTCCCTCCATGGAAAATGAAAGCGGCGTATCGGGATCCTCCGGCGGTTTGGGCTCGTGCACGCTGATGTTCGCCAGCATGGCCGTGCGCCCGCTGGAGCGTTCCGGCTCTCGCGGTACTTTCTCTCCAGCCATACGGAATGACGCGGAAGGTGCGGCTCGTGGGACTTGAGCTAACGCGGGGATCTCTGTCGCCATCGCGGCGATCACATCATCGATGTGCTTCCATGCAGTGCTTTCCCGCCGTCCGGCGGCCGCCATAGCATCGAGTAGCCACTGCCAGCTTGCCTGAATATCACCTTCCGGTAGGAAGACCTGATAGAAGCGCTGCGCGCGCCCTTCGCTGCTCACCAGCGTGCCGTCCGCCTCTGCGAATGTGCTTGCTGGAAGTGTGAGTGTTGCTCTTTCCGCGGTTTGATTCAGCAAATGGTCGAGGACTATCACAGGCGGCATGCCGCTCAATAGTGCGTCAACCGACTGCGCCGGCGCTCGCCGGTAGAGATCGTTTTCCAAGATCACGATCGCGTCAACTGCTCCGTCTCGCACAGTTGCAAGCGCTTGGCTGAGAGGTGTGCCACCCAGCAGCGCCAGTCCGAAGCTGTTGCACTCCGGTGCGCTGAAACTCAGCCCAGCCGGCAGTCCAGCCATACACAGGGCTCGCGCGACGTTCGCTGCAGACTGGATGACCACCTCGCTGTTGCAACTGGGGCCTGAGATCACGAGTGGCCGTTGGGCCTTCTTCAGTGCCTGCGCGATCTCGGCGGCAAGTGCATGCAGGTCGGCAGGCAAATCCGGAACCTCGGGAGCACTCTCATCGAGCAGGTGGGCGATGGCAAACCCGAGCCGCGCCACGTCATCAGGAGCGGCATGGTAGGTGCGCGTTGCGACGTCATCTAAACGGGTGGTTCCCGGGCTGGCAATAAACAATGGTCCTTTTGCGTCCCGCAGCACTTCGCGGACGGCATGATCGTTCCAGCGAGGAATGTGAATTTTGTCACTGCTTTGCATGGGCTGCTGACGCACCGACTGACGGAGGCTCAATGCCATTCTCGGCGCAACGTTGGTCACATCCTCGCCGAGGATGAGCACGGCGTCCGAGAGTTCAACTTCACGCAGTGACGGAGAACGGCATGAACCAGTTCGCAAAATGTCAAGCATGGTCAGCACCAGGCGGTATTGATGATCATCTACGCCAGCGTAGAAGTGGTCCGGACCGACCAGCGCGCGCAAGAGAAAGTTAGACTCCAGCGACGCCCGGGGGGAGCCGATCCCGATCGCTCTGGAACCTTGCACAACGAGAGAGGCGAGATGTTGAATAGCTTCTGCTTTGGTTATGCTTGCGGCGTTCTTATCGCGGATGATGTGGGCTTGGCGAATCCGGCGATTGCTGTTGACGAACTCATAGCCATAGCGCCCACGGTCGCAAAGGAAGTATCCATTGACTTCTCGGTTGTAGCGAGTCACGATCTGGCGCAACATCCCGTACCGTTCTCCCGCGGTTGTGTTGCAGCCCAAACCACAGTGGACGCAGACCGACGGCGCCATCTGCATATCCCACTTTCGCGTGTAATGCCGCTTCAGGGTTTTGTCCGTGAAAACTCCCGTCGGGCAGACCTCCACTAAATTACCGCTGAACTCGTTCTCCAGCACGCCGTCGGCTTGGCGACCGAAATAAACCTGGTCCCGTAGGCCGAATACATCAAAGTCCCTTCCTCCCGCATATTCGCGATAAAAACGCACGCAACGGTAACACTGGATGCAGCGGTTCATTTCATGATTGACCAGCGGACCCAGGTATTGATTGCGGAAAGTGCGTTTGAGGAAGGAGTACCGGCGATAGTCATGACCAGTCATCACTGTCATGTCTTGAAGGTGACAGTGGCCGCCTTCGTCGCAGACCGGACAATCGTGCGGGTGGTTGACCATCATTCCCTCAATGATCGCAGCTCGGAAGGCGACCGCTTCGGGATCCTGGATGGAGATCCGCATCCCCTCCGCAGCCGGCGTCATGCAAGCCATCACAATCCTTCCGTGCGCATCTTTCTCATCCTTGAACTGCTTGACGGCACACTGCCGGCAGGCGCCCACCGAGCCCATTGCCGGATGCCAGCAGAAGTAGGGCAGGTTGAATCCGAGCGACAGACACACATGCAACAGATTCTGCTTGGGATCCGCTTTGTAGGCCCGATCGTCAATATGAATCGTCGCCATCTCTATCTCCAGGGACAACGGTGCTCGCGGATATGCTGCTCAAAGTCTGCGTGGAAATACTTGAGGGCACTCTGCAGCGGCTCCATGGCTCCCGGCGCGAGCGCGCAAAAAGTGTGCCCAGGAGCGTTAAACTTGGTCTGAAACTCCAACTTCTCCAGGTCTCCTTTCTGTCCCCGGCCTTCCTCCATTGCTCGCAGAATCCGTTCTGCCCAGTTGAGACCGCTCCAACAGGGAGTGCACCAACCACACGACTCTTGCGAAAAGAAGCGCTCCAGGTTCCAGACCATGCCGACAGGACATGTGTGATCATCCAGCACAATCATGGTTCCTGTACCTAGGCGGCTACCCGCTTTCTGGACTTCGTTGAAATCCATGCGCACATCCAGATGTTGTTCGGTGAGAAAGTCAGTCGAAGCGCCGCCGGGAAGCAGGCCACGAAGCTTCAGACCATCGCGCATCCCTCCCGCGTGTTCATCCAGGATTTCGCGGATTGTTGTGCCCAGGGGCAGCTCCCACAAGCCCGGGCGTTTGACCTTGCCACTTGCACCATAGAGCTTCGACCCGCCATCGGCTGTGAGGCTAAGGCTCTTGAACCACTCCGGACCGTTGTTCACGATGTGAGGCAGGTTGCATAGCGTTTCTACGTTCTGCACGATCGTAGGTTTTCCCCACAGTCCTGAGACTGGGGGAAACGGTGGCTTGGAACGGGGATTCGCACGTTTGCCTTCCAGGGCGTTCAGCAGTCCAGTTTCTTCGCCGCACATGTAGCGGCCAGCACTGACATGGAGGTACATCTCGAGGCTGTAGCCTGAACCGAGAATATTCCTACCCAGATAACGGCTCTCGTAGGCCTCAGCAAGCGCTGTGCCTAGGCGTTCCGCCGCTAGTGTGTATTCGGCGCGCAGGAAAATGTAGGCGATGTCGGCCTGGATGGCATACGCTGCCACGATCATGCCTTCAATGAGCTGGTGCGGGTCTCCTTCCAACAGCAGCCGGTCTTTAAAGGTGCCCGGTTCCATCTCATCCGCATTGGCGACCAGGTATTTGGGATGAGGTGCGTCCTTACCCATGGGGACGAAGCTCCACTTCATACCTGTCGAAAATCCAGCACCGCCGCGGCCCCTCAACGTGGACTTTGTAACCAATTCGGTGATCGCGGCGGGTGCCATGCGCACAGCCTTGCGCAGACTTTCATAGCCACCTGCTTTCTCGTACGCCTTCAGGGGCAGCGGCCCGTCGCCGTTGGACGGGATGTTCCTGGTAAGAGGCTTCTCCATGAGCTTTGCCTACTTGTACTTCTCGAGCAGTTCGTCAATCTTGTCCGGATCAACATCGCGATGCAGGTCGTTGTCCACCATCATCGCAGGCGCGTGATCGCAGGTTCCCAGGCAAACAATAGGCAAGACAGTAAAGCGTCCGTCCGCAGTGGTCCCGCCAAGATTCACTCCCAGCCGGGAGGTGAGACGCTGACACAGCTTTTCGCAGCCCATGATCCAACAGCTCACGCTGTCACAGATCAGTACGACATGCCGTCCCACCGGCTTGCGGAAAACAAGATTGTAAAAAGTGGCGACCCCATCGAGCTCATCGGTCGTCATCTCAAGCACCTCGCCGAGATCACGCAGGCCCTCATCCGATACCCATCCGCGGTGCCGCTGAATGATTTTCAGCGCGTCAATACAAACCGCCCGCTTGTTGGGGTAGCGCGGGAATTCTGCTTCGATCTCCTGTCGCTCTTCAGGTGTCAGCATCTTTGAGAGCTCCTCATCGGTCTATGTCGGCCAAAACGAAATCAATACTGCCAAGAATGGCGAGCAAATCCGGGATCATCAGTCCGCGGCAGATCACTGGAAGCATCTGGATGTGCGGAAACGAAGGGGTACGGATTCGGGTGCGATAAGAGACTGTGCTACCGTCGCTCACCAGGTAGTAACCGTTATTTCCCTTGGTTGCCTCGATTGCACCCAGGGCCTCGCCGGGCGGGACGACCGGCCCCCAACTCACGCTGAGAAAGTGCGTGATCAGGGTCTCGATGTCGTGCATCGTACGATCCTTGATTGGAGGCGAGGCCAACGGGTTGTTGGATTTGTAAGGTCCCTCGGGCATGTTCTTCACGCACTGTTCAATGATGCGCAGGCTCTGCCGCATCTCTTCCACGCGCACCACCGCTCGGTCATAGCAATCGCCGTTGTGACCAGTGGGAACCTCGAACTCAAACTGGTCATAGCTGGAATACGGTTGCTTCTTGCGGAAGTCCCAGGCGAAGCCGGTCGCTCGCAGGTTTGGCCCCGTAACGCCCCACTCGATTCCTTCTTCGGTCGTGAAACTCCCCACTCCTTTCGTGCGCGCCTTGAAAATCCGATTGCGCAAGACCATGTGGTCATACTCACGCAGGCGAGGAGGGAAGTAGTCAACGAAGTCACGGATCATCTGCTCCCAATCGTGAGGTAGGTCCTGGGCAACACCTCCAATGCGGAACCAGTTGGGATGCATGCGAGCACCGGTCACCGCTTCAACGATTCCAAACGCACGCTCCCGATCGTTGAAGGTAAAGAACACCGGGGACATTTGTCCCAGATCCTGGGCAAATGTGCCATACCATACCAGATGGCTGATGATGCGAAACAGCTCCGCCATCATGACCCGGATCACTTGGGCTCGAGGAGGCACTTCGATTCCGGCAAGTTTCTCCAGCGCCATGAGGTAGGCGAGGTTATTCATCACGCCGCCTAGGTAGTCGACTCGATCCGTGTATGGGATGTACGTGTGCCAGCTCTGGCGCTCACCCATTTTCTCGGCGCCACGATGGTGGAAGCCGATTTCGGGGACCGCATCAACGATGACCTCGCCATCAAGTTGCAACACAATGCGCAGCACGCCGTGTGTCCCGGGGTGCTGCGGTCCCACATTGAGGAAGATAAAGTCTTCATCGTCGCGGGTCCGCTTCATTCCCCATTCCTCCGGGCGGAAGCGCAACGCCTCCTGCTCTGCCTCCTCTTTTTCTTCGGATAGGCGGAAGGGACCCATTTCGGTTGCCCGCGCTGGATGATCCTTACGTAGAGGATGGCCAGTCCAGGTTTTCGGCATAAGGATCCGCGTCAAGTGCGGATGGCCTTGGAATACGATTCCGAACATGTCCCAGACTTCGCGTTCATACCAATTCGCCGCAGGCCAAATGTCGGTGACACTATTCAAAGTGAGGCGATCATCGTTTAGCGGGACTTTGATCCGGACGTATTGGTTGCGGTCGAAGGACAGCAGGTGGTAAACAACCGTGAAGTCGCTGTTCGGCTGGCTATCGCGGTGCTTCCGTGTCCGGTCGTCAATCGCAGTCAGGTCGTACAGCATCCGATACGGCTGCGAAACTTCATCCTTGAGATAACGCAGCAGGTCGTGGACGTTGTCCTTGGTTGCCCAGTAGGTAGGAACGCCGTCGCACGTCGATTGTGGTGTGAGCACGCCTTTGCCGATCATGCCCTGGAGTTCTTCATGAATGGCCGGATTGGCGATACTGGGCATATTCAAATTTCATCCGGCGAACGAAGGGTCGCCACTTTCTCTCGTTCGGCCCGTTTGAGGTCGCGCATTGACGGGAGCTGCGGCCGTTCGACTCCTTGTGGTCCGACCACCCAGCTCAATGGCCGGCGTTCGCCACCCACCGCCTTTTGCAGCAGCAACAGACCTTCCAGGAAAGCATCAGGACGCGGGGGGCAGCCCGGGACGTAGACATCGACGGGCAGAAACTTGTCAACTCCCTGCACCACGCTGTAAATGTCGTACATGCCACCCGAGTTCGCGCAGGAGCCCATCGAGATGACCCAACGAGGTTCCATCATTTGTTCGTAGAGCCGCTGGATCACAGGGGCCATCTTGATGAAAACCGTTCCCGCAATCACCATCAAGTCGGCTTCCCGGGGCGTTCCGCGAATCACTTCGGCGCCAAAGCGGGAGATGTCGTACTTGCTGGTGATGCTGGTGGCCATCTCCACGTAGCAGCAGGACAGCCCGAAATTAAATGGCCAGATGGAGTTCTTGCGGCCCCATGCAAGCAGATCCTCCAATCGTGACAGGACCAAGCTCCGACGGACTGCTTGTTCCATCGGCACACGGTCAGCCTCAACCAGGTGTTGGCGAGAGTCCGGTTTGCTGATCCACCAGTGCATAGGATCTTATCGACGCACTCGGAGGGTGCGACGACTTGGGCCCCAATCGAGTGCTCCTAAACGCCATAGATAAGCCAGGGCAGCCACCAAGATCGCGATGAAGACGAAGATTTCTGAGTAACCGGCCCAGCCGAGTTCACGGGCAGCAATTGCCCAGGCAAAAATGAAGACAGCTTCCAGATCAAAAATGACGAAGAACATCGCTACCAGGTAGAACTTGGCGGAGAGACGAACTCGGGCTGAACCCTCAGAAAGAATCCCGGACTCGTAAGGCGATCCAGTGGCGTGCTCGTTATGCCGCTGCCCCAATACGTAGGAGATGGCAAGCATCGCCGCCACAAGCAAAAGAACGACGACAAAATAAACACCCAGCGCCCAGAGCTTCTCGGTTTGGCCGTTCACAAACATTTCGTGCGCGGTACCCAACCAGGGGTGTCTTGACCGGCTTGGGAGGGTAGCGGTGCTTTCCGAAGCAAGGTCCAATACCCGGTGTGCCGAGAAAGAGAACTCCCTTAAGAAACATCATCATCAGACCCCAAGACCTTTCCCAACAATGGGTTGTTCGTACTACACGTGGAGACAATCGTAACGAGGACAGATCGATGGGAGAGGGTGCAGTATAAAGCGTGCACGAATGTTAGAAGTTTGCGTTTTGTTGCCAGGTGAAGCGTCTTCCTGCTCCGAGGGAAAGGGTAAGCGCTCGTGAAACGGATCGTGTTCTCGATTGTCCCGGTTCAACCCTTCCGGCTGGATCTCACAGCCTGGGCCCTGCGCAGACGGCCAGCGAACACGATTGACTGCTGGGACGGAAGTACTTTTCGGCGTGTACTGACAATCGAGAGTCAACAAGTGGCGGTCTCCGTCCAACAACACGGACAACCAGACCGCGCACAGCTCGAGGTCAGCTTGACCGGCCGGAGGCTCACCCAGCACACACAAATCTTAGCGAAGTCTCTGTTGGAGCGAATGTTGGGGCTAAACCGGGACTTGGTGCCCTTCTACAAACTGGCGAAGCGTGATCCGAGCTTGGCCCCGCTGGTCGAAGAATTCCGTGGCCTCAAGCCACCGCGGTTTCCCACCGTGTTCGAAGCGGTCGTGAACGGCATTGCCTGCCAACAACTCTCCCTTCTGGTAGGGATTCTGTTGCTCAGCCGCCTGGCGCACAAGTACGGCCGCGCGGTGGGAAGCCCGGACGACCCATTGCACGCCTTTCCTGGTCCGGCAGACCTGGCTGGCGTTCGTTCTCGGTCGTTAAGAGCGTTAGGTTTCAGCGGTCGCAAGGCAAGTTTCATGTTGACACTGAGTTCGGCGATTCGCGATCGCAGCTTAGACTTGGAGGAGTTAGCACGCCTCGACAATGAAGCCGCGGTCGAATTTCTCCAGGGACTAGCAGGTGTTGGCCGCTGGACAGCGGAGTACGTTCTGCTCCGTGGCCTCGGACGCCTCGACATTTTCCCGGGCGACGACGTCGGAGCTCGCAACAACCTCGCACGATTGTTGGGACTACGAAAGCCGCTGGATTACCGGGATGTACGTCGTGCAGTTGCAGGGTGGAAGCCGTACGCTGGTTTTATCTACTTCCATCTTTTGCTGGCAGGGATAAGAAAAGCGGGGTGGCTGGAACTAGAGAGAGGGGAAAACGTTCTCACTCAGGGCAACGCAGCATAGAACTGGTCACGAGTAATTATGGAACCCGCATGTCCGCAGCAGCACGGATGCACTGATGAAAACATTGACCGATCATTCGTAACCATCGGCGGGAACAGACCGGATGAAGCCGCCACTCTGGGCGGAGACCTTCCGGATGCTTTGAAGCGACGGAAAATGAGAATGATCGTGGTTCGAGGTATGGCATGAATATTCTGGACGCAGTAGCCATCAGTCTGCCTTGCCACTCGTGCGGAGGCAATTACCAGGTGCCTCTTAGGGACGTTCTTCTCTCCCACAGAATGCTTCACCAAGGCTGTCCGGTCTCCCAGGAAACAGAGTGTCCTCCGCTCTTCCAATCACGCCTGTTTGAACGCGGGGACATAGAAGAGCTTCAGCGTGCATGGAGTCAGCTGGAAACCCGGGCACAAGCCGATGGCGGTGAACTTGTCGTATTGGGACCGCATGATTCAGTAGACCCACCATCTGCTGTCCCGACGCGGACAGATGCTGAAACGGCACGGCGACGGAAGGCGGCGCAGCTGACAATGGTCCCTGAAAAGCGCTCTCGGAAAAGCACTAGAGGAACGACTATGAAACTGACGACGAGAGGAAGGCAAAAGCGAGTCCGCACAAAGATGATAAAAACAAAGAACAAGAAGAGGGCTTGAAGGGAGGCGAGGGACCGACTTCAATTTGTTAATCTGTCGGATGCTGTATGGGACGTTTAAAGGACACGTCCAAGGAGGGCGGTAATGGCCCGCTTCGCGCAAGGATTAGATAGTACCACGCAACGACATTTAGCCTTTGCTTCAGAATGTCAAATCTGTAACTTCCAGTATCCGTTTAGATCCGTTTCTTCTGCGCGACCTTGCAAATGCAATAGCGACAGGGCTTCTTGAACTGTACGTCGGCTCTCCCTAAATCTCAGCGCTAATTCTCTTGTATCCACTATTACTGACGAAAACGCATAATGACTTTTCATCATACGACCATAATCGATTATCCCTGTGGCAAGCTGTTCGAGCTCCTGGCGAGGCTTGCTAGCCCTGGTGCCCGTGAGCAGTGACAGCAAATCTTGTAGTAACTCCTGTAAGCGATCGCGGAGCATGCTGGTCCGAAGTGTGCTCATTCCGCCTTCTCCTCCAATTCTGCGATCACATGAAGCAAATGGTCAGCAGTGGTGTCGCCCGGCAGAAGCTTTGCGCGTAGTTTTGCTTCCGCCAATGTCAACTTATGAAATGTCGGAGGAGTGTACAACTTCTTCGGTGTTCTGGATGAAGAGAACGAAACCGGTACTTCTTCAGACCCATCTGATTTCATCGTCATTTGTTTGTCTTAGTGCCATGCTGAGTTTTCTAGAATGTATCATACGTGTGGAGTCGCATAACAGATACTGTGTTCTGATTGTTGGAAAAGCCGGCTGGCGGCTTTTCACTAGGTGTTACGATTGTGTATCTACGTCGCATAAATGCGGAAAAGGTCTGATCAACTAGAGTTGGTGCCATAACTACAGCACACGGGGAGATAGGACATGGTCAGCTTGAGCCCAGGAGAACAGTACAAGGCGATCACTAGGGTCAACAGAGCCGCGATCACGAAGACCGCACAGGACGAGGTGTTCCGTGAAATGTGCGGGGTGACGAAAAACGTTATCCCTTACGACCGCGCAGCCTTGTCCCTTTATGAACCGGAAGGGGACGTGCTGAAGTTGGTTGCCCGCGACGGCAGTTTTGGGGATAGCTTTTTCAGTATTGGCGCAGTCTTCCGTCGCAACGACAGTCACCAGGGCTGGACGTTTGAACGGCAGAGGCCAATCGTTAAACGGGATGTGGAAAGGGAGTATGAATTTCCCATAGAAAAATACACCGTCCTGGAGGGGGTTCGGTCCTACTGTGCCGTTCCACTGATTCTGCGGGGAGCGAGCATTGGGGTTGTCACATTGCTGAGCTATCGGCAAGGTCAATACTCGCGTAAGGATGCTGCGTTTCTGCAGGAACTCTCAAATCAAATCGTCCTTGCCATCAAGTCGTTCATGCCTTCCTGTGCCAGCCACGTATATACGAAATTAATCTGCCCGCGTTGTATTGCGTCATCCGGGGGGAAGATTACTACTGCCCGATACAAGAATCTGTTATCAGACTGGGGTAAAAAAGGTGGTAGGGGAAAGAAGCAGCAGCCGGAACATAGCAACATTGTGAGCCAGTGAAACTTTAGCGTGAGAATCGGATGATAAACGTGAGTGAGGGCCGAAAGCACGTGCTGCCGCCGGGAATGAACCGCTACCACGGGACTAAGCATAGCTATGTTATGAACTGTCCCGTGGCAGCGGCGTCTGGGGGAGGCGCTATGCAACCTTCGTGCACCATAGCATAGGTGCACGAGGCTGTCACGACTTATGCTTGAAAGCCAGCAGCTGGCTATATCCAAGCGAAGCTATGTCTTATCTGGCCGAAAGTACTGTACCGTTCATTGTGCGGTGCCATTGAGAAGAACAGTGACCATCAAGTCAGTGAGGTAACGAGGTAACACAGGTCGCTGTACGGCGGAATGTTAGCGAAGAGGGAATAGATGCAACGCGAGCCTGGCACGCAATAGATGCACATTGAGGTCGATCGATTATTTGCTGCACGGCGAGCTAACAGAAGTTCAGACATTTCACGGCAATCCTCCCAATTAGTTCTGCCTTAATCGATTGCGAACAGGTCTTTCCCGGGCGGACAAATACTGCTCGTTCTCTGCTATTTTGTTCGCGTATCGACTGGCAAGCCCGGAGCATCCTTACACCTTGGTGGTGACGTCCGCTAGTTCGCTTCTCTGCCAGGCTCCCACCTGCTTTCGCATCGGCACAAAGTTTCGCTGCATTCAATCAATGCCAACTGAAGTGCAACCGATGGGAAGCCAGCACGGCACCGGTCATTGCTGCGTGCGCTGAACCGTGGGAGCGTCGAGCTGGTGAGTCACGATCATGCAAGGTCTCGAAGAAAGCTGCACAATTTTCACGGATTATGGCCGACTGCTCCCGAATCGATGCAGAAATGCGGGTGCGCTGGGAATCGCCACTCCGGACCGCTCGAGTCTTCGCTGATGCATTCTGGAGGATGTATGGATCTGGAACCGAATTGACCATTCCCCGCAGTCGAGACAGCACATTCAAGACGCTCCACTTAAAAGAGCTACCGTGACAAAAGTCATCGATTTCCTGAGACCAAGAATGTCAACTAGACGGTTGTTTCAGGAATCCTGCCTTGCTGTTGAACTGCATGCGCGGAAAGGATCTTGACTGTGATAGCTGTCACGGCAGGTTGTGAGACAGATCATGGTCATGTGTGGCGGAGCTGGCGTACCATGCGTCGCAACGGGTCTTCGCGAACCGGCAGGCGCCGTCACCGCACGCTGGAGATGGAGAGCTATGGCGGATAACCCGAGATATCGTGTCAGCGTTCCTGATGCCGAATTCTTCAAGCAGTTGATTCCATGCCAAGCTGCCTGTCCAGTTCACACCGACGCCGGCCGCTACGTCCAATTGATTGCACAAGGAGAGTATGAGCAGGCGTACCTGACTGCCTGTTCTCCGAATCCATTCGCTTCAGTGTGCGGCCGGGTCTGCGCGGCGCCTTGTGAAGACCGCTGCCGCCGTGGCGTCGTTGATAAGCCCGTTTCCATTCGCGCACTGAAAGGATTCGTCTGCGAACTCTATGGGCCGGAATCGTCCGCGCCGTTAGCAAGGCAGGCTCTGGCGGGTGGTGCCACCGAGCAGGGCAACAAGGTCAGCTGGCATTTGCCGATCCTGGCTGAAAGCCGAAAGCAGGTTGGCGAAGGCAAGAAGGTAGCCATTATCGGTGCAGGTCCTTCTGGACTTTCGTGCGCCCACGACCTGGCTGTAATGGGTTATCAGCCGACGGTGTTTGAGGCCTCAGCAACTGTCGGAGGAATGATGGTGCAGGGCATCCCCGAGTTCCGGCTGAATCGCGAGTTGCTGCAACGCGAGATTCAAACGATCCTGGATCTGGGTGTTGACGTCAAGCTGAATACTCCGCTGAGCCGGGATTTTGGAATCAACGAACTGCGCCAGCAAGGCTTTGAAGCAGTCTTCTTGGCGGTGGGAACACAGAGCGGGCGTGACGTTCAAGTAGAAGGCTCGAATCTGGACGGAATCGTCAAAGCGGTGGATTTCCTCCTGAACATAAACCGCGGGTACAAGGTTACGCTAGGCCGCCGGGTGGTCGTGTTTGGTGGCGGGTTCGTGGCATTTGACGCTGCCCGCGCGGCGTTACGGACGGCCGGTTCCACACCTCCTGACTCTGAAGGCACGATTGGCCCCAACGGTAGCGGGAAATCCACCACCATGAAATGCATCGCCGGACTGCTGTTTCCCACCCGCGGAGAAATCGTCGTCGATGGTGTACCTGCGCCAACCCGCAACCGGGACTGGCTAAGCTACCTGCCGCAGCACGTCAGCTTTCCTGAAAACCTCACCGGCAAGGAAGTGCTCGATTTCTATCGCCGCCTGCGCAAGCTCGATCCCGGTTTTGGCACACGCGCACTGGAGATATCGAACTTGAATGGATTCAGCAATCGTGCCGTGCGGCAATACTCGGGGGGAATGGTCCAGCGTCTGGGCATTGCGATCGCCCTTATGCCGGAGACCCCGGTAGTGCTGTTAGACGAGCCTACCGCCGGACTGGATCCAGATGCGGTATCGCACTTTCGGGAGTTGCTCACGGCTATGCGCGGCCGGGGAAAGACCATTATTGTGTCATCCCATGCACTAACGGAAGTGGAGGCCTTGGCCGATCGCGTCGCGATTCTGGTAAACGGGCGCCTGGCCGCTTGTGAACCTGTCCGCCATTTCCGCGAACGGCTTGCCCAGCACGCCCTGATGCGAATCACCCTGCGAGAATCACAAGCCGACTTTTGTGCGCTTGCCTGCCGTTCCGGCGCGGTGTCAGCGGAAATCATCGGCACGGAACTGGTGGTCACCGGAGCTTCTGTAGGTCGATTGCAGATCCTGCGTGCGCTTGAGGCTGCCGGAGCGCACATTGAACACTTTTCCACTGAGGAACCGACTCTTGAGAGTCTTTACAACAGGTATACGCGTGAGAATACTCGCAATCATTCTGGCACTGCTGCTGACCGCGTGTCAGTCTAAGCCACGCGGCCCGGTACCGATCGACAGAGACGATACATGCGCCTCATGCCGCATGGCAATCTCTGAGCGTCGATACGCAGCTGAGCTGATTGACCAAGACGGAAATATCTACAAGTTCGACGACATCGCCTGCATGTTGCGCTTTGCGCACGCTCGCGGTTTCCAGCCCTCCGAAGCGAGCTTCTATGTGACGGACTATGCGACTGGCATGGATTGGGTTGACGCTCGCCACGCGCATTTCGTAAGGCTGAGAACTAGCGTGTCCAGCCCTATGGCCAGCGGATTGGTTGCCGTCGTCGACTCGAACAACGCCGCACAACCGGCAGGGCCTGAGGCGGAGCCCGTGCTCACCTTCGACGAACTCTGGAAAAAGGACGTCAACGAGTTGAGCGCAAACGCGAGCGCGAGATCGTTAAAGAACTAGAACGAGGCTGTCATGGACCGAGGAAACATCGCTGTAATCGCGGGCCAGGAGTTGCGCATAACTCTTCGCTCCAAATGGATACAAATCTTTGCCGTGGTATTCGGGCTGTTGACCATCGCCATCTCCTACTTCGGCATGGTCACTTCAATCGTGGTTGGTTTCGAAGGGTTCACCCGCACAACCGCCAGCCTTCTGAACCTGGTCCTGTACCTCGTACCGATGCTGGCGCTGGCGGCGGCAGCCTTGAGTTTCAGCGGAGACAGAGGTGCAGCCGAACTGCTGTTTTCCCAGCCCGTGTTGCGCTCTGAAGTGCTTCTTGGCAAGATCCTCGGCCTCTTTATCTCTCTCGCCACTGCAATCGTCTTCGGTTTTGGTATTTCTGGATTCATTATCGCCGCCGAATCAGGACTGGACGGCGTCACGCGATACCTCGGTTTCATCGCGCTCACTCTTCTTCTGTTGCTGACCTTCTTATCTCTGGGTGCCTTCGCGTCCATCATCAGCGACGGGCGGTCGCGCTCATTTGGTGTCGCTCTCGGTATGTGGTTTGTTTTTGTGTTGTTTTACGACCTCATCACGATGGGCGTCGCGTGCCTCGTGAATCCACACACTGCCAATACCGTCATCCTGTTTTCACTGTTTGGAAATCCCGTAGACCTGGCCAGAGTATGCGGTCTCCTGATTTTGGGTGGTCCAACCATATTCGGCGCCGCCGGAGCCGCACTGGTAAGAATGTTTGGCAGCGCCACGCTGACGATCGTAGTCCTTTCACTTGCTGCATTGTTCTGGAGCACCCTCGTTCTTGCGGCAACGAGCCGTATATTAATTCGTCGAGAGATATAGGGATCACTCGGGCCCAACCGGCAAGAAACCAGGAATAACCGATCATAAGGTAGACTCCAGAACATAGTTGATACGAGTCACTTCGAAGCAGTTGACCAACCGGCGATGTGGTGCGAACACAGTGAGCTGAGCGACGCACGACTGAAAACTCAGGCGGCAAGGCAAAACGGTCCGGTCACTTTGTCGAGGGATTGTGCTCGAAGCTGATGACACGAGTGAACTTCCATGCTCCATCTTTCTTTGTTTTGTCAGAGCGGAATGAACTTCGCCTCGACGACTGGCTTTACGTCCTCCTGCCCCGGGTGGACTCAGAGGCGGGTAGCAGAGGTGCTGGGCCTTCGTCGTGTGCGGCACCTGTTATGCGCGCTCGGCTGAGTTCCTGCAGACTCCCATGCTGATCCGGATGCGCTAGATGCGGATGTTCGGCGACACGCTCTTTGCCTTCGGAGCGCTCGTGCTCGCCGGTTCGTTCTGGGTCTGATCACGAGATATTCCTTCGGTGGCATGGCTACGCTCGATGAGGGAGAATACTCACCGTGCCCGCTGGAGATCGTGAACGCTTGCGATTAACTCTGGAGTCCAGGTCCGAACCGATGCTGCCGGATTTCTCCTGCACCAGCAGCATTTTTGTTTGGAATAACAAACAGAGTGCCACTCAGAGGCACTTGTCGCTACAAACATGGGCAGTTTGTGACCTAAGTCATAGCTGTCCGTTTGCGATCCCGTTACTCTGCAGGCAGATGGAATCAGCCATGCCAGTCGTGCAGCAAAACATTTCCGGATCACCAGTTTTGGTGCCGAATGAAATCGAGGAGGCGGTCCAAGATGCCATCGTGTCCATCTCCCCTTTTCTCGCAGATACCGTGAACGTTTCGAAGTTTGCGCGCAAGAAGCTCATTCGCCGGGGCGATCGCGAGTACTCGCAGCCGCTGCGTCTCGCCGTGCAGCTTTTTTTCGTGGCGCTGAACCTGTGGATCGGGATGCAGTTCTATCTCTGGGTACGCTGGGCGGAAAGCGGTGGGCGCGCGTTGGAAGTCTCGCGGCCGGCCGGGGTCGAAGGCTGGCTGCCGATCGAAGGTCTGATGCAGTCGAAGTACTTCTTGTTCACGGGGCAAGTGCCGCGCGTTCATGCCGCCGGGTTTTTCCTTTTCGTGTCATTCCTTATTATTTCCTTCGTCTTTCGCAAGTCGTTTTGCAGTTGGCTGTGTCCGGTGGGGACCGTTTCCGAATATCTATGGAAGTTCGGTCGCTACACCTTCCGCCGGAATTTCCAGTTGCCGCGTTGGGTCGACATCGCGCTGCGCTCCCTGAAGTACATCCTGTTGAGCTTTTTCGCCTATGCGGTGGCGAGCATGTCCGCAGGGGACATCGCCAAATTCCTCGCCAGTCCCTATGCGCTTGTCGTCGATGTGCGCATGCTGAATTTCTTTCGCTACCTCGGTGGCACGACAGCATTTGTCGTTCTCGTATTGATCATCGCGTCCATCTTCGTGCAGAACTTCTGGTGCCGTTATCTGTGCCCCTATGGAGCTCTCCTTGGACTCGCATCTCTGCTCAGCCCGGCGCGGATCACACGCAACCTGGAAACCTGTATCGACTGCTCAAAGTGTGCCAAAGCGTGCCCGTCGACTCTGCCGGTCGACAAGCTGGTGCAGATTCGCTCGGCCGAGTGCACTGGATGTCTGGAGTGTGTGGCCGTCTGTCCTGCGAAAGATGCGCTTACCATGAGTGTGCCTGCGGGTTTGCGAAAGCACCGTGCAATTCCGGCCTGGAGCATGGCCGCGGGAATTGCGATCGTTTTCTTTGGCTTGGTCGGCTATGCCAAGATCACTGGCCACTGGAACACTGAGCTTCCGCAGCAGGTCTATTTATACCTCGTGCCGAACGCGAACGGGCAACACCACCCTACGGTAGGAGGAGATTAACCAAGGTTGACGCTGCATCATGCTAGTCATCCGTCGACTCGTTCGCCAGGTCTCGCAAGATGTACGCGTTCACAATGACACCACATTCCTCAAGGCACCGATGACAGTACCGCGCGCCACAGGGAAGCTTACCCTTTCGTGAATTGTCTCGAATGTCAATGCCGCTTTGGCTGTCTGTTGTGCCGATCTTGGGCTCTTTGTTCCGCATCCGTGACACCTTCTGGGAGCACTGTAACCGCTCGTTTTCTAGATCTCCTGGCCGGCCTTCGCGGCGAACTCAAGCCGTTGTGCCGCCGCCGAGGAACAATCCGAACGAGGGCCCGTCTTCGGATGTAATGTCGGCTGCCACGTGCAGCAGGGTTCCTCAGCGAATGCATCCCCCATGACTGCATAAGCGCGCGCCCGAGAACCACCGCACACTTCACGGAATTCACAGACTCCGCATTTTCCTTTCAGATTCGCACTGTCGCGTAGGGACACGAACAGCGGGGAGTGCCGATAGAGCTCTGCTAGCGAGTCTTTGCGCACATTCCCTGCCGAGACGGGTAGAAATCCGCTGGGAAAGACCTCTCCCAAGTGGGAGACGAACACAAAACCCTTACCATCGTTGATGCCGCGCGGGGCTCGCCCGATCCCGTCGGGTGTGCTCACGCCGATCATTGCCGGTGCGAGCTGGCCATTGCCTTTGCGTTTTTCCTCCGTTCTGCGCTGCAGCAGAAAGCGGCGATAGTGTTGGGCCTCGGTGCTCTTAATATCAAACTTCACCCTTCGCGAGGTTTCGTAGAGCTTCTCAAAAACCTGTTCGAACTCCTCCGCCGAGATTAGATCGATGGCAGAACCACGGCCTGTTGGCACCAGAAAGAAGACGCTCCAAAGAACGATGTCCAACTGCTTCAGAACCGCGATCATCGAATCGAGGTATCGCAGGTTGTGGCGGGTGATGGTGGTATTGATCTGTACGGGAAGACCAATCTCGCGAGCCCACTGTACCGCTCGCAATGTCCAGTCATAGGAGCCGGTTACGCGCCGGAAGGCATCATGAATCTGGGCCGTCGGCCCATCCAGGCTGATTGCCAACCGCGCAAGCCCACACTGCTTTAGCTTCAGAATTGCCTCCTGCGTGAGCAAAGGAGTCGCACTCGGAGTCAGAGAAATCCGTACACCGCAGGCTGTCGCATATTCGACCAGTTCGAAGATATCGGGACGCTTCAGCGGATCTCCACCGGTTAGAACAAAGACAGGAGTCCCAAGTGCGGCCACTTCGTCGATAAGACGCTTGGCTTCATCGGTGCTCAACTCCAGGGCGCTGCGCACCGGTTGCGCACAAGCCCGGCAATGGACACAAGCCAGATCGCAGGCCTGAGTGGTTTCCCAGATCACAATGAATGGGCGCTCGTCGAAGTCGAATCGCGGCTCCACCTCGTCCTCCCGCAGGCCTAATCAGCCACAACCCAAGCGTGACAGACTGATCACAGCCTGCATGTGACTAATGTCACGGCGGCTGCCCGGCGTATTTGAGGAGGTGCGGTGGACGTGCGAGTCAGCGTCCTTCGCCCGGGCGGTGAACCTCGGAACCCACTCCATCAACGAACGGATAGAGTCCGACGCAGATTAGAAACATGACGCCCGAGAACACGGCAGCCGGCAAAGTCGTATGGTGATTCCCCGCCAGAAACGATTCCAGCGCTACGTTGGGAAGCCACCCACAGCGATCACTTGTTCGCCGCGAGTTTCCAGAACGATCCGCGGCAATGGCCGCGACGGCGGCCCTTGCAGAACGGCACCGTCCTTGATTGAGAAGAAGCCCTGGTGACAAGGGCACTCGAGCCGATTGCTTGCGAAAGTGGAACCTAGTACAGATTTCGAATTGGAAAAGGCACTCGCGGTCCCAAGCGTCTGGCTGCCAAAAGCCCTTTTCGATGCGGTGGTGGGCTAAAGTCTTGTTCCTGTTCCACCGCCAAGGTCAATAGAGGAAATCTACTTCAACTGCCACAAAGGGCGCAGATACCCCAAGGGCTATCAGCAAATACCTGGCCGTTATTCCCTGTTTTTCTCACCGTTGGATTCTACCTGTTGGTCTTGCCGTTCTACCCCAAGCGCCGCATTACATGTGGATTGCGGAAGTCCGACACTCAGCTCAGTGACATCATACTGCCCCTGGCATAGGCCGAATGCGAAGCTTATTCGCTGTTCGCGCAATTCTTCTTCGGTTATGGGAACATTCCGCGGTGCCTCCGGTATTTTCTTCAATTCTGGATCTGGCTCCCCTGTCCGAGTAAACTGCTGCCGATCTGCCATTGGGCTACCTCCTGGGGAAAACAATTTAACTCTCTCGCTTTTGTTGATGCACCAGGCACGCTCAGGGATTCGGCAATAGGCTCAATTCGGTAAGAGCCCACAATCGCCGCCTCCGAACTGATGCCCTGCGCAACTCGCCGAGTAAAAGACCCGGCCCAAAACCCCGTCTAGACAATTTTGGGGTGAGGCGGTTAAGGCCTTGCTGCTGGCGCTGAGTTTGTGAGCCGCGCTAGATTTTTTACCATTGTTTCGTTCTCCAACAGAGCTGGGGCCTTTCGGCGTCTGGTGCTTCACGACGCCGAAAAAGTCATGCCTGGTTTATGACCGGATCATGGTCAATACCATCTTGAAACGAGTGGTTGCCTTGACAGCGTGCGGCTTCTCGGCGGGCAACAAGACGATTTCACCTGCCCTGAGCGCTATCGGCGTACCAGCGACCGTAATCACTGCTTCTCCTTCGATCGCCTGTACGAGTGCGTCGAATGGGGAGGTATGTTCACTTAACCCCTGCCCAGCGTCAAACGCAAAAATTGTAACGTTCCCCTTCTCCCGCTTCAGGACAACTCGGCTTACGACGGATCCGTCCTGGTAATTGACCAGATCGACTATTGGAAGTGATTGGGCTCCGGCAATTTCTGAATGTGTTGCATTAGTTGAACTCACTTTGTACCTCCTCGTTGTTCCATTGGATGCGCGGGTGGTTGCCAGGACAATGGGGATTTATGCTGCGATTCGCAGTAACCCAGAGTGTCTGGAGTTTGAGAACCAGTGAACTGAATCAGGCATGCGTTGACTTTCGTTGCCCGACCAGAGAGATGGCACGGAGGTGCTCCCGATACTTGGTGAAGAGCTGCCGCATGGCAAAGATCCGGTGACGTAGCTTCGGGTTTGTAGCGATGTTGAACGCGACTCTCAAGCTACCCCTTAATCCCTCATCCCGCAGCACGCGCTGCGGCTCCAGCAGATGCATCGGCGCTTCAGCGCTCCAGGTCACTTTCAGTCCGTTCTGTTCGAATAATCCTATCCATTCACTCTGCGATAGCGGTTGCACTCCGACATGGATCTCTTTCGAGAGAGCCGCTTGAATTTCGTGACGAAGATGGTCTGAAAGATTGTCAGGCGAGTAACACAGTTCGTGGATTCCATATCGTCCTCCCGGAGCAAGAAGCCGCCGGGCTTCTGCGACAATTCGATTCTTCTGTTCCGGGCTCTGCATACTCAGCATGGCTTCGCCATAGACCACGGTCGCACACGCGCCGGGCAGACCCGATTGTTCTGCCAGTCCCAGCACGATCTCGGCTTTGGTCCCTGCCAGCCGGTCTCGAAGACATTGTGCTGCTGCCGGCTCGCGCTCCACTCCCCAATAAGCCACCGGACGACGTTTCAGAACCATTCCAGCCGTGATGCCAAGTCCTGGAGCGAACTCAACCACGCTGTCCTGTGGATTGATTGCCAACGCATCGAGCATCTGCCGCGTAAGTTTAATCCCGCCTGGTCGCAGCACGCGCTTGCCGGCACGCGCCAGTACCCAATGTCCCTGCATCTTGTCAGGGTGTTGCCCTTCCCCAACCAATGGAGGGCTAGCTATGTTCTCTTCGCTGGTGTTGACGTACGACTTTTGCATCATTGGCTCATCCCCTTCTCAAGTACCGAGCCTAGAGAAGCGGAGCAGGTATGACGATGACTTTTGTCACGGTGTCCTCACCCGCGGTAAGTTGATCCTCGCGCGCCTTCTCCCATTTGTTGAGGCACTATGCCGCGCGCGCCACAGGCATACGCGCTTCTTCCTTCTGCCTTGGCCGCTTGGCGACAAGAGGTAGGATCAGCGATACCGCCATCACGAGTGCGATCACGTAGATCGAGGCGTCGAACCGGCCGGTGGCCTGGTGCAGGCGAGCGATCATCATGGGCGAGGGAATCGCGGCCGCGCCCCAAGCCAGCAGGATGATGCCGTAGATGCCGCCCATATATTTTGCTCCGAAGAAATCGGCCGTGAACGAAGGCATGGTGCCGAAGCCTCCGCCGTAACACAGCCCGATAATGGCGAAGGCGATACTGAACAGGGTTAGGTTGTGGATCCTAGGCAAGGAGAAGAAGATCACCACCTGGATTAGGAAAAGCAGGAAGTAAACCCGCGCTCTTCCCAAGTGATCGGAGACCCAAGCCCAGAAAACTCGTCCCAGGCCATTGAAGATCGAGATCAGGCCCACCATGCTGGCGGCTGCGATTGCCGTCATGCCCACCATCTGTTGCGCCATTGGCGACGCTTGGCTGATGATCATGATCCCGGCGGAGACGTTGAGAAACAGCATGGCCCAGAGCAGCCAGAATTGCCAGGTGCTCATGGCTTCCTTCACGGTATAGTCATAGGTCGTGGCTGCCTTGGCGACAGCCGAGCTCGGCACCCAGCCTGCGGGTTTCCAGCCGAACGGAGGATTGGCATAAAACTGTGCCGCCGCTATCACCAGGATCAGGTATACGATCCCCAATGCCACAAAAGTGTAAGGCACGTTGTGGGCGATGATCAGCCGCGCCGCAATCGGGCTCATCACCAGCGCACCGGCTCCATAGCCGCAGACCGCAACTCCGGTCATGAGACCACGGCGCTCCGGGAACCATTTGACCAGGGTGGCGACCGGGCAGATATAACCCATGCCCATGCCCAAACCGGTCAGTACGCCATAGGCAAAGTAGAGCCCGTTGAGGTTATGGTTACTGGCGAATAGCCCGGCCAGGATGTAGCCGATGCCGTAAACCACGCCGGCCACGGAGGCCACGAGGCGAGGTCCTTTGCGGTCTTGCCATAGGCCGCCAACGATCGTCCCCACCCCGAGGAAAAAGATGGCCAGGGTGAAGTTAAGCTGCACCTGGGTTTCGGACCAATGCTGGGTGTGCATGAGCGGAATCTTGAACACGCTCCATCCGTACACGGCACCCAGACAGATTTGCATGATCACTGCTGCCACTGCGATTCCCCACCGATTAGGCAGTTGTTCCGATGCCATAGTCATCTCCTTTTGCGGCCGGGGTCCGGTCGCGATTGTCACTTTGCGTAACTGGATGTCCCGTATGACCAACTGAAGCCGGAGGGGCGCTTTTGGGGCCCAGACGTTCCTCTCCGGAATACACGAGGAAGCGACGGCCGCGGAGGAAACCCACCAAAGTCAGTCCGGTTTCCCGGGCTAGGCGTACCGCCAGGCTGGAGGGCGCGGAAACCGACGCCACGAGCGGCACGCCCGCCATCAGCGCTTTCTGAATGATCTCGAAGCCACCGCGACCGCTGACCATGAGCGCGTAATCGGCCAACGGCAGTTGAAGCCGGCGGTTAAGCAGAGCCCAACCCACTACCTTGTCTACCGCGTTGTGCCGCCCTACATCCTCACGCAGCACCATCAGTTTTCCTTGGGCGTCGAACAACCCGGCAGCGTGTAGCCCGCCAGTGCGATCGAAGATGCTCTGCGCGGTCTTCAAGGTGTCGGGAAAAGTGCAGAGCACCTCGGGGTCGAGAAAGAAGGTGGGATTGGGCCGTTGGATGCCGTGTGCCTTCACAGCTTTGATGGAACCCTTGCCACAAATGCCGCAGCTGGAGGTCATGAAGAAGTTGCGGCGAAGCTGCTCGGGCTCGCACGACGTGCCTGATAGCTGCACTTGCACGATATTGCCGCTGGCTTGCTGGTTCTTCGTCTTGCCGTATTCCGTCTTTCCGTACTCCAAGGACACGATCTGTTCGCGTCTTCCGATCAAGCCTTCGGTGAAGAGGAAGCCCGCTGCTAATTCCAAATCGTGTCCCGGAGTGCGCATGGTAACGCTGAGTGGAGTTTTACGGAGACGAATTTCGAGGGGCTCTTCGGCGACAAGGTAGTCTTGCGAGCGGCGTACCTTCCCATCCCGCCATTCCGTGACCTGGGTGACGTCGATGCTGCTTGGTTTATGCAGCATGGTTCTCCTAGTCGGCGGCAGCGGATTCCGGTTCCGCGGACAGGCAACCCGCACCGATTAGCTCTACGACTGCGTTGTAATCTGGAACGCCGCTCGGATCCAAGCGTCCCGCGGGAATGATCACGTTGGCCTCGGGCCAGTGGGCTTGCAGGCAACCGGGCTTGATGCGGTCGATCTTCACGCGGCCGTGCAACTCGCCCAGTTCGTTGCGCAGGTTGATGGAGTCGCGGTTGTGCAAACCGAGCCGCTCCGCGTCTTCCGGCGACATAATGATGTCGTCGCGCCGCGCGCCGGTGAGGGGATCCTTTCGGTCCAACACCATGCTGTTGAATTGTTTCCCGCGCCGGGTAGCCAACAGAAAAAGTCCCTCTGGAACGCGCTCCTCGGGGAGCGCGACTGCGGTGAAGTGGCCTTTGCCGTCGGGTGTCAGGAACTTTTCCGCCAGAAGGCGGCGCCCGCCGTATTGGAAGTTGTCGCCTTTCTTGCGCATCCGGGCGATGCCACGATAGGTGGGGCAAACGCGATCGATCTCCGCGCGGATGTCCTGCGTGTCCTTCCAGGGGAAAATGTTTGCTGCACGTTCAGCATCGAACTTCCTGGCTACCAGAACAGGGATTTCCCACTCGTCGAGCGCCTCCGCCGGACGCGGGCCGGGAATCTCTGGGCTGTAGATGATGCGGCGCTCGGTACTGGTTTCAGTGCCGCCGCCGCGTTGTTCGTAACGCGTTCGCGAAGGGAGAATCACGACCGTCTCCTTGGGATCGACGAGCATAGTGAGGTTGGCCACGATGTCCTGATGCACGCGCAGCTTTATGCGGCCTAAGGCTCGCTCCACCAAGTCGGGCTCGGGCAGAGTCTGTTTGAAGTTACCACCGGTTTGCCACAAGGCGTCAATCTCGCCGCGCTCGGCCGCCAGCACCATGTGTGCGGCGCTTAATCCCTTCCACGCGGGTGGCTCAAATCCCCACACCTCTGGCGCGGCAAATTTCCTCGCGTTTTCCTGGTTGGCCGGGAAACCCATCACGTACGCGCTCGGCATCCCGCCCATCTCTGCGCCACCCTGCACCCCGCTGTGTCCGCGGATGGGCATCAGCCCAGTGTGGGGCCGACCCACGTTGCCCCGGGCGAGTTGCAGGTTGACGATAGCGCGAACATTGTCGCTGCCATAGGCGTGCTGTGTGATCCCCATGCTCCAGGTGATGATGGCGTGACGGGCCTTGCCGAAGGCTTCAGCGAAGCGGTACATGTCGGCGCGCGTCAGTCCGGCGCCGCGCTCCAGCGCCTCCCAGGAAAAGCTCCGGGCTTTGTTTTCCGCATCCCCCCAGCCGACCGTGCGCGTTCTGATAAATTCGCGATCCGTCCAGCCGTTTTCAATCACATGTTTGAGCACACCGTAGAAGAAGGGAATATCGCCACCGGCATGAATCTGGAAGAAGTCGTCGACGATCTTGGTGCCAAATAGTGCGCTCTCGACTACCGAGGGCACCCAGTAGCGCTCCAGTCCGGGTTCGAAATAGGGATTAACCATGAAGACCTTGGTTCCGGCCTTCTTGGCATAATGCAAATACTTGGTAGCGACCGGCTGGTTATTGGCGAGATTTGTACCCACCAAAACTACAAGGTCAGCCCCCACCCAATCGGAATACGAGCAGGTAGTCGCGGCACAGCCCACGGTCGCGCTCAACCCGGCGGTGGAAGGCGCGTGACAAATCCGGGCGCTGGTGTCGACGTGGTTGGTCCCAATAAAACGCGCCACTTTCTGGTGAGCGTAGTAGGCCTCATTGGTGAGCCCGCGCGAAGTCATGTACCAGGCGATGCGCTTGGGATCGATTCGACGCAGCTCCTCGGCGAGGAAGCTGGTCATTTGATCCCACGATATTCTCTGGAAACCGTTGTCTCCCCTGCGCCGTATCATCGGCACGGATAGCCGCCCCAGTTGGCGCAGTTCTTTTTCGCTCTTGTCTTGTAGAGTACGGACATCTTCCAGCAGGCGATGGTCCATGGACGGCATGGTGTTCAGGCGCAGCAACTCCAGGCGGACGTTGCAGAGGTGAACCCCTTTCATGGTCCAGTCGTGCAGGCCGCTGGTGCCCAGGGAGCAGCCGTCGCAACAGCCGTCACGCAAGATGCGCCACGCATAACCGAGATTGTCCCGGTTCTGGACGGCGCAGCGGAGGATATCTTTGTAGGCATTCGGGTGCTCCTGGTTGACACCGTATGGGATCAGACTCACCCACTGCTTCCGGTCCCAACCTTTGGACTTGGCTTCTGCAAGGACATCAGGATTGATTTCCATCGTGACCTCCGTACCGCGCAACAGATCGTTCAGAAGCGGCCCCAGACTCACGCAGGCTAGGAAAGGGTTTCGTAGCTAGCAAGCACGAGAGCCCCTATCTCAAAGCAGATGCAAAGCGGCAGTCCCCGGTTGCAAAAGATATCGTGACACGATATACATGCGCAAAAACAGCGATTTTGCGGATTTGGTTTCCTCGGCCCCCAAATTTCTAGCCGAAGGGCGGTCCCACGACGACCGCCCTGTGCAAGTCCGCCTCTTCACCGCTCCAGTACGACGTGATCACGCCGGTTCTGCTGCCAGCATTGCTCGTCGTCTGCAGTACAGAAAGGCTTCTCTTTGCCGTAACTGATGGTGTTGATCCGGTCGGCGCTCACCCCTTGCTGCTCCAACGATTCCTTCAGAGTATTGGCGCGGTTGACGCCGAGCGCGATGTTGTACTCCTCCGAACCCCGGTCGTCGCAATGACCCTCCACCGTGATCTTGATGTCCGGATGCTGGTCGAGAAACTGGGCATCGTGGTTTGTCACAGGCATTTCGTCAGGGCGAACCGTGGCTTTGTTGAAGTCGAAGAACACGTCCTTGACGTTCTTGGCAAACAAATCCGCCTCGCTGGGCTGTGGCGCTACAACCTTAGCTGCCGGCACCGGATTGACAGTCACGCGTGCGCTTGTGTCATTCGTGCCGCCTGCCCCCTTGGCTACCAGCGTGTAGGTCGTGGATTCGTTCGGCATAACAGTGCGCGAACCCGACGCTGTCACCGTGCCCAGTCCTTCAAGAGTGATGTCGTTCGCGTTAGCAGTTTGCCAAGTCAATGTTGTCGATTGGCCCTGTTGGATTACGTTGGGGTTTGCGGCCAGAGTTACAGTTGGGGCCGCGGGCGGGGGTGGAGGTGGTGGAGTTACTTTGGCCATATGCTTACTGCATGCAGCCAGCAAAAGCATTCCAGATAGCGCTGCAATCGTGGAAAAGATCTTGAACTTTCCGAGTGTCATGTCATCCTCCATAGAATGAGTCGACTTCCGACCGGATCGGCCCGGTCTCGCAAAAGGGAAATCGGTATTGCTGCTCTGAGTGCTTGCAGCAGCAGGAAAGAAACCAGGTGCCAGGAAATTGGCCTGGCGGCTATGCCATAGACGTACCGAGTATCAGCAGCGAAGGACAGAGACATGCTCGAGAGTAAATGCCAGCGGCAGCAAGACCTGTTGTCGAGCTGCAAGCCAGTCAGTGGAACGATCTGGCCGTATGTAGCTCAGCACGTGCAGCGCGGCAAGCACTATGCTCAACCACAACCTGAGCTTCACGCGAAGCGTAAGTAAGGCTGTGACCGGCCCGTGGACCGCAGAGTAGGAGCCCCGCGCAGCCGGAAATAAAAATATGGCGACGGTGCAAATGATCACCAGGATGGCGAATTCGTATCCCAAATCTCGGGGAAACATCGAGTCGTTGCCCCCATGTGAGGATATCCCGCTATGGCCCCCTGAGTAATTGGATGATTGCGGCAATCCCCAGGTTGGCCAGATTTGCTGTCAATCACATTATATCGTGACACGATACAACGAAAATATCGCTTCATGGAATCTACTCCTATGGAGGCCGGCGGATTTGAGCCGGTTGCAATTCCACTCGCACTGCTTCCTCATCGCTTGAGCTTCAGTAGGAACGCAGCCCTGGGCAGCCGGTCAACCCTGTTCACCTCCACCAAGTCGTCCGTTGTACTGATGGGATCCCAGTAGCTGGCCCTCAAGTGGGTTGTCCAAACTCGAGCTCATGATGTACAGCCGGGATCCTGCCAAAGGAAGGAGTTAACGATGACAAGCTCGGTCTTTCCGATGCCTCGACACCAAGGTGAAGGCACGCCTGTGACGCGCACCCACCCGGCGGCGAGCGCACTGCCGCCAATCCTTGGAATGTATTCTCTTGCGGCCGCCACGTTCGTTGTGGCCGCACACATGGCGCACTGGTACGGCAACGCACAGAGCGCGGCCGTACTGTTTCCGTTGGTGTTGATTCTTGGTGGCCTGGCACAGTTCTATGCCGGCGCCCGGGCTTTCCGGACAAACGATGCTGTGGCGCTGGCCATGCATGGCACCTGGGGTTCGTTCTGGACCGCCTACGGGGTCCTGGAAATCCTGTATGCGAGCGGCCGGGTGATTCGTCCGCAAGGCGCGTTCCCTGAGCTGGGTTTCTGGTTTGTGGCGATCGCGGCCATTACGTGGGGCATTACTGCAGCCTCACGAAAAGACAAGGGAGTGACTACGGTCCTGGGGTTGCTCGCGCTTGGGTCAACGCTGGAAGCCATCGCTGAACTGGCAGGCATGGATTGGGTGCGGATACTAGCTGGGTACTTCCTGATCGCATCGGCGCTCGTGGCCTGGTACGTGGCGAGCAAACTGATGATGCGTTTCGGAAAGATGGACAAGACAGAGGCCGCAACCCCGGCGGTACACAACGAGTCCGTGCGCGTCGCGTGAACTGAAGGCTGGGGTCGGCTTCAGCTGCACCGACCTGCGCGGTGTTCCGTGGCATTTGTGGGGACAGCGACGTTCCTCCTCGCCGCTGAATCCCTGCAGGCCACAGGAACCTTATCGTAACGATTCGATTACCAAAACCTGAAGAAAGGAGATGTTGCAAGATGCACAAAATAACGAGGCTCGTTCCAACGCTTTGCACGTTCGTGTTGATGCTCGCCGTCGGAGTATCTTTCGGGGTCCCGGCTTCCGGGTCAAACAACCCGACAAGTAAGGCCACTAGCAAGGCTGTGACGAAGGCGAAACCATCCGCGAACAAGAGTGCTATGAAGTCTACAGAAAACCAGTCCGCCATGAGGGCGAATCATGTGCTGGCGGCGGCCGAGGATCTTAGCGGAACCATTACCATGATTGCTCCCACGGACAAAGAAATAACGCTGGTCGGCTCCAATGGCGTTCCCTACGACTTTGAGTTGACGAAGAGAACGAAGGTTGAACTCGCCAACAAGAAGATCGGTATGAATGAATTGGCCAGCGAAAGCCACAAACAGGCAACCATCCACTTTGTTCCAAGGTCGGATGGCAATCTGGCCGCAAGTATCCAGATCAATCCTTCCTAATCCTGTTGCGCGCTTTGTAACTAGCCCCCGGCAGAGCCGGGGGCTTCTTAGTTGTAATTCGCTCAAGCGTGAGGCAGAACCCTGGCGGCTGACAGAGCGGTCAGTATGAGCCAGGGTTCGATGAGAAGGTCCATGACCAAATGGCACGTGACTACCGGCATCATGCTGCGGCGGCTAGCGAGATATGCAATCGCCAATGCTCCGCCGAGAACCGCGGTACCAATCACCGAACCAATCAGTACCCTCCAATCGGCATGGCTCGAAAAAAGTCCCCAGCCGGAATGCGAAATGCCGAACAGAATTCCGGACGCAATTACCTGAACCGTGCCACCAAGACCAGCCCATTTCAGTTCGCTCATGACGAAGCCGCGAAAAAATATCTCCTCCACGAACCCTGCGACAAGCCTGCGACGAGGGAGTTGTAAATGTGAAAAAAGCTCATTTCGGCTAGTACAGTATGGCCACGCAATGCACCGGCGAAGGTCAGCCAAAGGAAAAGGGCGGTGAAGAGGGCAGCCGCGATCCACCCACGCACAGGCGCAGGTCGCCATAAGCCCAAGTCGCGCAGCGATTGCCCGCGGCTGCGAAGATACAAAGTGAGGATCGCCAAAACGATGATTTCGCCGATCATGGCGCCGGTTATCGTAATCGTGGCGCGTGCCCGGAGCGATCGGGAAGCATAGTCATGCAGCACGCGACCCAGGCACCGGTCCACAATGCCAACGACCAGGAAAAATAAAACAGTTGCGACGATGACCGTAAGAAAGGATTGAAGCCGGGAATTGCGTGTGATCCCACGGAGTTCCGGCATGCTATCCCCTTTTGCGGCTGGGAGTACCCGTTTTCAAATTGCTACTCGACCTCCGGATGCTGCAGCCTTTTTTGCTCACCTTGTATCGACCGACACCACCACGAAAGGCACGTGTTGGATCGAGAAGCACGTCACGCATGGGGGCTCGACCTTGCTCTTTCCGCCCTCTGAATCAGCGGGATGAGCTGAGGTTCGAGATCCTTAAGCGGCTGGACAGCGAGCGCGCTAGTGAAATTATAGTTGGCAGATGTCTTGCCAGGAACGAAGGCGGTCACCGTTCCATAGAAACGATCTCCAATCATGAAGACAAAGGTAGCAGTGCGGTTCACAGGGCGCGAACCAAGGGGATGACCTGCCGCGTCAAAGACCTTGAACCGGTTATCGCCAGTGCCGGTCTTTCCTCCGATGGGGAGAATCGTTCCATCGGGAAGAGCCACTCCCCCATGGGCGCGCCGACCCGTCCCGTTCTGTACTACGCCTACCAGTTGTGCCCGCACGAGCTGCGCAATTTGAGGGGCAAGGATCGATTGGGCACGGTTGGGCGCGCGTGTCAGCACTGTATCCACAGGAGTGTCCTGAGCAAAGTGGAGCTTGCGAATCGTGATGGTGGGATTGCGCCCGCCGTCGTTCAAGATGATCCCCATCAATTCCGCCAGCGCCGCCGGCGTGTCGCCGGAGACGCCGATCGCCGTCGCATAAGAAGGAACCAGTGAATCAAAGGGGTAACCCAATTCTCTCCAGTCGCTCCAGATATTGTGAAAGGCTTCTTCTTCGCGGACGGCCCGGATGCGCAAGTCCTGCGCTTTCCGGTACTTTGTGCGGAAGAGCCACCAGTAGACTTCCTGCCGCTGCGGCGCACTCTGAGCAACGACTTCCGAAAGCGTTGCTCCTGGGTGCAGTTGAAGATAGTTCATTAGCCACAATTCCAGCGGATGAATGCGTGCCAAGTAACCACGATCTGAGAGGTCGAACTTGTCGGGGCCATACTTCGCGTAAAGCTGCTGCAGATCCTCGCCCGCGACAGTTCCAGGCGGGAAGTGAGACCGCATGAACTTGGAGAACTCGTCCATACCGGCCTCAGGACGCACAGAACGATAAATGACTGCCACGCGTCGCGGCGTCGGATGGATGCCGCGCAGTAGTGTTTCCATCGCTTGGTCTGGAGATTGGCCGCGGTACTTCCCATAGAAACGGGCAAGAAAGGTCACGCCTTCCTGGTCGGCAAAGCGAGCGAGATAGCGCTGGCGTGTCTGGTCGGCTGGATCTGTAAACACATTCGGCGTCGCGTCCGGTGTGTGATACAGGTAGTACCGTTCGATGTCCCGCATCAGACGAATGAAAACCAGGTTCACAGAATGCTGGAAAGCGTCGCTGATGGTCAGAACCCGATTATTATCCGATGATTCGAAGTTGGCGAAGTAGTGCAGGCCTCCAGCGGTGAAAAATCCTTCCGACGGGCTGGCTGAATATTCGCGAGTCAGAGCTGCCGTGAGCATAGACGGCAAGCTCTTGTCAGGCGCGGTCGAAAGATATTGGATGGACCACTGGGTTAACTTGTCATCCGGCTGAACCGGAATCGATTCTCGCTGAGTCGGGGGCATTGCGACATATTTGTCATGCAACCGCTCCACGATCTGCAGATATTCGATCAGCGTGCGCAGCTTCGCGGTTGATCCCAGTTGCAGTCTGGTTCCCTGGTTGATGCTGAGCGGTTCGTTGTAATTATCGGTTTGCACGCGGAGAACATTAACGTCTGGGTCTCGCTCATAGAGTGTAAAACTGTAGATCACCGATCTGGGATCGCCTTGGGCCAGCAGCTGATATTGGCTGAGATTTTCCTTTTCCACCTCGGTAGGATTACTTAACTGTTCGAAGAATCGCGTTATGTTTTGCTGAACGCTGCTATCGATAGTGGTGTCGATGGAGAGGTCCAAGTGGTCCAACGCGTAGATGTCTTTCAGCCCGAGCAGGGGAAGCAACTGTGCCCGTACCAGGTCAGAAGCTTTATTGGCGACGAAGTTTGGTGCTTGTAGGCTCCTGGCTCGGGGCTGAAGCGAGGTACGCTCTTTTAGAGCAAGATTGCACAGCGAGGTAGAAATGATTCCTGCGGTGTGCAAGGCCCGCAGGTAGCGGTCGGTTTGGCGGGCCAGGCGCTCTGGATTCTGCACCAGGTAGCGATATGGAGCGCGTGTCGCCAGAAGCAGGGAGAGCGCTTCGCGATACGCGCGTGCTTGCTCCTTCTGCTCTTTAGAAGTCAGACGGCGTTCAGAAATCGCCAGGAGACGATTTGTCAACGCAAAGTCCGCGCCGTACCATACCCACAAGCCGTCTCCCAAACCGGTAACTTCACCCTGAGTAGAAAAGGCCGCGAGCGGAATGGAATTAATGTAATCGCGCACAATCTCCCGCCGGGCCGCGACGGTCTTAGAACCGTCTTCATAGGCGCGCAGGGAGGCAGAAGCCATCTGCCAGAGTTTCTCCTTTGGAGAATGGGTCCGGCCTCGGGGGGAGTGGCGAATCTTCTCCAATTGTGTGGCCAGCGTACTGCCTCCGATAACCGGAGTGCTGCGATCCACCTCGTGCATGGCATAGACCGCTACGGCGCGGCTAAGACGGCTCCATTGCACAGCCGGGTTGCGGTAAGGATGTTGCAGGTCCAGGATGTCACGGTTCTCAATAAACAGTGCGGTGTTCACGACTAAAGAAGGAATCTCGGAAACATCGGAATAGGTCCTGGCAGGATAACGAACCGCATAGAGGGCCATACCGTCGCGATCCAGGATCTGCAGTCCCGCTTGATTTTTCTCATGGTAGACGGGATAGAGTCCTAGGCGGGTTAGCAGAAGATAGAGCGTGGAGTCGCGGGCCTGCGCTGTAACCCGGTAGCCGGAGGCTTCCACGCGACGCACAAATCGAGGCAAGTCAGCATAGCCGAGCCGATGATCGTATGGTCCCGCACCCGGATAGTGGATGGCTCGGCTGGGACCGGGCGCGACGAAGAATTTCATAGAACGGGCGGTCGCGGCCAGCACGTGAGCCTCAAGCCATGAGGAATGCAACTCCAAGGCGACCAGCGCACTTAGAATTGCCGCAGCGAAAACCGGCAAGCGAGAGCGATGCCGCCGACTCCGTATTTTTCGCGCTGAGACATGCGAAAAATCCAAGCGATGGATCCGGGCTCTGAATAGATCGCCCGAACTCGAGAACGGTTCGCGACGGGTCCCCCCGTTTGCAGGGGCCACATTCCTATGCATGTTGATACCTTTCGGGAAGATGCGCCGCATATTGACTGGGAACGTCCACATCAGAGGCTCTCTGCTCTACTCCGGCTGCAAATCCGTCAACTTGACCAGCACGCAGGGTTCGCCCCGCGATTTGTTGGGACACCATGAGAGGCAATCCCGGATTTATGGGACGTCGACTTCCAACTTTGCTTCCGCGCCCAACTCTTTATACTGAGTGTTTACCAAGGAGACGGTAATGGTGTGCTTCCCAGATGTCAGACCGCGAAACATTACCCGCGTGTCGGCAGTAGCCAAAACTGGAGCCTGGTCCACTTGGTACTCCAAGAGCCCCATATCGTTTCCTTCATACGAGGAGACATCCGAAGTCACCAAGCCAATGTTTTGGGTTTCAACTTCCACTACGGCGGCATGTTTTTCCGAGTTCTTGTCTTTGTTTTTGAAAGTGGCGCGCAGCATCGGATGGTTTTGTTCCCCCTGCCAGACTCCCTCCTGAGCTGCCACCACGCCCGTGAGAAAAACACCCGATAACAGAGCGATCGCCAATCGTTTCCCCCAACTTGCGTGCATATGAACCTCCTCGCTCGACGAACTGCTCCCTGACCCAATGAAAGCGATGGGGATCGAGAGTTTTATTCCGCCCGGTGATCTGCTCAGTCTGTGAAAGGCCGTCGCCCGAGAGCATGGTTCGTCGCAGACGTTGACCTGAAACGGGCGGCTGATGGCAAAGAACTCAGTCAGCCCAGTTCGCGAGCCCACTAGTAACAGATTCCCTTGCAGGAGATTTCGTTGTATCGTGATACGATATTATATGATTGGTCAGACAACCCTGAACCTTTGTGGGATCGTCGAAGGAACAGCGGTAGAGCTCGTTGGCCGTCCATGGGGGAGGTTTTCCATCGTGGCCCATGCACAACAGTCTTCAGGCGAAGATAAGAGCGTGCGGATCACGTTTTATTTGCTCTGCGCACTGCCCTTTGCTATCTTAGTCGGTTTGTTCTTATACACGATGTTTGCTGGGACAAATTGATTGAATCTCTTGCAAGGCGTAATGCCTCAGTTGAGGCTGCACGTTTTTCACAAAAAACTACTCAAGGCTGCCGAAACAAGCCGGAAGGACACCGACCAGCTCGCGGTTGGCTTTGTTGCCCGGTGGCAGGAGGCTAATCGCTCCTCGGCCATGTCCTCGCTTCCTCTAGGCTACCGCAGAATGACCCACGAACTCAGCAGCGGTTCGAGTTCTGCTGATCTTCGCCTAACGGTTCGCGAACGGAAGCGCCGTTTGCACCACGCCTTTCTCAAATATCTCCTGGAGGGGCACAATCGCTATCCTGTGGGTCTGTGCTTCGCAAACTATAGTCATTGTTGAAGCGCATGAGTCACACAACCAGAAACACTCGATCTTCCGCATTGGTTTGTCGTTGTGACTCGCAGTCGAAGGGGCGATGAGGAGCTCGTCGAACAATTTCATCTCAAACTGGAAGAGCTTTCCGTCGTGCAGGAATCGGAAAGTTGCGGTGCACTGCGGATTGGCGCACTTTGAGATCACACTTCCACAACACTCTAGTAGTGGACCGGTGACACTTCCGGCTGTTATCCGATGTTCCTGGAGCCTGAGCCAATCGTCGCAAGAGGACCCCGAGGCGGTTCTAGTCACGATACCAGTCAGCACGTGTGAGAGGCATACCGCTCTCTCCGTGCAAAGGCTTGGCCAATAGCACCTGATACAGGTTCAGCCGATTCGAGCGGAATCCATGTGCAGAGGCAGCCATATATAGGCGCCAAATGCGAAATGTAGTGTCGTCGGTGATACGGCGTGCCTCCTCCGCGTGTGCTTCCAGCCGACGCACCCAGTGATGCAGGGTCAAAGCATAGTGCTCGCGCAAGCTCTCGACATCTCTCACTTCGAAACCGCTCCGTTCCGCCGCACCCAGGCTGGTGTTGATCGGGACCAACTCGCCATCCGGGAACACGTAGCGGTCAATGAAGGAGGGTCCTTGTCGCTTGTAGGTAGCAGATACGGCAATCCCAGTGTTCATGAACGCGCCACCCGGGCGCAGCAATTCCCAGGCTCGCGAGAAGTATTCGGGCAGTTGCTCCTCACCGACGTGTTCATACATCCCAACGCTAACGATCTTGTCGACCTGGTGACCGAGTTCGAGATCGCGGTAGTCACACACCTCCACCCGGCAGCGATCGTTAAGACCCGAGTCGCGGATACGTTGTCGTGCTACCTCCGCCTGTCGAGGGCTCAATGAGATCCCCAGAACCTGTGCGCCATAGCGAGCGGCCGCGTGGATCATCAGTCCTCCCCACCCGCAGCCAATATCCAGCAGGCGGTCTCCGCGACGGAGCCGCAGTTTTCTGCAGATGTAATCCAGCTTGCGGCACTGTGCTGTATCGAGATCGGGTTCCTCTCCGGGTGCGAAATAGGCGCAGGAATATAGCATGCGCGGGTCCAGCCACAGCGCGAAGAACTCGGGAGGAAGATCATAGTGATAGCGGACTGCCTGGCAGTCTCGTTTCTTTGAATGAACCGATCCGTGCAAAGTAGGTGCACGATGAACTCGGTTCGTCTGTCGATTGAGAGCTAGGTTCTGCAGCAGGGTGGGGAGGCGCAGACTCTGAAGGACACCGCGACGGTCGCTCTGCTCAAGCAGGTAGTCCGCCAGGTCAAGAGCAGCTTCGATATCGCCCTCGATATCGAAGTCGTCGAAAATGTATGCCTCGCCCAGGGTCAACTCGCTGGGCAAAAAGAACATATCGCGCAGTGCTCCGGGATGCTTGAGAACCAGCGTAAACCGCGGGTGTTGGTCTGAACCCCAGGTTCTGCCATCCCACAGCCGGACCTGAAAGTTGCGCTTCGAGTAGTCGGCTAGCAGATTCTCAAGAAGTTCGGGTCTGACTTGAACAAGTGCTTGGGTAAGAGCAGAGTTCGCGGTTGCTTCCATGATGTATCCCCCTCTCTGGCCGTCACCGGTTAACCTGCGCTTGAGTGAACCTTCAAGAATGTTGGCTGGGCCTAAGCTCGGCGAGCTTTCTACGTGCGACCGACTTCTTATGAGAGCCGACCCCCACCAGGCCCACACCCAGCACACCTTCGCCCAGCACCCACCACAAGAACATATGGGAACCGGCTTGCAGGCCCGAGTAGACAAAACAGGCCAAAAGCAGATCCATCCAGAGCAGCACGTTGCCGACTGTGATTAGGACCAGGCCCTGACGCTGCTCTTCAAACGCCTCTATTTCTCGCTGAATGACATCTTTTCCAATCTCCTGCATGACAACTATGCTCCCGGTAACACGACGTTCGACGCCACCTTCACGGGCTGGGTCACTACGTCTTGCTTGGCGTCACGCCTCAGTTCTTTTTCCTCTCTCTTCGGGTACAGGAATTCGTGCCCCGTCAAAAGTCCCGGATAATACCATTTCAACAGAGCCTCTGGCCGGGAGTGGGGGCGCTCTGCGAACTTGATTTCCGTGTGGTCCGTTGACTGCATTCGCTCCGCCGACGCAGTGAAAACAGTTGCGTAAAGTGTCGATCTATCGCTGCTGAAGATCTGTACGATGTTCCGGTCGCCTTGATCGTCGAACAGGACAAACCAATACGTACCGGCAGGTACCACGGAACCGGGAATTTCCACCGGTTCGCGAAACATCAGTTTCGTCGCTTCATTCCATTCGTCCGCGCGGGCAGCGGGCAGGAAGGCCATGCAGGCCAGAATGAGGCAGACAACAATCGCTAGCGACCCGCTCAAACTCATAGTCTTTCTCCTTCTGTTCTTTGATCCCTACAACTGGGAATGCAGAAAACACAGTCAGGGTTGTCCGGTCAAATAGATCGTTAGACGATACAACGTGTGTCATTCCAGTCTCATCTAATCAAGAACGGGACCTCCACGATCACAGTGCAAATGGTCTTGAGGCGATATAATTTGCGCTATGGAAGGGAAGCTTACCTTGGCCGACTACCAATCGCTGGCGGAATTGCGCTATCAAATCCGCCGTTTCCTTCACTTCAGCGAGCAAGCTTCCCGCATGGCTGGTCTTGAGCCTCACCAGCATCAGCTCATGCTTGCCTTGAAAGGGCTGCCCAAACAAGTACGCCCGCGGATACGAGAGCTTGCCGAACGGCTGCAGATTCGGCATCACAGTATGGTTGAGCTGGTAAACCGTCTCTCTGCTGGTGGCTATGTCCGTCGACATCGCGGCGGTGAAGACGCCCGCGAAGTATTACTTTCCTTGACTCCGAAAGGTGAAAAGGTACTGAAGGAGCTTTCTCTGCACCATCGGTCAGAACTTCGCATGCGCGGGCCAGCTCTCATCGCGGCGCTCACAAACGTGACTCACAAAAGCGGCAAAGGATTGCCCGCCCGAGCATCTTCGAGAGTCGGACAAGAAAAGTAACGCCGGTCGAGAGCTCAACACTGCGAGGATTCTGGCACGCCCCGCTTTTCTAACAAGACCGCATCGATTTGATGAAATCACTTGAGCTTATCAAACGGGAACAAGCCTCCGTCGTCTGCGTCGGACTGTTCGACATGTTTACAAGCTCTTGACAACTTTTTGACGGCTTTCCTCCCGTTATTGACTAACTCTTGTCGCCGCACCGTGTACACAATGTTGAGTCAGTCGTGAACTTATTAAGACCAGCCATTAGATACGGGACCCAATGACCACCGCTCACACAATCGCAAATCCAAGCCCAATGGGCGATGTCGTCTCCAGGCTCCGAGATTACTACTCTCTGACCAAGCCCGAGGTGAACCTGCTCATTCTCATTACGACCTCTGCAGGCTATTACCTGGGGTCGGACCGTCCTTTCAAAGTAGGTGCATTTGTGAGCACGCTGCTTGGAACTTTGCTGGTCGCGAGCGGCACCGCTACGCTCAACCAACTCATGGAACGACACCACGACGCTCGTATGCGGCGCACCGCAGGCAGGCCCCTCGCTTCCGGCAGACTCACGGCTCCCGCTGCCGCATGGTTCGGGTTCTTGTTAAGTGCTGCCGGAGGCTTGTACCTCGCCAAGACTGTAAATGGGCTTTCGGCTCTGCTCGCCATCTTCACACTGCTGGCATATCTCTTGGTGTACACACCGCTGAAAAGGATCACATCGCTCTGCACTGTTCTGGGAGCCATCCCAGGAGCGGCGCCGACCCTGATCGGATGGGCCGGAGCTACGGACAGAATCGACCCGCAGGCTTGGGTTCTTTTCGCTATCTTGTTCCTCTGGCAATTCCCCCATTTCCTTGCGATTGCTTTGCTGTACCGTGACGACTATGCGCGTGCTGGCTTTCGGATGTTGCCTCGGTTCGATAGCGACGGTCGCTTCACGAGATCTGAGATTGTTGCCTTCACAATCGTGCTGGTATTGGCAACGATGCTGCCTTTCGCAGGACACGGCGGCGCTGCCTACCTTCTGTGCATGTTTGTGGCTGGGGTGTTCCTTCTGTATCACGCCACTAAGTTGACAAGATCACCGTCCAAGGCCCTGGCGAGCCGGGTTGTTCATGCCTCGGTGATCCATTTGCCCATCGTCCTTGGCGTTATGGTCACATCGAAAGCGCTCAATTACGCCCTGAAGGGCTAGGTGTATCCGAGAAACATGCGACCCGAAATAGCAAACTGGTTATGCCCCCAGACCCACGGCTAGCTGACAGCAGAGGTGCTCACCGGTTGGTCCTTATTACGATCACGATGGTGGCCTGCCGCGTTGCCGCCCGACTGGCTGCAGGCAAGGAGGCGTTCAGTCGTACACATACGATAGACCCTTCGCCGAAGTGTTCGGAGACTCTGTCGCAAAACAAATCACCTGAATTCGAGAACGGTTTCCTGGCGGGAACACGCGTAGCGATTGTCGGCAATCTCACGCCTGTCCCGCAGGCAACGACGTAAGTGACCGAGCGAGCGCTTTACCGACCTAGCTACGATCCGGCCCACAAGCGGTATCCGATGCCTGGTTCTGTTCCGATGTAGCGCGGTTGCGCCGGATCGGCTTCGAGTTTCTGCCGAAGGCTGTTGACAGTGCCGCGCAAGCAGGCTAACCACTCTTCGCTTGACATCTCCCCCCAGATTTCGCGAATAAGGCGCCGCTGGGGGAGAAGCCTCCCAACATTGATGACTAGAAGCTTAAGGAGTTCGTACTCAGTCGCCGTGAGGTGCACCGGCACTCCGCCCATTTGCACTGCGCGGTGATTCAGGTCGACCGTCAGATCGCCCACCCTAAACACTGGGGCGTGTTCGATGGTTTCGCGCAGCAGCGAGGCACGGATGCGTTCCAGGAGCTTGGCAGGTTCGCAGGGTTTGGTCAGGTAGTCATCGGCGCCGGCATCGAGCGCGGCAAGTTTGTCGGACTGTGAGTCACGCACCGAAAGGATAATGATGGACGTCTGGACGGAACGTCGGAGACGTCGGACGACCTCGATGCCGTCAATATCCGGTAGGCCAAGATCAAGAAGAATCACGTCCACCGGGGTAGCGGCTGTGACCGTTTCAAGAGTCTGTTCGCCCGTTACAGCTTCATAGGCAGAGTAGCCACGCGCAGCCAGCCAAGCGCAAATTGGCCGTCGTATCGAGTGTTCGTCGTCAACTACCAGTACTGTCGGTCTGTGGTCGCCCAAGTGGGATCCTATCGATCAAGTCACTTTTCAATCCGACCGCCATTTTAACGAGCGCGATGTCTAGAAGGTATCAAGAAGAGGCATCTACCCGTCAAAAAGCCGTCAAGCACCCTTGGAGACTGCGTCCGCGGGATGCTCGACCTGTAACCGATATCCAACGCCGGGCTCAGTCACAATGTAGCGCGGTCGGGCCGGGTCCGCCTCGAGTTTGCGCCGCAAATTGCTTATGTTAACGCGTAACAGATGCTGCGTGTCTTCGTAATGGGCGCCTCCCCACACCTCGCGTGCTAACCCACGATGCGTGAGAAGTTTGCCCGCGTGGATCACCAGCACTTTTAACAAGTTGTACTCGGTCGGGGTCAGCTGCACTTCATCTTCGCCGAGGCGGACAAGCCTTGTGGAGAGGTCGACGGTCAGGTCGCCGGTGATCAACACAGGACCGCTTTCGTCTTTGTAAGCCCTGCGCAATGCCGCCCGGATTCGCGCTTGCAGTTCGCCCAAGCCGAACGGTTTTGTCAGATAATCATCAGCGCCAGCATCTAACGCAGCGATCTTGGCCGATTCCTCGCCTTGAACTGAAAGGATAATGATCGGAATCTGAGACCATTCGCGAAGGTGGTTTGCGATCTCCAATCCCCCGATGTCCGGCAGACCTAGATCGAGAATAATGACGTCGGGATGTACTGCCGGAACCACTTGGAGTGCTTCTTCTCCCGTGGAGGCTTCGTGGACGGAGTAGCCGTGTGCGCTCAACGAAGCGCGGAGAAATCTCCGGATAGCCGGCTCGTCGTCAATGATGAGCACCCGTGGACCTTGTTCCGTCATGTCTTCTGCTCCGCTGGCAAAGTGAATTTTACGGCTGTTCCGCCTTGCGGGCGTGCTTCTATCCAGATTCGCCCGTGATGGGCTTCTATGAATCCTTTGCAGATGGAGAGGCCCAGGCCAGCTCCTTTTGCGCCGCCAGCCGAGGTACCGCGGTAAAACTTTTCAAAAACGCGCTCGCGGTCTTCCTCCGAGATACCATTTCCTCGATCGAGAACGCATAGGAGTAGTTGGTCACCAGCCACGTGGGCTTCAATCCCAATCGGCGACGCAGCTTCAGAATACTTGATCGCGTTCTCCAGCAAGTTCACGATAACTTGCACGATCAACGCTGAGTCCATTGGTATCAGGGGCAAGTCGGGAGCGACGCCTACGGAAATCCCGCGCAGCCTCACCGCCTGCCCGAGTTGTGCCAGCGCAGCGCCGACGACGTCCTGCACATCGCAGGGTTCCTTCTTGATGTGAATGGCGCTGCCTTCGAGACGGGTCATATCGAGTAGGTCCCGTACAAGGCGATCCAGCCGCCTAGACTCCTCACGCGCCGTCTCCAGTAGCTCTCGTTGCGTAGATGCGTCCAACAGGTTGCCATCTTCGAGGACACTGTTCAAAGCACCCGTCACGGACGCCATCGGCGTACGCAAGTTGTGGGAGATGGAATTCAGCAAGGCTCTCTGGAGCTTGTCGGTCTCCTGAAGAAGCTCGGTACGTTGAGCCTCTTCCGCCAACAGTGCTCGCGTGATCGCCAATGCAGCCTGATTGACGAAAGAACCCAGCAGTTGCTGTTGGTTTGCCGAAAGCAGTCTGGCCGACCTTTCGAGCTGGAATCCAACTACACCGACTGTTCCTCGCCACGTCTTTAAAGGTAGGTAGTGCGATTGCGCACCCGGGAACATTCCACTTCCTGCACCGGCGGCTTGTCCATTTTCAAACACCCAAGCTGCTGCCGTACTCTCGTTCTCGTCAAAAACGAAATCGGCGCTGCAGAAGCGTGCCGCCAAACCCTTCTTCCCGGGCAATAGAATAACGAGTGGGCGATGAAAGGCATCTCGCATGTGGCGGCCGATGGCTTCCAAGACCGGTTCCAGGCTGCCCGCAGCCGCCAGCGATTCCGTGAAGGCGTATGCTGCTGCTGTGTAAGCCTCCCGCTGCTGCGCCAAAGGAGCCTCCTCTCTTGCCTTGGCCGCCAGACCAGTGACAATGAAGCCCACAGCGAGAAGACTCAGCAGCGTGATGGAGTACCGAATCTCAGTAATGACAAAACTTCCGTGGGGTGTCACGAACAAATAATTGAAGAGAAGCGCGCTCAATGCTGCCGCCACAAGAGTAGCCCAGCGTCCCCAGCGCAACGCACTGATTACCACCGCGAGCACGTAGAGGATTCCAAAATTAGGCTCACCCACGATCGGTGCGACCCTCAAAGCTGCCAGGGTGATCAGGGCGACCAGCAGAATGCTGGCCAAGCAAGCGCGCCAGCTTTGCCCCTCGGCATGCAACCAGGTAAATTGGGGAACGTAATCCGCTAGACCGAGGCGAGGTCGGCCTACGGCATTATCGCCGAAAGAAAAGCCCGGCCGCTCACTCGCGTAGGTGCCAGATCGGATATTCCTTTGCCGCAGCATCTCGTCATCCGACAGACACCGACAGTATATCGTATGACGATATTTAATGAAAAGTCGTTTTATGCATCCACCGTTGCCGGCAGCCACATCTAAGCATTTGGAAAGATCGTGATTCGAATCATTACCATCGAGCGGGAATACGGCTCGGGAGCGTCTCAGATCGCCGCAAAACTCGCTGCCCGACTGGGCTGGAAACTGTGGGATCAACTACTCACACAAGAGATCGCCCGCCTTGCGCACTGCGAGCAGTCCGCAATTGCGAAACGAGAAGAACGTCAGGACCCGCTATACTACCGGCTGCTCAAATCGTTCGCGCTAGCCAGCTATGAGGGCGCCAGTATTAGCGTGCCTGTAGATGCGCTCGACGCCGACAGTATTGTCCGGATTTCCCGACACGTAGTCGAACGAGCCGCGGCCTCGGGCAATTGCGTAATTGTGGGGAGGGGATCGCAGCACTTCCTTCGAGCCCGTGATGATTCGTTGCGGTTCTTTCTCTACGCTTCTAGAGAAGAAAAAATACAACGCCTAGTTTCGCAAGGCAATACCGAAGGCGGCGCAGAAACGCTAGTGAATACGATCGACACTGAGCGTGCCGCATTCATCAAGAGGTACTTCCACGCCGAGTGGCCCAACCGTTCCGTCTACCATGCCATGATCAATACTGCTTCGGGAGACGAGATGGTGGTTCGGGCGATCTTGAGCTTTTTCCAGCAACTCGAAGGAGGGCCTCAATAATCACGCCAGTATTTTCGTCTATCGTGTTTTTCCGTCCAGTGCGCCAGTTGCTTACAACAACAATCAACCGATTTGAGCAATCCAGAGTTCGCCAGGCCTGCTTCCTAAAAGAGAAGTAGAATTCCGATGGTAATGAGCAAAGCGGCGATGACCTACCCGACCAATGCTGCTTGCCGTGTCGAGCACGTCATCCATCGCTCAGCAATCGAAGTTCTTCGGAGCGAATAAAGTCGCTAAGCTTGGCCCTGGCCACAATGAAACGCCTGGCTTCGCGTTTCAGGAGGCCCATGCGTGTAAACTTGCTGAGTTGGGTCGTGACCGTTTCCCGACTCGTCCCAATCAAGTTGGCCAGATCTTCATGGGTCAGGTGGACGTTGATTAACGTACCACCAGGAACCTCCTGTCCGTATTTTTCGCTTAACTGGAGGAGCACCCTAGCCAGGCGGTGATAGGACCAGGTGTGGCTGAATTCCGCCAGTCCCTTCTCCACTGTGGCCAATCGTTTCGAAAGCAGCCGAATGAAGTTCAGAGCGACGGTGGGGACTGCGGACAAGAGTTCCACAAAGGACTCCTGGGAGATGATCGTGACTAGAGAATCCTCAGCAGCAATGGCCGTGAAGGCTCTCTTCTCCTCGGAGAGGAGAAGTTCGCCGAAGACCTCATCGGGCTTGAGGATGTGCAGAATGGTTTCCCTTCCCTGATCCGAGAGGGAAATCAGCCTCACCATACCTTTTTTCAGGACGTAAAGGGAGTCGGCAGACTCGCCTTCCCGGAATATCGTTACCCCGCGGGAGAACCACTTCTCCGCGCAGAGGCTGGTGATCTTTCGCACATCCTGCCGCGCGACCCCATGAAATAGGTCCAGGGCGGTGAGGAAACGTGGCCCCACGTACTTCGCGCTGACTGATTCTTGCACCGAGTATGCTAGCACCAGACTGCACGATTAGTGAATTGAGTTGATCGCCTGATGGACGCGAAATTTCGCGCTTTCGCCAATACTCATTCAGCGATCGTCCGATTGCACGTTGATCGCACCCGCTACTAAACATCGAGAAGAATGGTTAACGCGGGAATACACCGAGATTCAAAGTGAAGAAACGGTTAAGCTCTCGGGCGAGTACCACGGGAATGTCTTTTTGCCGCGAAGAGTGCAAGAAGGTGAAGATGCCAGTGTTCTCGAAAACGCCGGACCTATCGACCTATCCAATATCGACGCAACCAGACGGCTAGCACTCAGGCTTGTGGTCCTGCCCTAGTCAAAGGGCTCAACCGACTTCTCACTACGCCACGTTCAGCAATCCGGTCCGAGTCGCGACACTATTATCCATGCCCGTCGCGGCGAGCGCGTTCACCCCGCCACGCGCACGAGGCTGGCACGGATTGAAGCTGGAGCGTGAGCCTTGCGAGCGCACCGAAACCAGCCCACCGACAATGCGCGTAAACACTAATATTATATCGTAGAACGATACAATTAGAATGTTGGCATATGGCATCTATGTCTTAAGGAGGCCGGCGGATTGAGCCGGTCAAGCTCTAATCGCGCTGTTTTCTCACCCGGCACCTCTCTCCTGAGAGGCGGCTTCGGCGCGGCCGTATCAAACCTGTCCACCTCCACTAACGCAGAAAGTTGTCTTTGCCAAGGCGGCACAAACTGTCAGCCTGGTTGTTCAATCGGGCCCCCGGCCCGCAGCCGGGCCCGAAGATAAGGAGTAGACCATGACAAGTGCGGTTGTTTCAATGCCCAACACATCGAACCGAGTGGTTAATGGGCCACGCCAGGAAGATGAAACATGGGACCGAGTGGTCAATGGACCGTGTCAGGAAGATGAAACATGGGACCGAGTGGTCAACGGGCCAAGCGAGGGGGATGAAAAGAACGAACCTGTTGCCTGACCTTCTCGCCTCAATGCCCATTTGATGCACTCAAGGGCTGCTACCGAGGAATTGCTGTGTGAGAAAAGTGGAGATTCTTCAGCCGAAGCTCTTCGGCGCGAATAAAATCGGCAAGCTTGGACTTGGCCACAATGAGATGCCTGGCTTCGCGTTTCAGGAGGCCCATGCGTGTAAACTTGCTGAGTTGGGTCGTCACCGTTTCCCGGCTCGTCCCAATCAAGTTGGCCAGATCTTCATGGGTCAGGTGGACGTTGATTAACGTACCGCCAGCAACCTCCTGTCCGTATTTTCTGCTCAGCTGAACGAGCATTCTAGCCAGGCGGTGATAGGACCAAGTATGACTGAATTCCGCTAGTCCCTTCTCCGCTGTGGCCAATCGTTTCGAAAGCAGCCGAATGAAGTTCAGAGCGACGGTGGGGACTGCGGACAAGAGTTCCACAAAAGACTCCTGTGAGATGATCGTGACTAGAGAATCCTCAGCAGCAATGGCCGTGAAGGCTCTCTTCTCCTCGGAGAGGAGAAGTTCGCCGAAGACCTCACCGGGCTTGAGAATGTGCAAAATGGTTTCCCTCCTCTGGTCCGAGAGGGAAATCAGCCTCACCATGCCTTTCTTCAGGACGTAGAGAGAATCGGCAGACTCGCCTTCCCGGAATATCGTTACCCCACGGGAGAACCACTTCTCCGCGCAGAGGCTGGTGATCTTTCGCACATCCTGCCGCGCGACCCCATGAAACAGGTCTAGGGCGGTGACGAAACGTCGCCCCACGTTCTTCGCAATGACCGGTACTTGTACCGAGGATGCTGGCACCAGAATGCTCGATAGCTCAACGTCCGGCCATAAGAGTGAACCTAGACTCTTAGACCTCAGGATGTAACATCGTCCAGCGAGGAGCTCGCTAGCTCTCGGTAATGTCTATGACCTGGACGACCAACATTAATAGGGCTGCTGCGCCAACGAGAAATCCCATTGTCTTTATGTCTAACGATACAGAGGGCGTTGTCGCCAAGCAGGTCAATTCGCTCCCAATCACGGTTACAAAGAACACGCAGAAGATGATGGTTGTAACAGTGTTCAAACCTTTCTTTAGCTTCTGTAAGGCTGAGAAGGGTGACTCTGGGAGGGGAACGGGACTGCAGAGCGGCTCTTTCTCGGGGTTTCCCATGGCGAAGTCCCTCAGTCAGGACTTTACGTTGGGTCTAATGCCAGTTCCGTGAGAGGTTTCACAGTTTGAAAGAAATACATCGTCAGGCGATGTAAGCCCCACTCAGAAACTCGCGTCGGAAAGTGATATTTTCTTGGCGATTTGTGAAAGGTTTCACAGCTATCTGTTAGAGGTTTCACACACAATTTGTACGACCTGCCTGAGAAACGCGGAGCGCGACGTGCGGCCAACCAAGGCGCGCCATGTTGATCTATGGGTGGCAGAAGGGAGACGGAACACGGCAGAACGGGAGCAGATAGAGGTCATTCCACCAAAGCTGGATAACCCTGGTCCTCTCGGTTTCGGATAAGGAGAACAACGATTAAGGAGAACAACAATATGGCGGAATTAGCAGACAGTGGTATCTGCAAGGAGTGGTGGGCGAACCCGGCCGTAGTGGGGCTGATGGGTTTCGGCTTGACGACGATGGCGACAGGCTTGCACAACGTGGGATTCTGGAGCGCCGGGCCGACCCTGGCGCTGGCAATTTGCTTCGGGGGCACGGCCCAATTCATCGCGGGGATCGTTGACCTTCGAAAAGGAAGCATCTTCGGCGGGTCTGCTTTTATGTCCTACGGTGCCTTTTGGTGGTCACTGTTCGTGCTGCTGTACGTGCAGCCGAAGACGGGCATTCCTGCTGGTCATCCCGAGGAACTTGGTTTCTTCCTCATGTGGACTTTGTTCACATTCGCTTTCTGTGTTGCGGTCCAGGGTGTCGGAAAGTTCCTGGCGGTCCTGTTCTGGCTGCTTTTGCTGGCCTTCCTTCTGCTGGACGGCGTGGTTATAGGTAAGGTACCGGCGCCGGTGGCGGGGTGGGAGATCTTCATTGTCGGCCTGATCGCCTGGTATATCGCCATGGCGACGTTGGCGAATACCGTTTACAAAAGGAAGGTTCTACCGCTTTCTTAGAGTCTCGGATTTGCGTACGAAAGAGCAGATCTATCTTCTGCGCATGCACGGCTTGGTATCTGATGGCCGCGATTGTGATCATTGACTCCATCGGAATGGTCGTACTGCCGGTCGGGCTGATCCAGAAGTAGACTTTGAAAGGTAGGTCGCTGCTTTGCGGGCAAATAGCTAGTCCTACTCATTAGAAAAGGAAGGTGCCAAACCAACGACCGGATGCAATTTTCCGTCCGCAGATTCCTTTGTCATGCAGTCCGCGGCAAGCTCGGAGGCAACCTTAGCTCCGCGCGTGCTTGCATTACCTGAAGCACGTGCGCACGAGACAAAATACCCTCAACCCGGCCATCCGACATGACCGGCAGTTGATTGACATCCTTGCGCCCCATGGTTTCCAGCGCATCCATCGCAGGCATGTCGGGCGAAACGAAATGGACCTCGTCCGCAGACCGCATCACCATACGCACAGCCGTAAACGGCCATGCGCGCGGCTCCACCATGCGCACTTCATTCGGTGTTATGAGTCCGAGCAGGCGCCCATCTCGAACTACCAGGAAGCAACGCCTACCCGTAGGCAGCAACTGTTTGTGCACAAACTCCTGTACTGAAACCTCGGGATCTACCGTATAACAGTCTGTCGACATCACATCTTTCACGCGTAGGCCGCTTAGAAGCGTACGTGTCCGGACCTGCATGTACGAGGCGCCGGCCGCTTGCAACAGGAACCAACCGATAAAGGCAATCCAGAGTCCCGCCAGACCTGCTCCCTGAAAGAACCGCAGAATTCCGAAGGTGATGAACAAAACGGCGATGACCTGCCCGACGAATGCCGCTGCTCGCGTTGAGCGCGCAGCGTCATCCATCGCCCACCATAGGATGGCATGCAACACTCGCCCACCATCAAGAGGAAAACCCGGAATCATGTTGAATGCTCCGAGGCCCAGATTGATGTAGCCAAGCCATACCAGGAGCGCGGTTCCGGGTGTTGCAGGCGAACTCCACGGAACCCAGCCGAAGAGCCAAGCCAATGCAAACAACATTAGTCCCAGGGCTCCGCTGGTCAAAGGCCCAACAATGGCCATCCAAAATTCAGTCTTCGCATCGGACGCTTCTTTCTCGATTTGGGCGACACCCCCAAGCAAGAACAAGGTGATCTTGTGAATCGGAATTCCGCGAGCTTTGGCGACCACGGCGTGCGATAACTCGTGCGCGAACAAGCAGGCAAAGAAGAGCATGCCTGTGATCACGGCCGTGCCCCACACGACTGCCTCACCGCAATCGCGGTTTACAGCGTGGAATTGCGCGGCCAGAGAAAAAGTGATCAGCAGCGCTATTGCGAGCCAGCTGTAGTGCAGTCCCAGTTCGACTCCGAAAACTGTGCCCAGCCTAATCTGCGATTTCATGTTGTCTCCAACTGAAAGCTTCAGGCTGCCGGATTGGGCCGTCGACAATCGCGCCTGCGGCGGACTACGTTCCGTAATCCGCTGGTCGGCGGACTCAAGTATTTGTAGCGCACTTACCCGAGATCTGCTGCCGACGCCTCGTCGGACGCCCGCACAATTCCAAAAGATCAATCAATTCACTCTGGCTCCTAAGCTTTCTCGAAAAAGTGGGCGACCTTCACGCCCGCGTCTTCACTGTAGTAAACGGTAACCTTCCTGCCCTTCGCGATCCCCTCCGCGATATCTTTCCCGCCATCTTTCGCAGCGTGGTCGGTGAGTCGGAAAGTTGACTCGATACCATCGCTGGTCTTAACAATAAGCGTCTTCCGGCCTCGATCAATGTCTTTGACACTGCCGTCCACCGTCTTCAGGCCGCCCTTACCCACTTTGTCAAACTCCAGAGCGGTGTCCTCGGCCCCACGCGCGGAATAGTGGGCAACCACCTCGGTTCCTTCTTTCAAACCGTGCCAAGATTCTTTCGTGGCTTTCGCTGAATCGTCTGCACCGTGGACCACCGTTCTGTCGAGAAAATGCAGCGAGTGTTCCGTCCCATCGCCGGCCCTCACTACTATGGTTCTAGTGGCCGAATCGACCTTCTGGACTGTTCCGTGGACGGCACTGACTACATCCTCTGCGGCGTGTGCAGACGATACAAGCAATAATGCAAGGATCAGATTTCCAATCGTTTTCATTCTCTGCAAGCTCCTATCTCCAGCTCTTCAGAACTGGTTTGTCATTTAAGCCGCCCCTACAATTCTGTCAATGCACGCTGAACGGCTCAACGATCAGTGCCGACAGCGCGCAGATTATTGGTCAGGATGGCAGCGGAAGCGACTATTCGGACATGCGCCTTCCGCCTGCATGGCGCCCTAGGCGCTTGATCTGTGATTGGGATGTCCCCACTCAGGAAAACCTCCTGCACGTCAGTTCCGACGCTCAAGCGATCGGCTTCGGCCGGTTAGGATCACCGTAGAGTTAGATGCAGATAACATGCATTACCGTTGGTTTATGCCGGCCACGAATTGGCGACTTGAAGATAGGCTCACCCACGGGGACGAGAGTGCGCCATCCACAGATAAACGAGAACCTAATCGATGGATGAAACGTTTACATTCCCAGCTGCGTTAGACCGGCATGCCTGTCTGGCAGAAACTTTTGAGTAAACGAGGTGGGAAGTGAGCTACAGGAGTCGGAGGCGAACGCTCACTTTTCAACGCTGAGATTAATTGGGCTGGCTTTTTGATACCCATAATACGTTTCGTCTGCCTGCGACTTCCGCGTGAAAAAGAAGAGGACCTTGGCCTGCGACTTCATGGCAAAATGTTTGGGAAGCCAGACAGCGCCGGTCACCGGCATCTTTTCCAGTTCGAAGCGTGTGCCCGGTTGCACCTGCGCGAGAAAGGCTGCGATGGAAACCGGGCGTATAACGCTCGCTTCGACCTTAACCCATTGGAACGTCTTTTTGTCGATCCAGAGTTTGCCTTCCATGCCCGTCAATGCCTTGGCTTCATAATTGGGAGGCTCATAGCCGGGGCGAGGTGTCGCTTTGAGCACATAAACTTCGTACGGCCCCAAACGCTGTTCGCCCAGGAGCTTGAACTCGAACGCTTTTGTCAATTGCTCCATCAATAGATGATCGCGCTTGCGTTCTTTTTCATACCGTGCGATGCGCTGCGCCCGTTCCTGCTGGGATTCTTTCTGGCGCTCAGCGATGGCCGCTTCCAACTTTTGTTGTTCCTCTGCCTGTTGTTCCGGCAACAGTGACTTGCCCTCAACGGCCACCAGGCGCTCGTAAGGAGAGCCGAGGATCATAATCTCCTCGTGCGTTTTCGTCTGTCGGTTTTCCTGATCACGCTCAAAGTAATCGTAGAAAGGGGCTGCGTTCCAATCGGCATTACTTGCTTCGACGGAGCGTTGAAGGATGGTAGGCACGTCGTATTGAACGGAAGTCCCTGCGGAAGACAACATGAAGAGAATTGCCAACCACAGAAGTGCCATGCCGTGCCACCACTAAGACCTAAGGCCTCAAGCTGAGGAGCAAGACAGAGATCAGACCTGAAGGGCTTTTCTCGTCATTTCCCGCCAGGGTGTCAGGCGAGTTGATAAAGCCAGTTTCCCGGCTCTCCGCCGCTCCGATAAATCGCTCTTTGGGCTATCTTGCCGTCGCACCTCGTCGTACCCCAGTATCCCGTAGTACGCCGCGCGATCGAAGAACTGGTTCAGCATCTGGTACAACTCCAGTTCGCCGTGTAGTTCCACGATATTGTCGGCAAAAGCTTCCTGCTGAAGGAAATGCCACAAATGATCACGTGTGAGCGTAAGCGCCCACACGAATTGATGCAGGCCGACTCCCTCAATTGCTCGGCGTGCGGCGATTGCCCTAAACCGGCCCTCGATATCATCCTCTGTCTTTTGCAGCAGCCATTCTCCCAAGTTGCGATAAATCTCGGCCGCTGCCAGTTGTAAGTCCTTGGGTGGGATCTTGCGGAAGTCGCATGTCCGTTCCGAATTGCAAATCTCGGCAGTCAAACCACGTGTCAACGTCTCGGAGTGTCTTTCGATCAGACGCACCAATTTCAGCCCCAACATTTGCTAGCCTCCTTAACCTCTGTCTAAAAGGATGCGGCGACACGGGAGGAGGATGTTTCCCAGCGAAGCCAATTAACTATATTATATCGTTATACGATATTATTATACATCAAGAGTGCAGATTGTAGTAAGACCCTGTGACCAGCGACCTCCTGAATTGCCGGAAGCGTCGACATTTTGTGCAGTGGACAACTCCGAGTAACGTCGCGGTCGGCTAAAGAGCTCTTGTCCGGAATAGCCACGCAAGCTTGCGTCCCTTCGCTGCTAGCCCTTCAGCAGCCACCTAACCTAATTGAGGCACATAATTCCCGAAAGGAAGATCTGATCGGGCTGCTGCATCCTTTCAATGAGATGCTCCGTCCATAAGCGGGAAGACTCCAATCGGAACCCAGGTCTCTTCAACATCTCCCATCAGACAAGCAAAGCAGATTCAATCGGGGACAACCTTCACTGAAGAGGTGTAACGCATCGGAGCCTGATCGGTCTTGACGATCTTTTGACGGGTCCAGCGGGATTATTGACCCCGTTTTGACATGGCATGTCGCACAGTCAGAAGGTCTGGGCGGTACGAAAAGAGCTAATCACGAGAGGCAGAGTTCGGAGGCCGACATTCAGGTGGCGGAGGACGGGCGGTGAAAGCAGCTTTCAGTAGCGAATCTTGCCAAATAAGGGGTCCTCTTTACCTTGGAAACGAAGATGCACGGTACGCCGGACGGGGCGACCTTGCGGTCGTTACCTTCACAAATGCCAGTCCGGAGCAGGAGCCACCACCAGCCGTCCTCATCACACGAGAGGATGGTGTAACCAGAACAGAAATTCCGCGATACGGCAGTACTGTCGACTTTAGGGGCATCTACCAGTCGTACGCTCGAGACGTGTACTCACTGTGCTTGCGAGTGATCGGGGACAGGGCTGAAGCGGAAGCAGTCACGCAAGAAGCATTTCTCCAGCTTTTTCGCCGGATTGACACCTATCACAGCGAGTCGACCTTCGCGACTTGGCTCTATCGCATTGCTCTCAGTGTGCTGCTGATTCGGGTCCTCAGACGTGAGGAGCGATATCGTGCCTCGCCGGCCGCCAGCCCGAACGGAGAAAGTGGTGACACTTGCACGATTTTTCGAGTGCCGCATGCGTCATTGCTCGACGCTATTGATCGATCTGCTTTAGAAAAGGCAATCGTCAAGTTGCCGCTAGAGCTTAGGGTCGTGTTTGTTCTGCGCGATGTTCTGGGACGTGAACAGAGTGAGGTCGCTGAGATATTGGGATTCTCGCGCGCGACTTGCAAGTCACAATTGCTAAAAGCGCGGTTGCGACTGCGCGAGTTACTCTGCGCGGCAATCCGTGAACATCCCGCTAGCGAAGTAAAGAACCTAACGAAGGAACGCGAACCATTTGGTTAGATTTAGAGGCGGTTCTGCAACTCATTGTCGAGAGATGCGAAACGATGCCAAGGAATGACCCATACACCGGAATCAAGCAAGGAAGCCGACAACTATAGCAGTGAGCCTGTATGAATTCAGGTTTTCGTTGGATCACTGCCGCATGTGACTCTTTCTAGCAAAGGGCGCAATGAACAGGAGATCGGGCTTAGTATCCCCGCGGCGCAGAAAACCGATGCAGATTTTTCATCGAAGTACCAACACAATTTCGAGAGTGACGATATTTGGCGCGTTTTTTGTAGTGGCAGCGGCGCTCTGGGCGTGCATACAGCTTGAGCGTTCTCCGTATGTGACGTATGCCAAGGTGGCGCGGTCGCAGCCGATTCCTTTTAGTCACCAGCATCACGTTGCCGCGCTTGGCATCGACTGCCGCTATTGCCACACTTCGGTGGAAACGTCGAGCTTCGCCGGCATTCCGCCAACCAAAACCTGCATGAACTGCCACTCGCAGATTTGGACGGGTGCGCCCATGCTGGAGCCGGTGCGAGAGAGCTTCCGCAGTGGCCGGTCTTTGGTTTGGAACCGCGTCGATGATCTGCCCGATTTTGTGTACTTCGACCACAGCATTCATATCAGCAAGGGTGTGGGCTGCAACACCTGCCACGGTCCCGTGGACCGGATGCCGCTTATGTTTAATTACGCTTCCTTACAGATGGAGTGGTGTCTGGATTGCCATCGCGCTCCGCAGAAGTATCTGCGTCCTCGCGATCAGGTGTTCAACATGCGCTATCAGCAACCTTCGAGTGATCTACCCGTCATGCTGGACGGCAAAGACTATACCGACCAGGTGTCGCTGGGAACAGCTCTCGTGAAGGAATACAGGCTGCGCACTGAAGCGGACATCACCAGTTGTTCGACCTGTCATCGATGAACAGACTTACAGGGCGCTTGTACTTGAAGCAAGAGAGAAACAGCAAGCAATGAGCATGGATAAGGTGGGCAAACAGCATCGCGAAGAGATTTGTCCAGGCAAACGGAACAAGCTAGATCTGGAACAGGTTCGCGAGCGCGTCGCCGGGACCAAAGGGCCGGAATTCTGGCGCAGCCTGGAAGAGCTGGCAGGAAACTCGGAGTTCCAGGACATGATGCACCGCGAATTTCCCAAAGGCGCGTCGGAGTGGCTGGATTCGATTCCGCGGCGCGAGTTCCTGAAGCTGATGGGCGCGTCGCTGGCTTTGGCGGGAATGACCGCCTGTACCAAACAGCCGCTGGAGCCCATTGTTCCCTATGTAAGCCAACCGGAAGAAATGATCCCCGGCCGCCCGCTATTTTACGCCACCGCTTTCACGCTTGGGGGATACGCCAGCCCGCTACTGGTGGAAAGCCATCTCTATCGTCCCACCAAGATTGAGGGAAACGACCAGCATCCAGCAAGTCTGGGTGGAACCGATGTCTTCGCCCAATCCTCGATCTTGGGGATGTACGATCCAGACCGGTCAGAAACCGTCACCTATCTCGGAGACGTGCGCACCTGGGGAGGCTTCCTGGAAGCGATGCGCGGACCGCTCAACGCTCAGAAGACAGTGCAGGGAGCCGGGATCCGCATCCTGACGCAAACTGTCTCCTCGCCTGCGCTGGCCGATCAATTACGTGCGGTGTTCAAGCTATATCCGGAAGCGAAGTGGCATGTGTATGAACCGATGAATCGCGACAACGTGCTGGAAGGAGCGCGGATGGCCCTCGGTCAACCTGTCGAAACTCAATACCGGCTGGAAAATGCCGACGTGATTCTGTCGCTGGATGCCGATTTCCTGTACGCAGGATTTCCCGGCTTCTCGCGCTACGTACGCGATTTCGCGAAGCGGCGCAATCCCGACTCTCCCAACGACCTCGTCAAACGCGATCTGCATTTCCCCGAAATGACTCGGCTTTATGTGGTCGAAAGTACGCCGAGTTCCACTGGCGCAAGGGCGGATCATCGCTTGCCGCTGCGCGCCGTGGAGATTGAGGCATTTGCATGGGCCTTGGCGGCCGCGCTTGGGGTCGTTGGCTCTGTCGGGAAAACACTAGGCGGCGATCAAGGCATGTACTTAGCTGCGTTAGTGCGAGATCTGGTAAGCCACAAGGGTTCAAGCGTCGTGATTGCCGGCGACCACCAGTCCGCAGTTGTTCATGCCCTGGTTCATGCCATCAACCAGGCTCTCGGCAACGTCGGCCACAGCGTTGTCTACACCGATCCTGTCGACGCCAGCCCGGTGAATCAAACCCAGTCCATCAAGAACCTTGCAGCCGACATGCGTGCAGGAAAAGTGGACCTGCTGCTCATTATGGGCGGAAACCCTGTCTATGATGCTCCCGCGGACCTGGACTTTGCCGATGCGCTCAAGAATAGCAGCATCCCGATGTGCGTTCATCTCGGTCTCTATCAAGACGAGACCGCGGAACTTTGCCATTGGCACGTGAACGAGGCGCACTATCTCGAAGCCTGGGGAGATGCTCGCGCTTATGACGGCACGGTGAGCATCGTGCAACCGCTGATTGCTCCGCTCTACGGCGGCAAGAGCATTTATGAACTCACGGCGTTGCTTGCCGGACAAGCGGAGGCGACCGGCCATGAAATCGTTCAAGGCTACTGGCGAAAGCAGCGTCCAGGCCCGAATTTTGACGCCTTCTGGCGAAAGTCGCTGCATGACGGATGGATCGAAGGCACAGCGTTCACTCCGAAGAGAGTAACCGTAACCACCGCCGGATTTCGGGCAGCGAACGTTCAGCGGAGCGGCATCGAGATCAATTTTCGTGGCGATCCTTCCGTCTACGATGGCCGCTTTTCCAACAACGGCTGGTTGCAAGAACTGCCGAAGCCGATGTCCAAAATGACCTGGGACAATCCGGTGCTGATTGGCCCGGCTATGGCCGATAGCATGGGGCTGAAGTCGGAAGACCTGGTCGAACTGGAGCTCGGCGGCAAGAAGGTGACCGCGCCGGTTTGGATTCAGGCCGGCCACCCCAACAATTCTGTCACTGCGTTTTTGGGTTACGGACGCAGACGCGCAGGCCGAGCCGGGACGGGCGCAGGCTTCGACATGTACCCGCTTCGTCCCAGCGCAACTCCTTGGTTCACGACGGGCGTGACTATCACAAAAACCGGCGGCACATACACCCTAGCCTCTACCCAGGGCTACCAGACGATGGACACTGGCGACGGCGTGACCCGGCCCATCGTGCGCACCAGAAGCTTGGAGGAATATCGCCGGCAGCCGGACTTTGCACAGGGCGACAATCCTCCGGCGGCGCTGAAGTTATACCCCGGGTACAACTATCGTAGTGAGCCCTACGCGTGGGGCATGGCCATCGATCTGAATGCCTGTGTCGGCTGCAATAACTGCATACTTGCCTGCCAGTCGGAAAACAATATTCCAGTAGTTGGCAAGGAGCAATGCAATAAGGGTCGGCACATGCATTGGATCCGGGTGGACGCTTACTACGAAGGTGACCGCGATAATCCTAAGGCGCACTTTCAGCCGGTTCCTTGCATGCAGTGCGAAAACGCACCTTGTGAACTGGTTTGTCCTGTGGGAGCGACCACGCACAGTACCGAAGGCCTGAACGATATGGTCTACAACCGGTGCGTTGGCACCCGCTACTGTTCAAATAACTGCCCATACAAAGTACGGCGCTTTAATTTCCTGCTGTTCCAAGATTGGGAGACCCCGCAGCTAAAGATGATGCGCAACCCGGATGTAACTGTGCGCAGCCGCGGCGTGATGGAAAAGTGCACCTATTGTGTGCAGCGGATCAACCAACACCGCATTGACGCGGAGCGCGCAGAACGGAAGATTGAGGATGGAGAGTTGCAAACAGCTTGCCAGCAATCCTGTCCCGCCAACGCCATTGTCTTTGGAAACATCAACGATCCCGACAGCCGGGTGTCGAAGCTAAAAGCCAATGTGCGCAATTACGGGCTGCTGCAGGATCTGAATACGCGGCCGCGCACAACGTATCTGGCTGAAATTCGCAATCCCAACCCCGAACTGGAGGGCCAACGGAGCACGGTCGAGCATGGATGATCCAACTCAAGTCGAAATGGGGCCGAGGCGAGCGCCAGTTATTGAACCCGGATACACCTTCGCCACCATCACGGACAAGATCAGCGAAATCGTGCTCACGCGACCGACCTCCAACGGGTGGTTGATCGGTTTTGGTATTTCCTTCCTCCTTGTGATGATCATGTTGTACGCCATTGGCTACCTCTTCCTTCGAGGAGTCGGCATTTGGGGCGTCAACATCCCCATCGGCTGGGGATTCGCCATCGTAAGCTTCGTGTGGTGGATCGGAATCGGCCACGCGGGCACTCTGATTTCAGCGATCCTTTTGCTGCTGCGGCAATCCTGGCGCAACTCGATCAACCGCTTCGCCGAAGCCATGACGCTTTTTGCCGTAGCCTGCGCTGGTTTGTTCCCGCTCCTCCACTTAGGCCGGCCATGGCTCTTCTACTGGCTTTTTCCCTATCCCAACACCATGAACTACTGGCCGCAGTTCCGCAGTCCACTGGTTTGGGACGTGTTCGCGGTCTCGACCTACTTCACCATTTCATTGGTGTTCTGGTTTATTGGGTTGATTCCAGACCTTGGCACCTTGCGCGACCGAGCCGAGAGTCGCGCAGCAAGGATCATCTACGGGATGCTGGCGATGGGCTGGCGCGGTTCAACCCGTCACTGGGCCCGCTATGAGACGGCATACCTGTTACTGGCGGGACTTGCGACGCCGTTAGTGCTTTCTGTGCATACCGTAGTTAGCTTCGACTTCGCCATCGGCATTGTCCCCGGCTGGCATACCACCATCTTCCCGCCATACTTCGTGGCCGGCGCCATTTATTCCGGTTTCGCCATGGTACTGGTCCTCGCGATTCCGATCCGCAAATTTTACGGTGTCGAGGACTTCATTACCGAGCGCCACCTGGAGAACTCCGCCATGGTCATGCTGGCTACGGGTCTCATTGTGGCTTACGGATATGCCATGGAAGCATTTATGAACTGGTACAGCGGGAATGTGTACGAAAATTATAACCGCTGGAACCGGCTGCATGGGCCGTATGCGTTCTGGTATTACGCACTGTTGTTCTGCAACATCCTTCTCCCGCAAGTTCTGTGGATTCGCAAATTCCGGACTAAGCCGATGTGGCTGTTTCTGGTATCCCTGGACATCCTGATCGGCATGTGGCTGGAACGTTTCATTATCGTTGTGGTCAGTCTGCACCGTGACTTCCTGAACTCGGCCTGGGGCATGTATTACCCCACTCGCTGGGACTGGGCGGTTCTGATTGGAACGCTGGGGTTGTTTGCGTCGGCGATGTTTCTCTTCATTCGCATTCTCCCCATGATCTCGATCTTTGAACTGCGTACGTTGCTGCCCGAGGCGGAGGAGGTAAAGGCCGAATGAAACGAGCTCGGATTTACGGGTTAATGGCCGAGTTCGATACCCCCGTCGATATCGTCAAAGCGGCTCACCTCACCTACGAGGCGGGGTACAAGAAGATCGATGCCTACACTCCCTTCCCCATCGAAGAGCTGGCAGAGGCAATCGGTTTTCGCACCAATGGTGTACCGCTTGTGGTGCTGGTCGGAGGATTGCTGGGTTGCTTCGGCGGCTTCCTGCTGCAGTGGTGGATTGCGACCATCAGCTTTCCGATCAACGTGGGCGGCCGGCCGTACAATTCGTGGCCGGCGTTCATTCCAGTAACGTTCGAAATGACCATTCTCTTCGCAGGACTTGCCGCACTGTTCGGCATGCTGGCACTGAATGGTCTGCCGATGCCGCATCATCCAGTGTTCAACGTGCCCCGATTCGCATTTGCCAGCAAAGACAGATTCTTCCTGATCATTTTTTCGTCCGATCCCAATTACAACAGCATCGACACGCGCGCCTTCCTGGAGAGCCTTGAGCCCCGTTCGATATCGGAGGTTCCCGATTAGAGCCATGGTGACTTTGCGGCATTTCTCGCTATTGGGATGGCTGACAGTGCTCGCGCTGGCAGGATGCCGTCAAGACATGCACGACCAACCGCGCTTTAAACCGCTGGCCGAGAGTGACTTCTATGCCGACTTGCGCTCAGCGCGGCCTCCGGTCGAAGGTACTGTCGCTCGCGGACAGTTGCATGAGGACACCTATTTTTATACCGGGAAAGTCGGAAACGATCCGGGGGACTACATGCCGTTTCCTGCAACCAGCGATGTGCTCAAGCGTGGCCAACAGCGCTTCGACATTTACTGCACTCCCTGTCACTCGCGAATGGGTGATGGCAACGGAATGGTCGTGCAGCGCGGATTTCGGGCGCCACCTTCGTATCACACCGAGCGTTTGCGCAGGGCGCCAATGGGATATCTCTTCGACGTAATGACGAATGGATTTGGCGCCATGCCGGCGTATGCTTCGCAAATTCCTCCGCGTGATCGCTGGTGCATCGTGGCTTACATCCGTGCTTTGCAGTTAAGCCAGAACGCCACCATGGCGGACGTTCCTGCGGGACAACAAGTACCCTCCCGGCCGCCGGCGTTCCGAGGCGATCCAGGTTCTGGCGCAACCCTGCCCGAGCTTTTTCCAGCACCAGTGAACGGAACAGGAGAAGAGCCGAAATGAGCACGGTAAGCGTAAACAGTCTGGACCTGCTGCCGCCCCCGGTTACGCGGACCATTCAGCATCGGTCGCTTGTGGTCGGTGTGGTGTTCGGAATTATTTCCGCCCTGTTCGCCTTCTTCGTGCCAGACCAGTTCTTCCGCTCCTATTTGCTGGGCTACATGGTGTGGCTGGGTTTGACATTGGGCTGCATCGGCTTTCTCATGCTCCTCCACATGACCGGCGGTGCGTGGGGCTTGGTGATCCGGCGCATGCTAGAGGCCGGAACACGCACGCTTCCGTTGATGGTGGTGCTGTTCGTGCCTGTCGTACTCGGCCTGCGGCGCCTATATGTCTGGACGCACGCGGACGCCGTCGCCAAAGACGAGCGGGTGAAAGCGCTCACGCAGACGTATCTGACAAGCGGAGGATTCATCGGTCGGGCGATCCTTTACTTTGCGATCTGGGGGTTTCTGGTTTACTTGCTAAACCGTTGGTCGGCCGAGCAAGACAATCCACCCACGCGCGATCTTCCAAAGTTGCGCAAGACCAGTGCGGCCGGGCTGATTCTGTACGCGTTCGCTATGTCGTTCGCGGCGATCGACTGGGTTATGTCGCTCACTCCACCCTGGATATCGACGATTTACGCCATGATTTACCTCGTCGGCCAGTGTCTCGCGGCGATGTGCTTCATGGTTGTAGTGGAGACGATTCTTCATCGATACAAGCCGATTTCGATGCTATTGAAGCCGCGAGAAGTGCAGGACCACGGCAAGCTTATGCTCACCTTCGTCATGCTGTGGGCATACTTCAGTTTCTCTCAGCTGCTGATCATCTGGTCGGGGAATCTTCCCGACGAAATTTCGTTTTACGTTCGACGCTTCCACGGGGGTTGGCAGGTGGTGGGCCTCTTCTTAGCGGCGTTCCACTTTGCCTTGCCATTCTTGCTGCTGCTTTCGCGCAATCTCAAGCGGAATCCGAGGATTTTAGTCTGGGTGGCATTGTGGCTAATGTTCATGCGGTACGTGAATTTGTACTGGTTTATCGAACCCAATTTTCACCAAATGTTTTACTGGCATTGGCTGGATGGTGCGATTCCGATCGCAATTGGCGGGTTCTGGCTGGCCTTGTTTTTCCACAACTTACAAGGACATCCACTTCTACCCCTATACGCCCCGCGGGCCAGGGCGCTGTTGGAACCGGCACATGATTGAAGAAACCATGAACCAGCACCGGCAAACAGGCTTTGAGCGGCAAGATTTAAGCGCTCAAGTAGTGTTCGCTTTCCTCATTGGTTTGACCGCGACGGGGATGGTTATTTGTTTCGTGCTATGGGGTGTGTACCACTATGCGGACACGTACGAAAAAAGTCACCAACTCTCCGGAAGCCTTCTGGCACGAACGACTGAAACTGATACGCGCGACACGAATCCGGCGGTTGTGAGGGCAGAAATCGAAACCAAGTTTTCTCAGCCACGCTTGGAAGGAAATGAGCGGGTCGAGATTAACGACTTTCGCCTAAGAGAGGAACAGAAGTTAAACAGCTACGGCTGGGTAGACGAGAAGAGCGGTGTGGTGCATATCCCAATTGAACGTGCCATGCAGTTAGTGGCGCAACGCGGATTGTCCACGACCCCTAAGGTTGGAGTGATCCCTCCGTCCGAGGTGAACGTAGTGAATCAGGCAGCGGCACGTGCTGACGTTAGTAACAAGTCGCCCCAGTCGAAGCTGAAGTCGCCGCGGTAATGAAAAGGAATGAAGGAGCGTGCAATGCAATGAAGTCAAACATGCCGAAAACGGTGGCGGGCTTGCTGTTGGGAGGTTTGCTCACAATCCTGCCGGCTTGGGGGCAAGGCATGACCCAAGGTTTCATGGCGCCTCCCGCAAACATGCGACCGCCTGGACTAAAGAATGTCGGTATTGAGCAGCATCTCAAGGAACAAATTCCGCCTGATCTCAGATTCCGTGATGAAACTGGGAAGGAGGTTCGGCTCGGCAACTACTTCGGCAAGAAGCCGATAATTCTTAACTTGGTTTATTACCAGTGCCCGATGTTATGCGGGGAAGTGCTGAGTGGATTGACGAGCGCACTTCGGATACTGAAATTCGATGTAGGCAAGGAGTTTGACGTTCTCACCGTGAGTTTCAATCCCAGAGAAACTCCAGAAATGGCAGCTTCCAAGAAAGCCGAATATTTGAAGCGCTACGGACGTGCTAGTGCGACGCTTGGGTGGCATTTCCTAACCGGGCCCCAGACTTCGATCGACGTACTGACCAAGGCGGCCGGCTTTCAGTATGAATACGACCCGAAGACCGACCAATTTGCCCACGCGACCGCAATCATGGTGCTGACTCCCGAAGGAAAAATCGCGCAGTACTACTACGGAGTCGAGTACGCTCCCAAGGACTTGCGGCTGGGATTGATCGAGGCATCGAAAAGCAAGATTGGCACGGTGGTGGACCAAGTATTGCTGTACTGCTATCACTACAATCCCGACACCGGAAAATATGGAGCGATCATCGGCAGAGTGCTGCAAGTGGCAGGGGGCGTCACCGTTTTGGTCCTTGGGACTTTCTTGATCGTGATGTTCCGGCTCGGGTCGGCGCAAGATCACCTGGGTGTAAGGCGAGTCTCATAATTTATGTTCGATAACTTTCCACTTTGGCCCGCGCGCGCTTCCACCGGAGCCGGCAATGTAGATGCTCTCTACATTTTCCTCCTGTTGCTGGCGGCAGTCATGTGCACGGCGATCTTCACCATGATCCTGATATTTGCGACGAAGTATCGCCGCCGCCGAGGAGTCAAAGCCGAGCAGATCGCGGGCTCTAACCTCCTGGAAATAACTTGGTCAGTAATCCCGTTGGGAATTTTCATGGTGATCTTCGTTTGGGGCGCCGTGATCTATTTTGAGGAGCGCACCCCGCCGCAAGGAGCCACCGAAGTCTATGTTGTCGCCAAGCAGTGGATGTGGAAACTTCAACATCAGGAGGGTCCACGCGAAATCAATGAGTTGCATGTGCCTGTAGGCCGGGACGTGAAGATGATCATGACCTCGCAGGACGTCATCCACAGCTTCTACGTACCTGCCTTCCGCATCAAGCAAGATGTGCTTCCCGGGCGCTATACAACGGCGTGGTTCCGGGCTACAAAGCCCGGTGTCTATCACCTGTTTTGCTCACAATATTGCGGGACTATGCATTCCGGCATGATCGGTCAAGTGGTGGTGATGGAACCAATGCAGTATGAGTCCTGGCTTGCCGGTGGGGGAGCCTTTGGATCGCTCGCGGCGAGCGGACAAAGCCTTTTCCAGCAGCTTGGCTGCCCCACCTGTCACCGCTTCGATACCCAGGGGCGTGGCCCCAATCTCACGGGAATCTTCGGCAAGCCTGTACAGCTGGAAGATGGACGGACGGTCATCGCCGACGAAAACTACATTCGGGAATCGATCCTGAGCCCTGCCGCGAAAGTGGTGAGCGGGTTTAAACCCATAATGCCGGTTTTCCAGGGACTCGTCAGTGAAGAACAATTGAATGCGCTGGTTGAATACATCAAGTCGTTGAGCCCACCCCCAGTGGGAGAGCAAGGTGGGGTCAGCTTGGCTCCAAAACCGCAATACCCTAAGGAATAGCAATGGCAACCGCAACAGTCACCACCGAACGCGAACACTATCTGAACACAGAGTACGGCATCCGCTCCTGGTTGCTGACCACTGACCACAAGCGGATTGCGTTGCTGTATCTGGTCTCGATTACCTTCTTCTTTTTTATTGGAGGGTTCTTTGCCCTGCTGATCCGGCTGGAACTTTTAACTCCAGCAGGCGATCTGGTGCAGGCGGCCACTTATAACAAGCTCTTCACAATGCACGGCCAAGTCATGGTGTTTTTCTTTCTGATTCCTTCCATTCCAGCCGTATTGGGGAATTTCTTAGTTCCATTGATGGTTGGCGCCAAAGATCTGGCCTTCCCTCGTATCAATTTGCTGAGCTGGTATCTGTACAGCCTCGCCGGAATTATGATGTTGCACTGCATCTCCAGCGGTGGTGTGGACACGGGATGGACCTTTTACACCCCCTTCAGCACGGCTTTCAGCAACACCCATGTAATCGAGGCCGGGCTTGCGATCTTCGTTGTCGGGTTTTCCTCCATCCTCACCGGGTTGAACTTTGTCGTTACCATTCACCGCATGCGAGCACCGGGAATGACATGGTCGCGCCTGCCGCTGTTTATCTGGTCGACCTATGCCACCAGCATCATCTTTCTGCTGGGTACTCCCGTGCTGGCGATCACTCTGCTATTGGTTATCGCTGAACGCGCCTTCAACTTGGGAATTTTCGATCCAACCCGCGGCGGAGATCCTCTGCTATTCCAGCACCTGTTCTGGTTCTATTCGCATCCCGCCGTTTACATCATGATCTTGCCATCGATGGGCGTGGTGAGCGAGATTGTGCCCTGCTTCTCGCGCAAGAGAATTTTTGGTTACAGCGCGGTGGCCATGTCAAGCATCGCCATTGCCGTGTTCGGCTTTCTGGTCTGGGCGCACCACATGTTTGTGGCTGGCATCTCGTTGTATTCAGCATTGATCTTTTCGACTTTAAGCTACCTGGTTGCGGTACCTTCGGCCATCAAGGTCTTTAATTGGACTGCCACCATGTACAAGGGCTCGATTTCATTTTCCACTCCCATGCTGTATGCCTTCGGCTTCATTGGTCTGTTCACGATGGGTGGACTGACCGGGCTGTTCATCGCGGCGCTGGGAATCGACGTGCACGTGCACGACACTTACTTCATCATTGCCCACTTTCACTACATCATGGTCGGCGGCGCGGTGATGGGCTATCTCGGCGGAATGCATTTTTGGTGGCCCAAAATTTCCGGCCGAATGTATCCCGAAGGATGGGGCAGGCTGGCGGCACTGATTGTATTCCTTGGTTTCAATCTCACGTTCTTCCCGCAGTTCATCCTTGGCTACTTGGGGATGCCACGTCGTTACTGGCAATATCCGCCGGAGTTTCAGGTTCTAAACGTGCTTTCGACGGCGGGGTCGACCATTCTCGCCGTCGGATACCTCCTGCCCATGGTTTATTTCTTGTGGTCTATGCGATACGGAAAAATCGCAGACGACAACCCCTGGGGCGCTGCTGGTTTGGAATGGAAGACCTCTTCGCCGCCGCCGACTGTGAATTTTGAGGAGGCTCCAGAGGTCACCTGGGAAGCTTACAACTACGATGAGATTCCAGTCCCCGAGGAGGTGGTGCGTTGAGTGATACTCCGATTGCCGTCGAACCGCACAATCCGGCGTTGCAACACCACTTTTTCGACATGGATCAGCAGCGCGATGCGGCTACGTTGGGCATGTGGCTGTTCCTGGGCACGGAGATCATGTTCTTCGGCGGCATGTTCTGTGCTTATCTGGTTTATCGCTATTGGTATTACAACGAGTTTGCCATTGGCAGCCGAAGCTTGGATATCTACCTGGGTACAATCAACACCGCAGTCCTCATCTGCAGCAGCTTAACCGTCGCACTGGGCGTTCGCGCAGCGCAAATGGGAAAGCATGCAATGTTGGTCATCCTTCTGTTAATCACGATTGTCCTTGGTCTAGCGTTCCTGGGAATTAAGGGTATCGAGTGGTATACGAAGTTCGAAGAACACCACGTTCCGGGATACTCCTTCAATGCTGACGACCTCGTGCAGAAGTACCCTCAGATCCAGATTGACCAGCCCCGCACACAACTTTATTTTTCGTTGTATTTTGCGTTGACCGGCCTGCACGCACTGCACATGATCATCGGTGTTTTGATTTTCAGTTTTCTGACGTTTTATGCCTGGAAGGGACGCTATACTCCGGAGTATCACACGCCGATTGAAATTGGCGGCCTGTACTGGCACTTCGTGGACATCGTCTGGATCTATCTTTTTCCCTTGCTATACCTGATTGATCGAAAACCGCTAAGGTGATCAGCCATGTCTGCGCACATAATTTCGAGCAAGCTTTACATCACGATCTGGATGATCCTGCTGTGCTTAACCGTCATCACTGCGGTGGTTGCATTCGTCGATCTCGGACCGTTCAATACAGTTGTGGCCCTGGTGATTGCGACTCTCAAGGCCTTATTAGTGGTTCTGGTTTTCATGCACGTGAAGTACAGCAGTGAAAAGCTGGCCAAGGTGGTCATCGTCTCCGCCCTTTTCTGGCTGTTCATACTGCTGGCGTTGAGTATGGCGGATTACGTTACCCGTGTCATAGGTTAGGGCAACGCTGTGTTCATGCCAGCGTCCGCCGCATTCGTCGGTGTGCCATCTAACATGATCCCGGAAACGTGCGATCCGCTGGTACTCGCCCAGCGGCTCCAACATAGTTGTGCGATAATCTATCGCGTGACGATACACTGTCATGTCGATAAGGATTGCGACTGCCGATTACCGAGCGCCGGCCGCACTTCGATATTGGATACGCCTCTTTCTACGCGAAGGCGATGCAGCGTCACGCCGCCTGGGACTCGAACCGCAGCAGTATTCGCTGTTACTTACGATTCGGGGCCTCCCGGATGGTTCGGAAGCGACGATCCAAGCGCTGGCGGACCGGCTGATACTGAAACATAACAGCACAGTGGAACTGATCGACCGACTTGAAAAGCGCGGATATGTCTGCCGAAGCCGAAGCATGGATGACCGGCGATACGTCCTGGTGAAGCTGCTTCCGCGTGGGCAAAGATCGCTTGAAGGGGTAGCCCGGCAATGACTTGCAGAGTTGCGCGCGCGAGGCACAGCACTGGCTAATGCATTGGATACTCTTCTGGGGCGCAAGCCGGAATCACGAAGTGTGAGCAGCGGCACAGTATGACCAAACGAAAGGGCGTGGAAACAATCGTGCGCAAGGATAGCAAAACAGAATTGCGGAACAATGCAGCTGTTATCAACGAACAGGACCGCAATGATGAGTTGGGAGACTTCACGACGACATGGCGAGTCGTTCCAATCTCATTGCTAGCCATTGTGATTGGAGTGATCTGCGCCTTTGTCGCACTAGCGTTGCTCCGTCTAATCGGGTTATTTACCAATCTGTTCTATTTTGGCCGGTGGAGCACAGCGATGGTTTCCCCGGTGGGTAACCATCTCGGTGTCTACAGCGTTTTCGTTCCCATCGCTGGCGCACTGATTATCGGCGTCATGGCGAGGTACGGTTCCGAGCGCATCCGAGGTCACGGCATACCCGAGGCGATTGAGTCGATTCTGCTCGGCGGTAGTCGGATCGAACCGAAAGTTGCGCTTCTCAAACCAATCTCTTCTGCAATCTCGATCGGGTCCGGTGGCCCGTTCGGCGCCGAAGGACCGATTATCATGACGGGTGGCGCGGTGGGCTCGATGATCGCCCAGTTGTTTCACCTGACCAGCGCGGAGCGGAAAACACTACTCGTGGCCGGCGCTGCCGGCGGGATGTCCGCAACCTTTGCGGCGCCGGTGGCAGCGGTGCTGCTGGCCGTCGAGTTGCTACTTTTCGAATGGAAACCGCGAAGCCTGATTCCGGTGGCCTTAGCCAGCGCGATGGCTGCGGTTGTACGAAGATATATCTTGGGGTTCGGCCCGTTGTTTCCCGTGCCGGTGCACCCATTGTTCATTGGACCAAAGGGACTGCTCGGATGCGCCGTAGTCGGTCTTTTGGCGGGAATCCTATCGGCCCTGCTAACACTATCGGTATACGCAGCGGAAGACGGTTTCCAGCGCTTGAAAATTCACTGGATGTGGTGGCCCGCGATAGGCGGCTTGGCCATAGGCTTGGGAGGTCTGGTTTTCCCGCAGGCGCTGGGCGTAGGTTACGACACGATTGGCGCATTGCTGCAGGGGAGCGTCACCACAAGAGTGATTCTCGGAGTCCTGTTAGTCAAATGGTTCATCTGGGCGGTGTCGCTCGGCTCCGGCACGTCTGGAGGCGTCCTAGCGCCGCTGCTGATGATGGGCGGAGCGCTTGGCGGCCTCGAAGCGATGTTTCTTCCGAATGAGGGTGCGGGTTTCTGGCCACTGATCAGCATGGGCGCGATTCTAGGCGGTACGATGCGCGCTCCGTTTACGAGTATTGTTTTTGCTTTTGAGCTGACGCACGACGCAAATGTGTTTTTGCCCTTGCTGGTAAGTAGCGTCATCGCCCACGGGTTCACGGTCTTGACACTGAAGCGGTCCATCTTGACCGAGAAAGTTGCCCGCCGCGGCTTCCACCTCAGCCGCGAGTATGCCGTCGATCCGCTGGAAATTCTTTTCGTACGCGAGGTCATGCGAACGAAGGTTGTGGTATTGCCCGCCGCGAGTACGCTAGGCGAGATATGGCACTCGTTGCGGGTGGATCACCGCCAGGAGCAGCGCCTGCTGCCTGTTGTGAGCACAGAAGGACAGCTTGTCGGGGTGGTGACGCGCGGGGATCTAAGCGAGCGGATGGAGCAGAATGGAGATGCGGCCCTGAAATGTCCGATCCGTGATCTGGTGCGAACCGGCACGGTCGAGGCCTATCCAGACGAGCCGCTACGGGTGGTCGTATATCGCATGGTGGAAAAGAGCTGCACGCGAATGCCAGTGGTAGACCGTGCCACGAGAAGATTTCTAGGTTTGGTATCGCTCAATGATTTGCTGAAGGCGCGCTCGCGGCACTTGGAAGAAGAGAGCCGCCGCGAACGAAGTCTCAAATTTAGGTTCTTTCCTCCGGGGAAGACGGAATCCTGAGGGAAAGTTAGTCTTCTGACGCACCATAGCGTCTTCTCGCGATCCAGTTGTCGTTCTGTCTTTGCCTGCATTTCTAAGGCTTTGCTTCTCGGGGGTTCCATCATAAGAGTCGTTGTCCGCTCAGCAATCGGACTGAAAAACATCGCTCACAGCCAGTCCAGTTGCGTTATAACCATTCCAATGCCGATACGGCCCCAGCTGTGCAGCAAGAGGTGAGATTGATCGGGTGAGGTTTTATGTCGTTCGCTTTTCAGGAGGTCACGCAGTTTCCGCCTAGCACAGTCGCGATCAAAATCGCTATGTCTCTTGCGGTTGGCATGCTCGTCGGGTTTGAAAGGGAGTCTGCCAACAAGGACGTGGGGATACGTACGTTTGGGTTGACGGCGCTGCTCGGGGCCTTGAGCGTGCTGATCTCACCCCAATACGGCTTGGCTGCCATGGTCGGCGTAATCGTCCTGATCGCTTTCCTCAACGCTCGCAGCATGCTCGGCACTGGCTCTCTGGAGATCACTACTTCGGCCGCGCTGCTGGTGACCTATGCCTTGGGCGTACTAGTCGGACTCGGCCATACGTTCACGCCCGTCGCATCAGCCATCCTGATGACTCTGCTGCTTGCGTGGAAGGTGGAACTGCGCAGGTTTGCCGGGGGCGTGAGCCTGGAGGAGTTGCGCGGCGCGGTGCTTCTGGGCTTGATCGGGCTAGTCATCTACCCAGTCCTGCCCAACCGTTTCATTGACCGATGGGAATTGGTGAACCTGCGGCAGGCATGGGTCGCGGTCGTGGTGATCGCCAGCATAGCGTTCGTGAATTACGTTCTGCTGCGGTTGTACAGCGCGCGGGGATTGTACTGGACGGCCATCCTTGGCGGCTTGGTGAGCAACCGCGCCGCAGTCGCCGAACTTATGGCCGTCGTCACCGACGCGAGGATCGCTGTGGTAGTCCTACTCGCGACCGTCGCCATGTTCATCCGCAACCTCGTCCTACTGGCGCTGTTCGCGCCGCAGGCGCTGCTCACAGCCGTCGGTCCGCTCTTCGCGATGACGTGTGTCGCATTGTTGCTGCGCGGTGGCACCCCAGAGAGCGAGCCCGGTCAAGAACTGACTCTGCGTTCTCCCATCTCCTTGAGAAGAGTGTTGGGATACGGAATCTTGTTTCTCGTGATCCAAGTCACTTGGCACACTCGCTGAGAGGCGATTCGGGAACTTCGGCCTTATGGCCGCAAGCGGCATCAGCGGCATGGCCAGTAGTGCGAGTACTACGGTGGCAGTCGCCAACCTGAGCGCCAGCGGAAAAATCACGGCAGAACTGGCGGGAACGGCGGCCGTAATCGGATCCATGACAAGCGCATTGACCAATGTCCCCGTGGTGTTCAAACGTCTGTCCGGGATAGTCTTGTTCAGGATTGCCAGTTCTACCGTGCTGCAGATAATGGTCGGAATCACGGTACTTGCGGTACAGCACTATTTTCTATAGAGGAATCAAACCGTACCGCATGCCGCTTTTGTAAACTAGCGACATCATGCGCCGCATTTTATCCATCGTGGGATTCTCCAGATCCTCTTCCCTCTTCGCAGCCTTCAACCACTGCTGGTACACCTCCAGCCAACTTACAATCCTGAAGTCTGGTAGCGCAGAACCGACAAGGCCAACCGGTATTCATATCCAGCCTGTGCGTTTCCGATCTCGGCCTGAGTCTGCTGCAGCTGTGCCTGGCTGAGTTCTACAATCGAACTGAGGCCGAGCTTGTATCGTGTCTGCGCTAGCTCAAGCGCCTAGTTTGCCTGAGCCAACAACTGTTCACTCACAGTCACGCGGTCGAATGCCGTGCTTGCAGCCAGCCAGCTTGTGCGTACATCTCGCGAGATCCGATTTCAAAGATCAATCAGGCGTTGCTGAGCGGCCTGGGCCCGCAAATCTGCTTCGTGCGACTTGGCGGAGTAGAGGAAGCCATTGAAGACTGGAATTTCAACGTTCACTCCGGCGGCGGCATAAGGTCCATAAACGTGATCGTCACGGACGGGAGAATCTCCAAAAGCTCTGAGCGCACTGATCGTCGGATACAACTGGTCATGCTCCGCTCTGTGCAGTTTCTCCGCGGACTCCGACTGGAATTCCAGGGCAAGAATCTCGGGACGCTTGGCAAAAGCGTCGGCGATCAGCGGCTCCACGTCGGCTGGGGGTGGGGCCAACGGTTCGGAATCGTTCACAAGATCGAACGCTTCAAGGGTGGGAAAACCCAGAATCGCTGAAAGGCTCGCCATGGAAGCCTTGTCGTTGTTTAGCGCGTCCAAGTATAGGAGTTTCGCCTGTGCCAGATTCACGTTGGCGAAACTCAAGTCCAGGTCCGACCTTAGTTTGCTCTTGGTGAGAGCGGAAACCTGGTCAGATAACAACTGCCGCGAGGCTACGGTCTGCTCTGCTACTCGCAGCACAGCATGCGTCTGCAGCGCGTCGTAAAAGGCCTGGTCCACGGCCAGCAAAATGTCTTACTTGGTGGCGGCTGCGTTCTGTTCGTCGGCCTTTGCCTGAAGCCGGGCACCGGCGAAAGGTTGAAGAGTCTCTCGACTACGCATCCTGCAGCGGCGGACTTGTCGGCCAGTTTTGTGGGAAAGGTGAGTGCTGGCCGAGACCCGGCGGGCACGGGAATCAACCCTCCGTCCTGCAAGCACAGGTCGAGGAGAGCGTCTCTGCCGTGCGGGACCTGTTTGGCACGATCCACACGAGGGTGCCAACAAGGGCATCCTAGTCACAACCGCAGATTACGGCCCCGACGCTTATGAGTTCGCCTAGGGGAAACCAATCACACTCTTGAGCGGCAGCGAGCTTCTATATCTTCATTGCGAAGCATGGTCATAAGGCTCGAATAGATCTGCGGGAGGCTCGATTCCTCCGGCGGCCGAGGCCGAGAAAACTTCGAGAGCTGCGAAACCATAGTTTGCGCTGCTTTCGGCCCTGTCATGGCATTGGCCTGTTCGGCGGTGCCACTGACATTCCAACATTCCAACAGTGTTCGTCTGCAGGCCGACAGCAAAAAGACGGGCAGCTAGTGTCACGACAACGATCTGGTTCCAATCGATGCCACCACCGCCGAAGTCACAGGGATCACGGAGATAAAGGGGACCGGTCATCGATGTTGCATTCGGTACCATAAGCCGTGGCCACCCGTACTTCAACGTACTTCAAAGGGACAGCGGATGCCGTGAAATATCACGAGGTTAGACCAGAACTGTTTCTTGATACGGTAGAGGTCAGGGATTTCGCCCTCTCCTCTTCAGTAATACGGACCGACTGACGGCCGGTATGGTTAATAGCCGGCAGTTCCCGCGGGTTGAGGCGTGGGCTCGCAGAGAAGGTGCTCGCGGGACCATAATCTGGTTGCGAGGGCGAGTTGACGCGTGAAACGTGTAGGTCCAGCGCACCCCAGCGTGAATTTTACCCTTCGCCCACCGACAAAAATTTAAGCAGGTGCACTACCCGTGCACAAACCGTGCACCTATGAGCGGGGCCGAGGCCATTCGGGTTAACTTTGAACGAAAAGCAGATTCCCCAAATTGTTGGAAACAATAGAAATCAAGAAAAGGAATGGAACGGTTGGAAGGAATCATTCTGCGCCCAAGGCAGGTGCGCTACCAGGCTGCGCTACGCCCCGACTGTCGTTCGATTCACCGTGGTCTGATTCTATGAGATTCGATTATAAATCATGGGATGCGGGTGACCTTCGCGACACTCCCAAAAGGTGGAATGCCCTCGCAAGCCGCGCTCGGGCTATAATTTCAGCCTCGGGAGTCATGCCCAGTTCACGCTACGCGTTGGTGACGTACGTCCGCAATCCGGTTGGCGAGTTCGTGGAAGAACTGCGCCGGGAACTCCACCCGACTCTGCCGCACATGCCAGCCCATCTCACCATCCTTCCTCCGCGGGAGCTGACGGGAACGGAAGCGGCCGCGCTGGAATTTCTGGAAGAGGCTTGTGGCCGCGTGGTCCCGTTCAACGTCGAACTGGGAGACGTGGAAACCTTTCTGCCTACGACTCCAACCGTGTTCATCGAGGTCAAGCAGGCGGCTTATCGCATGGCTGAACTGCACGATGAACTCAGTGGGAAGGGGCTGTACTGCGAGGAGACCTGGCCCTACATCCCGCATCTCACGATTTTGAAAACCGAAACGAATGAACAGGCGCGGGCGGCGTGCGTGGTCGCGCGGGAGCGCTGGGCGCAGTTCACGGGAAAGCGCCAGGTCTATGTGGACAAGTTGATGTTCGTTCGCGAGAATGGCGATTGCTGGCAGGACGTGGCGCCGGTGCCGCTGGGGCGCGGCCAACTGTCCTCAAAGTCCTAGTCCGAGACAAGGTCCGAGACAAGGTCCGAGACAAGATCCGGGGACAAGATCCGGAGAAAACGTCCGGGACAAGACCGCAATATTATCCGCAACAAAAAGCCTGCAAGAACCCCGCAAAACCCGCAACTAGCGGCCAGTTTCGCTGACCGCCGGTACATGTACTTTCCACCCGTTGCCAAGTCCATGGGCCGGATTACCATAGATTCAACGGGCTGCAGACCGAGCGCCGGATCCCAGGCTGCGGGTTTGATCGGAAGAAGAGCATATGCAAATTGGGGTGTATGGATCCGGCTACCTCGCCACTGTCATTTCCGCCTGTCTCGCCGACTTCGGCACGCCGGTTTGCTGCTGTCATGCCGACGGCACGAGCATCATAGAAGCTGCCAAGGGCAACATACCTTTCTTCGAAAAGAATCTCCAGGAAGTGATTCGGCGCAACGTGCGTGCGGGACGCCTGGTGTATTCGGCGAACCCGGAAGATTTGGCTCGCAGGGCACAGGTAATCTTTCTCGCCGAAGATTCCCCGCAGGGACTGGAGGAACTTGCAGTCCGCGTGGCGGGCGCGGCTGGCCGCTTCCAGGTGCTGTCGATCGTCACGCCGGTTCGAGTGGGCTCGACCGCAAAAATTGAAAAAATGCTGAAGGAGAAGGGGCTGAAGAGCCTGCTGGTGTGCCAACCGATGTTCTTCACCAACGGATGCGCGGTCGAAGACTTCAACTGGCCTGACCGGATCATTCTTGGAACACCGTCGAGCGAAGCCGTCTCTTCACTGAAACAGATTTTTCATTCGCTGGTGATGCGCGGAGTTCCCGTGCTGGTTACGAATTACGAAACGGCGGAGTTGGCGCGCGAAGCGACCACGGCATTTGTGGCGACCAAGATTTCATTCATCAACGAAATCGCGAGCCTGTGCGAACACGTGAACGCCGATGCGGTCAGCCTGGCACTCGCCCTGGGGCTGGACAAGAAAATTGCGCCGCGCTGCCTGCAACCGGGCGCCGGCATGGGTGGAATTTTCGCCGAGACCGACATGGAGTCGCTGACCGGGCTGGCGCGAGAGAACCAGGTCGACTTGAAAGTGCTGAATGCCGCCCGCGCGGTGAATCTGGACCTGGCGAACCGGCTCCTGCAGAAAGTGGCCAACGCGATCGATACCGTGCAGAACAAGGACGTCGGCATTCTGGGACTGGCTTTCAAGCCGAACACCAACTCCGTTGCGGGATCGGCTTCCGTTCAACTGGCGCAGAACCTGCTGGCCGGGGGAGCCCGCGTACGGGCTTACGATCCGGTGGCGATTCCCGATGCGCGGCTGCACCTCAACGGCATGGTGAAGTACTGCGAATCCGCCTACGGAGTGGCTGAAGGAGTGGATGCACTGGTCGTGGCCACGGGCTGGCCTGAGTTCCGGACGCTGGATTTCGCCAAGATCCGCCACCTGGT
>Ga0208191_1000016_pt1 | contig 178648 bp, 145 predicted proteins | sample June2015DPH_13_5_FD_184709 | JGI IMG/M metagenome (GOLD analysis project Ga0208191, IMG submission 184709) | Peatland microbial communities from SPRUCE experiment site at the Marcell Experimental Forest, Minnesota, USA - June2015DPH_13_40... | ecosystem: Environmental > Terrestrial > Soil >... | reverse complement strand
TGAGTACAACGAGCACCGCATCCGCACCCTGGTATGTCGTCCCCGCCGATTACAAAAAGAACGCCCGGCTTATCATTTCGCAAATCATCCTCGATACGCTGAAACAACTCAGGATGAATTATCCGGAGGCGAACAAGGCGCGGCGCAAGGAATTGAAGTCCATCCGCAAACGGCTAGGATGGCGGAACTTTTGACCGTATTTTTCAAATGTTACAGTCCAAAACGGTTTGTCACCAAATCGTAACAATCCCGCCGTGTGGCCGTAACAATTAAGTCCCAATCTTTCATTGTATTTAAATTCAATCATCATGAAAAAACTGATTCTTTTCCTTCTCGGCACCGGCTGCTTGTTCGCCGCGCAAACCGGCGCGCACGCGCAATTGCTCATCAACGGCGCGGGCGCAACCTTCCCGTATCCAATCTATTCGAAGTGGTTCGACGAATACGCGAAGGTGGACCCGTCGGTTCGCTTCAACTACCAATCCATCGGCTCCGGCGGCGGGCAAAAACAAATCACGGCCCAGACCGTGGACTTCGGCGCGTCTGACGGCCCGATGAGCGATGAAAATCTCGCCAAGGCGCCCGGAAAGCTCCTACACATCCCCACGGTGGCCGGCGCGGATGTCATTACTTACAACCTGCCGGGCAACCCGAAGCTCAAATTGGACGGCGACACCATCGTCAACATTTACATGGGCAACATCACCAAATGGAACGATCCCAAAATCGCCATGCTCAATCCGGGGGTGGATCTGCCCGATCTGCCGGTGATTGTTGTGCATCGTTCCGACGGCAGCGGCACAACCTACATTTTCGTTGATTACCTGAGCAGCATCAGCCCCGTATGGGCGGATTCGGTTGGCAAAGGCACTTCCGTCAAATGGCCCGTGGGGATCGGCGGCAAGGGCAATGAGGGCGTCGCCGGCCAGGTCAAGCAGTTGTCGGGAGCGGTCGGCTACGTTGAATTGATTTATGCCAAACAAAACAAAATGCCTTACGCAGACGTAAAGAATGCGGCGGGCAACTTCATCACGCCATCGCTCGACTCGGTCACCACGGCGTTCGCGACGGCGAAAATTCCCGACGACTTCCGCTTCTCGATGGTCAACGCGCTGGGTGACAATGCTTATCCGATTTCCGGCGCGACCTGGCTGCTGGTTTATGAACAGCAAAAGAACGCCGTCAAGGGCAAAAAATTGGTAGAATTCCTGAATTGGGCTTTGACCAAAGGCGAAGGCATGGCCTCATCACTGGATTACGCGTCTCTGCCGGAAAACGTCCAGCAGCGCGTTCTGGAGCGGATTAAAACAATAAAATACTGACTTCGCTCCCGTGCCCTATCATTTTATGGGCGCGAGCCGGACGAAGGGCGCAGTTCCTCCCGCTCTTCGTCCTTTTGCATTAAAAGTTATGAACATCGAACATCCAACATCGAACATTGAACAACCAATGTTTGGAATCCGCGCTCTGCAGTATTCGATGTTGGATGTTGGATGTTGGATGTTGGATGTTGTTTCGCTTCAAGTTCCGTGCCTTTGCGCCTTTGCAAAGCTATCCGTCAGAACCCTCGCGCGTCGCGAGCATATTGGAGCGCGGCTTCGCCGCGCTGCGCCTTAGTGTTAAAAATGGAAACGACAACCGCCAAAACTGGGACCCGCTTCGGCGATCGCGCCTTCCAATGGCTCACACTGTTGATGGCACTGTCCGTTTTCGTGCTAATCGTGCTCATCGGCTACGAACTCGCGCAAGGCTCACAACTCGCGCTGCAAAAATTCGGCTGGCATTTCCTCGTCAGCAGCAATTGGGACCCGGTCAACGAACAATACGGCGCGTTGCCGTTCATCTTTGGCACGCTCGTTTCGTCCGTCATTGCGTTGTTCATCGCTGTGCCCGTCAGCATCGCCACCGCCGTTTATCTCACCGAACTCGCCCCGCTCTGGCTGCGCCAGCCGTTGATCATGTTCATCGAACTCCTCGCCGCCGTGCCGAGCGTCATCCTCGGTTTATGGGGCTTTTATGTGATGGTGCCATGGCTGCACAGTCACCTGTTTCCGGCGTTGAGGTTGACGCTTGGTTTTCTGCCGCTCTTTCAAGGCCCGGATTACGGCCCCTGCATGCTGGCCGCCGGCATCATCCTCGCCATCATGATCATTCCCATCATCACCTCGGTCTCGCGTGAAATCCTGCGTTCCGTGCCCGGCCTCCAACGCGAGGCCGCCTACGCGCTGGGTGCCACGCGCTGGGAAGTCACGCGCATCGCCGTGTTGAGCTACGCGAAAAAAGGCCTGTTCGGCGCGGTCATCCTCGGACTCGGCCGCGCCCTCGGCGAAACGATGGCCGTAACCATGGTCATCGGCAACCGTCCCGAAATTGCCAAATCACTTTTCGCACCCGGCTACACGCTGGCCAGCGTCATCGCCAACGAATTTACCGAAGCCACGACCGACACCTATTTGAGCGCGCTGTTTGAAATCGGCCTTGTGCTGCTCGGTGTGACCGTGCTGGTCAATGCGCTGGCGCAATTGCTTTTGAAAACGTTCGCCGGGCCGGGCGTCAAACCGCAACAATGAAGACAAAACGGATTATTGGATTGGTGGATTATTGGATTGTTGGAACGACGACTGTCGCCGTGCCAATCCATCAATCCATTAATCCATCAATCCATCACCCCACTTTTTGATGACCGTCCCCAACCATCGCTGGCGCAAGTTCAAGAATGCCTTGATGCAGGCGGTCACGCTCGTGTGCGCAATCCTGGTCGTCACGCCGCTGGTGTTGGTCTTTTATCACCTGGTGAAGGAAGGCTTCGGTTCGATGAACTGGGCTTTCTTCACCCAATTGCCGAAACCCGTCGGTGAAACTGGCGGGGGCATGGCCAATGCCATCATCGGCACGTTCATTTTGCTGGGGCAAGCCGCCGTCTTGGGCGTGCCCATCGGCGTGCTCGGTGGCGTGTTCCTTTCCGAATACGGCTCATCGCACCTCAACTGGTGGGTTCGTTTCGCGGCGGACGTTCTCAATGGCGTGCCATCCATCACCTGGGGCATGGTCGTCTATGCCCTCGTCGTCGTGCCGATGAAGGGATTTTCCGCGCTGGCTGGCGGCATCGTGCTCGGCATGATGATGATTCCGCTCGTGATGCGGACGACCGAGGAGGTTTTGCAACTGGTGCCGAACGGTTACCGCGAAGCCGCGCTCGCGCTGGGCATCGCCAAATGGCGCGCCATCGTGCAAATCGTCATGCGCACCGCGCTCAAAGGCATCGTCACCGGCGTCCTGCTCGCGTTGGCGCGCGTTGCCGGCGAAACCGCGCCGTTGCTGTTCACCGCGTTCGGCAACCACTTTTGGACGCACAAGCTGACCGACCCCATCGCCGCCATGCCGCTGCAAATTTTCGCCTACGCGATTTCGCCCTACGACGACTGGCACCGGCAGGCGTGGGCCGGCGCGCTGGCGCTGCTCCTGCTCGTTTTGTTCATCAACGCCGGGGTGCGCGTGCTCACGCGCGACCGGTTCCAGAAGTAATCATGAACCCGACCATGACGCCCGGAGAAGAGAAAACCATTCCACAAACTCGCCGAGAGTCGAAAGACGAGAGTCGAGAGCCAACTCCGAACGCCCCGCGCCCGACCCTCGACCCCTTGGCGCAGCGAAGCGAAGCAGAGACGGCTCGACCCTCGACAGCCTCCGCCGTCTCGGCGCTCACCGTGCGCCATCTCTCGGTTTTCTTCGGCGAAAATCATGTGCTCAAGGACGTCTCGCTCGACATCGCCGCCCGGGCCGTCACCGCCATCATTGGCCCCAGCGGCTGCGGCAAGTCCACTTTTCTCCGCGCCCTGAACCGGATGCACGAACTCGTGCCCGAGGCGCGGATGACCGGCGAAATTCGACTGTTCGGCGACGACATTTACGCGCCCGGCATTGAACCGGTCGTCGTCCGCCGCCGCGTTGGCATGGTGTTCCAAAAATCGAATCCGTTCCCGACGATGTCCATCACCGACAACGTCACGGTCGGCCTGCGTTTGAACGGCCTGCGCGACCGCAAGCTGCTCGCCGAGCGCACGGAGCAATCGCTGCGCATGGCTGCGCTTTGGGACGAGGTCAAAGATCGCCTGAACGCCCCGGCCATCAGCCTTTCGGGCGGCCAGCAGCAGCGGCTGTGCATCGCGCGCGCGCTCGCCGTGCAGCCGGAGGTGCTGCTCATGGACGAACCGGCCTCGGCGCTCGATCCGCTGGCCACGTCGAAAATCGAGGACTTGATTCTGGAATTGAAAAAGGATTACACGATTGTGATTGTGACGCACAACATGCAGCAGGCCGCGCGCATGTCAGATTTCACCGCCTTCCTTTATTTGGGTGAACTGGTGGAATTCGACGTGACCAAGAAGATTTTCGCCAGCCCGGCAAAGAAACAGACGGAAGATTATGTGACGGGCCGGTTCGGTTGAAATTTCAATCCCGTTTGCAATTGATGATGGTGGTGGCACAGTAAATTGAAATCCTGACGGTGAAGCCAAATTAAAGTTATGGAACATTTCGACATGGAGCTGGACGTGCTGAAGCAAAAACTGCTGACGATGGCGAGCCACGCTGAAACGGCGGTGAACCAGGCGCTCCAGGCGCTCACCCAACGCGACCGCGACCTCGCGCTGCGCGTGAAGGAAGACGACCGCGTCATTGACCAGTTTGAAGTGGAGATTGACGAACTGGTCATCCAGTTGCTCACCAAGGCGCCGCTCGCCAGCAATTTGCGTCTCGTAACCACGGCGATGAAAATCTCCCAGAACCTCGAACGCATCGGCGACGAAGCCACCAAAATCGCCAAGCGCGCCCGCGACCTGTCGCAGGAACCCCCGGTGAAAATCGTCCTCGACCTGCCGCGCATGGCCGGTCTTGCCCTCGACATGCTCAAGACCGCACTCGACGCGTTTGTGAACAATGATCCCGCCACCGCCCGCGCCTTGATTCCGCGCGACAAGGAAGTGGACGCGCTCAACAAACAAATCCACAACGCCCTCGTGCAGCACATGGTCGAAAACCCGGACACGATTGGCCGCTGCCTGCATTTGATGGTCGTCTCCAAAAGCCTCGAACGCATCGCCGACCACGCGACGAACGTGGCGGAGGATGTCGTTTATCTCTGCGAAGCGCAGGACATCCGGCACACCGGCGTGAAAAGCCAGGCCGCGCCCCCGACTGGCGCGTGATGAAACTTATGGATTAGACGCGCCGGTTTCTGTCGCCAGGCCCACCTTGGTGATGTCGAGTTGTTGGAGCACGTCCAGCACGTTGATCATGTTCTGGTAATCCACATCATCCGCGCCTTTCACCACCACGCTGAGTCCGGGATCGGCTGACTTGAGTTGCTGCAAATCGGCTTTCAGGACAGGGATGGTAACCGGGGCATCGTTCAAATACGTCTGTCCCTTCGCATCCACCACGATACGGTTGATCTTCGGTTTCTTGTCGGTCGTGGGCGGCGGCTTGCCCGACGGCAAGGTCATCTCCAGATTGTTCATCATCTGCGGCGTAGTGATGATGAAAATCACCAGCAGAACAAACACCAGGTCCAGCAGTGGCGTGATGTTCAGCTCGTTCAGGGTGCTATGATGGGAACTGGAGATCTTTTTCATTGCAACAGCGGTTCGGTTTCTCCCTGCACGTCAAACCGGATGATCACGCGCGGCGGGAAATTCGTCGGCGGCGAATGGTCAAGGCGGCTGACGGCGGCGAAAACCTTTCTCACAGACTCGTCCCATTTCGGGTCGCCGGAGCCTTTTCTCCAGACCGGGTCGCTGACATCGCCCGCGCGGTTGACCGCCACTTCCACCTCGGCCACGTAATTGTCATCCGCGAGGTTGTCCGGCCGGTTCCATTTCGATCGCAACGCGTATTCCAGGTACCCCTTGTAAATCTGCACCGCATCGGAGCTGGTCTCGACCGTCTTGCCGCCCTCGAACTCAAACGACGGCAGTTCCGCCGCCGGCGGCGCCACGGTTGGCACGGTCGCCGCCGGTGGCGGGGCGATCCTGGCTTCCTCCACCTCCTTGGGTTTTTCCACCACCTTGGGCGTTTCCACTTTCGGCGGTTCCGCCTTCGGCTTCTCCGGTTCCTTGGGTTTCTCCGGCGGCTTCTCCTTCACCATCTCGACCGCGATTTTTTTCATCTGTTTGCCCAGCAACCCCTGCCGCGCCGCAAAATAAAACATCGCCAGCACGATGAGGGTGTGAAAGATGAACGAGATGAGCAGGTTCACCCTCGACGAGTTGCGCTTTTTGCGCGCCTGGCTTTGCGGCAGCATGGTTTATTTCTGGTTGGCCGCCTCGGTGGCAAGATCCACCTTGGGAATATTCGCCTGCTGGCAGACATCCAGCACGGCGCGGATCTGTTTATACTTGGTCTGGCTGTCGCCGCGCACGATGATGTTCAAGTCTGGATCGTCCATGCGCAGAGCAATCAGGGTTTGCAACATCTCGATCGCGGCCGTTTGCTTCTTGTTCAGATAAATGATCCCATCGGCCTGTACCGTAATATAATTGGCCTTGCGCGGCGGGTCCTTCAGACGCTTCGCCGCCGTGGGCAGCTTCAAATCCAGGTCATTCACCGGCGGAATGGTGGTGATGATGAAGATGACCAGCAGCACGAACGCCAGGTCCAGCAGCGGAGTGATGTTCAACTCCGTCAGTGAATGATGTGCCGTTTTTGAACACTTTTTCATCGTTCAACCAGCGTGGGGGGTTCCTCGCTCTTCAGCGCGCCGACGATCCGGTCGGCCAGCACTTCGTTGGCGTTACGGATTTCCTCGGCCAACGGGCGATGATCCACATAGACGTGCTCAATCTGGTTGGCGTAACGGCTGGCGAATCCGTCGAGTTCCTGCGTGATGGCACGGATGGTGGTGACCATGAAGTTGTAGGCAAACATCGCCGGAATGGCCACGAGCAAACCTGTAACCGTGGCCACCAATGCCGCCGCCACACCGGGCGCCATGGCCGTCAGGGTGGCCGCCCGGCTTTCGGCAATGCCCGCGAAGGTGGACATGACGCCCCAAACCGTGCCCAACAACCCGATGAACGGCCCGCCGGCCACCGCCGTGGACAATACAATCATCCCCTTCTCCAATGCCATCGCCTCTCCACCGGAGGCCTCCTCCAGGATTACTTTCACCGCCTCAAACGAGGCGATGCTGACCTTGGTCTCGGCGGACCGGGCAAGGTAATCGGTGTTGGTGTGTTCCCCGCCGTTTGGGGGAATGAACTTGGCGATGGCTTGTACCTGCACCGGGTTGTTTTTCAATTGATACGCCAGTTCGTCCGCGCCACGGATGTAAAGCTGGTAGGCGGGCGCGCCGTCGAATTCCTCGCCCTTGCGCTGGATATCCAGCGGGTCGCGCGTGGAGTTATAGGCGGCAAAGAATTTCTTGGTCGCCTTCCGCGCAATCATCAACTGGCGGAACTTGGTGATGATGATGGTCCAACTGAACAGCGACAGAACCAGCAGGGCGAGGACGGTGATCTTGCCTTCGGTGGTGGCATTCTGGATGGCATACACCGCCGCGTTGGCGGCGAACATTGGATGGATAAACATGGGGGTCATAAATGGTTACTTGAGGTTTGGTTTTGGGATAAATGTTTCGGTGGCAACAAAACGGTCACGCGGCCGGCCTTCTGCACTGTGGCCACTGCCTTGCCTTTTTTCTTCACGTCGTCATCGGTGGCAGTCGTGTCGTCATTTTTGGCGGGACTGGCGGAATTTTCACTGGCCATTCCCTGGCTGGCTGCATCCGCAGCCGTGCCTGCAGCCAAACTATTCTGGCCGCCGTTGACCTGGTCGTTTGAAAACAACGAAGCGTCACTCGTGTCGCCGGTGGCGTCAACGCCTTGGAGACCAATAATTTTGCTATCCCCAAGACTGGGCGCGGTGACATCGGCTTTGCCGCCCGCCACGAGATCGACATTGACTGTGTGATCGGCGGTTACATTTGAATCGCCTTGGCTAAAAATGGTTCCCGTGATGTTACCGGAAGCATCCATGGTTACCGTGCCGGCACCCAACACTCCCGATCCGGTGGCGGTTATATCCTGATTGTCGTATGTTTTCACTAGTGTACCTTCAGCCAGATTGAGGGCTGTAATGGGATTGCCGAAACCATCCGATGGTTGCAATTCATAACCCGCAAAAACATCCACCACACTATTTTCAGGATTGCCATTGAGAGTCTGCTGCAAGTCCAGAGCGGCCTTCATGTTGCCGGTAAGCGCCAGATCAAACATATTTGCCAGAGATTTATTGTTAAGCGGCAAACTAAAAAGAGTGGTCGAGTCGGGAAGTGGAGGCCCGTTCAAGAGCAGTTGCAGGATGCCACCTGCCGCGGCGTTGACCGAGCCTTTGGGAGCTTCAACCAGAATATTACCAGGCTGGGTGTACGAGACATCCATGATCCCGCTGCCCGGAATGGTTGATGACTCCGCAGTAACCGACTGGTCGGGATTAACCAGATAAGAACTGACACTCACAAACCCGGAACCGCCACTTCCCGCATTGATATTGCCATTCATGGACACCACGGTTACGGAACCGCCGGGTGTCGTGGAACTGTCGTCCGGGCGTGTGTCATAGACTCCAATCCGGGAACCATTGACATTGATGTCCCCGTTGGCGTAAACAAAGACATTGCCCAAGTCCGTCGAATAAATGCCGCGAGCAGAAGCGGTATTGACGGAAAAATCCGCCGAGCCGGCATTGATATCTCCACCGGCGTTTATGGTGATATTGCCGCCCTGCAAAGAGGCGATGGAACTGGAATACATGTCCAAATCTCCGACGAGATCGCCGGCAGTTTCTCCCTCGGAGTGGTTCCCGGTGGTGGTGATGGTGATATCAGCCCCATGATCGAACACGCCTCCGTTGCCAAACAAACTGGCGAGTGGATAATTGCCGCGAACCGTGTAAAGCCCCACGCCCTCCGATTGAATCCCGGCGGTGGTTCCCAGGTCTATGGTCCGGGCCGTAATGTTGAATTGTCCACCGCCGCCAATGGTGTAACCGTAAGTGCCGTCAGGAGGCCCCGAACCGGCAGGAAGCCCGCTATACGCGTTCTCTGCGTTATATTGAGCCAGCAGTGCTTGCGCGGTTGCGGAGGTCAGGACAGAAGCAGTAGTCGTTATTGGATTACCATTGCTGTCGAATTGGGGAACGCCATTTTGGTAAACTTGGACCGTCAAATTTTGCAGCAGATTCAGAATACTGGCAATACTCACCCCGGAGATGTTCTGATAGGTCAGGACCCCGGTATTGGGATTATAATACAAACTCGTGGTCAGTGTGGCTGCCGAAATGGAAGTGCTGCCAATTGCGTTGTTCACTGCCTCTGAAAGATAAGCCATGTCCGGGGCTTGCACGCCCGTCTGAGTCAAATCAAGGGTAACGGTGGTGAAAGCGCCCCGGTTAATGATGTCGCCGCCCACTGTCAAGCTGCCATCCGTGGCCGAATTCAAAATACTGCTATCCTCCATGTTTTTCTCGGCGGTCAGACCGACATTGATGCTGGTTACGTCGTTGGCGGACAAGTTCATGCCTTGAAACCGGCAGTTGTACATGTTGCCAACCACATTGATTTGCGCCGCCTCGGGAGCGTCCAGAAACACCAAACTCATATCCCCCGAGATGTTCAGGACGATGGGGGTCGAAGCGTCCAGGTGGACCGGCGAGGCGGCATGATCGTTTACGCCAAAATTACCACTCGCTGTGTATTGACTAAGACCGCTGTCCGAGACGATTAGATTAAAAATTTGGGGGATTCCGCCAGAAGACGCCAGGTCGCCGACGAGCGAACCGCCGTCCGTGGTGTTGATGGTGAGGCTTCCCTGCGGTGAAGGGAATAAAATCAACTGATTAAATGGGGCGGTGCTGCCGCCCACCAATTCCACGCCACCAGCCCCCGCAGTGATATTCAAGATGGATGGATAAATGAATGGCACCTGAATGCCAGAAGGCCATGGCAGCACCGAGGGAGATGCCCCCAACTGCACCAGGTTTCCCGCGTTCAAATCAACATAGTCGCCAGGCGCGTAATTAAAATAGTGGTCGTAGGAGCGTCCGCCATTGATGTCAAAGTCACCATTGGGATTGCGGACCTCCTGGAGGTAGATGTTCTGCGCCGCATCCACCGTCCAGCCACCGCTGATCAGATTCAACGCCAGTTCATTGTCCGCCGTCCCGGCGCTGCCCGTGGAACTCGAATCCAAAACATAACTTTTACCATCCGTGACGGGGTTGCCATTGGCGTCTACAGGAATGCCGTTGACCATTTTCACCCCGGCGTAGATGGCACCCGTGCCATTGGCTACGAGATAATTGCCGGTCACATTGCCGCCCGCCACGATGGTCACATTCCCGGGTTGGGGGCCATAAGCACCGGAACCCGCCGTGACGTAATCAGCATTGTTGGGTGACTCCAGATTGCCGTCGTAATAATAACCACCATTGCCGGGCAAGACACTGGTCACATTACCGCCCGCGATGAGTGTCACATTACCGCCCGCTTCGGTGCTGATGCCTCCCAAACCGTCACTCAAATTATAAGCCGCGCTGAGGGTGTTCACACTGCCGATGCTGAAATAATAACCTTGCGCGTCGGATCCAGTGTCAATGTTACCCGCCAAAGCATGGGCGCTGATGCTGCCACCCCCCGTCGTGATCACGTACCCGGAACCGACCAGAATGTTCTGGCCAGCCGTCAGATTGATGTCGCCCGCCGCCGCTTGTATTGAACCGCCAACGCCATCACCATCCAAACCGCCATTCAGGTAAATATTACCGACACCAAATTGAACCGTGTTGTTGGCATAATTATATCCGGCATCCAGCGTCACCAACCCATTGTTTCCAACGGTGATTTGTGAGCCGTCTCCAAATTGAATGTCGCCGCCCGCCTGCCATGTGATGTTGCCGGCACTGGAGTTTATGGCGCCGGAACCAATTTGAATGCCATTGCCAGCCATCAGGTTGACCGAACCGGAAGCGGTTTGAATTGATCCGCTTCCAGCCTGACCATTGCCGCCGTTCAGATAAATATTGCCGGTGCCGGTCTGAATCGTACCGGTGTTGAAATTGTTCACACCGGCCATGAGTGTCACCGACCAATTGTTCGCGTCAGAGATTGAAGCCCCATCTCCAAAAATGATGTTGCGTCCGGCCTCAAGCGTCAGTTGGCCGCTGGTCACACCACCGAAGTTCGCGCCAATGGTTCCGCTAAGGTCCCACGACGTGCCGCTGGAGAGCGTGATGTCATACATGGCCTGAAGAATGATCTGGGAAACTGCAAGATTGGCGAACGCACTGTTCACATTCAAATCCAGCGTGCTGCTGGAATTGTTCCCGGCCAATACCGTGCCACTGCCGGCACTGCCGGAGCCGGACGTGTCCAAAATGATGTAACCCGGATCCAGCAACAATTTCCCTGCCGTCCAACTCGCCTGCGCCCGAGCGTCAATGCTGGAGTTCAACGAGATGACGTTGGGTGCGCTGATTTCGACGTTGCCGCCGTTGCCGCCCTGTGAACCGCCGGTCACGGAAATCTGGCTGCCGACGTTGTCGCTGAAAGTGTTGCCGGACTTGAGCGTCACATTGCCTCCAGCGCTCCCGCCCGCCGAGTCATCGCCGTTGGCACTGATTTGGGAATTGGCGCCGAGGTTTAATTGGTCGGAAGCGACAAGTTCGATGGTGCCGTTGACATCCTTCACCGAGTTGGCCTGGATAAAACCGTCTTGGTTTACCACCTTGGCATTCATGGCAATCGTGCCCCCATCAGCGACGAGCCGGCCTTCGTTGTCCACTGAACCGCTGGGCAGCGTGACCGCCATGCTCATGCCGCGGCCATCGGGACGATCGCTCAAGAGCACGGTCTGTCCCGCTGCAAGGCCGATGGTACCGCCGGGTGCCGTGATACTGCCGTGGTTTTCAATCTGGTTGGCGATCAAAAATGCCGAACCGCCCTGGCCGACGTTGATTTGACCGTAGTTGACGATGCTAGCGAGCGGGGGCGGGCCGTTGAACTCCCAACCGGCACCGGAATTTTGCGGGGGGATGTAATTCGCGGTGGAGACGACCAGCCCGGCGGCACTCACAAACGAGTTCGGGCCGAAATAAAAACCGGAGGAATTGAGCAGCACCACGATGCCGTTGGCCTGGAGACTACCGTAAATCTGCGACGGATTCGCGTTGTTGATCTGGTTCCACACGATTGAGGTAGTGGAAGGTTCCTGAAAAATTGTGGTCTCGCCAGCGGCAATGTTGAAACTCTGCCAATTGAGGACGGTGTTCTGCGAAGTCGTGGTGATGGTGAGTTGTGAACCGCTGCTGGTGGCGGTGGCGGAACCGCCGTGTACGGTCATGCTCGTTGGATTGGCCATTGCGCTCCCGGCCATATCGAGCATTAAAACCGCGGCAACCAACCGGCGGAACATGGGGTGGCGATACAGTGTGCGCATAACAATCCTAGTTTTTAAGTTTAGGGCAATCGCGTGCGACCGTACGTTACAAATAGGTGACATGTTGTTGGTCATGGTGTTTAGAATTGGGCACCAATGCCGAAATAGACGTGAACGCCGTCGGATTCCCCGGCGTGACTGATTAAGGGCCAGGCGACCGTCAATCGCCCGTCCATGTGACTGCCGATATTGGCGGTCACAGCCCAACCCGCACCGCAAAATGATTCGTGGCTGTCACTGCCGGGCGATGGTTGGGCAAGCAAATAAATCCTGCCGTAATCCAGAAACACCGAGGCACGAACCCAGCATGGTTCGAGGTGTCCCTCGTTGCCGACCATGCCGATTTTCATGAGGGGCGTTTGTGGTTCAATGGAGAAACGCCAACCGGTGTCGCCATAGGCCTGGCCATCCTGATAGCCACGAACGCCCGCCGTACCTCCCATGGCATATTGTTCGTTGCTGATTAACGGACCATCGGCCCACTGACCGTCGGCATGAAGTTTCACCGACCAGTCTTTGTAAATCGTCTGAATGCGGTTGGCTCCGAGTTGCAGCGTAACATAATGAGGGCGGGCATTTGTCGTATAAGCAACGCTGGAAAAGGAGTGGTCATGAATCGTCTTTGTGGTTGTAACTACATTCGTTTCAGTCGTTGTTATATTCGTTGTGGTTACTTGGGTGTTTTCCTCTGAAAAAACCGGGAGAAAATTGAAATTGGCTTGGGCGTTGAAAAAGGTCGTCCCCAAGGTATCGGGCATAGAGCCGTTCCAGCCAACATTCAGAGGGAAATATTCCACCGCCGTCGGCCGAACCGACTGAAGTGTGTAAAGGACATCGCCAAATTTATATGCCGAACCATTGTTGGTCGTGCTGGTCAACGCATAAAAAATGTTAGCGTTTATGCTGTTGGCCTGATACTTTTTGTAATCTGCACCAAAAGAGAATGTGGAGGCCAGCTTGTCCAGGGCCGGCAAGGGCAGGGAGAATTTGAAACCCAGTCCCTCATTCAGAGTTACATTCTCACCGGCTGTCTGAGACCCGATGGCTTCCAGATTTGTCGAATTCCCGCTAGGAGTAGCGCCTATAATTACATTGGGTGACCCCATTTGAACGCCCGTGTCCGAGGTCGAACGACTGGCGTAGAGTGTCAGTTCCGGCCGCCCGGTTGGTGGGGGCACTTGGAACTGGTGGGTGATTTCGTTGTAACCGAAGCTGCCGGGGTTGGCGTCCACCTGTTGCTCCACCGAATTGTAACCGCCGAGCGGCAGGCGATAATATGCACTGTAATTGGCAATCAACGGATTATCGAAGGGGGTGGCATAATACGGATCGCTGTTTTTAAGCTGCTCGGGCGTGAAGTTGTATTGGATGCCGACTTGATGTTCGAGATCCCAAAGGTTGTCGTATTGGACGTTCAAATTCGCGCGCAAGTCGGGCGTGCCGGGCGTGCCCTGGTTGTTGAGTTCCAGCCGTGCGTGCAGGGGAAACTCGTCCTTGACCTTGAGCGTGAGTTCGCTGGTGTCCGGCTCCGGCCCGGGGCCGATGACGGGATAAATCTGACGGTCACGGCTGGCGTTGGCGTTGTCCAGTTCGCGCTGCAGGACTTGCGAATTGAGCAGTATATTCGTTTGCAAACTCGGCAGGGAGCGCATCACATTGTTGGAACTGTAGTAGCGGTTGCCGGTGACGTTGATGGCAGCAAGCCGGCCTTCAGTGACCTTCACTTTCACTGTGGCGTTGGTAAGTTTCTGCTGGGGCAGGCCGACGGACACGGCGACATAGCCGCGTTCGCGATACGCCTTCTGCAGTTCAACCATCGCCGCGCGGATCCCTTCAAAGCTGGTGTTGGTGCCGAAGGCGCCGTCCACGTTGGTGATGACCCGGGCCATGGCCTCCGGCGGCAGAACGGTATTGCCCGTGACCAGATATTTCTCCACGTCAAACCTCGGCCCGGCGTTCGTTGAAACCACGTGAACCCGGGTGTCGTTATCTTGGGCTTTCAACTCGGCCAGCTTCTGGAGCAGGACGGCGCGCGCCTGAGCCATCGCTTCAGGACCGGCGGGTGTCTTCGAACAGCTGATAGCTGGAGCAACGGCATTGGTGGTGGCGGTCGTGGCCAGGGCCGATTGCGGCAACGCCGGTTCCGCCGCCGGCAAGCTTGAGCCAGCTTGTGCAGGTTGTGCATGGCTGCCGGAACTGACGTAATGTTTGCCAGACAACCAAATCTGGGGAGACGCCATCGGAAAAACGTTCATCGTAACCGTGCCGTTGGTGATTTGCTGCTGCGCGATTGTGATGCTCATCGTTGGATAGCCCTGTTTCCGATATTCCAATTGCAGGTCTGAGGCCGCTTTCACTATCTCGTCCAAACTGACGTTTGTGCCGGTGTATTTGGAAAAGATGTCCGCCAGAATGTTCGTGGAAAGCGATGTGTTGCTTTTGACTGCATAAGCCTGGACGTTAAAGCGAGGATCCGCGTTGCTCTCAGCCGTGGCTGTGGCATTGATGGTTGGAAGATTAGTCTGTGCCTGCACAGGTGAAATAAAGTTCAGGGCGAACAGGACGAACAAAACCGCGGCGCGAGTAGCGGATTTCGCGAGGCCGTTCCGGGGTGCCGACGGGCAATTTTTGCGCTGGTTCTGCTGGCGCCATTCGCTGGGAGTCACGCCGAAACGCTTTTTGAACATGACATTGAACAGGCCGAGATGCCGGTAACCGCTGTCATACGCGACGCTGATGATTTTGTCGTCTGAGTTGGTAAGCAACTGCCGCGCGTGCAGCAGCCGCAATTCAATCTGCCGCGCGCGGAACGGCACACCGAACTCCTCGCGGAACAGGCGGCTGAAATGCCGTTCGCTGCAATTGAGCTGCCCGGCCAGGTCGCGCAACGAGCATTGGGACAGTTCAGCCTCCGGCATCTGGCCGACCAGTTGCCGGAAACGCTCATGCAGCCGGCCGCCCTCGGCGGATTCCATCGCCGGTGCCGGCAGCAGACCGGTGATGGCGTTCGCCCAAAGTTGCAGCAGCCCGCAACGCATGGGCAGCCCCTCCCGCTGTGTTTGCTCCGTCAGCCGCGTGAACCGTTGCCCCAGCGGCTCGCCGGCGGTGAAGATGGAAACCTGCGACGTCAGGTTGTTGGGAGTCACTTCGAGTTGATGCCATTCCGCGACCGTGAGCAGGCCGTTGAGGTACTGCGGCTGGACGCTGAAAAACTGCAATTTGAGCGGACCGAGCTGGCTGGCTCGCAACACCCCGTTGCTGCTGTTGCTCGTCAACAAGCCGTCCCCCACGGAAAGCTGGCGGGCAGCGGCACTCGGTTGCAGCCAGTAACCGACGCCCTCGGCTACCCGCACCATGAACCATTCATGATGGCGGGGAGTCCATTCGCCCGAAGGGCGCAAGGTCAGTTCCTGCAGCAGGAGATGTCGCTCAATGGTCACCGGCACAAGACTGAAGACGACTCGTGACTATTGCGTGTCAACCTTGCGACAATTTTGAAACAATACATTTCATTTATCGGACAAAAACGGTCAAAAGAGACACTTGGCGGACTTCGGACGGCTGAAGTCTTCTTTACCAATTGCCAAACAAGCCGTTTTGTTTAAATTGGATGCATGGGGAAAACAATTGTAATTCTGTGTCTTTCCTTGTTTGCTGCCGGTTGCGCATCCAACCAGACAACATCTGCCAAAGTATCTTCCAGCAACGTATTTTTTCTGGCCACGCCACCCCCGGATGGCACGCGTGTCGGATGGACTTCATTTAACGATCACCTGACCCGGCATTACGCTGACGATGCCATGGTGCATATGAGACAGGATGCGGCCGGAAGAGGCGCAAACGTGGTGGTCTTGCTGGGAGTTGATCCGCCCAACCCCACAGGCCGTTTCGGACAATTCGAAGTTTACGGTTATCTTGCCACGGTTTATGTCTGGGCAGACTTGTATTATTGCCCGGGTTTGACCAACTCTCCGGCCATGGAAATGCCGGATGATAAAACCCCGCTGGTCCAACTCGTCTCCGCCCGCTCCGCTCCATTATTCTCCACGTTGTTAACCACCACTGGCACCCGGGAGCAATTCGTCTCAACCGCCGAACAGTTGAAATAGAAGGGCGCTGGTGTCTGAACGTACACCAGCGCCGGTGGGGACCATCTCGAACCAGCAGCGGTAGGAATGCCAACTTGCGGGTTTACTAAATCACAGCCCGTTTCTTTCGTCAAAGTCGGGACGGAAACAAGCCGGTGACATTTTGGAAAACTACGAAGGCGCTACCGCCGCAAGAAAATTCTCGACCGGTTGCAACACGGCTTCGGGGGGATTTGATTCAGCGAATTTCGCTTCACGTCGGCTGACTTCAGCTTTGGAAACCTGGTGGGGCGGGCGTCCCCGCGAGCCGTCAACAATTTGAGGCCCGGCTCGCCGGGAGTCTCGCCCCACCAAAAGGCCCCAGTCACGTCATCAATTCCATTTGCCGCGGCGTGAGCAGCCACACCAGTTTCGCACAACGGCCATACAACAGGAATTCCGCCTCCAATTTGCACAAACCGCCTTTTTTGAAATCAATTTCCAGGCTGGTATTGCCGGCAGCCAGCAGTGCAATCAGTTTGCCCAGGTACGGCTCGTGGCCGACCAGCAGGACGTTCTCCGGTTCGGGACGAAACTGGTTCAATTGTTGAATCAGCAACCGGGGATTGCCGCCGGGAGTCAAATCTTCGGAGAAGACCAGTTTTTTCCGCAATTTGAAGTTCTTGGCGATGATTTAAGCGGTCTGTTTTGTCCGCAGGAACGGGCTGGAGAGAATCAGGTCAAAAGAGAGATCCAATTCAGCCATCGCTTTGGCGGTGGTGCGCAGGCGGTTTTTCCCTTTGGCGGTGAGGGGCCGCTCGGAATCCGGTTCGAAACCGGCCACTCCCGGTTCAGCGGCGATGCCGTGGCGAAGCAGGTAGAGATTCATGAGCCTTTATTTTTCGCTTTTGGGTTGGTTGCCTGAGTCCGGATGGTGGCCAGAAACGCCGTAACCTGCCGGCCGCGTTTACATAGATTTGGATCAACATCTGGCGCCAGCGCACCAACTCTTTTTCCAACCGGCGGGCCGACGCGGCGTTGACTTCTTTCTTTTGCACGAATTTGTCCAACGCCGCCAGCAATACTTCCATGTCCTGGATGTCACCCATCATGCACTGGTAAGCGCGCATGGCGCGGCGATGGTCCTCCGTGACGGCGGGCAGCAGGGGCGCCAGCGCCCCGACCATGTAACGGAAGTGTTTGAACGCAATCCGCGTGCGGTGGATGGACTTGGTGTCGTCGGCCCGCACGTGCCGGCAAAGTTGCGCGACCCGGGCAAACGCCTGGTTTATGGCGCGCTGGACAATCGCGAAAGCCCGTTCGCGGGGGATCCGTTTGTGCTGGAGCCGGATTTCCTTTTCAAATGCCGCCAGACACCGGCCCAGACGCTTCGTCTTGATATGTTTGACGGCTTTGCGTGTGGTCCGGGTGAAACGGGTCTTGCGGTCCCGCAGCCAGTCGTAAAACGCATGCGCGTCCGGAAAGGTGGCCGCCATCCGCCCCACGTAACCCAGTTGGACTTGCGTGTCGCGGAGCTGGTCGAAGGTGTCCAGGTGCCGCTTGAGTGCGCGGCGGACTTTCTTGATGTCACGTTCAGGGATGAACGCGCCGAGCAGTGCGATGGTTGAGAGGAGACGGCGGGTTTCCACCCGCACGTCATGCACCGCGTCTTCGGAGAACCGTTCCTGGCAGCGCTTCAGCCGTTTGCGATAACGCAGCCACTGCGTGTGCAATGAATCGCCAAGATGTCTCAGCACATCGGCGGTTTGGACAGGTGCAATGTCTAACTGGCTTTGTCGGTGCATAACGTGATTCATCAAATGCTTTGACTTGGAATGACTCCTCTCGTCGCTTTCAAAGAATCAAACCGCCCGCAGGGTAGGTTCACCTTTGCCGACGGAAAGTTACAATCAGGTGACAAATCTTGCCAGCGCGCAAATTCATGGCTTTTGGCCTTCGGCCCGCTTGATTCCAAATGGCCGCCACGTCTTTTTCGCTTGAGTATCCAGAGTGCTCCACGGCACGTCACCTGCTAACCACGATCTTGAGTCAACGTATCGCCAAACCCCTCGTCCAGCTCCCAGCCCCGGTAATTTTTATTCTGAGTCAATACGACGTGGCGGTTGTCGGGATGCAATCATCAATTGCCTTGTCAAAATGAAATGATTTTTTCAAGATGCGCAGGAAGAAGAAAATATCATGACGCTCAAACGGCTTCGAATCATCAAAAAGCACGTCGCTGCCAACGCCGAGGCCGGCCTTGCCACAGAAGCATCCGTAACGCCATGAAAAATCCTTTACCGTATGAAACAATATTTATCTACAGTCCTCGCATTAGTGTGCACCGTGTTGGTCATATCTCTTATCGTGATGAAACGGAGTGATAATGCACAGCATGAAAATGATGCCGGTGCGATTGCCGGTTTTTCGAACCAGTTGACTTCGGCGCAGGTACAAATCGCCTCTTGTAATGGAACGATTCTCACATTATCCAACAGATTCGACGAAAGCCGGTCTGCGTCATTGACGTTTTCAAACCATCTGATTGAAGCCGAATCCACCATTGTTCTCGACACGGAACAAATCACCAACCTGAACCAGCATGTCGCAGAAATGGAATCGGAAAATCAAACTTTAGGCCGGCGCGTCATGGATTTGACCAACCAGATGGCCAGCCTCACGAGCCAAATCACTTTGACCGGGGCCAGTCTGGATCAGGCAAATACAAACTATGCTCTCCTGGAAAATCGTTTGCGCAGAGACGTGGCCGAGCGTATTGTTGTGGAACGAAAATTTAACAATCTTTTGGAACTGCAGGCTCAAATGCAGAAATTAAAGAAGAATCCAGCCGATGTGATTTCCTCCGAGAGCATATATGCGGGTTTGGGTGTGGAGGTGAAATCGAACGGCACGTTCCATGTCATTTCCCCGGACTGATGCAGATCTCTGCCTCCGTCACGAAATTTGCTGGAGACGCCAGATGCCTCAATCGACGTGCAATGGCAGACCACATCACGCAGGATTTGGAATTGCTGGCGGATTTTATCCTTCACATGCCGGTTGTCGGGATGGAGGTTTACGGCCGCTCGGAAAAATAGTTTACGCCGTTGCGGAAGCTTTTACCTGCCGGATCATATTTTCTCCGCCGTAAGGATTCGGCACGCGGAGTGTGCATTCGGGATCGTTGCACCACTCTCCATCCACGAAGAAACGGTAGTGATGCGTGCCGGGCGCCAGTTCCACCGTCGTCTGCCAGACGCCCTTGGCACCTTTTCCCATGCTGATGGGGTGTTTCTGCCAATGCGTGAAGTCGCCCATCAATTGCACGCTCACCGCGCCGGGCGCGGTGATGGTGAAGGTCTGTTTAACACCGATGCTGCCGTTTTTAGAACTCATTTTCTTTGCCATAATTGTCCTTTCCCAGAACCGCTGTAACAAAACTCCAATTCGCTCTCAAAATGGAAGGCGCTGGTGTCTGGACAAACACCAGCGCCCGTGGCGAGTCAGCGGAACGCTTATCTCTCTGTTGCACAGCCATCAAACCACACTTCCCTGATTCCGTCAAAGACGGGACGGAAACAAGCCGGTGACATTTCGGAAAACGACGAAGGTGGCATAATTTCGCTCCCTAATCGCCATCAGGCTCCCTTTCGTTCTTGATGTCTTCGGGCGTTGGCTGGGGTGGCCCGGGTAAAATAGAAACCAACTCGAGATCGTAGACGAGGGTTTCGTTAGGACTGGCATTCGGAGAAGTCAAGCCACGCACATGCACCTCTGATTGTGGGCGATTCGGGATTCATCGCTTGACGGCCAAAAGGGTTTCTGCCACTGCTCTGGCCCGCCAGAGTCGAATGACCATGAACATACCAGCCATCACAAAACGGGAGCCGTTGGCGGTGGAGGCCGGCGTGTCCAAGCTGGCCCGCGTGGAGTTTGCGCGGCATCCGTATCCCGCCTTGCTGAAGGAGCCGGCCCATTTCTGGGACGAGATTTTCATCGCCAACGAAGCCTATGTGCTGGGGGAGGTGACGCACCCGCGCATCCGCCGCAAACTGGCGTATGACGCCGCGGCACACCGGCTTTTTCTGGAATACATCGAGGGGGCGACGTTGCATGAGCTGGTGCAGGCGGGTGTCACCCGCTCGAACCCGGGCCGGACGCATCGTCTCCTGCAAAGCGTGGCGGAAACGGTGGCGGATATGCACGCCGGCATCTTTTGCGGACACCCGATCGTCTACAACGATTTGAAGAGCAAGAATGTGCTGGTGCCCGTGGCCACGCCCGAGGAAACGCGGCTCATTGATTTTTCGCACTCGTATTTCGAGGGGAATCTGCCGCCCTTCATCGTGGACAAGAAAAATAACCCGGCGGGCACGGCCAAATATTCGGCCCCGGAGAAATGGGAGGGAGATTTCACGAAGGGTTTCAAGGGCGATGTCTTCGCCTTTGGCGTCACGGCTTATTATGCGTACACAGGAAAACATCCGTTCGACGGCAACAAGGCGCAAATCGAGCGGGCAATCCGGGAGGCGACGCCGCCTTCGCCCCTGAAATTAGGACACGATGTGCTCCGCAACACCGTGGTCATCATCATGGCATGCCTGGAGAAAAATCCCGACCGCCGACCTACCATGGAACAGGTCGCCCGGGTCTATGCCGATGCCGATTCCTTGTTTAAGTAAACCTGCGCCGACAGGTGAACCAACTTTAGGCCTTCGCGTAAACCGCCAGAGCCGCGCACCGAGACACGGTGGCCCTTGCGGCACGCACCTCCCGGTGCGTTCCAGATAATCCGCGTTCGGGATTTTCATCAGGTTGGAGTGCCGTCAGAAGAGGTCTTCCGTCTTGATAAGATGGTATCGTGTAACGACCGAACGAGTTGATGTCAGCCATATTGATCTATGTGATGATTTCGTGATACTGGATGCAACTCCTTGCCGCCCAACAATCCAAAGCCATCCCGCTGCGTCGAGATTCAAACCTTGAGTTGACAAATGGAACTGGCGCCAAGCAAGCCGCCAGCTCCACCGTCAAACCTCATTGAGCGTTTTTTACTACAGGGGCAGTAAACCACACTCCCCCAATTCCGTCAAAGGCGGGACGGAAACAAACCGGTGACAATTTCAAGCGCGTTAACTCGTGGACCGGGGGCGGGGAAAATATGTGGAGCGAACGATAAACTGGATCGCGAACCTGTAACCGGCTCTTAACATTTACTCTTGAACGCAATGCGGGGTTGTCGGTCAAAAATTTTGAATTTTATGACACTGAATTTTGGAAAGTTGCTGTTCCCGCGCTTGCAACCTGATCAACGCCGGCGCGAAATGCGCGCCCTGTGTTTTGCCCTGTTGGCGGGCCTGGCCATCGCCGGCACCGTTGCGCTGGTGATGTTCATGCTGGCCAGGGCAAAACTACGCTGATGACAGGCCGATCGTGGGGCTGGGTTCCATTGACAGAAGAGGAGTTTCAGACAACTTCGATGGCGGCTTCCTGTAAAAAAATCACATTGCCCCTAGGCTGTTTGCAGGTCAATAGCGCTTCTACACTGTCCGTCAGCCAATCATCATCAACCATCGCATCTCGATCCATCCAGTGCCAGATGAAATCTCGGTTCATTTGCCGGGCGCAACGCAGGAATTCTTTCACCGTCCAGTCGAGTTCCACCGCCTGGCCTCTACCATCACCGAGCAGGCCGATGAACAATCCGGGCCCCGTGCGGTTCGCCTTCCCGGCGATCAGGGAATCCAGCCATTGGACCAGTCCCAGTTCACGCCAGTCCAATGAACTCATCGCGATGACGAGCACGTCGGCATCCGCCACGTCTTGGGTGATCATTTTCCGGATGGGTTCGCTGGTCGTCAGGGAATCCAGGTTCCACATTTCCGTGGATACTTTCCACTGCTCCTCCGCCAGCCGGGAGATCTGTCTGATTGTCCAGCGGGCGCGCACGGCCGCGGGGAAATCCACATACAACGAAAACAAGTGCAGTCTCCTGTCCACCACCAACTCCGGTTCAACCAAAGTTTCAGCATTCATAGGCTTTAATCTAATTGCAGCAAACTTGAACCTGAATCGTTACGTCCATATGAAGGTCAGGTGCCAATTCGGGAACTTTTGAGCCTTGATTCCGGAGTTAAAACCGCGGAATACATCCAACCCACACAAGTGAAGCGGGCCACCTGGTTTGCCGATCAAGCGCAAGAGTCTGTGGTTTGCCACTGGCAAAATCCTCCAAAAGAAAGGCCGGCGCGAACAAATTCGCACCGGCCCTCGGCGATAACTAAATATCAATTAAACGGCGGCGAAATCACTCCACCAACCGCCGAACGGGAATTAAGCATGTCGGATAGGCGGATAGCTGTGGCGCCTGGACTTCCGGTTTTGCTCAATTCAATTTCATTCTCGATGCTACCAAGGATGGGCGAGCCGCCGTTGATCAGGGTTTGAGCGTTGAACACACCCATGAAGGTGCCAGGTGTGGTCTGGTTGCCAAGTTGGGCCTCCGAGATGTCCTGATCGGAGATCGCGCCGGGGTTAACGGGATGAACCAGAACTTCCAAACCCCACAACGGATAGTAACCAAGGGTGATGGGCGAATAGTCGTTGGTGCCGGTATTGCCATGGATGCCTGCGCCAGCGGCCGTCGGCCAGATACCGTTGTAGCTGATCACATTATTCCAGTTGGCGCTGCCCACGCCCTTGCCATCATTAATTGACAGATAGGCAATGGCCTGGTTGGCAGCGTTACCATTGTTGAGTGAATTTGCGATGTCACCACCGCCGATATAACCATATCCCCAATTCATATTCGCATTGTTGAGACCTGAACCTTCCGTGCCGATAACGCCGTTGGGGGAGGCACCATAGCTAGTATTGGCAAGAACGGTGGGAGTATACCAGACGTTATTGGTATAGTCGTACAGATAGATGCCGACCGGAGCGGTGTATTGATAATAATTCCCGGCGGTTTCGCAGCGGCGGGTGCCGGAGTCCTTAGTGCGTTGCAACAAACAAACAAACGTGTTGGTGTCTGTAATCTTGCCTGTCCAGGCCGCGAGCGGAATGCGTCCCTGCGGAATACCGTATTCAAACTGTTCCCAAGTAACGTTGCTGATAGTGGTCACTGCGCCAGAGGCAGCCGTTGATTTGACCATGACGAAAGGCTGCACACAGACCTGTTCTTCAACGTAGTTGCCCGTCGCCGGATAGGGAGTGGCAGTGCCAGACGCATCGGAAAAGCCGATGGTGGGGGTGTTCGTGGAATAGGTTGCACAATTCCCACCGGCGGTGCCGTCAGCATTCGCGAAAGTGAGCTTGGTGCCTTGTTCCGTCGTCTGGATGCCCTGAATCGAGCCGGTGAAGAGGCCGTGGATGGTCAGCGTGTTGTTGCCGAGGGCCGTGAGCGTGGAAATCGGGGTTCCCGTCATGGCCCAAGAGGCTGTTTTGGAACTAAAACCTGATCCTGCGCCACCATGTGCAGCATCGCCATAGTAAACGGGGGTGCCGGTGCCGGTAGTGAACAGCTTTTGACAAGCGGTATAGACGTTTGCGCGGAATGCTGTGGACCCGGTGATATACACATCAACGTTGCCGGCCAGAAGCGACGGGGCGCCAGCGAGGCCGAGCGCCAATGTTAGGAGTATCGTTTTTTTCATATTATGTGTTTTTGTTTTGGTTGATATTGTTTGGTAAAATATATTGTTGGTTTCAATGGATCGGTTATTGGGCGGTGATGGTGTAGAATCTGACGTTGTCCGTGGTTGTATCTGTTATGGTGTGGGTTGCAGTATCACCACTCGTCAGGGTGGTAATGGCTGGCCAGTTGGCCATGGCCGTCCCGGAAGTCAGGCTGTTGGTTCCCCGAAGGGTATAAGTGCCGTAGAGACCGGCCGTGTAGGTAATGGTGGTCGTGCCATTCGAACGGGCGATGGAAGCAATGACCGGGGTCGTGCTCGGATACGCCACATAGGTCATCACGCCATTGGTTGACAGCTCAAAATAGCCCAGCCATTTTCCCAACGCATAACCGCTGGTGGGCGTCATCTGATAAAAATCAGAACAAACCACCGCCCCCTTCAGGGTGAAATTATTGGAGGTGGTATTTTCCGGGTTGCCCACAAAAGTGCCGTCGAACTGGCCGCCATACGAGCCAGTCAGAGCATCGTGATAACTGAGACCGTCCGTATAATTGGGGTTGCCCGAACTGCTGTCTTCCTCGACCACGGCGGTCGGCGTGCTGACGGAATAGACCAGAAGGTTCAATTCATCCAGCGCACCGGGCGGAATTGTCGCCATGAGCAAGGCGGTGCCTGACTGGGCACTGGAACTTTTGGCCTGCCACGGAATGGTCTGCTGCCCCAGGGAATTCCGGGCCTCGGTCACAAACAGCGTGTTGTCACTCAACCAGGTGAAAGCCGACCAACTGACGCCATTGGTGCCAACCGCAGCGAGTTGGGTGCCGGTGTATTGGGTGATGGGTATCCTCTGATTGGCGGTCGCGTTGGTGAGCGTGGAAACCGGACCCGCGTCAACGACCATGTCATTACCTCCCTTTCGGAAGCATACCAACACATCCCCAACCGCATAATTGGTGATTGTGCCTGCCCAGACTCCGCTGGCGGCAACACTTGTGAGCAAAGCAATCAGTCCGACCTTTTTGTTTAGCATATGATTATATTTTAAATTTTAACCGTTTCAAATTTTCAATCTTCTCAACGGCGACATATTAAAGATATTGCACCCATCCAACTTCCATTAACCGGCCAGTCGCACTCATTTTCGTGCCAGGCCAGCGCGCTGGCGCTAAAGTGACCGCAACCTTGTGCCAGACGGTGTTTCCCCCTCTAGCATCACGCGCACAGTGGATGACGGCTGCACGCGTCACCAAAACGTGACAGGACAATTTACGCAGCACAGATGGAATCGGGTGTGTTTGATCTTTCCCGGCCAGATGAATCGGCATTACCAGCCCCTTGACGATCCGAGCAGGGTGACCAGCACGGAAGCTGAAGTGCCGGACTACTTCCGCAACTCCGCGAAGAATTGCGCTGCGTGTTTCAAGCTTATGCGGCAGGTTTGCGGGACGCGTCAAAGCGTTTGCCAACTTAAATTTCCCGCCCAAGTTTTTGGTAGCATCCACCTCCGGCGGATCCAATGTGGCGTCCCGCCGAATTGCGTCACAAATCACACAAGACATCAACGCCCTCGTGCAGTACATGGTCGAAAACCCGGACACCATTGGCCGCTGCCTGCATTTGATGGTTGTCTCCAAAAGCCTCGAACGCATTGCCGACCACGCGACGAACGTGGCTGAGGACGTCGTTTATCTTTGCGAAGCACAGGACATCCGGCACACCGGCGTGAAAAGCCAGGCCGCGCCCCCGACCGGCGCGTAACGAAACGCGTGCGAGTTTGAAGGACGCGACGAAGCCTTAAATTTTTTACGGATTAGCTGCACTTGCCCGGCCGCCCGCTTCGTCACCCAATTGTTACAGGGTTGTCACCCAACCGAAATTGTGTAACGATGGCACGCGTGATATGCAATTAAGGGTGAAACTGCGAATTTTAGTGGTGGATGACGAACCCGAGGCGGTTGAACTCGTGGAGTTCAACCTCAAGCAGGCCGGCTATGCGGTGACGACGGCGGGGGATGGCGCGGAAGCGCTGAAAAAGGTTCGGGGGCAAACGCCGGATTTGATCGTGCTCGATGTCATGCTGCCGGAGATGGACGGTTTTGAGATTTGCAAGGCGCTGCGTCTCGACCCGGCCACCGCCAAAATCCCCATCATCATGCTCACCGCCAAGGCCGCCGAGATTGACCGCGTGCTCGGCCTCGAACTCGGCGCGGATGATTATCTGACCAAGCCGTTCAGTCCGCGTGAACTTCTGCTCCGCATCAAAAAAATTCTTTCGCGCGGCGATACCGTGGAAAAATCGCGCGACCAGATGCGCTTTGGCGATTTGCTGATTGATGTGCCGCGCCACGTGGCCAGTTGGAAAGGCCGGGCATTTGAATTGACCGCGACCGAGTTCAAGCTGCTTACCACCCTCGCGCAACGCGCTGACCGCGTGCAATCGCGTGATCATCTGCTGCGGGACGTGTGGGAATACGACAGCCTCATTGACACGCGCACGGTGGACACGCACATGCGCCGCCTCCGCGAAAAGCTCGGCCCCGCGTCAAAGCATCTGGACACCGTCCGCGGCGTCGGCTACCGATTTGTAGAGTGAAGCGGAAACATCCAACACCGAACTCCGCCATAGCGCGAGCAGGCATTCAACATCCAACGCCCAATTGCCAGCAACCGGGCGTCATTGGATGTTGGACGTTGGATGTTGAATGTTGGATGTTTCTTCAATTTCACTTTCCCCAGCCATGTGGCCAATCCTGACCATTGCGACCATCTTCGCGGCAGTTGCCATCCATCTCTGGTGGCGGCATAAATTTCTCCGCCAGCAGCGGCAGGTGCAGGCCGAGATGGAGGAGCTTCAACGGCGGCACCAGCAAACGACGGTTGACGCCAAGGCGCAGCAACAGGTCCTGTTCAACAGCATGCTGGAGGGGTTGCTGTTGCTCGACCGCAATCGCCGGATTTACCTCGCCAACCGCGCGTTCAAAAATCTTTTCGGCCTGAAAACCGAGCTGCGCGGCAAAACCGTCATGGAAGCCTTGCGCGTGCATGAACTCGCCGCGCTGGTCGAACGCGTCGAAAGCGACGGCCAGGTGTTCGATTACGAACTGAAGCTGCCGGAATTGAGCGAACGCTGGCTGCAGGTCAACGCTGCTGCCATTTCCAATTCCGCCGGCGAGCGCGAAGGCACCATCCTCGTCTTTCACGATCTGACACGGCTCAAGCAGCTCGAACGCACCCGCGAGGAATTTGTCGCCAACGTCAGCCACGAGTTGCGCACGCCACTCTCGCTCATCAAGGGTTACGTCGAAACCCTGCTCGACGGCGCGCGCGACAACCCCGAAGTCGCCGAGCGCTTTCTCCAGATCATCGAGCGCAACACCAGCCGGCTTGATTTGCTGATTCAAGACTTGCTCACCATTTCCGCGCTGGAATCCGGGCGGATCACATTGAATTTGCAGCCCGTCCCGCTGCGTCCGCTCGCTGAAAAAATTCTGACCGACCTTAAAACGCGCGCCAGCGCGAAAGACGTGAAACTCGTCAATGCTTTGCCCGAACTCACCGCGACGGCGGACGCGAACCGGCTCGAACAAGTCCTCGCCAACCTCGTGGACAACGCCATCAAATATGGCCGCGCGAATGGCACGGTCATCGTCGGCGGACAAAAAACTGACGCGGACAAAATTGAGATTTTCGTGCAGGACGACGGACCGGGCATTCCGCCCGAATCACTCGACCGGGTGTTCGAGCGGTTTTACCGCGTGGACAAGGCGCGCTCGCGCGAGCAGGGCGGCACGGGACTCGGTTTGTCCATCGTCAAGCACATCGTGCAAAGCCACGGCGGCAAGGTTTGGGTGAAAAGCGAACCGGGCAAAGGCGCGACGTTCTCCTTCACGCTGCCGCAGGCGCGGTAAGGTTGCAACCGCCATTCCGCCGCGGTTTACATGGATAAAATATCTCTTGCGCTACGCAACATCTCGTGCGATTATCATTTCGTTGTTTGACGAAGTATAAATATATGCGCGAATTCATGGCCATCACCAGGGCGTTGTCCGACCCCAGCCGGGTGCGGATTCTCCTGGCACTCCGGCGCCGGGAACTGTGCGTCTGCCAGATCACGGAACTGTTCGGCTTCGCCCCGTCCACCATGTCCAAACATCTCTCCATCCTCCATCACGCGGGCTTGATTCAGTCCCGCAAGACCGAGCGCTGGGTTCATTACCGCCTGCCCGACCCGCCCGTACCGGCGGCGGTCCGCCAAGCGCTGGATTGGGTGCACCAGTCGCTCGCCAGGACCACCGAGGCCAAAGCCGACGCCCAACGTCTGGGCAAAATTTTGCAGATGAACTTAAAAGCAATCTGCCGCCGCCAATGCCGCCGGCGGTGTTGAACCGAACTGGCGACTGGAAAGTCGCCAAAACCCGCAGGCTGGAAAGCCTGCGCTACACGTAGCGCGGACATTCTTGTCCGCGGGTTCCGGGGACTTTCCAGTCCCCGGTTCAAAACCGGGCCGGGTTGCCGCATGAAAAAATTATGAGTGAAATGCCAACTGAAGAAAAAGAACAGGCCGTGCGCCGCATGGTGCGCGAAGGTTATGCCAAAATCGCCCAGGACACCTCCGCCGGCGGCTGCGGACCCGGCGTCTCGTGCTGCGGTTCCGCGCCGCAGGACGCGGACAAGCTCGCCCGCGAACTCGGCTATTCCGTCGAGGAACTCAAGGCCCTGCCCGACGGCGCGAACATGGGGCTTTCGTGCGGCAATCCCGCCGCACTGGCCGCGTTGAAACCCGGCGAAGTCGTGCTCGACCTTGGCAGTGGCGGCGGATTTGATGTCTTCATTGCCGGCCGCAAGGTCGGCGCCACCGGGCGCGCCATCGGCGTGGACATGACGCCAGAAATGCTGGCCAAGGCGCGACGCAATTTCGCCAGTTACCGCAAGGAAACCGGCCTGGACAACGTCGAGTTCCGCCTTGGCGAAATCGAGCATCTGCCCGTGGCGGACAACAGCGTGGACGTCATCATTTCCAACTGCGTCATCAATCTATCGCCGGCCAAATCGCAGGTTTGGCGGGAGATGGCGCGCGTGCTCAAGCCGGGCGGGCGCGTGGCCGTTTCGGACATGGCGTTGCTCAAGCCGTTGCCGCCGGAGGTGCTCAAGCTGGTCGAGGCGCTCGTGGGTTGCGTCGCGGGTGCGGCGCTCGTTTCCGAAACCGGACGCATGGCGAAGGAAGCGGGATTGACCGGTATCAATTTGAAGGTCAAGACGGATTACGTCGCAAAGATGCTGGATTTTGAAGACCCGCTCTACAAAAAGCTCATCCAGCTGTTGCCGGCAGGAACCAAACCGGCGGATTACATCACCAGCCTCGAAGTCCAGGCACGAAAGTAAAATTCGAAAGAACCATGCAACTGCTTGTTTTGGGAACCGGCTGTGCGAAATGCACCAAACTTTATGAAGCAACGGAACAAGCCGCGCAAGCGCTCGGCCTCCCCTACGAACTCGAAAAGGTCACCGACCTCAACCGCATCATGTTATTTGGCGTAATGATGACGCCCGCGCTGGTGGTGGACGGCCAGGTGAAGGTCAGCGGCAAGGTGCCGTCCGTGGATGAAATCAAAACCATGCTCCGGCAAACTGGCAAGTGAACAACAAAACCAACAACAGGTTTTTATGAACAAGAATCCAAGATTCAGTCTCGCAGTGGCGCTGCTGGTCATCATCGGAGCTGCGCTGGCCATCGCACAAACCAACCGCCCTATCACCAACGGCACATGTTGCGCGTCCCTCACCGACCCGGCGATGCTCGCCAGCGTGGTCACGACCAACGCTCCGGCAACACCGCCGGAAAAGAAACCGCTGCCCAAACTGCTCGATCTCGGCGCGGGCAAGTGCATTCCGTGCAAAATGATGGCCCCCATTCTGGAGCAAATGAAAACTGAATATGCCGGCAAGCTGGAGGTTGAATTCATTGACGTGTGGAAAAATCCCGACGCAGCCAAGCAATACGGGATTGAAGTCATTCCGACGCAGATTTTTTACAACGCCAGCGGCAAGGAATTGTTCCGCCACATTGGATTCTTTGCCAAGGAGGACATCCTGGCCAAGTGGAAGGAACTCGGCGTGGAGTTGAAGTGAGACATGGAACAACTTTTCACCAATCTGAGTCACGCCGTTGAAGGCGCGCCGCTGATTGCGCTGACCGCATCGGTCGCGTGGGGCATCCTGAGCATCATTCTCAGTCCCTGCCATCTGGCGAGCATCCCGCTCATCGTGGGCTTCATCAGCGGACAAGGACGTGTCTCCACCGCCCGTGCGGCGGGCATCGCGATGCTTTTTGCCGCGGGCATTCTCATCACCATCGCGGCCATTGGCGCGATCACGGCGGCAGCGGGCCGGATGCTGGGTGACGTGGGCAGTTGGGGGAATTATTTTGTCGCGGCCATCTTTTTCGTGGTGGGCCTGCATCTGCTCGGCGTGATTCCGATGCCGTGGTCGGGACCGGGGCAGGTCGGCATGAAGAGCAAGGGGTTTTTGGCGGCGTTCATCCTTGGACTCGTGTTTGGCGTTGCCCTCGGCCCCTGCACGTTCGCCTACATGGCGCCGATGCTGGCCGTGACCTTCAAGCTGGCGAAGATGGCTCCGCTCTACGGCGCGTCATTGCTGCTGGCTTACGGCGTCGGGCATTGCGCCGTGATTGTTGCGGCCGGCACGTCCACCGAACTGGTGCAGCGCTTCCTGAACTGGAACGAGCGATCCCGTGGCGTGACCATCGTAAAATGTATTTGCGGTGCGCTGGTGTTGCTTGCCGGTTTGTATCTTTTGTGGAGCGCATGAAAGTCAGCAACCAATTTATGAAACCATGAGCAACGAAATTTCCACCGCCCCGAAGCGCCTCGCTTTCTTCGAGCGTTACCTGACCGTCTGGGTTTTCCTGTGCATGATCGCCGGCGTCCTGCTTGGCAAACTCGCGCCGGCATTCACCACCACGCTGAGCCAGCTCCAATTTGGCCAAGGTTCGCAAGTGAACGTGCCCATCGCCGTGCTCATCTGGCTGATGATTTATCCGATGATGCTCAAGGTGGACTTCACCGCGCTCGGCGGCATCGCGCGCAAACCCAAAGGCCTGGCGGTGACGCTGTTCGTCAACTGGCTGGTCAAGCCGTTCAGCATGGCATTCCTGGCCTGGCTGTTCATGCAACATGTCTTCGCCCCATGGATCGAACCGGAGATGGCGAAGAACTACACCGCCGGTCTCATCATCCTCGCCGCAGCGCCCTGCACGGCGATGGTCTTCGTGTGGAGTTACCTCACCGACGGCGATCCCGTCTATACGCTCGTGCAGGTGGCGGTGAACGACCTCATCATGCTCGTTGCCTTTGCACCCATCGTGATGTTTCTCTGCGGCGTGGCCAATGTCGTTGTGCCGTCGAAAGTGCTCATTACGTCGGTCGTGGTGTTTATCGTGATTCCGCTGGCGGCGGGCTGGCTCACCCGAACCGCATTGCTTAAATCCCGCGGCAAAGAATGGTTTGAGCAAAAATTCCTGCCCAAATTTCATCCCGTGACCATCGGAGCGCTGCTGTTGACACTGGTGCTCATCTTCGCGTTCCAGGCGGAAAATCTTACCACACGCTGGCTGGCGGTGCTGTTGCTGGCCGTGCCGATTGTCATCCAGGTTTATTTCAATTCCACGCTCGCCTACCTGTTGATGCGGCGATTGCACGTGCCGCACAACATCGCCTCGCCCGGCGCGCTCATTGGCGCGAGCAACTTCTTCGAACTGGCGGTGGCGGTGGCCATCACGCTGTTCGGGCCCGGCTCCGGCGCGGCATTGGCCACGGTCGTGGGCGTGCTCGTAGAAGTGCCGGTGATGCTTTCCGTCTGCAAAATATGCAACCAGTCTCGCGAGTGGTATCAGACGCGGGCAATGACCAGATGAAACATCCAACATCGAACATCCAACGCCCAACATCCAATGCGGACACCGCGCCAACATTGGATGCTGGATGTTCGTTGTTGGATGTTCGATGTTCCCCCACCCCATGAAGCCCACCGTTCTGATTCTCTGCACCGGCAATTCGTGTCGCAGCCACATGGCGGAAGGATTTTTGCGCGCGGCGGCAGGCGAACTCGTGAATGTCCAAAGCGCCGGCTCGAATCCGACCGGCTTTGTCCATCCGCTGGCCATCAAAGTCATGGCTGAGGCGGGCATTGATATTTCCGGCCATCGCTCGAAACACCTGGAGGAGTTCTTGGGACAGCCGGTCCACACCGTCATCACCGTTTGTGGCAATGCGGACCAGGCCTGCCCAATTTTCCCCGGCCGGGTAAACCGTCATCACTGGCCGTTTGACGATCCAGCCAAAGCCCCCGGCAGTGAAGAAGAAATTCTCACCTGCTTCCGCCGCGTCCGTGATGAAATGCGGCGCGTGTTCGAGGCCTATGCGACCGGGTTGCGGGACAGTTCCGAAATGGGAATTTGAGATGCCGCCCGCGCGGTGCAATTTGGCACCGCCCTGGAGCACCGGCCTCCGGCCCGGCGTGTTGCGGACGACTTCATTGCTTCACGCCGGGTCGGAGAGCGGCGCTCCAGATTTGCAGCCTTGGATGGTGGTGGCACCAAAGCGTGCGCTGGCCACGCGACAATCACATTGGTTTTCTTTGTCAAAACGGCCAGCGGGTGGTAGAATTGGCATCGTTCGTCAAAGGTTGTCCGATAGTTGGTGCAAATAGGCCGGCACAGACTAAAAACAAACCGTTACCATGAACTTCCCCGGGCCAACTGAGCGCCGCGCTGGACTTGGCTTCATGCTGGTCTTCGCCCTCCTGGCGGCGGGCATTCTCACCGCCGGTTGCCTTTACTATCAGAACTACAAGCGGCAATTCCGCGCCGAAGTCGAGCTTGAGCTTTCCGCCATTGCGGATTTGAAGGTGGACGAACTGGTGCAGTATCGCAAGGAGCGGTTGGGGGACGCCGACACCTTCTACAACAACTCCGCGTTCTCCGAACTGGTGCGTCGCTTCCTCCAGCAACCGGCGGACGCGGACACGCAACGGCGGCTTCAGTCGTGGCTCGGCAGATTTCAGGCTTACTACGGGTATGCCCGAATCAATCTATTCGATGTTCAGGGCGCTGAACGGCTGGCTGTCCCCGACCAGCCGGAGCCGTTGCCCGGCCATAAGGCCAGGGACATCGCCGCGGTCCTGCGATCCGGTCAGATGACGTTCCTGGATTTTCATCGTGACGCCCCCGGCCTGCCTGTTCAATTGGAGATTCTGATTCCCATTTTCGACGGGTCGGACACGAACCGTCCGCTGGGAGTTCTTGTCCTGCGGATTGATCCCGAAATCTCTCTCTATCCGTTCATCAAACTCTGGCCCGTGCCCAGCAAGACGGCGGAGACGCTGCTCGTCCGGCGGGACGGCAACGATGTGCTGTTCCTGAACGAGTTGAAGTTCGCAACCAACACCGCCCTCAACCGGCGTATTTCCCTTGAAAATACCAACGTGCCCGCGGTGAAAGCCGTTCTGGGACAGACAGGCATCGTGGAAGGCTTGGATTATCGCGGGGTGCCGGTGCTGGCGGCCGTACAGGCCATTCCTGACTCGCCGTGGTTTATGGTGGCTCACCAGGATGTCGCGGAAGTGTTCGCGCCGCTGCGGGAGCAGCTCTGGCAATTGATCTTCACGCTCGGCGTTCTGCTCTTCGGTTCGGGGGCTGGTATGGGTTTGATCTGGCGGCAGCAGCGCGTCCGGTTTTATCGGGCAAAGTATGAGATTGAAGCGTTCCGCGCCAAACTCGGCGCCATCGTCGAATCCTCCGAATATGCCATCATCAGCAAAAACCTCGACGGCATAATCACGAGTTGGAACCCGAGCGCGGAACGCATCTATGGTTACAGCGCGGCGGAGGCGGTCGGTAAATCAATCGAAATTCTCATCCCGCCCGGACATCCGAACGAATCTCCGCAGCTCATCGAGAAAATCAAGCGCGGCGAAGCTGCCGAACACTACGAAACCGAGCGCATTCGCAAGAACGGCGAACGCATCCAGGTGTCACTAAGCCTGTCGCCTGTAAAAGACGAGGCTGGGACGATTGTGGGGGTTTCGGTCATTGGCTACAACATCACCGAACGCAAGCGGGCGGAGGAGGCGCTGCGCGAGAGCGAGGAACGGTATCATGCCATGTTGGAACAGGCTGCCGACGCCGTCTTCATGCACGACGAGACTGGCCGGATATTGGATGTCAACCGGAAGGCATGTCAGAGCCTCGGCTATTCCCGGGAGGAACTGCTTTCCAAGTCCATTGGGGACATTGATCCCGAGGCGATACGGGCCGGAAAGCATGAGTTATGGGACAAAATCCTTGCCGGTGAGCATTTCACATTTGAGAGCCATCAGATGTGCAAGAACGGCAGCGTCATCCCCGTGGAAGTCTCACTGGGTTCGGTGCGCCTGCCGCGTGGCCCGGTAATCCTCGGCTTCGCAAGGAACATCACTGAGCGCAAGCGGGCGGAGACCGAGTTGCAAAATGTCAACCGCGCCCTGCACATGATCAGCCTGTGCAATCAGGAAATGGTGCGCGCCACGGATGAGGCGGCGTTGTTGCAGGCCATCTGCCACATTGCCGTCGAGCACGGCGGCTACCGCATGACGTGGGTCGGCTTCGCGGAGCAGGATGAAGCCAGGTCGGTGCGTCCGGTGGCCCAGGCCGGTTTCGAGGAAGGCTATCTCGACACCGTGAACATCACCTGGGCCGATGCCGAGCGCGGGCGTGGCCCCACCGGCACGGTCATCCGCACCGGCCAGCCGGTGCTGGCCCGCAACATTCTCACCGACCCGGCTTTTGGGCCCTGGCGCGCGGAGGCGATCCGGCGCGGCTATGCCTCGTCCATCGCCCTGCCACTGCACGGCGAGGGCCGCTGCTTCGGCGCTTTGATGATATATGCGGCGGAGCCGGACGCCTTCGATGCCGACGAGTTGAAACTGCTGGGCGAACTGGCCGGCGATCTGGCCTACGGGATTGGCGTGTTGCGCCATCGGGTCGAGCGCCAGCGGGCGGAGGAGGCGTTGCGCGAGAGCGAGGCCAGATACCGCACGCTTTTTGACGAAATTGCCGATGGCATCCTGATTGCCGACATTGAAACCAAGACGTTCAAATACGCGAATCCGGCTCTGTGTCGAATGCTCGGATATACCGAGGATGAATTGCGAACAATGGGCGTGCCGGATATTCACCCGAAGGATGCCCTGCAAAGCGTCGTAGCGGAGTTCGAAGCCCAAGCCCGCGGAGACAAGACTCTGGTGACGGACATTCCGTGTCTCAAGCAAGACGGTTCCGTTATCCATGCGGATATCAACACGGTCAAAATCACTGTTGACGGCAGGCCGTGCAACGTGGGCTTCTTCCGCGACATCACCGAGCGCAAGCGGGCGGAGCAGGACCGTGAGCAGGCGTTCCAGCGCCAACAAGGCATCAGCCGGCTTCACGAGGGCTTGCTTGCGTCCCGGCCATTGCGCGACAAGCTGCAACTCGTCACCGAAACCATTGTCCGTTTATTTGACGCCGACTTCTGCCGCATCTGGCTGACGCGGCCGGGTGACTTGTGCGAACAGGGCTGTATGCATGCCCTGGCGACGGAAGGTCCGCACGTCTGCCAACACCGCGAAATGTGTTTGCACTTGCTGGCCAGCGCGGGCCGTTACACGCACCTCGACGGCGTCAAGCATCGGCGGGTCCCTTATGGCGCCTACAAAATCGGACGCATCGCCGCGGGGGAAGAACCGAAATTCCTTATCAACAACGTGCAGCAAGACCCGCGGGTGTATGACCGGGAGTGGGCGAAAGAGTTGGGCCTGGTGTCGTTTGCCGGGTATCGCCTTCAATCGCCGGATGGCGCCCCGCTGGGCGTACTCGCCCTTTTCGCCAAGCGCCCGTTGACCGCCCAGGAGGACGTGTTGCTGGAAGGTCTGAGCAATGCCACCACCTCGGTGCTGCTGACTCATCTGGCCGAAGACGAAACCCGGCGGGAGTTGGCCGAGCGCAAGCGGGCGGAGGACGCGCTACGGAAGAGTGAGGAGAAATACCGGGGCCTCTTCGAAAGCTCCCGTGACGCTTTCATGATGGTTGAGCTTCCCTCGGGGAGGTTCTCCTCCGGTAACGCGGCCGGCCTGAAGATGTTCGGGATGAAGGACGAGGAGGAACTGATTTCTCACGGTCCGTGGGAACTGTCTCCCGAGCGGCAGCCGGACGGGCGCGCTTCGGTCGAGAAAGCCAAGGAGTTCAATGAGACGGCATTGCGCGATGGCTCTCACTTCTTCGAGTGGATGCACCGGCGGATCAGCGGCGAGGAGTTCCCCGCCGACGTGCTCCTGACTCGGATGAAGCAGGGAGGAAAGGTGATACTCCAAGCCACCGTCCGCGACATCACCGAGCGCAAGCGGGCAGAGGAGGCGTTGCGCGCGAGCGAGGTTGAACTCCTCGCAATCCTCGAATCCACCGGCGATGGAATTCTGGCCGTGGACCGCGAAGGAAACAAGGTGATCAAAGCCAACCGCCGGTTTGTCGAGATTTTTGGGGTTCCTCAATCCATCATGGCTGCCGGAGATAACAACGCCCTGCGGAATTTCGTGCTGAACCAGTTGTCCGATCCCGACACGTTTTTGAAGAGGGTGCATGAGCTTTACGGCACGGACACGGTGGCCATGGATACGCTGGTCTTCAAGGACGGCCGCATTTTTGAACGCTATGGCTTCCCGATGTTGGCGGGCGGGGTGGTCGTCGGCCGGGTGTGGTCTTTCCGCGACGTCACCCGGCGCGAACTGGCGATGATGCAGGCTCAACGCGCGGCGAACGAGTGGCAAACCACCTTTGACGCGACGAACGACGCGATTTGGATTCTGGACAAGAACCACATGGTGCTGCGCACGAACAAGACTGCGGAGGGATATTTTCATCGGCCGTGCGGTGAGATGATCGGCAAACCCTGCTGGGAAATCGTGCATGGCACCACGGAGCCGATTCTGGATTGTCCCTTTGTCCGGTCATGCAAGAGCGGTCGTCGCGAGACGATGGATCTGCAAATCGGCGAGCGCTGGTTTGAGGTCACAGTGGACCCTATTTTAGATGCCGCCGGCCAGTATGCCGGCGCGATCCACATCGTCAGCGACGTCACCAAGCGCAGACGGACGGAAGAACGCATCCGCGAGCAGGCCACCCTGCTTGATGCCGCCAATGACGCCATTTATGTCCGCTCGATGGACGATGTGGTGACTTATTGGAACGACGGGGCCGAGCGGCTCTTCGAATGGACGCGCGCCGAGGCGCTGGGCCGCAAGATCACCGGGTTGGGAGACGTTGGCCACAAGGCTTTCGAGGCGGCGCACGCCACCCTCCTGCAACAGGGCAACTGGTCCGGCGAACAGAAAAGGAAGAACAAAGCGGGGAAAGAAATTATCATCTTCTGCCGCTGGACCCTGTTGCGGGATGAATCGGGCCGCCCCAAGGAAGTCCTCGCCATTAACACGGACATCACGGAGCAGAAGCAACTCGAAGCCAATTTCCTTCGCGCCCAGCGTATGGAAGGCATCGGCGCGCTGGCCGGCGGCATCGCCCATGACCTGAACAACATCCTCCAGCCCATCCTGATGACCGCACCGCTCCTGCGCGCGACGACCAGCGATCCCGAAAGCCGCGAGATGCTGGACACCGTGAAAAATTGCGCCCAGCGCGGGGCCGACATCATCAAACAACTGCTCACCTTTGCCCGGGGCGAACCCGGCGCGCGTGTGCCCCTGCCCGTGCGGCACCTCCTAAATGAGATGAGCAAGCTCATCCAGGAAACCTTCCCCAAAAACATCCAACTGCGTGTCAACGTGCCCAAGGACCTTTGGCTGGTCCTCGGCGACGCCACGCAAATCCACCAGGCGCTCATGAACCTCTGCGTCAATGCCCGCGACGCCATGCCCGACGGCGGCACGCTCACCTTGACGGCGGGAAACCTGATCCTCGACGAGGCGTTCGCCTCCATGATGCCCAGCGCCAAACCCGGCCCTCATATTTGCGTGAGCGTGGCCGACACCGGCATGGGCATTCCGCCTGAACACCTTGACCACATTTTTGACCCGTTCTTCACCACCAAGGAAATCGGCAAGGGCACGGGCCTGGGCCTGCCCACGGTGCTCGGCATTGCGCGCGGCCACGGCGGCTTTGTGCGGGTGAATAGCCAGGTCGGCAAAGGCACCACTTTTGAGCTTTATCTCCCGTCCTCGTCGGAAGCGAAGGCCGCCGCCCTGCCCGAGCGCGAGACGTTGCCACCGCGCGCCGGTGGCGAGTTGATCCTGGTGGTGGACGATGAAGCCGGCGTGCGCGGCGTGGTCCAGCGCACGCTGGAAAAACACGGCTACCGGGTGTTGACCGCCGCCGAAGGGGCCGAAGCCATGGGTCTCTTTGCCCAGCACCGGGCCGAGATCCGGGCGGTCCTCACGGACATGATGATGCCGGACATGGATGGGTCGGCGCTGGTCCGGGCTTTGCGACACCTGGACCCGCAACTGCCAATCGTCGGCATGACCGGAGTGGGCGAGAAAGCGGACATCAAAGGGCTGGAGACCCTCGACCTGCTGGTGCTGTTGACCAAGCCCTTCAACAGCGCCGTGCTGCTGGGCGTGCTGCACCAGGCGCTGGCCGCGCCACGCAAGGCAAACGGCAAACCGTAAAGTGGCAGTTAATCAGGTGGGACGGGCGTCCTTGCGAGCCGATCCGAATGCGTCGCTACCCTCCAAATTTTTCGCCGGTCTTCAACACATGTCCGGCCAGAAATTCCGCCGCGCTCATCCGCCGGCCGCCTTCGCGTTGCAATTCGAGAATCCGCAGCGCGTTTTGTCCGCAGCCAACGACAATGCCGGTTTTGTCCGCCGACAAAATCTCCCCCGGCCTTCGCTCTGAAGCTCTCGCCTCGGCGAAGCCTGGGTCGGCCCGGCAAGCCTCCTCGACCACTTCCGCCTTCCATATTTTCAGGAGCATGGGTCGCGGCGCGCTTGGAGTTCCGCCTTTAGGCGGTTCTTCCGTCCGAATGGCGTTGCCGCCTGAAGGCGGAACTCCCAACCAAAACGTGAACGCGCCGGGCCACGGCGTGAAGGCGCGCAGCCGGTTCCAAATGGTCCGCGCCGGTTGGTTCCAATCAATCCGGCCGTCTTCCTTTTTGATTTTTGGCGCGTAGCTCGCGCCTGCGGCGGGTTGCGCCTTGGGCTGGATTTTCCCGGCGACGTAATCGGGAATGGTCTGTACGAGCAGTTCCGCGCCGAGTTGCGCCAACCGGTCGTGCAGCGTGGCCGAGTCGTCTTCCGGACGGATGGGCGTGCGCCGTTGCGCGACAATGTCGCCGGTATCGAGTCCGGCGTCGATGCGCATGAGCGTCACGCCGGTTTCAGCATCAGCATTGGCAATCGCCCATTGAATCGGCGCCGGACCGCGATATTGGGGCAGCAGCGACGCGTGGATGTTCAGACAACCATGGCGCGGCAAATCCAGAATGGCGGGCGGCAAAATCTGTCCATAGGCCACGCCGACGACAAGGTCGGGCTGCAAGGAGTGAAATTCGGCGATGAATTTTCCGTCGCGAACGCGTTCGGGCTGGAGCACGGGCAGATTGAGTCGCCGCGCCAGCAATTTGACGGGTGACGGTTGCGGTTTGAGATCACGGCCTTGGGGCCGGTCGGGCTGCGTGACGACGGCGGCGATTTGAAATTGTGGATTGCCCGCCAACGCCTGGAGACTGGCACAGGACAATTCCGCCGTGCCCATGAAGATGATTCGCAACGCCGTCATGCGGACAGCGAAAGGGAAATTGCGCGCGAGCGAAAGGAAAAACTGTGGCGGCACGCTTCCAGCCGCCAAGTTGGGTGCGGATGCCGGTCAGGCCACGGGTTCTACGAAGCTGAATTCTGGGAGCGCTGGCGTCTCGCCGGCGTGTTTGCGCAGAACTGGCCGGCGGGACGCCAGTCGTCGCTCCGCTATGCCCCGGCAAGCCGGCGCTCCCAGGAAAAGGCGTGCATGACCAGTGTTGGACGGCAATGCGCAAAACGTCGGCGCGAGCCTTGGCGGGAGTCTGGTCGGCGCTAATTTCACGTGTCTTTGGATTTGAGTTGAACCTCCACGATTTCAGAGAACGACACCATGATTTCCTGTTTTGCCGTGCCTTGGGCAACCTCCACATGCATTTCATTGGTGGCGATGCGCGTGATGCGCTCGACCACGAACAGCCCGCGCCCCGTTTTCACGGTCAGCATCAGATTTTTTTCGGATTCGCGCCGGATCATGGCGAAGAAACCGGAAAACTTCGTCTCAAAAAAACGGCGGTTGAACGTGAATTGTCCGCGTTGAAAAATCTGCGGCGCGCCGGGCCCGGCGGCCGGCGCCTCCTTCTGCCATGAAGCCTCAACGATGTGAATTCCAGCCGCCACGGGCTGGGCGGCGCCCGGCACGGCAAAAGTGTGCGGCGTGGCGTCGGGTCGCGGCGCAGCCGTCCTGACGGGTTCAACGCGCACGGGCAGCGCGAGAAAAATAATCGGCCCCAAAATCGGCAGCACCACCGCCACGCCCATTACCTGCGCAATGGGCCGCGACCTCACCACGGCAATCTCATAGCCCGCAAAAATGTTCGCCGCGTAAATCAGCATCAGCACGACCAGCCCGACGGACGACGAAAACAGGGCGTCGAACAGGGATTGTTTCGGCGGCAACTCCAGGCGCGACACTTCATGAACCCTCACCTCCGCCTTTTTCGTCCGCTCCGCCACCGGCGCAGTTTCAATGAACGGCTCGGCCAGCGGCCGGATTTTCGGGTTGTTCGCCAGTTGCTTGAGTGCGTCCTGGGAAAATTTCGTCCACGGCACGCGCGGGGAGTATTTGTCCACCTCCAGCCGGAAAACGACGCCGTTGTCGTTATACGAAATCACGTCACCGGTCAGCGATGTGCCGTCGGTCATTTGAAACGTGTCCGCGCCGGCGGCGACAAACAGCCCGCAAAGCCAGAGACCAAAAATTGTCCAAAAGATTCTGCGCACGAGAAACTTTTAACAAATGCAAACGCGGCGCGAAAGCAAATTCAGCGCACGGAAAGGCGCACAAAGCTCCGAATCATTCCAGCCGCAAAGAGGCGCAAAAGCCGCAAAATCGCTTTAACCACGGATGACACGGATGACACGGATTTGATTTTAACCGCAAATAACGCGGAGAACCTTCAACCCTCAACTCCTGCCGCGTGGCGGAGCTTTACGCGGTTGACACTCTCGCGGACGGGCGTAGCATCAAGTCCTGAAATCAGGAAAATGGGCATGAAAACGATCAGTTTTCCGGGTCAGGATTCAAGATGACACATAGATTTTCCAATGTTGACTTGTTGGAATCCTGCCTTTATGTTGTTGGCACATCTCTCCTGTCCGTTTCGACGGCAGGACGCGGGGCGGTTTCTTCGGAAACTGCCCTTGCATTTTTTCTGCAAGCCGCCCTGCTTCCGGAGCGAAGGTAATGAAAACGATCCTCTACATTGATGGCTTCAATCTTTTCTACAGCGCTGTAAAAGGCACTCCCCTTCGCTGGCTGAATCCGGTGGCGTTAATTGGTCGCAACTGCTGGCAGCGCAATTCCCCAATCCAATGACCGATGCCACTGGAACATTTCACAAACCGCCAACCTGGTGACACTCTCAACTCTCAACCACCAACCATGAACCAGCAATGAACCGAATCTATCAGGGCAAAGTGACTGCCGTTGAAATCCCCGAGGGCAAAGACGAACAAGGCAAACCCAAGTGGAAAAAACTCGACGACTGGCAATCCACACTCTGGCAACATCATGAATTTTTTCAGGACGGCGTGAATTATTACACGCTCGCACTGGCGGCGATGGCTGCTGGCGTTGAAGGGGATTCAGAACAGGCTCACGCTTTACGTGGTTGGGCAGCGAAAGTGAAAGAAACTTGGGCGAACGCGAGCCGAAAGGCAGAGACGTTTGCTGGGCCGCAAGCACGGCTTGCTCTGATACTCAAACTTGAGCGAGACAAATCAGACTTTGAAGCAGCGTCCAGCCGTGTGCTGCATTCCAGCCGCGCAACACCCGCACAACGTTCCGCCGCGTTGCTACAATTACTCTCTGACAAGGGCGACCTGAATCAAATCTGCGTCGCGCGTCTGCCGTGGCTTGCTACCGCCGCCGGGAAATTCACCGCCACAAGCAAAGCCGCAGCGTCCTCACAAGAATCCAAACGCCAGCAGGCAGTCAGGAATTTTTTCCAATGGCCGGACAAAGAAGCGTTAAACCAATCGGCCACTCTCGATCTTGGCTTATTTCTAACGCAGCCGCCTAAAGATTTTGTTGAAGGCGAGGCCGCCGCAAAGATGCTCCGCGACTATTTTACAAAGGCATCCAAAAAATTTCCCGCACTTGAGACGGTGAAAGTCTCGTTTGATAAATTTGTTGCCAGCCAGACAGACGCCCTCAAAATCCCTTCACCTGGACGGAAGCCCAGCGGACTTTATCCGGTGGCCGCAGTATTCAAGTTCTTCCCCGCGCTGGAAACCTTGGCTGCGTTCCGTGCAGCGACGAAGTCATTGGCTGAAGCCAAAGACAAGGAACTTGTTTCAGATGCGGTGGCGGACTCGCGCGTAGCAGACCAACCACACTTTGATTATTTCACCAACCTTGCGCTTGTCAGCGGAGATGGTGACGACGAGCGCGACACACGTGCAGTGTGGTTCGAGTTTGATTTAGCAGCATTCATCGAGGCTATCAAAGCTCCACGTCGTTATTTTGAAGACACGATGAAGCGAGAAGCTTCTGCGGATCGCTTTCGCCAGCAAATCGCCGCAACGGAAGGCAAGGGACGCGAAGCATCCAGCACCGAGGAAGACAGTGAACCGCTTCCGGGGTTTGAGGGTGATGAACGTGTCCGATTGCTAAAGATCATCGTCCAAGATAAACTAAAATGGGTTGCGGAAGCTGAAGGCGATGCGAGCGAGGCAGGCCCAAAAGAATACGCAATCCGCGAGCGCACGGTGAGAGGCTTTGGTGAAATCAAGCGCCGCTGGCGCAGTGCCGTTGAATCCGGCAACGCCACAGAAAAACGCCTTCTGGAAATTCTTGCCGAGGAACAGACGGCGCACCGGGATGACTTTGGCAGCGCGACACTTTACCAACAACTTGCCAAGCCTGAATTTCATCCCATCTGGCATAACGAGGGAACTCAAGCGTGGCACGCAGAAGACCCGCTTACAGCATGGCTGCAATACAAAGAACTCCAAGCTGACTTGGCTGACAAAGAACGTGCGATACGCTTCACCCCGGCACATCCAAAATACTCGCCACGCTTCTTTATTTTTCCAAAGAAAAGCGAAGCACAGCCAAAGACCGCAAATCGTCACCCCACCAAACCCGGATTGCTCTCACGCCACGACCCAGGGCAGTTAAGTTTCACGGGCGGAGTCATTCTGCGCACGGAACACGGGCTTGCGCCAACTATCGTTCGGATTCATTACGCCGCGCCGCGTATTTGCCGTGATCAACTTCGTTCAAGCGGCGACACCAATCTTTACGAAGCGCCGTGGTTGCAACCGATGATGGCGGCACTTGGATTGGACAAGTCTCCCGAACGAGTCAATTTCGCAAACTGCCGCATCACACTTCAGCCCACCAATGAATCAGACATCCAGTTAACTTTTCCCGTCGAAGTGAATTCAGAAAAGATTAAAGCGGGTGTGTCTCGTGAAGCTGTTTGGGAAAATCAGTTCAATTTGTATCCTGATGGCGAAAATTTTTACAACGCCTCTCTCCGATGGCCGCACGAAAAGCAGCGCGCCAAACCACCTTTGCCGTGGCACGAGCAGTTGAATTCCTTCCGTTGTATCGCCACTGATTTAGGACAGCGCGACGCCGGGGCGTTTGCCCGCATGTCGGTTCTTGGCGGCAGCGATTTTGGCAAACGGCCATCACGTTTCATCGGCGAAGCGGGCGGCAAGAAATGGAGAGCGGCGTTAGAGCGGTCGGGATTGTTTCGCCTGCCAGGTGAAGATGCCCAGGTCTGGCGCGAAAAGAGCGGCAAGGATGAAAAAAATCCTGAAGACTCTGGTAAACCTTTTGACTTCCGTGAGGAACTTTGGGGCGAACGTGGACGACCGGCGCGAAGTTGGGAAGCAGATGACACCGCAGAATTGATGCGACTGCTAGAAGTTCCACCGGAAGCCAAAGAGCTTTCACTTTTGTCCGAAAGCTGGAGAAGTTTGTTAAGCTTCCCGGAGCAAAACGACAAGTTGCTTGTTGCCATGCGTCGTTATCAATCACGCATCGCCCGATTGCATCGCTGGTGCTGGTTTTTGAAAGGTGACGATAAGCAACAGAAGTCAGCCTGGGACGAAATCGCTGACTGCGAGGATACACGTCTGATTTCAGGCGAGCAAATCGCCCAGGCGAAAAAGCATGACCCGCGTCTGCAAACCGAACTGGAATCACAACTGCAAAAGCGATTAGAACTCGCACCCGTGCTGCTTGTTCGTATCGCCAACCGCATCCTGCCATTGCGTGGTCGTTCGTGGCATTGGGAAAAACACCCAGCCTCGAAAGCGCAAAATACGTTGCATCATCTTACGCAGAATGGGCCGAAGCTCGACAGCAAAGAACGCCCGGTCTGGCTTCGCGGCCAGCGTGGTTTGTCTTTGGAACGCATTGAGCAGGTTGAAGAACTGCGAAAACGATTTCAATCTTTGAACCAGACGCTTCGGCGCGAAGTCGGCGGCAAACCACCCATCCGCCGCGACGAATCTGTTCCCGATCCGTGCCGTGACTTGCTGGATAAGCTGGATAATCTCAAAGAGCAGCGGGTGAATCAGACTGCACACATGATATTGGCAGAAGCGCTTGGCTTGCGTCTCGCGCCACCACCCGCTGACAAAAAAACACTGCGTCAGCAACGCGACCAGCACGGCACTTACGAGAAAATCCCCGACAAGTCTGGAAAGTGGATTGGCCCGGTGGATTTCATCATCATTGAAGACTTGTCCCGTTACCGTGCCTCGCAAGGTCGCGCGCCACGCGAAAACTCGCGCTTGATGAAATGGTGTCATCGCGCCGTGCGAGACAAGCTTGAACAACTTCGTGAAGTGTTTGGAATTCCTTTGGTCGAAACACCCGCAGCCTACTCATCACGCTTTTGTTCGCGCAGCGGCGTTCCTGGATTCCGCGCCGAAGAAATCGCGCCGGGATTTGAAAATGAATCGCCTTGGAGTTGGATAAAAGAGAAAAAAGATGACCACGACCAACCTACTGCTGAAGCCGCGCACATCCAAGAGCTAATTCAACAGATGGCCGAGGCGCAAAAAATTCCGACACGTTCCGACAAACCACTAGCAATGCTGCGCACGTTGTTTGCGCCCTTGGCAGGCGGGCCAGTTTTTATTCCAATTGTAGATTCGATTCCCAACGCAGAGCTCGCTCCCAAATTGGTGCAGGCAGACATCAATGCCGCCATCAATCTAGCCCTTCGCGCAATCGCCGACCCGAGGCTTTGGACAATCCATCCGCGTTTGCGCTCGCAACGCGAAGGTGGAAACAAGCCAGGCAAAGCAAAAATGCAGAAAGCAAAAAAGGAGGCATCAGACGCACCCACGGAAGTTAAATTGCTGACGCGCGAGAAACGCAAGTTTGGCGAATCAGGCAAGCCGCTTGTGATAAAACACGCAAGCAGCGCCAAGCCTGACGACACGCGACAACCGAACTTCTTTGCTGACTTGGCTGGACTTAATGAACTCGCGGAGCAATTAGCGAAGAAAAATCCACGCGAATACAGTTGGTTGACGAAAGAATGGACTTCCGCCGAAATCTCCGGGGAAAATACCACTCCGCCGTTGGTCCATGGCAAATCATTCTGGGGAACGGTAAAAGCAAAACAATGGGAACGCATCCGGGCGATTAACTCTGCGCGGCTCGCCGCTTGGCATAGTAAGGGAGACGACGTTTCCATGTGAACAAACATGAGTGAGTCCACGTTGCGCACAGATGGGTCGTTGGAAGCCCAACCGCGCATGGGCGTGCGCAATTTGCACAACTTCATCTATTGCCCGCGGCTGTTTTATTTCCAGTGGGTCGAAAACATTTTTCAGGAGAACGCGGACACGGTGGCAGGCAGCCATGTCCATCGCAACGTGGATGCACCGTCCAAGCTGGATGATCCCAAGGAACTTGGTCTGCCGGAGGGCGCGAAGCTCCGCAGCCTGCGGCTGGAAAGCGAATCACTCGGCCTAATCGGCGTGGTGGATATTGTTGAAGGCGGGCCGGAGGGCGCGGAAATTATTGACTACAAACGCGGTTCGGCCCGGCGTGATGCCGAGGGCGACCGTGTGGCCAAGGAACCGGACGCCATGCAGGTGGCCGCGCATGCCCTGCTCTTGCGCGAGCACGGCGTCAATGCGGTTCGCGGTGCAATTTATTACGCGGCGGACAAGCGGCGCGTGCCGGTGGAGTTCAGTGAGGAATTATTTACCAAAGTTCGCAAGGCTATCGAGGAAGCCCGAGCGGTGGCGGCCAGCGGTCATTGCCCACCGCCGCTCAAAAATGATGCGCGTTGTCTTTATTGTTCCGCGTATCCGATTTGTCTGCCAAACGAATCGCTTTGGTGGTCTAAACGGCGCAAATCAACCGAGCCGGAAGGCCAGCTTCAATTTGGTTTCACTGGGCAATCGCAAGATTCCGTCCGCGACCGGATTCTTGAGGCGCTGGATTTTGCCGCTGAATCCACGGACAAGGAACCGACGTTGCAACCGCCCCGGCCCGGCGGTGATGATGGCGAGGTGCTGGTGGTGCAAACGCCCGGCGCGCAAATCGGCCAGCGTGGCGATGAATTAATTGTCAGCGTCAAAGGCGAGGACGCCCGCAAAATTCCTGGCCAGCAGGTACGGGCGATTTATTGCTACGGCGCGGTGCAGATAACAGCCCAAGCGGTTTCTACGTGCCTGGAGCTGGGCATTGATGTCGCCTACTTTTCGCCGGCTGGACGGTTTCTTGGAATGTTGGGTGGATTGCCGGCCAGCGGCGTGGACGCGCGACGCGGGCAGTATCGGCTGTTTGAATTGCCGGGCGTGCGGCTGCAACTCGCCCGCGAAGTCATCCGCGCCAAAATCCACAATCAGCGCGTCATGCTCATGCGCAACGGCGACGTGCCGGACCGCGTGACGAGTTTAATGGCGAACTTCCGCGATTCCACGGAGTCAGCACGCGACCTGACGGTGTTGCTGGGCATCGAAGGCAGCGCGGCGGCGCTTTATTTCGAGCAATTCGAGTCCATGCTCAAACAGCGGGACGATTGGAAATTTGACTGGCGCGGGCGAAATCGCCGTCCGCCGCGCGACCCGGTTAATGCCCTGATTTCACTCGGCTATTCAATGCTGGCGAAGGAACTCACGGGCGTTTGCTATGCGGTGGGGCTTGATCCATTCCTTGGCTTCATGCACCAGCCGCGTTATGGCCGCCCTGCCCTGGCGCTGGATTTGATGGAGGAATTTCGCCCGCTCATCGCCGACAGCGTGGCCATCAGCCTCATCAATCGCGGCGAGCTTGGCCCGGAAGATTTTATCCGCAGCGCGAACGGGACTTTCCTGAACGACAAAGGCCGAAAGCCATTTTGGGAAGCGTGGTTTCGGCGGCTGGACGCGGAAGTGAGCCACCCGGAATTCAGTTACAAAATGGCGTATCGCCGGATGCTGGAAGTCCAGGCGCGGCAGTTGTGGCGTTTTGTCCGCGGCGAAGCACTCGCCTATCACGGATTCGTCACCCGATGACCCTCAACGTTCAACCTTCAACTCTCAACCAGCCGGAATGAGCCGGATTCGTTACCTCGTCAGCTATGACATCAGCGACCCGAAACGGTTGCGGAAGGTTGCCCGATCCTTGGAAGGTTTTGGCGTGCGGCTGCAATACTCCGTTTTTGAATGTCCGCTGGACGATTTGCGGCTGGCAAAATTGAAGGCCGAACTTCAGCCATTGCTCAACCACGAAGAGGACCAGGTATTATTTGTGTCGCTCGGTTCGAGCACGAACGACGCCAGCCTGATTATTGATGCAATGGGGCTGCCCTACGAAGTCCGTTCGCGAGTGACAATTATTTGATTTTCAGGCTTGCAACTTTTTCCAGAAGGCGTTGAATAAATCCCGGCGAACTCCGCCACCGACCATCAACCTTCCGCCATTGGGTTGACATGATTTTTGAAATCGCGAACGACTGCGCCTGATCGCGGCGACGCGGCGCGAGTGTGGCAGTGCTGATGCTCGCCCGCAGGGACGCTCGCAATAGGAAGTTGACGCGGAAATACAGGTGAATTCTGCAATGCCTACTTACAGTTCCAAACGAATGTCAGGTGAAAAGCCATCGCGCTCGCAATTATGCGGGCGGATAGCTGCGGCAGAACGAGTTAGGAAGAGGCCACCGCAGTCACCGCGACTTCAGGAATCGTGAGGCGGGCGATCTCCGGGACGGGTGGGAATCTGACGGTAACACCGCAGTCACCGCGACTTCAGGAATCGTGAGGCGGTCTTGGCATGGGCAAGGGTGGCCAGTTGTGCTGTTACCGCAGTCACCGCGACTTCAGGAATCGTGAGGCGGGTGAAGCGGTGATGCGGGAGCAGTTCGCGCGCGAACCGCAGTCACCGCGACTTCAGGAATCGTGAGGCGGAAATAGCGGCGGGTTGGTGTGTGTGGCTCGATTCAAATTCATTGGCGGCTCCCACCCAATGTCCGCCACACACACCAACCCGCCGCTAATTCGGCTCCGCCTGCCTCCCAGCTTCGAAATGGTTTCGTTGTAACGAAAGAGGTGCAGCCGCGCCGTACCTATTGATTCAGCGCGCGTTCCCCAGTTCGCCAATCAAATCCTCGATGATCCAGTTTGCCCGCGCCGCCTGCAATTGGTCCGCCGCCGCGCCGTGCTGCCAGACCGCAAAACCGGCCAGGCAGGATGCCCGTCCCGCTTCGGAGTACGGGTTTAATTCAAACGCAACACTTCGCGGATTTTGGCCTTGATAATCCGCTGCCGCTCCAGAGATACCATGCCAAGTGGAGAATGAAGCTTGGTTTTATCCAAAAAGTAAATCAGATCGCATTGGCAGGTGGTCGCCACATCAAAACCATCGGCGCTGTTAAGCCGCACATCCGTTTTCAAAGGCTGGCCCCGAAGTGTGAAACACGCCACACCGTTCACTTGCGAATGCCGGTCACTGTCCAGCCGTTCCTGTCCGCTCACAATTACGAACCAATGGTCTTTCTCAAAACCAACGGGCCGGGTTTTCCAGATTTCCCATTGCCGGATTTTCATCGCTCGGGGTGCTGTGGCTGTTTTGACATGGCCGTTTCCAGTTTCAGCCGCTCTTCTGAGCCGGGATAGGCATCCGCAAAATAGCCTTCCGGCAAATCGCGGATAGCGGGGCCGGGTTCGGCGCGGGCAATCATAAACAGTTCCCCGGCTCGAAATACAAACTGCGGTGTTTTCTTGGCCGCGTCCAGTATTTCACCCGTCCGGTTCTTCAGGTCACTGGTCATAAAAACGCTCATGGCCCAAATATAGCCCTTTTATGGCCCACGTCAAACGAATATCCAGACACACTTTTCAGGCCCGCCGCTAATTCGGCTCCGCCCGCCTCCCCGTATTATTCAGCGCGCGTTCCCCAGCTCGCCAATCAAATCCTCGATGACCCAGTTTGCCCGCGCCGCCTGCAATTGGTCCGCCGCCGCGCCGTGCTGCCAGACGGCAAAACGAATTAATTTGCCGATGTCGGCATGCAACGGCCGCTGCGCGAGCAATCCCGCGAGGTAACCCGCCAGCACGTCGCCGCTGCCGCCCTGCGCCAGATGCGGATTGCCGGACGGGTTCACAAAAACTTCCCCGTCTTGCGGGGACGAAGCTCCATTGGAGCGAAGGCCCGCGCTCCGGCCCACGAGCGTCTGGTGCCCCTTCAGCACCACCCAGCAATTGCCAAACCGCCGCGAGATTTCGCGCAACGCCTTCGGACGGTTCGTCTGGACCTGCTGATTGGTCATGTTCAGCAACCGTGCCGCTTCGCCGGGATGCGGCGTGAGGACACGAATGGCATTTTTTGCCGACGGTCCCATCGGCAGCCAGTCCAGGGTGCTGGCGTCCACGACCACCGGCAAAAGCGAGTCGCGCCAAATCCGACGCGTGGTCGTCGGGGACATGACGTCAGCCAAACCGGGCGCCGCCAGCCCGGGACCAACCAAAATTGCGCTCACCGTGTCGGGCAGTTTCATGTCGGGCGTCCACAAATTCACCATTGCCGCCTGCAATTGTGTCGCCACCACGTGATAAACGGATTCCTGGGTAAAAAGAGTGACCAGGCCGGGCTGCGCGCGTTGTGCGGCGCGCGCGGCCAAAACCGCCGCGCCGTGAAAGCCAAAACTGCCCGCGATAATTCCCAAATGCCCAAACGTGCTCTTGTGACTTGCCGCGGAACGGCGCGGGGGGAAATTTTGAAAATCGTCCGCCTGCGTCCAGTTCAGTCCGCTGGTGTGCGGACACGGAACCAGGCCGACGTCGTCCGCGACTTCGAGCCGGCTGACAAACGGCCACGCGTTTTGCGCGAGCAACCCGGTTTTCGGCGCGCCGATGGTCAACGTGACCGCCGCTTCAATCGCCACGCCCGGCGACGCGGGGTCGCCGGTGTCGGCATTCAAGCCGGATGGCACGTCCACCGCCAAAACTGGAATTCCCGACCGGTTGACAGTCTCGATGAATTTTTTCCAATCGTCGGTCAGCGGCCGGTCAAGCCCGATGCCGAACAAGCCGTCAATGATCAACGCCGGTTTTTGAAACAGCGCTTGTTCCAGCTCCGGCAAATTGCTTTCGGGCGCAATGACGCCGAGGGTTTCGACGCGGCGTTCGTTCAAAAATTCCCGCGCGGCGCGGGCGTCGTCGCCGTTGTGGCCCTTGCCGGCAAGAATCAAAATGGCGTCATCGGGCCGCGTGAGTTGCAACGCGCGTTGCGCGATTTTTCCGCCAACGCGATGGATGACTTCGGCCTCGGTCTGGCCGGTCTTCCACGTGGCGCGTTCCCATTCGCGCATCTGGGCGATGCTGATGACCGGAAGTGACATGGCGGGAGCCTAGCAAAACTTCAAGCGGGGGCGAAAGCGGAAAACCGCGAGTGGGCGCGTCCGGGCGCACACTACCTCCGGAGCGCCGGCCCCTGCCGCGCCGACTTGTCTCGGCGAAGCAGTGCGAAGACGGAAGCTTCCAAGCGAAGGCTGGTCCGGCACGGCAGGTGTTGAGTTTTCCAAGAAACGCCGGACCGGAAATCGGCGCTCTATTGCTGCCAACGGATGAAAAGTGCCAACGGATTCTTTGATGGAAAATGTGACATCAGTTGGCGCCTCTCATCCATTGGTGAAAAGCGAGTTGGGCAAGAGCGCGACGTTTTTCTTCACGTCGCCGTTTAGCAACGAAAATCCTTGGTCGGCGCACGTAAAATTCTTACAGTCTGAACATGGTTCACGTTGGCATCGGTTACGACGTTCACGCGCTGGTCGCGGGACGCAAACTCATCCTCGGCGGCGTCGAGATTCCGCACACCAAGGGCTTGGACGGCCATTCGGACGCGGACGCGCTCATGCATGCGATTTGCGACGCCGTTCTCGGCGCGCTCGGCGAGGAGGACATCGGCCATTTTTTCCCGAACACCGACCCGCGCTGGAAAGGCGCGCCGAGCAAGGTGTTTCTGGCAGAAGCCGCCAGGCAGGTTGCAAAACGCAAAGGCAAAATCGTGAACGTGGACGCGACCGTCATCGCGCAACAACCCAAAATTTATCCGCACATTGACGGGATGAAGAAGCGCATTGCCGCCGCGCTCGGGGTCTCCGAAAAGCAAATCGGCGTGAAAGCCACCACGAACGAAAAGATGGGGTTCGTCGGACGCGAGGAAGGCATCGCCGCGATGGCGGTGGCGAGCGTGGACTTGCCATTATGAGTCCACGGTTCCGAGTCCACAGTCCACAATCATTGCAGTGTGCGAGAACTGGATACCCGACTCTGGACTCGAAACTGTGGACTGTGAACTAACAAATGCCCAAGGCTGAAATCAGTTGGAAACGGGTGACCGATGACGGTGTGAAGCTGCAGGTTTATGCCCAACGCATGAGCCGCGAGTGGCGGTTCTTTCAGCGCGAAAGGCGTTTCGACCAATGGCAATCCGTGCCCGAACCGCCGCTGGAGGACTGGCTGGAATTGCTCGACGCGGTGCAGCGGCTCATCACCCGCCGGCGTTATCAACCCGCCGACGAGGAGCGTCTGCGCCGCCGGATCCGCGAGCGGTTTCCCGAGGCGAAAATTTAGTGTGCAGGCGGCTGGACAAACCGGGGCGATTTGGATTAAAGACACACCATGTACATACCTTTTCGGCTGGCCATGGCATTGTCTCTCGGCGCAATCCTGACCGGAGGTTGCGTTGCGGAGAAGGGCAAAACGGATACCGGTGAAAAAACGACCGGCCTTTTCCAGAACTGGCCGACGAATGCCGACCCCAAAACCGTTGGCGTAAAGGTGGCGCGGAATTTTCTCCAGCGCGATTATCTGACCAACAAGGACGGGTGCATCGTTTATCCCGAAGCCTGCACCGCGTTCGGCGCACTGCGTTTCGCAGGGGCGGTGGGCGACAAGGAATTGTTGCAGAAACTCGCCGGGCGTTACTCGGTGATTTTGACGCCGGAAGGCCAAAAACTGGTTTCGACCAATCGCCACGTGGATTTCCGCGTTTTGGGCATTGTCCCGCTGGAAATTTACCTGGAGACGGGTGACGAACGTTACCTCAACCCCGGACGCGACCTCGCCGACCAGCAATGGGAAGACCCGTTGCCCGACGGCCTCACGCGCGAAACCCGCTGGTGGGTGGACGACGCGTTCATGATCGGCAGCCTGCAAATCCAGGCCTATCGCGCGACGAAGGACCCGAAATACGCCGACCGGGCGGCGATGCAACTTGCCGCCTATCTCGACAAATTGCAAAAAACCAACGGCCTGTTTTATCACGGCCCGGAAATTCCGCACTATTGGGGCCGGGGCAACGGCTGGTTCGCGGTTGCGCTCGCCGAAGTGCTTAGTTCGCTTCCACCGGACCACCCGAAATACGCGCGGTTGATGGACGGCTACCGCAAAATGATGGCCGGGCTGCGGCGCTATCAAGCGCCTTCGGGCATGTGGCGGCAACTGATTGACGACGACCAGGCGTGGCCGGAAAGTTCATGCACCGGCATGTTCACCTACGCGATGGTTGTCGGCGTCCGGCACGGCTGGCTGGATGCGAAGGAATACGGCCAGTGCGCGCGCAAAGGCTGGATTGGCCTGTGCGGTTACATCGATGAAAATGGAGACGTGCGTGAAGTCTGCGTCGGCACGGGCCAGAGCAAGGACACCAATTATTACCTGAACCGGCCGCGGGTCGTCGGCGACCTGCATGGCCAGGCGCCCGTGTTGTGGTGCGCCTGGGCGCTGGCGCAAAAATGAACGGCTGCCGCCCAAACGAACAACCCGCGCGCCCGCCGGACTGCGCACAAATTGAATTGCGCCGGGAGGTCATGCCCGCTGCCGAAGCGCCTCTTTAATGGCTGGCCACGGTCCGCCGACGGCGATACTTAAGGCCAACCCAGAACCAATCGAACCAAAGACACCACTCCCAACAACAGGACAACTACAACCACCGAACCAAAAGCGTCCAATTCGGCTTTCGATGCATGATTGATAGGGGTTACCGTGTTTATCAGATAGTAAACGCCACTTCGATTCACTTTACCCATATCCAGTCTCATACCGGGCCTTAAAGCATGAACCAGGCCAGACTTTTAAAAAATGTGGCAACTTGCTGAATTACAATTAGTTAAACCAGAACGGGTTTGTTTTTCGCTGACAAAAAAAATCCACCCCTTTACATTCCGGACGGATGGCCAAACCGCCCTTAATTATTGTTTCGCCGAGCATTGAAAAACGCGGGGTTGAATTTCATGACCTTTCCGTCAGCCTTTCGGTCAAATACGAAAATGCCGTGCTCGAGGCCGGTGGCATTCCCGTCACCACGCCCATCACGACCGATCGGCAGATGCTCGCTGAAATCGTCCGCCGCGCGGATGGTGTGTTGTTAACCGGAGGTGACGACATCAATCCCGACCTTTATGACAAAAACCTTCCGCGGGCCGTCCGCAAAGCCGTCGGCCTGACGCCCGATGGCGGCGGGCGTGATTTGCGCGAACTGGTTTTAATTGACGAAATTTTTCGCCAGCACAAACCGCTTCTGGCAATCTGCCGCGGGCATCAATTGTTGAACATCGCGCTCGGCGGCCGATTAATTGCGGACATTCGCCGCCAGATGCCCGGCGCGCTGAACCATTGGCGCATGGACAAAGCGGGCGAATTAGTGCATGAAGTGCCATTGACATCGGGTTCGTTACTGGCCAAGATGGTGGGGAAGCGGATTCTGGGTGTGAACAGTTCGCATCATCAGGCCATCTTGAAACCAGCGGAACCGTTAATGGCTGTGGCGCGAACGCGGGATGGAATAGTGGAAGCGATGGAATTGAAACCGGACACGGCACGGGCAATGCCGTTTTTGTTGAGTGTGCAATTTCATCCCGAACGATTGAGTGAACGATATGCTGAACACCGGGCGATTTTTCGCCGGTTTGTCGAAGCATGCAGGCGGAGACGATAAACATGAAAGCCAAAATTCTTATCGTGGACGACGAGGCGGATTTGCGGAATTTACTCACCTCGGTGCTCGAAGATCAGTACGAAGTCGCCCAGGCAGTCAATGGCGCGGCCCTGCAAAAGGCCTTTGCCCAGCCACCGCCCGACGTGGTGCTGCTCGACGTGAAATTGCCGGATGCCGACGGCCTGGAATTGCTGCCGCAAATCAAAAAGCGCTGGCCCGACACCGAGGTCATTGTGCTCACCGGACACGGCACCATCAGCATGGCTGTCGAAGCCGGACGCGGTGGCGCTTATAACTTTCTCGCCAAGCCGTTTGAAAACGAAAAACTGATGGCCGACGTCAAGTGCGCCGTCGAACGCAAGGAGCAAAACCAGGAAAACAGCACGCTCCGGCACGCATTGGAAACGATGAGCGGCACGGCATCGCCGATCTTCCGCAGCGCATCCATGCAGGAAGTCGTGCGCACCATTGAACGCATTGCCCCCAGCGACGTCACCGTGCTCATCACCGGCGAGAGCGGCACCGGCAAGGAAGTCATCTCCGACCTCCTCCACGCGCTCAGTCCGCGCAGCAAAAACAAAATCATCAAAATCAATTGCGCCGCCCTGCCCCGCGAATTGATCGAAAGTGAATTGTTCGGTTCGGTCAAAGGCGCGTTCACCGGCGCGCACACCGACCGCGAAGGGCTTTTCCGCCAGTCGGAAGGCGGCACGCTGCTGCTCGATGAAATCTCCGAAATGCCCATTGACACGCAAAGCAAGCTGCTGCGCGTCCTGCAGGACAACGAAGTCCGTCCGGTCGGCGGCAAGACCAGCTACAAGACCAACTGCCGCGTCATCGCCTCCACCAACCGCAAGCCGGAAGACGCCCTCAAAGAGGGCAAATTGCGCGAGGACTTGTATTACCGCATCAGCGCCATTTCGGTTCACCTGCCGCCGCTGCGCGAACGCCGCGAGGACATCATGCCGCTGGCAAACGCATTTTTGAAACGGTTCGCCGCGCAGGCCAATCACCTCATTTCGGGCTTCACGCCGGCAGCGATTGAGCGGCTCACCGCCTTTGACTGGCCGGGCAACGTTCGACAATTGCAAAATGAAGTCCAGCGGGCCGTCCTCTTGAACGAAAGCAACGAAGTGGACGTGGCTGATCTTTCCGTCACCAACGCCAAAGTCGGCTCGACCGACGGCACCGACACGAGTTTCACACTGCTCGAAGGTGTTGAACGCAACGCCATCATCCAGACCCTCAAGGAAACTGGCGGGAACAAGCTCGAAACCGCCAAACGCCTCGGCATCGGCCGCCAGACCCTCTACAACAAGATCAAGGCGTACGGCATCGAAGTGTGAACACTGATTCGTTTGATTGCTCGGTTATATTCCGTAGCGGGGCGATGCAGAAAGTGATCCGCATTGTCGAGCGGGTCGCCTCCACTGAAATGGCGATTCTGCTGACCGGTGAGAGTGGCACCGGTAAGGAACTGATCGCGGATCTGATCCACATCCGCAGCGGGCGTCCCCGATCCAACATATTGAAAATCAGTTGCTCCTCGCTGGAGCCAAAACAGTTAGAAGACGTTTACCGAGACACTCAGGGCGGGACCTTGCTTCTGCGCGATATTTGCGAGATGCCGGCTTACACGCAAGGCACACTGCTACGCCTGTTGAATAAACAGGAGGGCAAACCCGCCACGGATGACAGCGGCGGCGCTCCCAAGTCCCGGATAATCGCCGTGACAAATTGCAAACCGGAGGAGGCCGTCAAGAAGGGCACGCTGCTTGAAGAACTCTATTCCCGAATGAGTGCGATCAGGCTGCATCTCCCGGCGCTGCGCGACCGGCGCGAGGACATCATGCCGCTGGCCAACGATTTTCTGAAACGCTTCGCCGCGCAGGCCAACCGCGTCATCCACGGCTTCACTGCGGCGGCCGTTGACCGTCTGACCACGTTCGACTGGCCTGGCAACATGACCCAGCTTCAGAACGTAATAGAGCGCGCAGTCCTCTTCAGCGAAGGCGACTTGGTGAGTGCCGCCGATCTTTCCATCGCCAGCGCCAAGGCTGAACCCAGCGAAGGGACTGACACCAGTTTCACCCTGCTCGAAGAGGTGAAACGCAACACCATCATCCAGACACTCAAGGAAACCGGCGGGAACAAGCTCGAAACCGCCAAGCGCCTCGGCATCGGCCGTCAGACCCTCTACAACAAGATCAAGGCGTACGGGATCGAGGTCTGATTTTTGCCGCCTTGGCCGGAAGCTGTCCAACGCTCGATTCGAAGGGAATAACGGGCTGAATGGGAACTTGCGGCAAAAATCCTGTTCGATTACAAAACAGGATAGGCTGCAAAATCCGCTGTCGAATACCTGTAGGAGGCCGCTTTGACAGGTTCATGGTGACGAGCTATTTTACCGCCAATGGATTACGACTATAGCAAGCGCGGTTGCCTCCTACCCGAAGGCTGCAAGGACCTGCTTGATGTCAGCAAGCAAAAGGCGGAGAGCGGCTTCATAGTGACGGCCCGATTACCGGAGCTGCGGAGCGGAGACTTTGAGATCAAAGTCGAGGGAAGAAGTTTGCGCATTGTCGGCAAGCTGTCCAGCAGCCAAGTCCCATTTGAGAGCGTGATTGAGGTGCCTCCCGGTTACGGAGTCGCTGATGCGCAGGCCACTTATTTCAAAGGCCAGTTGCGTATCGTTGTCCCGAAGTGTTGAATATTATGATATTGGCAGCGACAGAGTGGTTCGTGGAGAGCCGCGGCCTAATATGAGGATGGCCTGCAAATTTTCCTCAGGTTCAAAATTTTTCCAGTTCTTCCCGAAGTGATTTCGTCAGGGGTTGAATGATATCCTCGCCGTATTCAAATTTGTAATCCACCGCTTGAAACAATTCCGGCACCAGGTGCGAGCTGCCCAAGCGGAGCGCGGTTTGTCCCAAACCGCAGCGCGTTGGCCTGGCATACCGGCACCAAAATTCCAAAACCATTTGGCAGTGTCTTAATTTGGATTTTAAGTTGAAAGCCGGAGCGCGAGTTGTCCCAACTCGCAGCATTTTCGACCAATCCAGCCGCTGCGGATTGAGGACAATCCGCGCTCCGTGACAAATAAGACACTGCCAACCAACTCCCATTCTTGCCGCGCTTCCCACGCCGGTCATAGGCACAGAATGCCATTTTCGTCCCGGAAACGGGCGCTGCTCCGCAGCCATTCCTTCGGCTCACGCGCCAGCAACGCTTTCACGGGATTATTTTCAATGTAACGCTGCGTCTTTAACTGATGTTGCGCGTCGCGCATATAAGTGTCGAAGTAATCTTCGCACCAAAACGCGCCTGTCCGTCGTAAAATCTTATTTGCCTCCCGGGACGTGTAGCGTTTCAATTCCTTGACGATTTTGGAAAGCGGCGTCTTTCTGATTTCGACCAGGAAATGCAGATGGTTGGGCATAACCACCCAGGCGAGCAGGCCATACCATTGCGAATGACGGAAACGGAGGGCGTCTTCCACCAGCGTTCCGATGTCCGGCCGACGCAGATGGCAGTCGCCTCGACCTCGATCCAGATACTTTTCAATTTGCAACCGGCGTTCGCGGTCGTCCTCAACCCTGAGCACGGCTTCCCATTCGGAACGCAATGCCGCCGGGAAGGAATCAGCCAGATGAAAGGTCACGAATTGTGTGAGGCCAGGTTCGTCGCGGTGCGGTAAATAACCACGTTCATTCCAACCGCAAAAACCACGTGTCGCGTCTTCACGACTCACCGGTGCTGACCATTACCGCTTGCCAGAGACCAGTTCGCGCACAAATGGATTATGTGGCGGACCAACGCGGCGCGCTTTGAACATTTCAGGCACGTAGAAATTAAAACAAAAAAATGGAACGTTGCAACGATTCGACGCGCTGCGAGTTGGGACAACTCGCGCTCCGGACGAATCAAAGTTTCTTCAATTCATCCTGTGCCAGTTGAATCAACGGCCTGATGGCTGCGGCATCAAATTGAAATTTACAACCCGCCGCTTGAAACAATTCCGGCAGCGGACGTGAACCGCCTAGCGCAAGCGATTTTTTGTAGTCGTTCAACGTCTTTGCCCGGTCGCGTTTTGAATTCGCCCAGACCTGCAGCGCGCCGAGCTGCGCGATGCCGTATTCGATGTAGTAAAACGGGTGGGTGAAAATGTGTAGCTGCCGGTGCCAGAGATTGGCCCGCGCCGCTTCGTACCCGCTCCAATCCACGTCGCCGCCAAAACGGTCCATCAATTCCAGCCACGCGGCGGCGCGCTCGGCGCGGCTGTGGCCGGGATGAGTGTAAATCCAGTGCTGGAACTCATCCACCGTGGCAATCCACGGGAAAACTCCGATGACCCCTTCCAAATGAACCCGCCGCGCGCGGTTCGCATCGGCGGCGGAATAAAATTCCTCGATGAATTCATTGCCGAGCAGTTCCATGCTCATCGAGGCAACCTCGCAGAATTCGATGGGCGGGTTGTTGCGATAAGCATGCAAATCCTCGTCGCGCGCGGCCAGCGCATGAAACGCATGGCCGGCCTCGTGCAGAATCGTCTCCACGTCACGCTGCTGGCCGACGGCATTCATGAAAATGAACGGCACGCGCGCCTCGGCCAGGGTCTGTTGGTAACCGCCCGGCGCCTTGCCCTTGCGATTGTCAAGGTCGAGCAGGCGCAGGTCCTGCATTTGCCGGAAACTGCCCGCGAGTTCGCCGTCCAGCCGGTCGAAAATTTTCTGTGCGCGCGAAACCATTTCGCCCACCGGCCCGAACGGTTTCAACGGCGGACGATTCTGCGGGTCAACCGCCAAATCCCACGGACGCAGATGGCCCGGATGCAATTTGTCGAGGCCAAGCTGCCGGCGGCGGGCGGCGTGGAGTTCGCGCACGGCGGGCATGACTTCCCGGGCGACCGCATCGTGAAAACGCGTGCAATCTTTCGGTGTGTAATCGAACCGACCGAGCCGGCGAAAGGCGTAATCACGGTAATTTTTGAACCCGGCGTTCCGGGCGGTTTGCTGGCGGAGTTCGATGAGCCGGTCGAAAATTTCGTCAAAATTGTCCACCTCCTGCAAACGCCGTTTGGCCACCAGTTCCCAGGCTTCCTGGCGCAGCGCACGGTCCGGCTCTTCCAGATAACAGCCCATTTGCACAAGCGTTTTTTCATCGCCGCGAAAGTTCACCGTGAGCGAGCCGGTCAACTTTTGGTATTGCTGGCAGAGCTTGGCGTCTTCGGTTTCGAGCGTGACGTTTTCCAGCCGGAACAGCTCGACGTGATTTTTCACGTCGCGGTCAAAGACTTCGTAACGCTGGAACGCCGGCCTCCGGCACGGCTCGTTATCGGTGGATTGCGCCGTGCCGGAGGCCGGCGCTCCAATCGCAAGCAGTTCCGCTCGTTGCGGGTGGGCGACGTAAATTGTTTCGAGCGCGACCTGGCGCGGCTTGAGTTTTGGCTCGACGTTTTCGACGAAGTGCAGGTAGGCCTTTTCCGCATCGGCATTGTCCGTGTGGCAGGTCATGGCGATATAACGGCGGGACGATTCCTCGTCCAGCGCGGCGCTGAGTTCGCTCCAGTCGAGCAACCAGCGTTCGAGGTCGGCGGCGGACTGGCATTCGGCCGCACGGGCTTCGAGCTGATCGAACAACGGCGCGATTTGCGGCCAGGCGCCGAGGTCAATGGTATGCGGAACAAAGGTGCGCGGCTTGTGCGCGGGCAATTTTCCAAACGGCAACAAATTCATGCGCCAAGGATAGGCTAAGTTGGCCCGAGGGAAATGAATTTTACACAACTCATTGTGCGCGCCGAAGGACGATGCCCTCGAACCGCCATTTCTGCCGAAATTCGTCGTAGGACATTCTGTCCAATCCATCCAGCGGATCACCGACGACGACCTCGGAATCGGTGACTTCGAGAACAGCAACATAGTGGTCAACCATGAAAGTGAACTTGATGACTGCCAGGACAAGCCCGGCATTTTTCAATTCAGAAACAGACTTGAATGCGTGATATTCAGCGATCAACCCGTCTTTGCCGTAACGTTCCTGCAGAACTTGCGCCAGAATGTCCGGCGGCGTACCGGTCGTGGCAGTGGTATGTGACAGGATCGCAATTTGACCCTCTTCCGCTGGAAATCCGAGTTTGCGAAGGGCGGTCACGGCGGTGGCGGGACCGCAGGTGTAACTGGTGCTTTGCCGGCAGATTCCATTTGGATCAATCTTCGTCTGAAGCCGGGCAAGATAATTTTGGTTGAACGCAGGCGCGAGAAACGGCCAAACGGACATGCCAGCAACAATCACCGCCATCAGCACACAAATTACGCCACGATCCCGCTTTCGCGGCAACCGGGAAAGCGGCGTTGTCAAAACCATCGTGGCAACAAAACCAATGACGGCAAATTTCCTGCGGCCCAGCATCAACCACGAAATCGGCGGGACAAACCACGTCGCGGGTTTATGCATGGCAAAACCGTAGAGAAGAATCAACGAAAGTGGGATGAAATAGCCAAGCGTCCAGTAAGGTTTTTTCAGCCGCGAAAACCAAAATCCGATCCCCGCTCCCGACAAGGCGAACAAGGCATCAGCCAACGACTCAAGCCAGGGAATCATTTGCCTTCAGCATAAATGAGCGCCCCGCGAGGGAAATGATTTTTGCGCCTTAGAACCTGGTTCTGACACCGCACGCGCGCACGAGACACCAGCCGCGAAGTGATTCAAAAATGGCGAACAATCCCGCCACCACAAAAATCAGCCCCCACAACGAATAGTCGCCGGCAATGACAATCCCGGCAACGAGACACAGTGTGCCGATGACGCCGCGCGCCATGCGACCGCGGAAATTAAGGTTGGGCTTAAAGAACCGGTTCACGGCATTAAATTAGCACGATGCGTGCCTAAAACCAACAAGTTCGTTGCCGGAGACGCTGGCCAGCGACGGCAGGTTCCGGCATAATGACGGAGCGTGGATTTACTCAATGAACATTATCTCTGGGCGTCGTGCATTTGGAGCGCGATTGCCAGTGGTTATCTGATTTACGGCTGGCGGCAGCGGGCCACGATCCCGTTTGTCGGCGGCGTGGCGATGACTGCCGCATCTTTTTTAATCAGCAGCGCGTTACTGATGTCGCTGGCATGTATCGCGCTGATGTTCGCGGTTTACTGGCTGTTGAAACAGGGGTATTAATTCGTCCAAGCAGATGAAAATCATCAATGCCCGCCACATCGGCCTCGTTCTCGCGCTGCTGACGCTGGATGCCTGTACTTTCAGACCCAGTCCAGCCGCACCGCAGAATTTCCCGCCACCAGCGGCCGCGCCGGAACTGCATACCAACCGCCTGACGCTGCGAATTCCCGCGGCGGATGCGCGCTTCCGTTACGAAGGCCGGTTTGATTTTTCCAATTCGAATGCGCCGGTGATCGTCTGGCAGGCCAGCCGCATCAGCCTCGACTTCGAGGGCAACACCCTCGGTTTGCTTTTTGACGATGCCCAAGGCCAGTGTTTTTTCAACGCGGAGGTGGACGGCTCGAACACGGTCGTCGAAGTTCGGGAAGGAAAACCGGCCCAGCCTGCCACGCGCGCCGGCTTCGGCCCCGGGCGTCATCACCTGGCGCTCTTCAAGCGCAGTGAAGCGGATGCCGGCACGGTCCGTTTTCGTGGCGTTACATTGGCAGCCGGTAAGAAAGCCTGGGCGCCGCCGGCGCCGGTTTACCGGCTCCGGATGGAATTTTTCGGCGACTCGATCACCGTAGGCGCGTGCAATGAAGATGGTGATACCGACCAGTGGGACAATCGCCGCACGCACAACGCCGCCCTCAGTTACACCGCCCTGACGGCCGCCGCGTTCTCGGCTGATTATCGCAACATTGCCGTCAGCGGCATGGGCATTGCCACCGGATGGGTTGACAAAAAAGCCGGCGAGGTCTGGGACAGAATCTATCCCAACCCGGCATCGCCGCGAGCAGACCTGATGCAGTGGGTGCCGCAAGTCATCTTTGTGAACTTTGGTGAAAACGACGATTCCTATCCCAAGGCCCACGGACAACCGTTTCCCGCAGGCTACACCGACGGCTATATCGCGCTCATCCGCGCCATCCGCGCGGCATATCCGTCCGCCCACATCGTGCTCCTGCGCGGGGGGATGTACGGCGGCGCGCAAAGTGAACTCCTGCGGCAGGCCTGGGAATCCGCCGCAACTCAACTTGAAGCAACCGATCAAGGCATCAGTCATTTTATTTTCACGCACTGGACCCGGAACCATCCACGCGTGGCCGACGATCGCACCCTGGCTGATGAGTTGATTGCCTGGTTGAAGCAGCAGTCGTTCATGCAAGCCTGCCGTCAACCACCCGCAAATTGACGAGCAGCTCAAAGTGTGGCGGATTCGTGCCGAATCGGAGTTCGGCGCTCCGTTGTTATCGTTCCTTCCGCGATGCTTACGGGTGCCAGACCGCACGATAGAACTGCGCGCTGGACGACATGGTGTTGGTGAGGTTGAGCGTGCCACTTGCCGGCGTGTTGGTGGAAATCGCAATCCAATTCGTCAAGGTCAAATTGGTGGACATCTGAATCACGTACGGTACTCCCGACAGGCCCTGAAGCTGGAAGACAAACTGGCTGGGCGCCGTTTGCGCCGATGCCAGCACAACGAGTGACGGTGCTGCCGGCGTGAGACTGAGCACCGTGGCCGAATAGGGCGCGAAGGTATAGTTGAAGCTCGTGCCGGCGACCGGGGAATTTGTCTGTGCAACGTCCATTGACCCGATGCCGGTGCGCGCCGCGTTGTCCTGCGGGATGCCATACGAGTAAATGGTCGCGTTGGAGAACGGCACGTAACCGGCAAGGTTGATGGCGGTGCTGAGGCTGGCGTAGGAGCTTTTATTGACCACCAGCATGGTCAAAGACCCGTTCGTGCGACGCACGGCGTAGGTGCCGAGAAGCTGATAATCGTTGGTCACCGTAACCACCGTGTCACCGCCGCGCGCGAAGTATTGCATCAACTTGCCACAGTAGAACGTCGGGTAACGATTGGTTGCTTCGGTCCCCAGGCCGGTCACGATGCCCCCGTCGGAGTAAAATTGCACGGTGTTGGTGAGCAGGGCGACATTGGTGAACCAGCCGGTGCGCCAGCCGTAGAGCGCGTTGTCGGAAACAAGGATGCCGCTCTGCCCATTGCGCAGGTCCCACCACAGGCGGGAGTTGAACTCGGTTTGCAGAATCTGCCCGATGCTGTCGGCCCAGAACAAGCCGCCCACGAGGCTCACCGACTGGCGGTCGCCGCCGCAGCCGTTCTCGGTGCAGTCGAGTTCCACGTTCGTGTTCGCATTGCCCAGATAATCCACCAGCATCTGCCGGAGGCTGGCCGCGTCCGAAGACCAGGTCTGGGTCCAGAGCAGATTGTAGGTGTCGCCGTCGTTGGGCGCATATTTGTGCTCGATCAGAAAATCGGGAATCACGCCGTTGGTCAGCATCGTGTACAACATCACCGGCGTCCAGCCGTTGTGCGTCACGCCGGTGCGCGGGTTGACGACCGGATGATTGGTGTAGTTGGCCGTGCCGTCTTCGGTAATGTCCGCCACCGCCCCGATCTTGATGGTCGGGTCCACCGCCTTCATTTGATTGTAATAATCCTTGAACCGCATTGCGTAGGTCCAAGGGTCATGCGGCTGCCACGGCGCGTTGGTGTTGTTGTCCGTCTCCCAACTGCCGCCGACTTCATTACCGATTTCCCAATACTTGAAGCCCGCGTGGTTGGTCACGTTGCACATCCGGACGCCAAAGGCGGCTTCCGCCGGCGTACTGCTGCCGTAATTGGCAATCATGTAAACCTGGGCGTGGGTGTTGGTGGCCACATGGATGAAATTGGTGGTAAAGGATCCCCAGGTTCGCGCGCTGGTCGCCCCATCCATCCAGGCTTCATTGGTCCAATGGTAGCCATCGCCCCAACTGCCGCCGGGCCAGCGCAACGCCTGATTATCCATGTTCGTCAATATGAAAACCGTGGTGGGTGTGTCGAGATTACCGTCCCAGGCCGCCGTGTTGACGCTGAACACCCGGGAGTCCACCGTTCGCACCGGGTTCGTGGCGTTGACGCTGACATGAACGATTGCGGGTGTGGGCGCAGCTATAAGCGTGATACCAGCAATATAAAAGTTGGACTGCAACGTGCCACCATTCCAAATCTCAATCGCTTGCAGATTGGTTACATTGCCCACGCCCAGGGAAACCAGGGAGAAAGTGAATTGTTGCCAGCTATTGGTTGGGGCCTTCACTTGTATCTGGGTCTTCCATGATGAACCCTTTTCAGCCTGGACACCAACCGTTTGTCCGCCATTGGTTCCGCCGTTCAACCAGAGCGTCAGATTGGTATATAGGGTCGTATCAATCGGATCATGCTCCAGATGCCACGCCTGATAACTACTGCTGGCGGCGAACACCATGGAGTTGGTGCCGTTATAATTGGGATTATTGGTGACATAATGCGGCACCCAGCCCCAATCTTGCCACCCATTGTTGTAGGTCATCGTGCCGTAAACGACATTGGTATAACCCGAATAAATGAGCAGGTCATCATTGGCCAAAACCGGCGAGGCCGAGGCGAGAAGCGTCAGGCTTCCCAAGGCCAACCACCAGCGGGGTGTTAAATCCTTGAGGGTATTCCCAAGGAAATTTTGAAACCAACCGCGAGGAAAACGGTTGGCCTTTAAACAACGACTTCGAGGCATCACTGGATTCCAATATAGCTCAAAAACCGGAAGAAAGAAATCGGAAATTATTCAAACGGTGTCCCCAATTTTAACGAGGCCGCCGGGAGCCGGCACAAGCAACCGAAGCTTGAACTTTAAAAAATAGAAAGTCAGTTGTCTGACTTCCGATTTGAATCCGTAGCTGCCGGCGGCAGACGGCGGCCGTCTTTTTATCTGCGGCGGTCTGCCGACCGCCGTTACGACAACTGGCCGCCCCTTCGGCAGCGCGCCGGTGTCGGCGTAAACGGCGTTTTTTGCCAGGCCGTTGCTCGATGCCGAAAACCTGGCTGGCCGCAATTCGTCGCACCGGCCACCGACGTTGCTCAAGCGATTCTTGCGGGCGCCGGAACAATATCCGTCCATGGCCGGCAAAATTTTTTGTTTATAAAAGGACGAGGCGGTAGCAAAACGGTAACATTGATTCCTTACTGTAAACGCCAATGAGCAAAACATTTGTCAATTTGTTTTCCAAAAGAAATCAATTTATGAAAGTCGAAATTGAAATCACCGAAGCAGACGTTTCGAGAATTTTGCGTTCCAACACCAGTCCCGCGCCGTCTTTGCGTTTGCCGGTGACGGCCGCCAACCGCGCACTCCTGCGCCGTCTGCGCACGGAGGAGCTGTCCGCCTGGGAAGCAGGCCGCATTTGCACCAGCGGATATTTCCCCGCCACCAACCGCGGAACACCCGAGCATCGCTTTGTCTAAAAAAAACTGTTTACCATAACCACAACACAATCCATGAAAACACTCAAAATCATCATGCTGGGCCTGCTGCTCGCAGCTTTGGCCACAACCGGCAACATCGCCTCCGGCGCCACCACCGGCGAACTGTTGCAACAAGGTCTCTACGCCGAAGAAGTCGAGGGGAACCTTGATTCGGCAATCAAAGCCTACGACCAGATCATCAAAAATGGCTCCGCGCCGCCCAACCACGTCGCCCAGGCCCTGTATCGGGAGGGCATGTGTTACTTGAAACTCAAAGACGAGGCGTCTGCCCGGGCGGCCCTGGAAAAACTGGTGGCGGATTACCCGGGTCAGACCGAGATCGTGGAAAAGGCCAGGCCGATTCTGGATGAATTGACCGATTTTGATCCGGCCACGCTGATGCCGGCCGGCACACTGGCATACGTGGAGTTTGGCAGCCCCGGCAGACAGGTTGAAACCATCCTAACCCTGCTCAAAGGCACGCCGTTCGAAAACCCGCTCGCCGCCGTGGCGGGCCGGCAGGCAACCAACTCCAATCAAAAATCGCCCGGGGACATTGTTGCCGCCCTCCTGAATCCGAGCATGATGGCCGAATTCAAAAAAATCCGCAGCGCGGCCATCGGCATCACCGGCATTGCCCAAAATAATCCGCCGACGGTATCCGTTCTGTATCCCGGCAAGAGCGACGCGCTGCGGGGTCTGATCCTGGCCGCCCTGGGCATGGCCGGAACTCCGGGCCAGCCCATCGAAGGCATGCAAACCGTGACCATCAAATCCGCGGGGGCGGTGGCTTACGATGACAAGGTTATCATCTACGCGCAGCCGGCCAGCCAGCTCCAGTGGTGTGTGAAACAATACAAAGGTTTGACTTCCGAACCGACGCTCGCGTCCAGCAACAAGTCGTTCGCAAAACTGGGCAAAGCCCAAAGGCAAAAAAATGCGGTGACGGTTTGGGTCCATGCGGATGAGGCGTATGCGCGGCTGCTGCAAATGTTTCCAGCCGGGCAAGTTCCTTCCGGAATCCTGTCGGCCAATGCGATCGCTGATTTTAACAACATTGACGAGCTGATCTTGGTTGAATCGGTGGAGACCAACGGCTTGGGCTGGCAAGCTGAAATCGCGTTCAAGGACGGACATCACAGCCTCGCGTACAATCTGATTCGAACTCCCAATATCAACCCGGCGGCGCTGGCAGCAGTGCCGGCGGAGGCCGTTGCCCTGGCCAGTTTCTCCCTGAACCAGACGGACCCCGCTCAAGCTGACAAGGTCCGGGCCCAGATTCAAAATGTCACCGGTCTTGACGTGGGGCGGGAAATCTTTGCCAATGTTGAGCAGGTCACCCTTTTCGCCATGCCCGCCGGGGGCAATGCCACAAGTTCAGCGACAAACATGTTCGGCCCGGATCGCCTGGGGCTGGCCATTACCAGCCGCAATCCCGAACAGACGCGGCAGGTCCTGACAACTTTGTTGGGGGTAATGTCCGCCGGCCAGCAGAACACCAATGCCGGACAGTATAAAATCGGCAAGGGCGGCCAAGGGAATCTTTATTGTTATGTGGAACAGGTCAACGGGACGACGCTCCTGTCGCTGAACCGCGATGTCGTCAACGCTTCGGTTACCGCCATCAAAAATCATAAATCCGTCTGCGTTTCAGGGCCATTGAACAACGCCGTGAATGCGCTCGCCCCGACCGCAAGCAAGCTGGTTCTGGTAAATGCCGGCGGCGCGATTCGGCTGCTGGGTCCACAGATGAAGGTTGGAACGCTCAACGAGGAACAGGCCGGGCAATTGAACACCAGCCTTGACCAGCTCGCTCGCGCCGCGGACGCCACGACCATCGAACTTCGCACGGATGAGCAGCCAAACGATTTCGCTGTCAGTGCGGGCATAACCGGCATACCACCTCTCAATCAAGTCCTTGGTCCGGCCACGCAAATCACGCGCATTGCCAATGAAGCCCGGACCGAGGCCGCTGCCAGACGACTGCGGCAGGAAAGCCCGGCCACGATACTCCCGGCGGCCAGCATGCCCATCATTGACGGCAAGGTGGACGACCTCTGGAACGCCGCCAAGCCATACAAGATTGCCAACGTCATATATGGGCCGCCGCCGTCATCCAACGATCTTTCGGCTGACTACAAGGCGATGTGGGATGAAAACAATCTCTACCTGCTCGTTGATGTCACAGACGACATACTCAAGCACGACACCAGCCCGGAAGACTGGTACGATTCGGACAGCGTGGAGGTTTATATTGATGCCACGGACAGCAAGTCGGCTGAGTACGGCCAGACGGATTACCAGTACGGTTTCATTTGGGACAAAACTTCACCGCAGATGCTGGAGTCTAAACACAATCGCACCAATGGGGTTCAGTATGCGCTGGTGACCACGGACAAAGGTTATCGCGTGGAAATCAAGTTCCCGTGGTCAACGCTCGGCACGAAGCCCTCCGCCGGCGCGAGGATCGGCCTGGACGTTCAGGTGAACGACAACGACGCCGGAGGCAAACGCAAGGCCAAGATTGCGTGGCACGCCACGGAGGACAACGCCTGGGAAAATCCACAGGCCTTTGGAAATGCAGAACTGGCCGGCCTCGTCGGCTGGTGGAAGTTTGATGAAACCCAGGGCAAGACAGCCAAGGACAGCAGCGGTGGCAACCACACCGGCACCCTGGTTGGCCATGCCAAATGGGGACAAGGCAAGATCGGTGGGGCGGTTGATCTGGATGGCCATGACAGTTTTGTCCGGATTGCCGACAAGTCCGCTTTCGATTTCGCCGGCGCCGTGAGCGTATCCTGCTGGGTGCAAATACGCACAGTGCCGGTCGGATGGATGGCCATCGTAACCAAGGGCGACAACTCCTGGCGGTTGTCCACCTCGAACCAGGAAGAAAAATTTCACTTCTCGGTCAATGACTGGGACCGTGCGGCGATCAATGGCGCAACCACGGTCAACCCTGGCGAATGGCATTACGTGGCCGGGGTTTACGACGGCAGCGCCATGAGCCTTTACGTTGACGGCAAACTTGATGCCACGCACCCGTGGACGGAGGGTATCGGTCGGAACAACTTCGACCTGCTCATCGGCGAAAACGCCGAGAAAAAAGGCCGATGCTTCGACGGCCTGATTGACGATGTCCGGGTCTATAACTACGCGCTTTCCGAGAGCGAGATTAAGACACTTGCCGCCGGCCAATAGGGAAGCAATGGTTGAAACGTCGTGTTTGCTTTCATCACCAGACGAAGTCAGTTGCATTGGGTGGCATTGCTGGCGGTGGCGGTGGTGCTGCCCACGGTGAGTTTGCTCTGGTTCATGAGCCGGGTGATTGCCAACGAGCGGCTGGTCGTCCGGCAAAAGCTGACTGCGCTTTACCAGGACAAACTCACCGATGCCTCCACCAAAACCGAATCTTTGTTCGCCATCCGGGTCGCCGGCCTCGACAAGATAAATCCGTCGGGTAATCCCTATTCGTTTTTCCGGCACCTCGTTCTGGAAAACAATTTCCAAGGCGTGGTGCTGTGGGGCGCAGACGGGTCGGTTGTTTATCCGCGAGCCGCGGACGTGATGGGCAACGACGTGTCATCGGACAGTCCGCTGGCCGGCGCGTGGCACGAGGAATTTGCCAAAAGACAGTACTCCGACGCGGCTCAACTTTATGACCGGTTCATGACCGATCGCGACCCGCACGTGGCCATCGCGGCGATAACGGGCAAAAGCCGGTGTTTGTCCAAACTCGGCCGATTCAATGAAGCGATAGAGCAATGTCAAAAGGCCGCCTTTGCAGCATCGGCCGAGGGCGCGGACCCGGCCTTGCGCCCCATCATCGAGAACGCCCGGTTGCTCCTGTTGTCCCTGCTCAAACAATCCGGCCCATCGCCGCTGAACTCCAGGATTTTCAATCAAACCATCACCGCGTTGATTGGCGATCTCTACAATCCCGCCGGTGACCGCGCCATGCTTCCGGCGAACCAAAACCTTTTCATCGCGCGAAAAGTCCTCGAGGCGCTGCAAGGTCCATTTCGCTTTGATGACGCCAGGGCAAAGGAACAGCTCGAAAAGCTCGCCGCTGCCGAAGAACTTTCCATTTCCGCCGCCGAAACGCTACGCCCTTACGCCGGTGTATTCGACGGCTGCTTTCAAACTGACCTCGGCCAGAAACCGGTCTATGGCCTTCGTCACCGGATTCAGTCGTCAACGTTGCTGGTGCTGCTGTCCGATACAGGCATGGCCTCGATCCTCTCCGGCTACCACGACGCATTCAGCGGCTCCGAGTCAACTTATCGGATACTGAACACCCTGGATGGTTTTGTGGCGGGCACATCCCAACCGCCGGGCTCTCCTTTTACCGTTGCGGCCCTGCCCGATGGTTTTCCCGGCTGGAAGGCCGAATTGTATTTCCAGGGAAGCGATGTCTTCAAGAAAGCAGCCGACCGGCAAATCGCGGTTTACGCGTGGACCGGCTTTCTGGTGATACTGCTGATTCTGATCGCGGGCGGTTTCGCAACGCGCGCGGTCGGCCGGCAAATCCGGCTGAACGAAATGAAGAACGACTTCATCGCCACCGTTTCGCACGAGCTCAAAACGCCGCTGTCCTCGATGCGCGTCCTCGTTGACACCCTGCTCGAAGGCAATGTCCGGGATGAGGCGCAGGCCAATGAATACCTGCGTTTGACCGTGAAGGAAAATGAGCGCCTCAGCCGGATGATTGAAAACTTCCTGACCTTCTCGCGGATGGAAAGAAACAAGGTGGCGTTCACCATCGTTGACGCCAAACCCGCCGCGATAGCCAGCGATGCCATTGAGTCGGTCAAGACAAAATTCGCCACGCACGACTGTCATCTGGCCGTTGATATCGCGGACAACCTGCCGGAAATGCAGGCCGACCACGACGCGATTGTCACTGTCCTCGTCAATCTTCTCGACAACGCCTGCAAATACACCACCGACGACAAGCGGGTATCGCTTCGAATTTTTCCCGACGATGGGTATGTCTGCTTTGCGGTTTCCGACAATGGCATTGGCCTGGCCCGAAGACATATTCGCAGGATTTTTGACCGCTTCTACCAGGTGGACAGTTCTCTGACGCGAAAAGCCGAGGGTTGCGGACTGGGCTTGAGCATTGTCAAATTCATCGTTGATGCCCATAAGGGAAAAATCACCGTCGAAAGCAAACGAGGCCAAGGGAGCACCTTTACTGTCAGGCTGCCCATCGGCCAGGGAAACGGCAATTGAAAGGAATTGACACATGGAAACCGTGCTCATCATTGAAGACGACCCGACGATGTTGATCGGGTTGAGAGACAACTTCGAGTTCAAGGGTTACAAGGTGCTCACCGCCGCCGATGGCGAGAAAGGGTTGAAGGCCGCGCTGAACTCCAAACCCGACTTGATCATCCTCGACATCATGCTGCCCAAGATCAACGGCTACGAGATCTGCCGGCTGATTCGCGAAGAGAAACTCGCCATGCCGGTCATCATGTTGACCGCCAAAGGCGAGGAATCGGACATCGTGCTCGGCCTCAACCTCGGCGCCGACGATTACGTCACCAAACCGTTCAGCATAAAAGAACTGCTCGCCCGCGCCGCCGCGTTTCTGCGCCGCGCGAAAAAAGAGGTTCAGGACGCCTACGAATTCGGCGGCTTGCGGCTCGACATCTCCGCCAGACGGTTGACCCGCAAGAACAAGGAAATTGAATTGTCACCCAAGGAATTCAATCTGCTCGAATACTTCGTCAAGAAACCGGGCCGGGCGTTGACCCGCGACGAGATTCTCAATGCTGTCTGGGGCTATGATTGTGTGGTGACCAGCCGCAGCATCGACCGGTTTGTCACCACGCTGCGGAACAAAATCGAGCCGGACCCCGCCCGGCCCATTTTCATTCACACCATCCGGCAAATTGGCTACCGCTTCGAGCCGCCGGAACAAAAACCTTGACCAAAAACAATTTCGCCAACGGTGCGAGGGGGGCGGGAGGAACTAAAAACCGGAAGTCAGGCAGCTGGCTTACGGTTTTGAATCCGTCGTTGCCGTCGGCAGACGGCGGCCATCTTCTCAATCGGCGATCGGCCGACCGCCCAAGGTTGACACGAATTTCACGAATTCACACAAATTGAAAGCCTGAAAGGCTGACAGATATTAATTGCATGACAAAACTTTGTCCCACGTGGGACAAAGTTTTGTAAGTGGATCACGCGCGCGAAACAAACGAAGGCCAGACCGCGTTCTTGCCAAGCAATTGTTCGATGCGCAGGAGCTGGTTATATTTTGCCAGACGATTCGTGCGACTCAAGCTGCCGGTCTTGATCTGACCGCAGTTCGTCGCCACGGCGATGCTACTTGAGCTTGTTGACCGCGCCTTCAGGATGAGCAGGCACCAAACGTCGGCGGGTGCAGTCCATCAGCAAATCCATTTTCTCCAGCAACGTCTGGCCGATCAACACTTCATCACCCAGGATCAAAGCATCATCGCTGGAACGGCGGTGCATGATCTCGAAGCGCACACCATCAGCAATGCCCACCTCGTTCTTACGGCCATCCGCAAGTTCGACCGTCACCTGGTCATAAGGTTTTATCCCCAACCGCTCCAGCAGCGGGGCCGGAATACATGAACGTACCGCGCCAGTGTTCACCATCGCATCGGCTTCGACATTTCTGACCTGATCGGGCAAAAGCTGTCCCGCAGCCACCGCTGCCTGGTCGGCTACGTTGCTCAACTTCACTTTGATTCTGACTTCGCCCATGTAAGGCTTTGATTGTTCTTTGAGTTCCATGGTCGGAATCTAACTCTCGCCACGGGCGAACACAAGCTTACCGCCCCTTCGGCAGCGCGCTGGTGCCGGCGTAAACCGCGTTCCTGCCCAGCAATTGCTCGATGCGCAACAGTTGGTTGTATTTCGCCAGACGATCCGTGCGGCTCAAGCTGCCGGTCTTGATCTGGCCGCAGTTCGTCGCCACGGCGATGTCCGCGATGGTCGCGTCCTCGGTCTCGCCGGAGCGATGGCTGATGACGGCGGTGTAGGCGTGGGTTTTGGCCAGTTCAACGCAATCCAAAGTTTCGGTGAGCGAACCAATCTGGTTCACCTTCACCAGAATCGAGTTGGCCACGCCCATTTCGATGCCTTTACGCAGGAATTTGGGGTTGGTGACGAAATTGTCGTCACCGACGAGTTGCACTTTGTCGCCGAGTTTGTCGGTGAGCTTTTTCCACGTCGCCCAATCACTTTCGCCGCAGCCGTCTTCGATGGAAACAATCGGATACTTCGCCACGAGTTTCGCGTAAAAACTCACGAGGTCGTCACCGCTGACGGTCTCGCCGGTACTTTTCTTGAAGGTGTATTTGGCATTGCCGCTGTAAAATTCAGACGCGGCCGGATCGAGTGTGAGATAAATGTCCTTGCCCGGCTTGTAGCCGGCATCCTTGACGGCTTGAATGATGGTTTCCAGCGCCTCTTCCACGCTGCCCAGTTTGGGCGCGAACCCGCCTTCGTCGCCGACGGCGGTGCTGCAACCCTTCTTTTTCAAAACGGATTTCAGCGCGTGAAACGTTTCGACAATCGCGCGCAGCCCCTCGCTGAACGTCGGCAGGCCGAGCGGCATGATCATGAATTCCTGAAAATCAATCGGGGCATCCGAGTGCGCACCGCCGTTGATGACGTTGGCCATCGGCACGGGCAGGACTTTCGCGTTCGGCCCGCCGAGGTAACGGAACAATGGCTGGTTCAGCCCGGCGGCGGCGGCCTTGGCATTGGCCAGCGAAACGGCGAGAATGGCGTTCGCGCCGAGCTTCGACTTCGTTTCCGTGCCGTCGAGCTTGAGCATCGTGGCGTCCACGGTCAGTTGATCGAATGGGTCAAGACCGATGAGTTTGGGCGCGATGACGTCGGTGACATTCTTGACGGCCTTCTGCACGCCCTTGCCGCCGAAACGTTTTTTGTCGCCGTCGCGGAGTTCGATGGCTTCGTGTTCGCCGGTGCTCGCGCCGCTGGGCACTGACGCGCGCCCGAACGCGCCGCAGCATAACGTCACATCAGCTTCCACCGTGGGGTTACCGCGCGAATCGAGGATTTCGCGCGCCTGGATATCAACAATTTTGCTCATAATTTATTTTTAAATTTTCCAACTTCAAAATCCGAAGCGGATATCATAAAAGTTGCGCGCGGTGAGTCAAGAAAGCGATGCGGCTCTGTCGCGTAGTTTTCACCGGCGCCGGAAGGAAGAGGCAAGGCTTAAAGCCCTCACGGCCCCAGCAACGCGCGATAAAACCGGTGGGTGCAGGTAGCGCTGTCTGGGTCAATGAAATCGTAAAACATCACGCTGTTGGTTTGCAGCGGCGTCCACGCGTTCAAATTGGTCGAGCCTTGGATGATGTAGCTTTGCCCGCTGGTGCCGGTGACGCGGAACCGGAACAGCTGGTTGGTCAACCATGCGCTTCGCGTCAGCTTCAGGCTCGCCGCCGGATAATAATTCGACTGGCTGTTCCAGTGCGCGATGAATTGCGCGGGTTTATCGCCGGCAAGGTTGAACCGGCCGCCGACATAAACGTCGTCGCCGGCAGCAGCGATGCAATCGCCGATGGCCAAAGCGGTAGCGGTGCTGGCCAGGCAGCTGCCCATTGCCGACCAGCTTGAGCCGTTCCATACGGCGACGTTGGTGGCCAGAATGCCGCCGGCGTTCGTGAAATTGCCGGTCACGTAGACGTTGTTGCCGGAGACGGCAATGCCGTTGACCGTGGCGGCGCTGCTTGTGCCGATGAGGCCGGTCCCGAGTGCAGACCAGCTTGTCCCATTCCATTTGGCGATGCGATTGGCCGTGATACCGCCGGCGTTGGTGAAAGTTCCGCCGGCGTAAAGCTGCCCGTTGGCATAGGCGAGCGCATTGACTTTGCCGAGGGCAATCCCGGAACCGAGCGCGTGCCACAAACCGTCGCCGTAATCGTAATAAGCGACGTTGGTGGCGGAAACGCCGCCGACAGAATAAAACTGTCCGCCGAAATAAACTCTGTTGCCGCCATCATAAGCAATGGCGCTGACGATGGCATTGGTGCCGTCAACACCTCCGCTACTATACCAGGTGTTATAACCCCGCACAGCCAGGCCTTTGGAGGGATAAATGTAGGGAGCAGCAAGGACAATGTTTGTGAACGAACCGCCGACCCAGAGGTAGCCGTAGTTATCCACCGCCAGCGCGTTGACGATGTAATCGAACCCGGAGTCGAGCGGATACCAATTATTACCATCCCATTCGGCAATGCCGCCAACGCCGGTGTAGGCGCCCGCGTTGGTGAAGTTCCCGCCCGCGTAAACATACGTTCCGTCCGTGGCGATGGCATAGACGCGGGCGGAACTGCCGAACCAGCCGGAAACTCCGCCACCCAGGGGATTCCAATTGGTGCCGTCAAAGCGCGCGATGCAATTGGCGTTGGTTTTTCCCGCCGTGCTGAACAGTCCGCCGGCGTAAATTCCGCCGGCAATCGAGCCGGACGCGGGGATGTTGCAGAGGCTTTGCACAAAATTGATCGAAGGCGACATGCCCTTGCTGGTGTCGCCGCCGAGGCTCCACCAATTCGCGCCGTCCCAGCGCGCGACGTAGGCCGCGCCGACCATGTCGCCCGCGCGGTCGAAACCGCCCGCGACGAACAATTGATTGGAGTACCAGAGCAGCTTGTTGGCCTGCCCCAATCCGTATTGGAAATAGTGCAGTCCGCCGCCAAGCTGCTTCCAGGTCGTGCCGTTGAACGATACAATATTCGTCCCGGGGATGCCGCCGATTTGCGTGAAGATGCCGCCGACATAGAGATTCGTGCCATCGGTGGTCATATCATAAACCCCCTGGTTGGCGCCGCCGCCCGGAACCGCCGACCACGCGCTGCCGTCCCAGCGCGCGATGTTGGTGAAATGCAACGATGTATTGGTAAAGCTGCCGCCCGCGTAAAGGTAACCGCCGTAAAATTGCAGCGCGCTCACCGTCCCGTTGAAGGGATTGCCCATCGCGTGCCACACGCTGCCGTCCCAATAGGCGATGTTCGTCATACTGGACGTTCCCGAGTAGGAGAAATTTCCGCCGGCATAAATATTATTCCCCTGAAATTCAAGGCAATCCACGTAGCCGATGAGGTAATAGCCGGTGCCGCCCAGTCCCTGCCCCAGGGCAAAATAATTGGTGCCGTTCCAGCCGATGATGTTCGTGGAATTGATGCCGGCCGTTCCGGAAAAGGCGCCGCCAAAATAGAGGTTGCTGCCGTGGCGTTTGACGGTCTCCGTCGCCCCTAAAATCCCAATGCCGGCCCAATTCGTGCCGTCCCAGCGCGCCGTGTTATTCGCTGTCGGATCATCGGCATTCGTGAAGATGCCGCCGACGTAGAGATAATTGCCGTCCGCCACCGCGCAAACGCCCGCGGGGCTGCTTCCCATCAAACCGCTGTTCAACTGGAACCAGTTGGTCCCGTCAAACCCGGCCACGTAATTCGCCTTGGTGTTGCCGGCCGTCGTGAAGAGGCCGGTCACATAAACCTTGTTGCTGATGGCGGCGATGCCCTCCGCCAGGCTGTTCACGCCCGGCGGCCCAAACTGATTATCCCAATGCTCGTCGCCGGAAACGGCACCAAACCCGGAAATTGATGAAAGCCACAAAATGGCTGAGATCATCCCGCATCCCGGGATTGACGGAAACAACGCCTGGATATTCATGAGTTCATTCGATTCAATTTCACAAAGTTTCTTTTTCTGATAGTAGTATTACCCTACCCAACTCTGTTTCGGGCTGCCAAGCAAAAAATGCCCTTCGGCGACAATGAATTGCACGCCGGAGTGCGAGTTGTCTCAACTCGCAGGTGCCATCTCCGCGCAAAACGATTCGTAAATATTTCCCAGACTGGAGGTTGCTTCCGGACGTGCTGCGGCTTGGGACAAGCCGCGCGCCGCGTTACAAATTCCGTTCCAAAATATACTTCCCCGCCCGCCGGGCGCGGAATAAAGTTCAATACCAGTGAACCCGATTCAACCTATGACAGCAACGCCCCGGGAAATCAACGTGGTCGAGCCGGTCAGCCCGGCGCTGGAACACGTGAAGCGGATGTTGTTCCAGCCGTTCGACCTCGGCAAATGGTTCATCATCGGCTTTTGCGCGTGGCTGGCTTATCTCGGCGAGGCCGGTTCCGGTTCCGGCGGCGGCAACTACAACTTCGGCAACCATTCGCACCGGAACGGGGCTGATTTTCGCCACGCCCTCGACCAGGCCCGGGACTATCTGTTGAACAATCTGGACTGGATCATCCCGCTGGCCGCCTTCCTGATCGTCGTTGTTTTGGGACTGGGATTGCTCTTTTTATGGCTTAACAGCCGGGGCAAATTCATGTTCCTCCACTGCGTGGCGCTGAACCGGGCGGAAGTCACCGAACCGTGGAACAAATTTGCGCCCGAGGCCAACAGCCTGTTCTGGTTCCGCCTCGTGCTGGGACTGGCGGGGATGGTCCTGACGCTGCCGCTGCTGGGGATCATCGCCGTCATGATTTTGAAAATGATTTACCGCGGTGAACCGGACGTGGCCGGCATCATGACGGCCATCGGACTCGGACTGGCGCTTTTCCTGGTGGCGATCGTCTTTGCCATCATCAAAAAATTCACGGTGGACTTTGTCGTGCCCATCATGCTGTTGCGCCGGTCCAAATGCCTGGCGGCGTGGAGGGAATTTTACGGCCTGCTAACCGCCCACTTCTGGCTGTTCGTGCTGTATATCCTGTTCCAAATCGTCCTCGGCATGGCGATTGGCATATTGATTGTGATGGTGGTGCTCGTGACCTGCTGCTGCGCCGGTTGTTTGATGCTGCTGCCATACTTGGGCACGGTGCTGCTGCTGCCGGTGCTGGTATTCAAACGGGCGTATCCGCTTTATTTCCTGGCGCAGTTCGGCCCGGAATATGACGTGTTCCCGCCCCCGCCCCCGGCATCGCCAGGATTGCCGCCGATGCCGGTCGCACCGCCAGCGATGTAAACCGGCTTTGCGATTGCCAAATCGCCGGGTTAAATATGGTAGCGTGCCTCTCTTCACTCAAACCATGCCAGCTTTGACTTGTTGGTGAAGTAGAGCAGTCCCAGCAACCGCATTTCAACGGTAATCCCATAGAGGCTGATAAACGCGCTGATAACTGTTGGCAACATGGGGATCCCGGTCAATTCAAGCAGCATCCGGCTGCCATGCATGATCGCAATGACCATCAAAAAAATCCCACAGGTGGTCAGATAGGGCAGCGGAACCTTTCCGATGCCGGAAAAAATGATGATCGGATTCAGGCCGGCAATGCCGTCGGCGAGGCACACGGTCAAAATGGCCATCGGCAGGCAGAAAAGCCCCAGAAACAGCAGCGGCACACCGGCCAGCGGCGAGACCAACAGCATGACCGCGATGCCGGGACCCAGACAGAGGAACCAGATGACGCCAAACCGAAAAAAGGGAATCGCCAGATCGTCCCAAAAGCCTGATATCTCCGGCCAATCGGGCATTTTCTCCTCGCCTTGGGAAGAGGCCTGGACAATGTTTTGCATGAACGCAAACAGATAGCCGACACTCATGATGAGACAAAGCCAGTAAGCCAATCCCATAAATCCCGCAAACTTGAAGTAGGACAAAACCCAACGCCCGCCATCGAGGAGGCTAAAAACGATCGTTCCGCAAACCAGCAGAATTGCGCCATCCTTCTTGAGGGGATAGGAAAATGCCTCCCGCCAAAGGGCAAAGAAGTTGGTGGGGGCCGGGGTCATAAGGCGCGTGTATTCGGCAACGCTCATACAACTGCCGCCGCACCTGGGGCACGCGCGAAAAAACTGTCCGCCCACCCGGGTGGTTTTCACACAAGCCGTGCAGAACGCGCCGCCGCATTTGACACAACACCACTTGGCGGCAGCCTGGGGATGCTGGGCGCACACGCCGGTGTTGACGGCAACCGGAATGCCGGCGGGATTTGCCGCCGATGGGGTCACGCCCGCACCCGCGCCCGAAGACGGTCCGGCAGGAATGTCTGCCGGTTCCGTGACGGGGTCGTCCTGACAGACCATGGGCACCGTTCCCAGACACAAGACCTGTCCGGGATGAAGCACCGCCTGTTGAATGGGTTGTCCGTCGAGAAAGGTCCCGTTGGTGGAGTTCAGATCCTGCACGGTGATGACGCCGTCCTTTAGTTCAATCTGGCAATGATGGCTGGAAACGGAATCGTCGCTGATTTGAAAATCGTTGTCCGCGACCCGTCCCAGCCGGTTCAATCCCGGTTTGAGCAGGATCTCCTGCAAACCGTGCGGACTTCCTTCCATGCGCAGCCGCACCATAAATCCAGTGGATTGAATTTATCTGATGGTTGACCTTCGACTTTCAAAACAAGGCTAAAGAACCAAACCGTTGCGGTCAATTCATTTTGACAATCCCCGGCACCTTTGTTACACGGGCGTTCTGTGAGCGCACTGCTGGTCATCTACGATGGATTCGCTTTCCTGGAAGGTGAAGAAGAGCAGGCGCTTCCCGGCCGCTTCCGGTTCACCTTTGGCGACCTTCAATTTGAACACGCGTCCGGCACCTTGGAACTGCCTTTGTCCCGCCTGATCCTCGACCAGAATTCCGCCGGCAACCTGGTTTTTCACGATGCCGGAACCGGTTGGTGGATCGAATCCGCGGACGGGCGGATTTTGAACGATGTTTTTCTCCTCCGACAGGCGCACCTCCGCGCCCAGGCGCGCGAATTGCGCGAACGGCGCGAAGGAAATCGCAGTCTCAAATACGCGCTGATATTTTTGGCTGGTTTTGTCGGTTTTTTTTTCATCGGGTGGTTGCTGGTAAAGGCCGCCGCCAATTCCCTGGCCAATCACGCCCCCGTTGCGTGGGAAGAACACCTGACGGACAAGGTCATTGCCGAACACCCCAAGCTGTTCATCATCGATACCAATGATGCCCGCATTGGCGTGGTCGCCCAGTTGGTGGCGCGCCTTGCCGCCGCCCTGCCGCCGGCGGAGCGCCGTTATCAATTTCAGGCCGCCCTGATTGACCGGCCTGTGGTCAATGCCTTTGCCCTGCCGGGCGGGAGGATCTTTGTCTTCACCGGCCTGCTGGACCGCGTCCAGAAACCGGAGGAACTGGCCGGCGTGCTCGCGCACGAAATGGCCCATGTCACGCAACGGCATGGCCTGCGAAAGCTCATCGCCGGCGGCGGACCTTATTATATCCTGCGGCTGTTTGTCAGTGACCAGCAGGGAGTATTGTCCGCCATCAGCGCCGGCTCCCAGTTGCTGGTCAATCAGTATTATTCGCGGGACGTGGAACACGAAGCGGACACCATCGGATGGCATTACTTGATGGCGGCCAACATTGACCCGCGCGGCTTGGCCGATTTTTTCCGACTTCAGACGGAAGGTGAAGCCGCCACCACCATCCCTGAAATGTTCCGCAGCCATCCCGCCACCAGCGAACGCATCGCTTCTCTGAACCGGCTCTGGGAAAAGAGCGAACGGAAAAGCGGGTTTGTCCAATTGCCGGCCTGGAATGGCAAATCATGAATCAAAACCTTGCCGGCACGAAACCGATTTCCGGTTGCCAACCCACGGTTCGCCCGCTATCAATCCACCCGGCAATGGAGTTTGCACTCCCATCATTGGAAAACCGCGCTACCCCGAAAGCTTTCGGGGCTGACCATTTCAGCGTTGATGCTTCCTGCCAACCGATGTCGCTTCCGCAAAGGAATTTTATGTCCGCGCAACCACGGATGGCCATCGGTCGCACGGTCATTGCCCTGGTCCTGTTCTCGTTGTCAATTGCCGGCGTCGGAGCCGGGCCAGCGACGAACACAGACCTCCCCGCTCCGTTGAGCTACAAGGCCGATTGGCGCTGGGTGAAAGGCGCGGTTTTTGTTCCGACAAAATATGTGAACGAAGCCCAGCAATGGGACGAATACGACCCGGTCATCAATGATCGCGAACTTCATTATGCGTCCGTTTATGGGTTCAATTGCGTCCGGGTTTATCTGCATCACTACATTTACCTGAAAAAGAAGGATGCCTTGCTCAAGGACATCGAGGATTTTCTGACCCGGGCCGACAAGTATGGCATCAAAACGGAATTTGTCTTTTTCGATGATTGCTGGAACCAGCCGGAGGCGGCGCTGCTCGCGCCGGATTACAAGTATCCCGCGCCCATCGTTGGCGTGCATAACAGCCGGTGGCTCGTTTGTCCGGGTGAACAGGTGCAAAAACATTACGCGGAAAACCGGGACCGGCTCAAGGCCTACATCCAGGACATTGTCAACGCGCACAAAGATGACAAACGGATTGCGTTTTGGGAGACCTACAACGAACCCAATAAATCGCCGGAAACCAAACAATTGTTGAAGGATGCCTATGATTGGATTCATGAGACCGGCACAACGATTCCGGTGACGGCGACCGGCCGCGGGTTCGCCGGCGAACCGTATTCTGATTTCAAATCCTGGCACGAGTATGGCGGTTATGATTATACCGGCACGCCGGATTCATTGAACACCGAATGCATGAACCGCCGCGAACAAACGGTTCCCGGCATTGTCGAACATTTCAAAGACAAGACCGGGTTTATTCTCTGGGAGTTTGGCATCGGGCGGGACAACTGCCGGTTCACCTGGGATGAAAACCGCGAACATCCGCGCAAAGATGAAACTCCGAAACCCTTCCACGGAGTTGTTTATCCTGACGGCCATCCTTGGTCGGTTGATGACGTCAAGGCATTGCTCGGAGCGAAAGGCTTTGCGAACGCCCCGCTGTTTGCCGTGGAATATTACAAGGATGCAAACTTTGCCGAACTGGCTAAAAAATCCGTCACGCCCATGATTGACTTTGATCTGGGCACGGAACGAGGAACCGGGTCGCCCGATGCATCAGCCGGTGTTCCGGAGGAGAATTTCTCCGCGCGTTGGACCGGAACGATTCTGCTGCCGGCCAGTGGAACCTACACTTTCTATGCCGATGGCGACAATCGGGTGAAGTTGTTTGTGAATTCCAAATTGCTGCTGAACAAGAAAACCCCGGGGCGTGATGAAGTTGCTGAAACGATCACCCTGCCCGACAACCAGCCGGCTGAAATCAAGATTGAATACGTCCATGCCACCGGCGATCCGACCCTTCATGTGGCCTGGTCCGGCCCGGGCTTTGATAAAAAAGTCCTGACCCCGGTCAAGGCTGCGAGCGCACCCTGATTCCGGACCTTGGCCCAAGCCGGATTCTGGTTGCGGGCCGGATGCCGATAGGATAACATTTTTCCCGGCAATGGAGTTTGCCGTCCCGGCATGGGAGAACAGCCTGACTGTTTCAGCGCTAATGACTCCTACTGATGTCCGTTGAATTGGTGGACATTGGCAGGAGTATTTTTATGGAACACGTTTGGTATGTGGCGGCCATCTGGATGGGACTGGCGTTCGCGGCCAGCTTGATTTCCATTCGCGTCGGCATTTCCGTGGCGCTCATCGAAATCCTGCTCGGCGTCTTCGCGGGCAACATTCACTTCGCCGGCGGCCAGCACATTTTGCAAACGACCGATTGGGTCAATTTTCTGGCGATGCTGGGCAGCGGTGTGCTGACGTTCCTGGCGGGCGCGGAAATTGATCCGGTCTCATTGCGCGCCAATCTTCGCGCCAGCATGACGATTGGTGTGCTGTCGTTTTTGCTTCCGTTTGTCTGCGTGTGGCTGTTCGCGCAATTCGTGCTCGGCTGGCCGTTGCCTCAGGCGCAAATCGCCGGCATTGCGTTGTCCACCACGTCCGTCGCCGTCGTTTACGCGGTGATGATCGAAGGCGGTTTTGGCCAAACCCCGCTCGGCAAAACGATTCTGGCGGCGTGCTTCATCACGGATTTGGGCACGGTGCTGGCGCTCGGCTCACTTTTTGCCGACTTCAACCTCTGGCTGCTCGTTTTCGTGGCGGTGACGGCGATGGTGCTTTGGTTCATGCCCAAGTGGACCCAGTTCATCATCACCAAACTCGGCGCAACCCGCGTGAGCGAACCGGAGGTGAAATTCATCTTCTTCGTGCTGTTCTTTCTCGGCGGCCTCGCGTCCACGGCCAAAAGCGAAGCGGTGTTACCCGCGTATCTGGTCGGCCTGGTCGTCGCGGGCGTGTTTTTGCGCGATAAAACACTCGTTCACCGGATGCGGAGCATTGCGTTCACGATCTTCACGCCATTTTACTTCATCAAAGCCGGCCTTTTCGTTTCGCTGCCCGCGTTGTGGGCGTCGCTGGGACTTATTGCCATTTTGTTGCTGATAAAAATGGTGACGAAATTCATCGGTGTCTGGCCGCTCACCAAGGTCTTTTACATGCGCAACCGTGAGGCCAATTACACCACATTGCTGATGTCCACCGGCCTGACCTTCGGCACCATCTCCGCGTTGTTCGGCCTCCAAAACAAAATTATAGACCAGACGCAATACACCGTGCTGGTAACGGTGGTGATTTTGAGCGCGTTTGTGCCGACGCTCATCGCGCAAAAATTTTTCCAGCCGACGATTGAAACGATGGTCGAATGGGGCAAAATTTACAGCGAACGAATTAACAACAAAAATCCGCGCTAACCGGCGCAAACTGAAAAGTGAGGCGTTATGTTCAAAAAAATTCTCGTGGGTTACGACGGCTCCAAAGGCGGCAAGGCCGCGCTCCAGCGCGCGGCGGTGCTGGCCAAAGGATTCAACTCTGACCTCGGTGCCCTTTGGGTGCGTGAGTTGCTGCCGCGCCACTCCGACCTGCCCGGCGAATATGAGGAGGAGGCTGAAGCGGCGGACGATTACTTCAAGGAACGTTCGCGGGAAATCCAGGAGGTGGCGGCCGGACACGGTATTCCCATCCGCTGCGAAACGCGCCGGGGCCACGCGGCCAAAACCATTTTGCGCTTTGCCGACGAAGGCGGTTACGACTTGATTGTCGTCGGACACAGCGACCATTCCGAGTTGTGGGGCCGCCTGCTCGGCGACACCGCCGACCGCATCAGCGACCACGCGCATTGCAGCGTGTTAATCGTCAAACAATAGAATTTATGATCAAAATCGAAAAAATAAGCGCACAGGAAATCCTCGACTCGCGCGGCAACCCGACTGTCATGGTCAGCGTCGCGCTTAACAATGGCATCACCGCCACGGCCTGCGTGCCGTCCGGCGCGCCCACCGGCATCCGCGAAGCCGTCGAACTCCGCGATGGTGACGCCAAACGCTACGGTGGCAAAGGCGTGCTCAATGCTGTCGCCAACGTGAACAAAATCATCGCGCCGAAACTCAATGGCAAATCGCCACACGCACAGAAGGAGATTGACGAGTTGATGTGTGAATTGGATGGCACCGAAAACAAATCCAAGCTTGGCGCGAACGCGATGCTCGGCGTTTCGATGGCCATCTGCCGCGCGGCCGCGTTGGATTCCGGTTTGCCGCTTTACGCCTACATCCGCAAGTTGCACGGCGTCAAAGCCGACGCTCCCTACGTTCTGCCCGCACCGCAAATGAACGTGCTGAACGGCGGTGCGCATGCGACGAACAACGTGGACTTTCAGGAGTTCATGCTCTTTCCCATCGGTGCGCCGACGTTCGCCGAGGCGCTGCGCTACGGCGCGGAAACGTTTCACACGTTGAAGAAGCTCCTGCAGAAGCGCGGCCTGGTAACTTCAGTCGGCGATGAAGGCGGCTTTGCGCCGAATCTCAAGACGAACGACGAAGCCGTGGAGGTGATTGTGGAAGCCATAGAAGCTGCTGGTTACAAGCCCGGCAAGGACATCGCCATTGCCCTCGACCCGGCCGCTAGTGAGTTCTACGACGACGGCAGCTACGTATTCAAAAAGTCCGACAAATCGCGCAAGACTCCAGCACAAATGGTCGAGCTTTATGGGGAATGGGTGAAAAAATATCCCATCGTTTCGCTCGAAGACGGCATGGGAGAGGAAGACCGCAATGGTTGGCTGGCCATCACCAAGGCGCTGGGCAGGAAACTGCAACTTGTCGGCGACGACAATTTTGTCACCAACCCGAAGATTTTCGCGGAAGGCATCCGCGCCGGGATAGCCAACGCCATTCTTATCAAGCTCAACCAAATCGGCACGGTCAGCGAAACTTTGGAAACCGTGGCGATGGCGCAAAAGGCCGGCTACGGCACAGTAATCTCACATCGTTCCGGTGAAACGGAAGATGCCTTCATTGCTGACTTCGCGGTTGGAACAAACGCGGGCCAGATCAAGACCGGCTCGCTCTGCCGCTCGGAGCGCATTGCCAAATACAATCGCCTGCTCGCTATCGAACAGGAGTTGGGAAAAAAGGCACGGTATGGCGGGATGCTGTCCCGAAGTGCCTGGCAATAATCTCTTGCCGGCAATGGAGTTTGCCGGGCCGCGCCTGCGGCAAACCGTCCCGAAGCATCGGGACTGATGACTCCTACCGAATCGGTAGTTTTGAAACGGTAGCGAGTCATGCAAGCGACAGCTTCAACCAACGATGTGAGACTCACAATTCCCTTCGTGGGTCGTGGAAGGGAAATTGCGCGGCTCCGCCAATTGCACAAGCAGCGCAAGCATGTGCTGATTCTTGGCCCGGAAGGGGTGGGGAAATCGGCGCTGGTTGAACATCTGCGCGATTCGCTTCGCTTGCGCGTCTGTCCGGCATCGGAACGTTTGCGTGAAATTTGCGAAGCGTTGGAGCGCGAGTTTGATTTGGAAGCCGGCGATCTCCATATTGTCCAGCGCAAGAATCGCCTGTTGAAGTTGCTCAAAGGAACGAAGCGCGCCGTGGTCTTTGATGGGGCAAGCTGGACGACACCCAAGCTGGGCAATTTCATTGAAAATGTCAGCGAGCGTGTGCCAGTGTGGTTGTGCGCGCGGTCGGAGCATTCGTGGGACATCGGCCACATCTGGCCGTTGCTGGTGCGATTCGAGCACGTGGAGTTGAAGCCGTTTCATCCCGGAGAAACCCAAATGCTGGTGGAAGCGGCCGTGCGCAGCGGGAGCGTGCCGGCAGACACGTTGAACATTGTTTCGTGGCTGCATCGTCGCGCGGCGGGAAACCCAAAGGTTTTGTGCGAATTGCTGAAGGAGATCGCGCGCGGCCACTACGACTTGAGCAATGCCCATGCGCTTCGGCTGCTGAACCTGGACCGACGCATCCACGAGCTGTTCCCGACGGCGTGAAATGGCCTTGAACGAAAACCATCAACGGCATCTGTTGAGCACGTTTCAATACGTGGACAACCTGCTTTCCGAGGCGGAGCACATCATGGCTTCCGCCGGGTCGGCATCGCCGTTTCAGGAGTATTCACAGGACACCACCCCCATTCAGCGCAAGGTGACGCACGATTATATCGTTCGCGTGCGCGAGGCCATGCGGCGCATCCTTGAAGAGTTAAAAGTTCCGCTGCGACCGCCGATTTCCGGCGCATTGTGGGCGGCGCGCGGCCATTTTAATTTTGCGGGAATTGCCATCGCCGAAATTGCGCCGGAGCACATGCGCAGCTACGGACTGCTTTCAGACGAAGACGCGCGGGCGATGGACCGCATCGTTGCAGAACTGAACGCGGAGTTGAATCGCATTCGCGACTATCTCGCCCAGGGAACGACAGCGGATTTACAGGCTCGCCTTCAGCGCCTCGAACAGACCCGCGATGAGGTCAGACTGTTGCGTGAATTGGATCGCATCATCACCGCGCACGGCCTGGTCGAATTTCGCAACGCGCTGGTGACGTTGCTGGACCGGATCGAAACCACATCCTTTGAAATTGGCGTTTTCGGGCGTGTCAGTTCCGGCAAGTCGTCGCTGTTGAATCAACTGTTGGAACAAAATGTTCTTCCCATTGGCGTGACTCCGGTGACCGCCGTGCCGACGCGAATCAGCTTCGGCCCGCAGCCGCAGGCGACCATCGAGTTTGCGGAAAGCAAACCGCAACTCGTCGAATTGTCGCGCCTGGCGGAGTATTCCACGGAACAGCAAAATCCGGCCAATGCCAAACACGTCACGCGCATTCACGTTCTGGTTCCGGCCAGGCGGCTGCGCGAAGGCGTGACGTTCGTGGACACACCGGGGCTGGGTTCACTCGCAACCACGGGCGCGGAAGAGACGGTGGCGTATCTGCCAAAGTGCGACCTCGGCATTGTGCTGCTCGATGCCGGGTCGGCTTTGAGCCACGAAGACCTCATCGTGGTGCAATCGCTCTATCGTGCCGGAGCCAGGGCGATGGTGCTCATCAGCAAAGCGGATTTGCTCGGGCCGCTGGACCGTCAACGCATGATGGATTATGTCCGCCAGCATCTGCTATCCGAAGCGAATCTCGATTTGCCGGTGCATCTGGTGAGTGTGATTGGCGCGGACGCGCAGTTTTGCGAAGAATGGTTTGAGAGCGAACTCAAGCCAATGCTGGAATCGCACCGCGAAGCGGCCTCCGCTTCGCTCAAGCGCAAGATTGGTTTGCTGCGGGAAGCGGTGATGGATGCGCTTCGGGTTCGCCTCGACGCTGCGTGCTCGCCAACCGGTAGGGCGCGTCACTCCGTGCGCGCCGGGGAGGATTTGCGGGACGGCGGCGCGCAGAGGACTGACGCGCCCTACCAAGAAATTGACAGTTGTTTGACGCAAGCCGCCGCGGCGTTGCGCGGCGCGAGCGCAATTTTGGAATCGGCTGAGAAGGAAGGGCAAACCCTTGGTTACAACACGCGGGGGCTTGCTCCATCCGCGCTGCAAGCGGTCGCAACCGACATCGCCTCCGCCTGGCTCAACGGCACGAATCCGGCCTCGGCTGCGGCTGGGATTTTCTCGGCGTCGTTGAACCGATTTCTGACGCAAGTGAGCGCGGCATTTGTTCAATCCGTCGAAGAAGTCCGAGGGCGGCTCGCAGCCACGCTGGAGCAAGCGCACGACGCCTCCGGCTCGCGGCGCGGGCCGCCGGAGGAATTGCCCAAGGCGGCAGGACTCCCCATTATGGATTCATCGCCGCTGGCGGCGCGGCTGACGTTGCGGAAGCCTACCCTGCTTCCGCTGCTAGGGCGGCGCGCGTTGCGGCATTTTGCCGAATCCAAAATTTCCGGGCAGTTGGAGAATTCGCTTTCTGAGTTCTTCAACCTCGCCGGCAAGCGGCTCGAACAGTGGCACAACAAGGCGCTCGCGGAATTGCGTGATGCCTTCGACGCCCGTGCGGGAGTTTATCGCGCTGTGCTCGCCCAAGGCCAGCGCGCAACGGCAGAAAACGTGAGTGAAGCCGACGTCACAAGAGATTTGTTCGCGCTGGAGAATTGGGAGTCTCCGCAGTAGCTCGTGCTCATGCTCGTCGGGTGCAAAGCAACACTGTATCTGCACGACCATCGGAGCGCGAGTTGTCCCAACTCGCAGCAGCTCCATTCGCGGAGAGCAGTTCATAAAAACTTTCCAACCCACTATTGCATTTGCTGGTGCTGCGGCTTGGGACAAGCCGCGCTCCAGATACAGTGTCCAACTGCGCCCATGCTCATCTGCGGCAATGAGACGGGCTTGCCAATCAGTTGAACAATGCTATTTTATGAGTGGCAATGGAATCTGCCTCCCGTCACGCGGGAAATCGCCTCGGGCTGATGACTCCTACCGAGCAAAGAAATGTAGCACGGTAGCGAGTCATGAAAATCCTGATTCTATCTGACATCCACGGCAATTGGGCCGCACTGCAAGCGGTATTGGCCGCCGAGCCGGATGCCGACCAAATCCTTTGCCTTGGCGACCTGGTCAACTACGGCCCGCAGCCGGCGGAATGCGTGGCGTGGGCGATGAAGACACTGACTTCCGATTGGCTGATACAGGGCAATCATGACCGCGCCGTTGCGCTGGACGAAGACCCGCGTTCTTCCGTCCCTTACATGGCACTCGCCGCCGCGACTCAGGGACTGAGCAAGCGGGTGCTCGCTTCTGAGATGAAGCAATTTCTTGCGGGGTTGCAGCCGCTACAGCGGTTTCAGTTGGATAATGCCATCTGCATCGCGTGCCACGCGGTGCCCTCGGAACCGCTGTACGAATACCTTCCTCCGAACAGCCCAGTGATACTCTGGGAATCTGAACTGAACGCCGTCAATTATCCCGATTTTCTGTTCGTGGGCCACACACATTTGCCGACGAAAACACAATTTCGCAGGACGCTCATCGTAAATCCTGGCAGCGTCGGCCAGCCGAAGGACGGCGATCCCCGCGCGGCTTACGCGGTATGGGAGGACGGCGAAGTTTCGCTTCGCCGGGCCGAATACAACGTGGAGCAAACCATTCGGGCGTATCGTGGCACGCGGCTTGAGCCGCATATCGTGGACACTCTGGCCGAGGTGTTGCGCACTGGCGGACATTTGCCATTGGACCAGACAGCTTACGAACGGCTGCGCACCTATATGCAAACGCATCCAGACCATCTCGGCGCGATTTTTTTCCTGCGGCAGGAGTTGACCCTGCGCGAGGGCCACGATCTGACAAAAGTCACGGATGCCGACCGGCCACAATGGTTGCTCAACTACGCCCGCGCTCTCGCGCAGCAGGGCGCGCGCCTGACCGACCTCGGCCCGTGGCGTTGGTGGACGGCGAGCCAGAGATTCAACCAGGCGCACGTGCGCGCCGAGTTGATCGAGCTTTTACATCAAGCCGTGGCGCTGGCGCAAGTTCTTGGCATGGATGCCGACGAAGTGTTCGACGCCTTTGTAAAGCAGCACTGCGCCAGCAGAACAATGACGGCGACAACTTCGGCCAATCGCGTTAAAGACCCGATCCAACATTCCGAATGAAAGACTATGATTCAAGTCAACGGACTTCTTGATCACGTCGCGGATCTGGTTGACCGGTTTCACCTGGTGAACCTGCGGCCGCAAATCGCCGCGTGCCAGCAGCAGCTTGGCGCGCCGGAGCGGATTGATGTGGCGGTGTTCGGGCGTTTCAAGGCCGGGAAAAGTTCCTTTTTGAATCATCTGGCCGGGCAGTCCGTTCTGCCCATTGGTGTGCTGCCGTTGACCGCCATCGTTACGCGCCTGCGCCACGGGCCAGTGGAGCGGGCGGTGGTGCGGTTTCTCGACGGCACGGTGAAGTCAATCCCGCTTGACGACATCGGCCTCTACGTGGGCGAGAACGAAAATCCGCGCAACATCAAGCAAGTAGCGAGCGTGGAAGTGGAGTTGCCGGCGCTGCAATCGTTCGCGCCGCTGGAATTCGTGGACACGCCGGGCCTGGGCAGCGCGTTCACGCACAACACCGAGGTCGCGCTGAACTGGCTTCCAAACGTGGGCGCGGCGCTGGTGGCCGTGAGCGCCGATTCGCCGCTGTCCGAGCGCGACCTGGACCTGCTCGATCAACTCCGCCGGCACACGCCCAAGATTGCTCTGCTGCTCACGAAGGCGGATTTGCTGACGGAGTCCCAGCGAGCCGAAGTGCGGGAGTTTCTGCGCCGGCAACTGGCTGAACACTGGGGCAATGGCGGCCTGCCGGTGTTTTTCTATTCCATCAAACCTGAGTTGCCGGAGTTAAAAACGGTTTTGGTGGAGCGTCTCCTCGAACCGCTTCGCCAGGATCGCGGGGCGGCGGCGGAGCAAATCTTGCGGCATAAACTCATCTCGCTCATCAGCCAGGCGCTCGACTATTTGCGCGTCGCGCTGGCGGCGGCGACCCAGGCGGAAGATTCGCGGCAGGCGTTGCACAACCGGTTGTTGGAAGAACGCGGGCAGTTCGACGCGCTGCGCGAGGAACTGCACTTGCTGGCGCACGACGTGGCCGGGCAGGCGCTGGAACAATCCGTGCAACGCCTGCAGCCGATTCGGCAAACGCTGCAAGCCAAAGTCACCACCGATTTGGAGGCGCAGTTGCAGCAATGGCGGTTGCGGCTGCCGCCACTGCTGGAAGCCTGGCGCGAATGGCTCAACGGTTTTCTGAGTTACGAGTTGAGCGAGGTATCGCAGGCGCAACGCGGGATGTTTTGCGAACCGTTGCACAAGGCGCGCGAACGGCTGACGCGCGCTCTTCGCGCTTTTCAGGACCGGCTGGCCGACCACGTCAAGGCCGCGCTGGGCGTGACTCTGACGCGGCGCGAGTTCGCCTTGGAAGTGCGCGAGCCGTCCGCCCCGCCGGTGAATGTGTCCTATGCCTTTGATGCGGCGTTTACCATGATTGGCTGGCTCATTCCGCTGATACTTTTCCACAAGCCGATCGAGCGCGTGCTGCTGCGCAAAGCGCGATGGGAAGTGGAGAAAAACCTGTCGCGGCTCGCGGCGGCCTGGCAGACGCGCGTCAGCGCCGGCGTTCAGGAGTTGCGACGGCAGGCCGAGCAATATGCGCTCAACGAACTGGCAACTCTGGAACAAATGCTGGCCCAGGGTCAATCCAACCAGCCGCAACTGGAACAGGCGATTGCTTTGTTGACCGAGGCGCTGGAGAAAATCCACAACCCACGAACTGAAACAGCTCGTCCATGATTTGGAGCAATTCCAGAACCGGCGGCGTGAGTGATTTACGAATTACGAATTACGAATTACGCGACTTGGAGAAAACCAAGGCCCTCGTAAATCAAAAATCGCAAATCGTAAATCCCAAAGATGGTTCGGTGATGCGACTTGTTCCGGCGGGCGAATTCATCGTGGGTTCAACACCGGAGCAGATTGAGGCGGCGCGGCTCATGGACATCGGCGGTCATGAATTCACGCTCCTGGACGAGTTGCCCCAGTTCCGCGCGCTCTTGCCTGATTTTTATCTGAGTGAGCACGCCGTGACTAATCAGCAATTTGCCGCGTTCCTTCGCGAAACCCGGCCTTCTCCCGAACAACTCAAGAATTTGGCTCCGGCGCTGGTACGAATCAGCGTTCCGGGCAGGGCGGGCAGTCCTCTGCCCGCCGCGAACGCGGTGAAGTCTTCGCTCATCAGCGCCGACGAACGGCGCGCACGGAGTGACGCGCCCTGCCTTGCCGAGCCGTATCAGGTCGCGCCCGGCTTTGAGCGGCATCCCGTCATCCATGTCTCGTGGTTCGGAGCGGAAGCTTATTGCCGTTGGGCTGGATTGCGTTTGCCAACGGAAATCGAATGGGAAAAAGCCGCGCGCGGCACGGATGGACGACTTTACCCGTGGGGCAACGAGTGGCGTGATGATTTTTTGCGTTGGGATGGAGACAAGCTTCGTAAATACGAAACCACCGCGCCGGTGGACGCCTATCCCGAAGGCCGTTCGCCCTATGGCATCTTTCAAATGGCGGGCAACGTGGATGAATGGTGTGCGGATTGGTATCAATGGGACGTTTACCGTCGTTATGCGACTGGCGATTTGCGTCCGCCGCCGGGCGGCGAGATGCGCGTGGTGCGCGGCGGGACATGTGCCGGTTGGAAGAAAATCCGCTTTCGTTGCGCGCATCGGCGTGGCAACGACGCGGCAATTGTCAATGTGCTCTACCCCGGCATCCGCTGCGCGTGCGACATTTCGGCGGTTAAAACGTGCCACCACCCTGTTGATGAGTAACTGCCCAACAGTTCCAGTTGAGACCGGCACGAGTGTTTCGGAGTTCGCAAAGGCGCTTGAGTCGGGCCGATGCCCGGTTTGTGCCTTGTTGCAGGCGGACGAGTTCCAAGAACTGTGCCGGTGGGTTGGGGGCAACGTGGCCGACGAAGGCAATCGCCGGCGGCTGGACGAAGCGGGCGGATTCTGCAATTACCACTTCTGGTTGCTGTGCGAGATTCACTCGCCTCAAAGCGGCTCGCTGGTTAACAATTACATCGCCGCAAAATTTCTCGATTTGTTGCGCGAAGAATCAAATGGTGGCGGACAGGTTCGCGCGCAATGGTTGCGAAACGCCGCGGAGAAGTGCCCGCTCTGCATCCATCTCGCCCGTCGCGAAGCACAGCACGTCCACGCGTTTGTGGATTGGCTTGAACAGCCACCCTCCTGGCAGGCATACGAAAATTCACGCGGATTGTGTCTGCCCCATCTGCTGCATTGTCAGCCGCTGATGGGAAATGAATCGCTTCGCAGACAGCTGGATCATTTTCAATCTGCGCAAATCGAACACTTGCAAAAAGAGATGCGCGAACTCGTCCGCAAATTCGAGTCGGGACAACGATGGGAGATTTCTCCCGACGAATGGGATGCCTGCAAGCGCATTATTGAAAAACTGGTCGGACGTAAAGGCACCGCAAATCCACCATGACCTTCTACTGCGCAACTGCGCCGCCAAGCCAAGGAACTGTTCGGAACGAACTGGCCACACTGGAACAAATGCTCGCGCAAACCAATACCAACAAACTGCAACTGCGTGAGGCCATCCGGGAACTGGAAGCCGTCCGGACGCAGTTGAAGTCTCCCTGATTCCTTGTCAAAGTAACCGCGCATGTCAACCTCAGTTGATTCCGCAAAAGGATCTCCGCCAAAATTCCGCTGGCTTAACCGCACCGTCCTCGGCATCGGGCTGGCGTCGCTGTTCAGCGATTGGTCGCACGAAATCGCCACGACGGTCCTGCCCGCGTTTCTCGCGTCCATGGGCGCGGCGGCGGCGTGGCTCGGCGTGATTGAAGGCGTCGCCGACGGCTTGTCCAGCTTCGCCAAGATGGCGTCCGGCTTTTACACGGACAAACTGCAGCGCCGCAAACCCATCGCCGTCGTTGGCTATCTCGTCACCGCGCTCGGCACGGCGTCTTTCGGACTGGCAACGGCGGCGTGGCACATTTTGATTTCGCGGTCGCTCGCGTGGCTCGGACGCGGCGTGCGCACGCCCGTGCGCAAGGCGCTGCTCGCCGCCGCTGTCACGCGCGAAACCTACGGTCGCGCCTTCGGCTTCGAGCGGATGATGGACACCATCGGCGCAATTGTCGGCCCGGCCACGGCTTTTGTTTTGCTCGCCGCGCTGCACCACAATTATCGCCGTGTTTTCCTGCTGACGCTCATTCCCGGTATTTGCGCCGCCGGAGTGATAGCGTTTCTGGTCCGGGAAAAGGAGCGTAAACCCGTGGCGCATGTCTCATTCGGCGAACGGCTGCGTTTGCTGCCGCGGCCTTACCGGAAATTTCTCGTCGCCGTCGGAATTTTCGGCGCGGGCGACTTCGCCCCCACGTTGTTGATTCTGCTGGCGACGCAAAAGCTCGCGCCGGCGCTGGGTCCGGCCATGGCCGCCAGCGTCGCGGTCGGGTTTTACGTGTTGCGGAACATTTATTACGCCGGGTTCGCCTACGTGGCGGGCGGGCTCGCGGACCGTTTCAAAAAGCAATTTGTGCTCGCGTTCGGTTACGCGCTGGCGGCGGTGATGGCGTTGCTGATTGTGGCCGCGCCGATGACCATCTGGCTGCTCGGCATTATTTTCATTCTCAGCGGCATGCATGTGGCGATTGGAGAAACGCTGGAAGACTCGTTCTGCGCGGAACTGGTGGGTGAGGAACAGCACGGCATGGCGTTCGGTGTGCTGGCCACCGTGAACGGCGTGGGCGATTTCCTGTCGAGCATCATCGTCGGCGCATTGTGGACGGCGGCGGGCACCAGCGTGGCGTTTGGCTACAGTGCGGTATTGTTTTCCCTCGGCGCCTTGCTGGTTTTGCAGACAAGACCGGCAACCACGGATGGACACTGATGAACCCAACGCGGCCTTTGGCCGCAACCACAGATTTTGGACTGCGGCGGGAATCCCTTAGAGCGGGAGCCGCGCCGCTTTTGGAAGCAACCGGCAGCACGGAAAGCGGTGTCGCCGCTGTCCACCCTCCGCAGTGCTGCTACGGAGGACGGGCGCTCTGCCACCGCAGTCCAAATCTTTGTCGTCCGTGCGCGAAGTTGCAGGATTGTATTACGGATAACTACTGGCCTTCGCTTGTTTCGCGTGTGTGATCCGCTTACAAAACTTTGTCCCACGTGGGACAAAGTTTTGTCACGTCGGATTAACGCCAAAAAATGCGCAGCGGCACGGTGGGCACGAGGTGTCGCGTTTGGTTGCGCTTTTTTGCGGCAAAGTTTTGTGTGCTTCGTGTTTTTCGCGGTTAAAATTGAATTGTCCCCGGCTCCATTTCACGGCAGTCTTATGGTTCCTATGCGACAGGTCAATCTTGGCATGATTGGCGGCGGCACCGTGGGCAGCGGCGTGTTTCACGCGCTCCAGCTCAACGGCGGCCTCATGGCCTCGCGCATCGGTGTCAAGGTCGCCGTCCGCAAAGTCGCCGTGAAGGCCTTCAACGAACCGCGGCCGTATCCGATTTCGCGTTCGCTCATGACGACCGACTGGCAAAGCGTCGTCAACGATCCGCAGGTGGACATCGTCACCGAACTGGTCGGCGGCACCGGCATCGCCCGGACGATGGTTCTTACCGCACTCAAGCTTGGCAAGCCGGTCATCACGGCCAACAAGGCGTTGCTGTCCGCGCACGGCGAGGAACTGTTTGCCGCGGCCAAAAAATACGGCGCGAATCTTTATTATGAGGCGAGCGTTTGCGGCGGCATTCCCATCATCAAATCGCTGCGCGAAGGGTTCGTCGGCAACCGCATCACGCACCTCTACGGCATCATCAACGGCACCTGCAATTACATCCTCACGCGGATGAAGCTGGAAGGCGCGGACTTCGACGCCGTGCTCGCCGACGCGCAAAAGCAGGGTTACGCCGAGACGCCGCCGGACCTCGACATTGACGGCCATGACGCCGCGCACAAAATCGGCATTCTGGCGTCGCTCGCACACGGTTTCTGGGTCAACCCGAAGAAAATCCACGTCGAAGGCATCCGCCATGTTTCCGCATTGGACATCAAATTTGCCGGCGAACTGGGTTACACGATCAAGCTGCTCGGCATTATCAAAACGGTCGAGGGTCGAGGGTCGAGGGTCGAGGGCAAACGCGGTTGCCGCGTCCAGGTTTCGGTTTATCCGACGCTCGTGCCAAACGCACATGTTCTCGCCAGCGTGAACCACGTCTTTAACGCCGTGTTTGTGCGCGGCGACATTGTCGGCGACACGCTGTTTTACGGACGCGGCGCGGGCAAGGACGCCACGGCCAGCGCGGTGCTCAGCGATCTGGCCGACGCGGCGCTCGACTTGAAGTCCGGCAGCAAACAACGCGTGCCGCCATTTGTGCCGCACGAATGCGCCGGGGCGGTTGTGCCGATCGAAGACGCCGTTTCGCAGTATTTTGTCCGGCTCAACGTTGTGGACCGTCCGGGGACGCTGGCGAAAATCGCCGCCATTTTTGGCGTGGCAAAAATCGGCATCTCGTCCGTGATCCAGCCGGAAGGCCATGAAGGCGGGAGTGTGCCGCTGATTTTCATGCTGCATTACGCCACCAACGGCGCGGTCACCGGCGCATTAAAAAAAATCAGCCAGTTGCCGGTCATCAAAGGCAAGCCGGTGATGCTGCGCGTGGAGAATTTTGAATGATTCTAAATTCTGGCTCCTGAATTCTGAATACTTTTAGAAAATGTCTTTGATTGTTCAAAAATATGGCGGAACGTCGGTCGGCAACCCCGACCGCATCAAAAATGTCGCGGCGCGCGTGGCCAAATATCGCGCGCGGGGCGACCAGGTCGTCGTTGTCGTTTCGGCCATGAGCGGCGTGACGGATAATTTGATCAAGCTGGCCAAGAAAATCATGCCGCTGCCGAATGAACGCGAGATGGACGTACTGCTCGCCACCGGCGAACAGCAGACCATCGCCCTCACGGCCATGGCGCTGCACGCGCTGAACGTGCCGGCCGTATCGCTCACCGGCCCGCAGGCGGGCATTGTCACCGACGTGGTCCACACCAAGGCCCGGATTCACAACATCACGCCGAAGAAAGTCCACGAGCTTCTGAAATCGGGCAATGTCGTCATCGTGGCCGGTTTTCAGGGCGAAACGCCCGAAGGCCAGATCACGACGCTGGGCCGCGGCGGTTCGGATTTGACGGCCATTGCGCTCGCCGCCGCGCTCAAGGCCGATCTTTGCCAGATTTACACGGACGTGGACGGCGTCTATACCGCCGATCCGCGCATTGTGCCGACCGCGAAGAAGCTGCCGGAAATTTCCTACGACGAAATGCTCGAACTCGCCAGCCTCGGCGCGAAGGTGATGCAAAGCCGTTCGGTTGAATTTGCCAAAAAATTCGGAGTGGTCTTTGAAGTCCGCTCCAGCCTCAATGAAAACCCCGGAACCATTGTGAAAGAAGAAACCAAAAGCATGGAAGGCATCGTCGTGCGCGGTGTCTCGCTCGACAAAAACCAGGCCAAAATCACGCTCGTCGGCGTGCCCGACAAACCCGGCGTGGCCGCGCGCATTTTCAAGGCGCTCGGCGACGCAACCGTGAACGTGGACATGATCGTGCAAAACATCAGTCACGGCATTCCCGACAAGGTCGGGACAACGGACATTTCCTTTACGGTGGACAAGCCGGATCTGCTCAAGGCGCAGAAGGTCATTGACGGCCTGAAAAAAGAACTCGGTCTGCGCAACGTGATCACCGCCGAGAAAATCGGCAAGCTGTCCATCTGCGGCGTCGGCATGAAGAGCCACACGGGCGTGGCCGGAAAACTTTTTGAAACGCTGGCCAAGGAAGGTGTGAACATTGACATGATTTCGACGAGCGAAATCAAAATCTCCGTTGTCATTGATCTGGCGAAGGGCGAGGCCGCGATGAAAGCCGTTCACGCGGCGTTTATCGGCTGATGCCGCCGCCCTGCCCTCCCACCGGCCAAAGTGAGGAGACATGAAAAGTTGCGAATACTGCGGAAAACAATATGCCGATGATGTCGTTGTTTGTCCGGTTGACGGGCAACCGGTCATCAATCCGGCGGAAAAACAAAGAAAGATCGCAGCCCGATCTGAAGCCGCTGGAACAGCATTCAACGTCATATTGGTTTCTCCCCTTTCATCCGCCGGCAAATACCGGATTTTTGTCGAACGGAGCGACCTGCTGTTCATTCAGGTTGAGGGCGGATCCAGATCCGTTTTGGAAGCGGCGGTTCCTTTCCTCGGTCCGGCTGGTGGTATAATTCCACTGACCCTGTGGCTGTTCAACAAAAGAAAAACCAAGGCGAAACATCAACGGCTTGAGGAGGGTGATCCGGGGGAATTGCTTCGCGAAAGTGAAAACAATTTCAAGTTGAACCTGGCCGAAATTCGCGACGCCGCCATCGAAGCCCCGGCCTTGTTTCAGAACAGCGGAAAGGCCGGGCGGCTGAATTTGGTCGTGCGGCACGGAGAGAAAATCAAGTGCGAGTTTGATAATGCCGCAGAAATCAACAAGGCGATTCATCTGCTCGCCCCGCTGTTGAGTTCGACTTTGAAAGTGAATGTGGAATGGAACGGCGAAAAACGTCGGTTTGAAAAGAAGAAAACGATTTGACCCGCCGAACCCAAACTGCTATCTTTACAACGTGAATCGCAATTTGAATCTGAATCTGCTGCTAAACGCGCTGCGTTGCCGCGCGGCGGTCGGGTTCTGATTGCGTTTGAATAATTTGAAAACCCCACTGCCAGACGGCGGTGGGGTTTTTGTTTTTAACCTCGAATGAACACGAATAGATACGGATTTTGGGTAGGGCGCGTCACTCCGTGCGCGCCGTTGGATTGTCATTGCTACGAGCGGCGGGCAGAGGACTGCCCGCCCCACCAATGGATCTGCATTTTATCCGTGTCCATCCGTGTTCATCCGTGGTTTAATTCCGTCAACGCCTGAGTTTATGCACAAACAACCGTCGAAAAAATACCGTCCGTTCCCGCCGGTCAGCCTGCCCGACCGGCAGTGGCCGAACCGCGTCCTCAAGCACGCGCCCGTCTGGTGCAGCGTGGATTTGCGGGACGGCAACCAGGCGCTCGCCGTGCCCATGAACATCGGCCAGAAACTTGAGTTGTTCCAGACACTCGTAAAATGCGGCTTCAAGGAAATCGAAGTTGGTTTCCCGTCCGCATCGAATACCGAGTTCGCGTTTAACCGCCGGCTCATTGAGGAAAAACGCGCGCCGGACGACTTGTGGCTCCAGGTGCTCGTGCAGGCGCGCGAGGATTTGATCGAGCGCACCGTCGAATCGCTGGTCGGCGCAAAGAAGGCCATCATCCATCTTTACAACTCGACCTCCCCCGCCCAACGCCGTGTCGTGTTCGGGAAATCGAAGGCGGAAATCGTCGGGGTCGCCGTGCGCGGCGCGCAATGGATCAAAGACCGGTTGCCACGCCTCAAAGGCACGGAAGTCATGCTCCAGTATTCGCCGGAAAGTTTCAGCGCAACGGAAATGGAATTTGCAAAGGAAATTTCCGAAGCGGTCATGGATGTATGGCGGCCGACGCCAAAGCGGAAGATGATTTTGAATCTGCCCGATACCGTTGAGGTGGCGATGCCGAATATTTATGCCGATCAGATTGAATGGATGTGCCGGAACATCAAGAACCGCGGGTCGCTCATCATCAGTTTGCACACGCACAATGACCGCTGCACCGGCGTCGCAGCGACGGAACTTGGCCTGCTGGCGGGCGCGGACCGCGTCGAAGGCACGCTGTTTGGCAACGGCGAACGCACGGGCAATCTCGATATCGTCACTGTGGCGTTGAACCTTTACCAGCATGGCATCGATCCAAAGCTGGATTTTTCCAATCTCAACCCGCTCATCGAAGTTTATGAGCGTTGCACCGGCATGACCGTGCCGGCGCGCCAGCCTTATGCGGGCGAACTGGTTTTCACGGCGTTCAGCGGTTCGCACCAGGACGCCATCCGGAAAGGTTTGAACGAATGGAAGGAGAATGGCCGCACGCATTGGGACGTGCCGTATCTCACGATTGATCCGAGGGACATCGGGCGCGAATACCGCGAGGTCATCCGCGTCAACAGCCAGTCCGGCAAGGGCGGCGTGGCGTATTTGCTCGAAAGCGAGTTCGGCATCGAGTTGCCCAAGGACATGCAGCGCGAGTTTGGGCCGATCGCCAACGACGAGGTGGATAAGCTTGGCCGGGAAGTCACCGGCGCGGAGTTGAAGGCGATGTTCTGGCGCGAATACATCGAACGGGCCCGGCCGTGGGAGCTCAAGCGCTTTGAAACCGAGAGCAAAAACGGCGTCGTCCGTTGCCGCGCAAAATTTTTGCGCGACGGCAAGCCGGTCGAACTTTCCGGCGAAGGCAACGGCCCGCTCGCCGCGCTCGTCCACGGTTTCAGCAAAATCGGTGTGTCGCGTTTTGAAATTGCCAATTACAGCGAGCACGCCTTGAGTTCCGGCGAAGAGGCTGTTGCGATTGCTTACATTCAAATCAAGCACGCCGATGGCAAAACCCGCTGGGGCGCGGGCGTGGACACGAACATCGAGCTTGCCTCCGTGCGCGCCGTGTTGAGTGCGTTGAACCGGTCGTAATCAAATGACACGCTAAAGCATGGACACCAAACGTTTGGTATCCACCTTTCAGGGTGTTCGGACAGGAAAGGAAACCGCCTGTATGCGACCCGCCAGCGGCATTATGTTTGTAACCAAGCCATTTCCGGCTCGTCAAACAGGGACGAATGGTTTAGTTTCCGAATCCGACTATGAAATTACGGCGCGTTTTTGTTTGCGGAGTCGCGGGCATCGTTCTTGCCAGCGGAAGACTTTTGGCGGCGGACAGCCATTCCACCAACGCGGCGGCGGCCACTGCGGCGGTTTATGTGCCGGACACCTCGCATCAAAACGACCCGCTGCCCGATGGCGTGCTGGCTTGGAACGGCCTGACGCAGGAGACCACGGTGGCGGCGGATGCCGGAAGTGCCCATTTTGTTTTCAGCTTCACCAACATTGCAACGGTTCATGAAACCGCCTTGGTCACCAACGTCACGACCCTTACCAACATCACGGCGGTCACCAATTCGTCTTTCATCTGGTTCAAAAAAATTTCCTTCGTCACCAACTTTTCCACGGCCACCAGCATCACGACGAACAACGTTACCAAGCCGGTTCCCGTGGCCATTCTGGATGTTCATCCGTCCTGCGGCTGCACCACGGCACAATTGCCGCCGTTGCCCTGGATCATTGCACCCGGCACCAACGGACAGATTGGCCTCACGGTCAACCTGGCTGGAAAAACCGGAATGCAAATCAAGACGGTCAATGTGAAGACCGACAAGGGCTTCAAACGGCTCGACCTCAAAGTCACCATTCTGCCGCCGGTGGTTCCAACCCAATCCGCTGCCGACCGCGCGCGTGCCCTAGAAATGGCCAAGGCCGACCGTCAGGCGGTTTTTCGCGGCGATTGCGCGTCCTGCCACGTCAAACCCGGCGCGGGCAAATACGGCAAGCCGCTTTACGACGCCGTCTGTGCCATCTGCCATGAATCCAAAACGCGCGCCAGCATGGTCTCGGATTTGCACAACATCAAAACTCCGACCAATGTGGATTTCTGGCAAACCTGGATTGCGCATGGCAAGGCCGACTCGCTGATGCCAGCGTTTTCCACTGCCGATGGCGGTCCGTTCTCGGAGATACAAATCGCCTCCATCGCCAGTTATCTGAACGCGACGATTCCTTCGCAACTCCCTGCAAATAAATAACTAAACTCGGATTCCAGCGGGAAATTTGATTTTTTGTGTTGCCAAGTTGGACATTATTGTCTATATTCTGGACAGTTCGTTGCCAAAAATCAGTTTTTATGATGTAAAATGTAGAAAGGAAGGCTATGGCTGTTTCAGCGCAATTCCGATCACAAGCCATTCCAAGGCTTTATTTTGTCAAGGGTTATGTCTTCCAGATATCGTGGTCATGGCTTTTACAGCAATGCTGGACTCTGATAATCTTGGCCGTCTTGGGAACATTGAGCTATCTGTTGATCACCCGCTATATCGTCCAATCCGTTCAGGTGGTAGGCTCCAGCATGTATCCCACCCTGACCGACTCGGGACATTATTGGCTGAACCGGTTCTCCTATGTCATCAGCGAGCCGCGACAAAACGACATCGTCGCCCTGAAAGACCCGCGCGATAATATGCTCGAGGTCAAACGCATCATCGCCATGCCGGGACAATCGGTCTATCTCAAAGACGGCAGGGTTTACGTCAATGGCAAGCTGTTGAGTGAACCTTATCTCCTGGCCAATACACCAACCTATGCCTACGAAAGGAATGTGAGCGAGTTCACGATCATCGGCAATGACAAATTCTTCGTCCTGGGCGACAATCGCAACAACAGCACCGACAGCCGCACTTTCGGGGCGGTCCCGCGCCACAACATCATCGGCAAGCTGATCGAATAAAACCCTGCCTTCACCGCCGTTTTCGGGCCGGGTCCACCCAGCCGCCAAACGCCACTTGCGGAATTCGATGCGCGCAGTATGCTGTCAACCATGACGGCGAGACAGCTTGACGCAAACAACCGCCCGGGGATTGTCGGACTCGGCGAAGGGGTTTTGCGCGGCGGGCAAATCAACCGCGGCGAGGCGCTGGGGCTGTTTAATCTCGAAAACTCCGCTGATATTTTCGATCTGCTGGCCTGGGCCAATCGCATCCGCGAACATTTCAAGGGCAACAAAATTCACCTCTGTTCCATCGTCAACGCCAAGGCCGGCGCGTGCTCGGAAAATTGCAGTTTTTGCGCGCAATCGTCGTTTTACCAGACCGGCTCGCCCAAATACGGTTTTGTGGATCCCGAACCCGTTGCCGAAGCCGCGGATGAAGCCAGCAAAAATGGTGTCACCGCCGTCGGGATCGTCGCCGCGTGGAAAGGTCTCAATGAAGGCCCGGTGCTCGATGAGGTTTGCGCTCGTGTGCGCGAGTTGAAAGCCGGCGGCAAAACGCGTCCCGACGTCTCGCTCGGCATCATCAAAAGCCAGCGCGTGGCCGACCGGCTCAAGGAAGCCGGCGTCGAGTGTTACGGCCACAACCTCGAAAGTTCGCGCCGCTTTTTCCCGCAGACCTGCACGACGCACACCTACGATGACCGCCTTGAGACCATCGGCCATTTGAAAAAAGCCGGCATCAAGATTTGTTCCGGCGGCATCATCGGCATGGGCGAGACGCGCGAAGACCGCTGCGACCTCGCGTTTTCGCTCAAGGAAATTGGCGCGAAAGTTGTCCCCATCAACATTCTCAACCCCATCAAGGGCACGCCATTTGAAAAAAATGAGCCGCTTTCGGTCATGGAAATTTTGAAAACCATCGCCTGCTTCCGGTTCATTTTGCCGCGACAGGAAATCATGATCGCCGGTGGCCGCACGGTGAACCTGCGCGACGCGCAAAGCCTGATTTTCATGGCCGGCGCCAGCGCGCTCATGGTTGGCAATTACCTCACCACGCTCAATCAACCCGTCGAAAAAGATCTACAGATGCTCAAAGACCTCGGCCTCGACCCGAACTGGGACAACCATGGTTTTTCCGATCAGGAAGCGTGTGATTGTGAACAGGAGATCGAAGCAACTTGTGCAACTTCTTGATAGTCGGATGAATTTACGATTTGCGATTTACGATTGACGCGATTATTGGCGTTTGACTCGTAATTCGTATATCGTAAATCGTAAATCATGGAGAGGCTTGGCAAAAATCACGGTGGCTACCATGGCGAGACGATTGACATCCGCGCTGTCCTGCGCGAAATCGAAACCGCCGCGCAACAACACGGCTGGACCTCCGAGCCGTTTGGGAGGCAGGGCGATTTCAACCTGCTCGTCCTCCATCGCCAGCCACTCTCAACTCTCAACCCCTTGGCGCGGCGACTTGTCTCGGCGAAGCAGTGCGAAGACGGAAGCGAAGCGGAGACGGCTCAACCCTCAACCAAGATTTATCTAAGCACCGGCATCCATGGCGACGAGCCTGCCGGGCCGCTCGCCGCGTTGCGCCTGCTTCAGGAAAACCAATGGCCGGCGAACGTGGAACTTTGGTTTTGCCCGTGCCTGAATCCGATAGGCTTCGTTTTGAACCGGCGCGAGAACGCCGACGGCAGGGATTTGAACCGCGATTACCGGCACCTGGAGACGACCGAAGTCCGCGCGCACATCGCGTGGCTTCAGCGCCAGCCGCAGTTCGACCTCTGCCTCTGCCTGCACGAAGATTGGGAATCGCACGGTTTTTACGTTTACGAATTGAATCCGGAAAACCGGCCATCGCTGGCCGAAGCCATGATTGCGCGCATCGCGGAAATCTGCCCGATTGACCCATCTGAAATCATCGAAGACCGCCCGGCCCGGGGCGGCATTATCCGTCCAAACCTTGATCCGCACACTCGACCGCAATGGGCCGAGGCGTTTTATTTGATCGTCAACAAAACACGATTGTCCTACACCCTCGAAGCGCCGTCGGATTTTCCGTTGACCACCCGCGTCAACTCGCTCATCGCCGGTGTAAACGCCGCGTTGTCAACGTAGGACAGGCTGGCAGCCGGTCCTGCTTCTCCGGCTTCAAACCGGCTTCGCGTCCCTTTGCTTCATCCAGGTTTTGCCCAGTTCAGCCAGCGTTTCGTCTTTCATCACCTGCTCGGCCAGCGGAAACACAATCCGTTCCTCGCGGTCGAAGTGTTTGCGCGATGCGGTCACGGCCTGCAGCAACAACTGTCGCGCTTCGGGCAACCGCTTGGCGGTCTTCACCCGCAGCAGGCTGTTGTCTATTTCGCGGTGTTCGTGTTCAAAACTGTCGCTCTGACCAATTTGTTCCAAGTAGTGATTCAGCGGAGCGAACACCAAATCCTCCTCAGCCTTGCCGTGGGCGAGCAGCAGCACTTCCATCAATTCAGCCCATCCTTTCACCTCGGCCAGCGTTTTCAGTTTTGGCAGGACGCGTTCGATGTGGTCGAAAATGTTGTGGAACACGACGTGTTCCGCCAAAAGCGCTTCGGTGATTTTCATGTCGCCGAAAGTTTACATCAAGAAACGTAAGTGTCCATCCCCGCGCACGTGCAAACCGGATTGCGGTCGCCAAAGACGTTGTCCACGCGGCCGACGGCGGGCCAGAATTTGTATTCGCGCAGACCCGGCACCGGAAACGCCGCCGACTCGCGCGGGTAAGGCCGGTCCCAATTGTCCGCCGCAATCATATCCGCCGTATGTGGCGCGTTCTTCAGCAGGTTGTTCTGCCGGTCCGCCGTGCCGGATTCGATGGCGGTCATCTCGGCGTGAATGGAAATCATCGCGTCGCAGAAACGATCCAGTTCGAACTTCGATTCGCTTTCCGTCGGCTCGACCATGAGCGTGCCAGCCACGGGCCACGACAGAGTCGGCGCATGAAAGCCGTAATCCATCAGCCGCTTGGCCACGTCATCGGCGGTGACGCTCTTGAACCGGCGCAAATCAAGGATGCACTCATGCGCGACCAGGTTGCCGTGGCCACGATACAACGTCGGGAAATAATTCTCCAGCCGTTTGGCGATGTAGTTTGCGTTCAGGATGGCGAACTTGGTGGCTTCGGTCAGGCCGTCCGCCCCCATCATGGCGATATACATCCACGAAATCGGCAGGATGCCTGCGCTGCCCCACGGCGCGGCGGCAACCGGGCCGATGGCAGAGTGACAGGTGACAGGTGACGGGTGACATGAAGGCGTAACAACCGGATGTCCCGGCAGGAACGGCACAAGATGTTTGGCCACGCCGATTGGGCCCACTCCCGGTCCGCCGCCGCCGTGCGGAATGGAAAACGTTTTGTGCAGGTTCAAATGGCACACGTCCGCGCCAATGTCCGCCGGCCGGCACAGGCCGACTTGCGCGTTCATGTTCGCGCCATCCATATAGACCTGTCCTCCGTCGGCGTGGACGATTTCGCAAATCTCCCGGATCGTTTCCTCGAACACGCCGTGCGTGGACGGATAGGTGACCATCAGGCAGGCAAGGTCTTTTTTATGCGCCTCGGCCTTGGCGCGCAAATCGGCCACGTCAATGTTGCCGTCCTTGTCGCAGGCGACGGCAACGACTTTCAGCCCGGCCATGACGGCGCTGGCGGGATTCGTGCCGTGCGCGGAGGTCGGGATGAGGCAGACATTGCGGTGCGCTTCGCCCCGGCTTTCGTGATAAGCGCGGATGACGAGCTGGCCGGCGTATTCGCCCTGGGAACCGGCGTTGGGCTGCAATGAGATTCCCGCAAAACCGGTGATTTCCGCGAGCCAATCTTCGAGGTTTTGGAAAAGGATTTGGTAGCCGCGCGCTTGTTTCAACGGCGCGAAGGGATGAAGCTTGGCAAACTCCGGCCACGAAATGGTAAGCATCTCCGCCGCGGCGTTCAGCTTCATTGTGCAGGAACCGAGCGGAATCATCGAGGCGGTCAGCGACAGGTCGCGCGATTCCAGCCGCTTGATGTAGCGGAGCATTTCGGTCTCAGAGTGGTACGAATTAAAAACTTTGTGAGTCAGGAACGGCGAAGTGCGGACGTGTAGGGCAGACATTCCTGTCTGCCGGTTCTCCGGACATTCTTGTCCGGATTTTTTTGAACTGGCGACTGGAAAGTCGCCAGAACCCGCAGGCAAGAATGCCTGCGCTACGTCCGCCAGCGTGAAACCTATGGCCTTGTCACCTTTGAAAACCTGCCAGATTTCAACCACATCGCTTTCACTGGTCGTTTCATCGAGTGAGATGCCGAGTGTGTGGTCATCAATTTCGCGGAAATTCATCCGGTGCGCTTCGGCAATTTTGACAATGTCGGCAGCAGACTTGTCACCGAGGCAGATGGTGAGCGTGTCAAAGAACGTGCTGCCGGCATCCTGCCGGCAGTTCTGATTTTTTAAATGGCTCTGCCGACAAGATGTCGGCAGCACGTTAAAGCCCAGTTTTTCCAAACCGGCGGCGAGAATTCCAGTCAGCTTGTGAATCCGCTCCGCGATTTTCTTCAAGCCGTCCGGCCCGTGATAAACGGCATAGAGCGACGCCATGTTCGCCAGCAACGCCTGCGCGGTGCAGATGTTGCTGGTGGCTTTTTCACGGCGGATGTGCTGTTCGCGCGTGCCGAGCGCGAGGCGCATCGCGGGTTTGCCGCGGGAATCCTTGGAGACGCCGACGAGGCGGCCGGGCATCTGGCGTTTGAATTCGTCACGCGTGGCGAAGAACGCGGCGTGCGGGCCGCCATAACCCAGCGGCACGCCGAAGCGTTGCGCGCTGCCGATGGCGATGTCCGCGCCGAATTCACCGGGCGGCTTGATGAGCGTAAGCGCGAGCAAATCCGTGGCCACGGTGAGCAGCGCGCCGGCGGTGTGGGCTTTTTCCGCGAAACCAGAGTAATCGTGAATCGCGCCGAACGTGTCGGGATATTGCACCAGCGCCCCGAAAACCTTTTCGGTGAACGAAAAATGTTCGTGGCTGCCAACGACAATTTCGATGCCGAGCGCCTTCGCGCGGGTCTGGATGACTTCGATGTTCTGCGGATGGCAGGTTTCGGAGACGAAGAAAATATTCCGTCCATCCTTGAGCCGGTGGCACATCGTCATCGCCTCGGCGCAGGCGGTGGCTTCGTCGAGGAGCGAAGCGTTCGCGATGTCGAGCGCGGTGAGATCGGCAACCATCGTTTGAAAATTCAGGAGCGCTTCGAGGCGACCCTGGGAAATTTCGGCCTGATAAGGCGTGTATTGCGTGTACCAGCCGGGGTTTTCCAAAACGTTGCGCTGAATCACCGCCGGTGTGATGCAATCGTAATAGCCCATGCCGATGAACGAGCGGCAGACCTGGTTTTGCGACGCGATTTCCTTCAGCGCGGCGAGGGCCTCATGTTCGTTGCGCGCGGCGGGCAATTGAAGCGGACGGGCGAGTCGAATCGGTTTGGGAACGGCGGCGTCAATCATCGCGTCAAGGCTCGCGTAGCCAAGTTGCTTGAGCATTTCGCCGGCATCGGCGGGACGCGGGCCGATGTGGCGGCGGACAAACCGGTCGGGAGAAGCGGTCAGATTTTCAGTCAAAGCCATCCGGGGAAATTACGGTTCGCCTCCGAAAAAAGCGAGTTGGATTTGACCGAAACATAACAGTCACTCCATCTTCAACGTTGCTTGTCACGCTGACGCTGTAATTTTTGAATTTTTCGACCACTTCAACGACAAAAACGCTCACCAGCAGTCCGCCAAATCGCGGCAATGACGTAGCTCCGTTGTTATTGCAACAGGATGGAACGATAGAATTGTTGATTTGCGTTTGATGCTGCTGAATTTGTAAAAGCAAATATTCCATTCACAGGACAATTAGTACTGATGCTCACCCAATTTAAAAGGTCTGAGGAAACTTCAATGGCATAGGCATGGCCATCATAACCAGTAAACTGCACAACTGGCTGGCTATTCAACGTCGCGATCGAACCGATGGAATCCGCGCGCAACAATGACAATAGTTGGCTAGGAATTATTTCGTATGCTTCATCGCTGATGCCGTTCGAGGATTGGACGCCATCGTTCCAGTTCAGGAACGGTGATTGTTCGGTCAACTGTGGCGTTGCCAGGATGTTTCCGACCTCACGAAAAAACTGTCCCGGCTGGCCGGTCCGTGCTGATTGAACGGCATCGACGATGGCCGATGCTTGGGGGGAGTTCGATGATATGACGAGCGTGCCGAATTGAGGTGGAAAGACTCCAAGGCTTAATCCAAGAGAATCAGGAAGATTGTTGGTTAACGCGGTAAGACCATCGAGCAAAACCAGCCAAGCGTTGGGGTTTGAATTATTCACGGAAAAAAGAGACCGAACATCGTTGGTATTCAGCAAAGCTGCCAGCACACTCACCAAGTGCCGGTCTCTCACAGGTGCCATTGCTGCAGCATCGGTCGGATCAAAATCTCCCGTCCAATTCATCCAAGTGTTGGTCCCAATGTTGGCCCCATTTTGAATTTCGCCTAGAATGTCCGATGCTTTCAGATAAATCGTCTGCCACGGCGTTCCGCGATGAATTTGACCAAGCCAATTATAGATTGCGAGTTCGTTCGTTGGGAAATTCCAATTGTCTGACCAACGCACCAGCGGGTCCTTATATGCGAGGTTGTAACCACTCGTATCCACGTTTGGGAAGGATAGGCTTCTACCCCAAGGTTGGTAGCGGTCATTCAACTGGCCAAGGTTGTTGGGTGGCAAATTGACCATTAAATCATTCCACTGGTGAGTACCGGTTTGGAGACCGCTTGGCTCGGTGCCAGTGAAATTCAAATCACTGGCGAGATAGTGAACGAGCGGATCATTGGCCTGCCACGAAATGTATTGGTAGGCCGTCCGTGAAGCTACGAAGGGCACTTGCACACACAAATCCAGGTTCGATGCTAAATAAGTATTGCCGGTATTTGGATCCGTACCAAAACCCATATGATTAGGATTGAAGAAGGCGTTTAAGGAAGCAATTTCCTGCCCAACCGTGCCACCACCCGGCGGATTTCTCCAAGTGCGGTCGTCGTTGGCGGTAAGCAAGATTACATTTTGTTGCGGGTTCAAGGCGTAATAGATCTGATTGACCACTCCATACGGGATGACATTGGGCAAAACGCCGGCCCCAAAATAGTTTGTGTTCCATAAACCAATATTCGGATTGCCCGGATCATAATCCGTAATTTCCGCATTCAAATTCCGGCTGCTCTCTGGCCCGGCAAACTGGACATAATCAATGACCTGATCGCCATCCAGCATCACCACCTGCAAACGGTTGGTGGTCAACAAGCCAAATTGCGGCATCGGGGTAATGCCCTGATCCAAGTAATTGCTGACGGCGCTACCCGAAGCAGGAATAAAACTATGGGTGTTATAGACATAAACCGAGTTGGTGAGCAAAATTGCATTGGCATTCAAAGGAAGCGCAAAAGAATTTACATTTGGACTCGGCGGCCTGTTTCGCCCGGTGACAACCCACGGTGCCGATCCCGGCCACGTGGACAAGCTGACCGAATTGGTCATGACATAGGGTGAATTAATCCAGATGAGAGGCGGCATTGCGGCACCGCCGGGTTCTTCGTTGGTCAACATCATCGAAAGGCTGTCCCGCGCCAAAATTTGTATCTGGGACAACGACACGTAGTTGGAGTTGTATGAATTCCAACATTCAACACCGAGCAAATTGCTGATGCTCAGGATATACATCTGGTTGGTTTGATAGGCGTTTAACGGCGCGTTAATACTCGGACGTGTGATTTCCAACCTGCGTGTAACCTGCACGATGCTTTCCATGGAAAATTCATTGAAGTTTGGGAAACCTTTCTTCGCGCCGATGATCCATGGGATGCCATAAACGTTATTCGTGCTGGTCCCAAGCGGCAAAGTGGTAACATCCATCGGCAGGGTGAGGTGCGGGTCGTTGAGCCCGAGGCCGGGGCTTAATACAACCGGTTCATAGCCGGTGATAAAAACATTTGCGCCATCATTGGAGAAAATCGGGCGGAAGACGGACGGGTAAAAATTGGTGGTAGAGGCGTCGAAAACGTTCGCTGTGACCTGAAGCAATCGGTGGACGGCAGGTGTGTACTGGTTCGTCGGGTAAACTTGGATTCCCGTCAAATTGAGATTCAACTCCGACGACAGCAAACGGGAGGCAACATTGGTAAAGAAACTGACCGGGCTTCCGGTATTAAGGATCGGCGCGGCATTTGCTAATGTCAGCGTTGCCATCAGCGTGCAAACGCAGAGCAAAAGCCTCAACCAACCAAGTTGGGATGGCGTCAAACTTCGTTGGCTTGGGCAACCCCATCCCACTAAATTTGTCATGACTAAAATTCTAATACTTCGCTTATATTTTCCCATCTTTTATTTGTTTACAGGCATTGCGCCAACTTCGACTACTGCAACACGCACGTGTTTAGTCGATCAAAAGACAAAGGTTGTTGGTTCGACCATGCTTCGTTTGAAGCATGAAATCTGCTATCCGGATTCAGGGCAAAACGATGCCAAAATCCAACGTCATTTTTCACAAAATCAGTGACTGTCACAGTTTGGGGACGCCCCCATATGCGGCATAAGCCGGTCGGCATGGCCACAATTCATTGTGTTTTGGGGCGGTTTTTTGACCAAATAAAGGTTGTGTTAAATCGTCATTTTTTCTATACTTTTTAAGCTTTCACTGACCCGGTTAAAACGACCGTAAAAGTGAGCTTTTTATGCCGAAAACCAATGAAGATATGGCCGAAGAAACCAGCAGAACCAGACCGTCGGCGACCGAAAAATACGACGCTTCAAAAATAGACAAGCTCGAAGGTTTGGAAGCCGTTCGCAAACGGCCCGGCATGTATATCGGCGACCCGGACGAGCGCGGTTTGCATCACAGCGTGTTCGAGGTGCTCGACAATTCGATTGACGAACATCTGGCGGGTTATTGCAACAAAATCGAAGTGACGATTCACGTGGATGGCTCAGTTTCGATCCGGGATGACGGTCGCGGCATCCCGGTGGACATGCACCCGAAGTGGAAGATGCCCGCCGTCGAACTGGTGCTGACGAATTTGCACGCAGGCGGAAAATTCGGCCAGGGCGCCTACAAATATTCCGGCGGCCTGCACGGCGTCGGCGCGAAATGTGTCAATGCGCTTTCCGACTGGTTCCGGGTCGAGGTCTCGCGCGACGAAAAAGTTTATTCGATGGAATTCGAGCGCGGCAAAACGACGCAGAAACTCGAAGTCATCGGCAAATCAAAAAAAACGGGAACATTAATTACATTCAAACCCGACCCGACGATTTTCACCCTCACCATCGAGTTCAAGTTCGACATCCTGGCAAACCGCCTGCGCGAACTCGCGTTTTTGAATCCAGGCATCGAAATTGTGCTCAAGGACGAGCGCGACGAGAAGACGGAGACATTTTTTTACCGTGACGGCATCGAGCAATTTGTTCGCCAGCTGGGCCGGAGCAAGCAGCCGTTGCATCCCAAACCCATCGCGATCTCGGGCAAACGGCCCAGCAAAATTGACGGCAAGGACGAAGACGTGTTTGTGGATTGCGTGATGCAATACACCGACAGCTACAGCGACCAGATTCTCTGCTTTGCCAACTCCATTGCCAACACCGACGGCGGCACGCATCTCACCGGCTTTCGCTCCGCGCTGACCCGTGCCATCAATCAGTACGCCAAGCAGAATAATTTGCTGAAGGAAAAGGACCCGACGATTTCCGGCGATGACGTCCGCGAAGGCCTGGTCTGCGTGCTCAGCGTGAAGCTGCCGAATCCGCGCTTCGAATCGCAGACGAAGGTGAAGCTGGTGAACACGGAAATTGACGGCATTGTTGCGTCCGTTATCTACGACGGGTTGATGACGCACTTCGACGCGAATCCCGGCGTCGCCAAGAAAATCATCGAAAAGGGTCTGCTCGCGGCGCGGGCGCGCGAGGCCGCGCGCAAAGCACGCGAGACGGTCCGCAAAGGCGCGCTCACCGGCGGCGGTTTGCCCGGCAAACTCGCCGATTGCTCCGACCGCGATCCGGCGAACACCGAGTTGTTCATCGTCGAAGGTGATTCCGCCGGCGGCTCGGCGAAACAGGGACGCGACCGAAAATTCCAGGCGATTCTGCCCATTCGCGGCAAATTGATCAACGTCGAGAAGGCGCGCTTGGACAAGGTGCTTCAGAACAACGAAATCCGCACGATGATCACCGCCGTCGGCACGGGCATCGGCGACGGCGAGGGTGAGGGCGCATTCAATCTCGAAAAACTCCGCTACCACAAGGTCATCATCATGACCGACGCGGACGTGGACGGCTCGCACATCCGTACGCTGTTGCTGACGTTTTTCTACCGGCAAATGCCCGCGCTGATCAAAAACGGCTTCGTTTACATCGCGCAGCCGCCGCTTTACCAGATCGCGCGCAAAAAGCGCGTTGAATACATTGATGACGACGCGCGGTTGAATAAAATTCTGCTCGAACTCGGCACGGAAGAGGTGCGTTTAAAGAACCTTTCCGACAAAAAGGAGCTTTCCCAAAAGCAACTCGCGGAAATTCTGGAACTGCTCGAATCGCTCGACAAATACGCCAGCGCGCTGCGGCGTCATGGTGGCGATTTTGCCGAATACGTCGAGCATCGCCAAAAGAAGACCGGCGATCTGCCAAGGCATCTGGTCAAGGTGCGCGAAGGCAATGACGAAACGGTGCATTATTTTCACACCGAGGACGAATTGGCGCAATTTGGCACCAAGAATGCCGATTTGAAATTATTCGGCAGCGAGGAAGAAGGCGACACGACAACCTTCGAGAAGAAAAACGGTTCGACGCGGCGCGCACGGCATATTGAGCTGCATGAAAGCAAGGCCATTGTTGAATTGCTGTCCAAGCTCGACAAAAAAGGTTTCAGCATCGAGCACTACGCCGGACAGGACAAACCGTTGTTTGAATTGATTGAAGGCGAGGGAGAGCGCGAGACGGTGACGCCGCTGTTTTCCATTCCGGAAATTCTTGCCGGAGTGAAAGAGGTCGGAAAGCGCGGGCTGTCCATCAAGCGGTTCAAGGGTCTGGGCGAGATGAATCCGAAGGAACTGTTTGAGACGACGATGGATCCGTCGCGGCGCAAACTGCTGCGCATTGATCTGACCAACGCCGTTGATGCCGAGGAAATGTTCACCAAATTGATGGGCGAGGAAGTCGAGCCACGCCGCCAGTTCATTGAGGACAACGCGCTCAATGTACGGAACCTGGATATTTAGAAAGAAAAGGCTTGCAAATGTAGTCACGTGTGACTACATTGGATGAATGAAAGCAAAAACGCTCAAATACCCAGTGCATAAGCCGCAACCGGCCGTGCTCAAAGAAGTCACCATCGCACCGGGCATTGGTGAAGTCATCAGCGTCCGCGCGGCCAAGACGCACCTGTCAGCACTGCTGGAATTGGTGGCCGCCGGACAGGAAATCACCATCACCAGTGACGGCAAGCCTAAAGCCAAGCTGGTGAAGGTGGAGATGGATGAACCCGGAAAGGTCTTCCAAGGCATGGGGGATTACCTCCTGAAACAACCAATTCATGGCGGTCCTTCGGCAGAAGAAATTATTCGCGAAGACCGGGACTCGCGTGGCTGGTAACAATGTAATGTATCTCGATTCGGCGATTATCGTGAAACTGCTTGTGCGTGAAGCGGACAGCGAATGGTTCGGGCGCAATCTGGTTGGCCATAAATTTGTGACCTCGGAACTCGCCCTGACCGAAGTTCGTTCCGCGCTGCTTTCCAAAGAGCAGCGCGGATATATCACGCCACCCGAACGCGCGACCGCTGCCGAGAAATTTGTTGCGATGATCGAGAAAGAGTCTCTTAGTTTGTTTCCTCTGACTCGCGCCGTGCTTGAGCGTGCGAGTGCGATACAACAAGCGTGTCATCCGCACATTCCGTTACGAACATTGGACGCCCTGCACGTCGCCACCTGTGATTTGCACCACAGCGGCATGATGTCGGCAACTGACAGACGAATTCGCGCCGCCTGTGAACAATTTGCCATTGCGCTGGTCCCGGCGAAACTGGAGGACTTAACCGCTGCCAACTGATTTTAATTATGCCCGACAATAGTTCCGAACAACTGCCCGCGAGCAACACCCCGCTGTTCGCCTCCGGAGAAAAAATCGCCAAGGTCAACGTCGCCGAGGAAATCAAGAATTCGTTTCTCGATTACTCGATGTCCGTGATCATTTCCCGCGCGTTGCCCGACGCGCGCGACGGCCTCAAACCTTCGCAACGCCGCATTCTTTTCGCCATGAATGAACTCGGCGTCATGCCGAACCGCAAGCACATCAAGTGCGCCAAAATCGTCGGCGAAACGATGGGCAATTACCATCCGCACGGTGACCAGGCGATTTACCCGACGCTCGTCCACATGGCGCAGCCGTGGGCCATGCGCGAACGGCTCGTGGACGGCCAGGGCAACTTCGGTTCCGTCGAAGGTGATCCGCCGGCGTCCATGCGATACACCGAGGCGCGGCTGGCGCATCTCGGCGCGGTGCTGATGGAGGACATGGATCAGGACACGGTGGATTTCGTTCCCAACTACGATGAGACCCGCACCGAGCCGACCGTTTTCCCCGCCGCCTTTCCCAATTTGCTCGTCAACGGTGGCACGGGCATCGCCGTCGGCATGGCCACGAACATGGCGCCGCACAACCTCGGCGAAATCATTGACGGCGTCTGCGCGCAGATTGACGACCCGAACATCACGGTCAAGGGCCTGATGAAATTCATCAAAGGCCCGGACTTCCCGACCGGCTGCATGGTGTGCGGGTTGGAAGTCATCAAGGAATACTTCACGACGGGCCGCGGCAGCATCAAGGTTCGTGGCAAGGTCGGGGTCGAACAACTCAAGGGCGGCAAGGAACAAATCGTCATCACGGAAATTCCTTACAACGTCAACCGCGCGGTGCTCGTCGAGCGCGTCGCCGAATTGGTGAACGAAAAAACGGTAGGCTTCACCGATATCACGGCCATTCGCGATGAATCGGACGAAAACACCCGCGTGGTCGTCGAACTCAAGCGCGACGCCATCGCCAAGGTCGTCATCAACAATCTTTACAAGCAGACCGCGCTGGAATCGAGCTTTGCCGTCAACATGCTGGCGATTGACCATGGCCGGCCCAAGACGCTCGGACTGAAGGAACTCATCAATTGCTACATTGAGCACCGCCGCGAGGTCGTGTTGCGCCGGACACGGTTCCAATTGAAGAAGGCCGAGGAACGCGCGGAAATTCTCGAAGGCTATCTCATCGCGCTGGCCAACCTCGACGATTTCATCAAAATCATCCGCGGCAGCAAGACGCGCGAGGAAGCCCGGGTCAAGCTGCTGGCCTTCGAGTGGACGCAGAAGCAGGTCGAGCGCTGGAGCATTTTGATTCGCAACGAGTCACGCCTGACCAAAGGCCGGTATGCGCTGACCGAGCGGCAGGTGGACGCCATTCTGGAATTGCGCCTGTATCAATTGACCGGTCTGGAAATTGACAAGGTCGAAGGCGAATACAGGGAACTCCTCAAGCGCATCAAAGATTTGATGGACATTCTTGTGAAGGAAGCCCGCGTGCTGGCCATCATCAAGAACGAATTGAAGGCGATCAAAGAGAAATACGCCACCCCACGCCTGACCGACCTCATGCCCGACGAAGGCGAGATCAACATCGAAGACCTCATCGCCAACGAAGGCGTCATCATCACACTTACGCACAACGGTCTCCTCAAACGCACGAATGTCAGTTCCTATCGCGCCCAGCGCCGGGGCGGCAAGGGCGTCATCGGCATGACGACGAAAGAGGGTGCGACGGATGAGGACAATGATTTCATCGAGCATTTGTTCACGGCCAGCACACACGATTACCTCATGTTCTTCACGAACACCGGCCGTGTGTATGTTGAGCGCGTGCATGAAATTCCTGACATGGGCCGCGCCGCCAAGGGCCGGAGCATCGCCAATTTGCTCGAATTGAAGGCGGGCGAGACCATCGCCGCGTTGATTCGCGTTCTTTCCAAGACCAACACGAACAAGGAAGACGTCACGTGGGAACAGCCCGGCGAACTTTTCTTTGCCACGAAACAGGGCACGGTGAAGAAAACTTCGCTCAATGAATTCTCCAATGTGCGCAAAGGCGGCATCATCGCCATCGGCATTGATCCCGGTGACACGCTCATCGAAGTCAAACTGACCCGTGGCAGCATCATTGAAAAAGATGAGGTTAAAGATTCCGGGGACGGCGTCGTGCTGATTACCCGGGATGGCATGAGCATCCATTTCAACGAGTCGGACGTTCGTTCCATGGGCCGGTCAGCCGCCGGTGTGCGCGGCATTAAATTGGAGAAACGCGATGAAGTTGTAGCGTTGGCCATTGTCGTACCGGACGCCAAACTGCTGGTCGCCGGCGAAAACGGCATTGGCAAACGGACGGACTTCAAGGAATACCGACCTCAATCGCGCGGCGGCAAAGGCATCATCACGATGAAGACCACCGAGAAAACCGGCGCGGTCATTGGTGCGCTCACCGTGCGGGACGCGGATGAAATCATGCTCATCACTGTCAAAGGCCAGATGGTGCGCATTTCTGTAAATGGCATCCGCGAAGCCGGTCGTAATACGCAGGGCGTGAAGCTCATCGAGTTGGATTCCGGCGACAAACTTCAAGCCATCGCGTCCGTCATCGGTGAGGACAAGGAAGATTCCGCCGCCGGGGAAGAGCCGGCGAAATAATTTTCAAACATCCCCCGCCAGCCAGGTAATCTGCCGCATCAGGTTCCCCAAGTCTGATTGTTGGCGTAAAAGATTCATGAAAAGACGCATTTTCGCCATATTTGTTCTGACAGTTCTGGCCGTGTCCGGTCACGCAGCCGACACCAATCAAACCGCCGTGGTCTCAACCAACAAGGCGGTTTCGGAAAGCAGCAACGCCATGGCCGTTCTGGCCAAGGTTGGCAACCCCGGTGGCACCCCGCAAACCGCCATTGTCTCAACCAACAAACCGGCCTGGGAAAGCAGCGTCTCGGCGGGGCTTTCGCTCACCAAGGGAAACAGCGACACGCTGTTGACCACCGCTGCTTTTAAAACCCGCATGAAAACACCGGCCAACGAGTTCATGTTCGGTATGGATGGCGCGTATGGTGAAAGTGATTCCGTCAAAAACAATGAAACGCTGCACGGAGTCAGCCAATACAACCACCTGTTCGGCGAACGCTTTTACGGCTTCTTTAATTTTGAGGGTCTGCACGATGGCATCGCCGATCTGCAATATCGTTTCACATTCAGCCCCGGTGCCGGTTATTATTTTGTCAAGACCACGAACACGACCTTTGCTGGCGAATTCGGTCCCGGTCTGATAACCCAACGCCTCGGCGGCGTGGATACCACTTACGCGACCCTGCGTCTGGCGGAACGGTTTGAACATAAACTGAACGACGGCGCGCGGTTCTGGGAAAAGGCCGAGTTCCTGCCCTAGATAAACAAATTGGCAAACTTTCTGGTCAACGCTGAAGTTGGAGCTGAAGCTTCGCTCACCAAAACATTAAGCCTCCGGGTCACCTTGCAGGACAACTTCATCAACCAGCCCGCACCCGGCCGCAAGGACAACGACGTGAGGCTCATCAGCGGCCTGGCTTACAAGTTTTAACGCCGATTTCACAACGCCGGCGGATCCATCATCAGGAATTGATTTGACAAAGGATTGGTTAAGACCAACTTTTTCTTTGACTAAAACTTTTTTTATAAAACCGCGTCCGAAAAATATTTGTTTCGTATGTCCAGGCTCGTTGCCATCAATCCCGGATTGACCGGATCGTCATATGAACTGGGGACGCGCTGGGTCACGATTGGGCGCGGTGATAAGAATGCGTTTCAAATCGTTGAAACATCGGTTTCCAGCCAGCATTGCGAAGTGTTGCTGCGCGGCAACGAACTCGTCGTTCGCGACCTGCGCTCAACCAATGGCACGTTCATCGAAGGCCAGACCATTACCGAGGCCGTCCTGCAGCCCGGGCAAACCTTGCGCCTGGGCGAGGTGGAATTGCGTCTCGAAATCACCGCGCCAGCCCCCTCCGCGGCGTCCCCAGCGGCCGCGCCGGCCCCGGTAAAAAAACCTGAAGTCGCGGGCGGCACCCCGAAACAATATCGCGTGCTTTTCGTGGATGACAGCATGGCCTTCCTCGAAATGGTCACCGATTTGTTTGGTACCCGGAAGGATATAACCTGGGAAATCCATACGGCCGCCTCCCCGGACAAGGCGCTGGCCATCCTGCAACAAAAGCTGATTGACCTGGTCGTGCTGGACATTGGCATGCCGCTGCTGGACGGCATCCAGTTGCTTGGCCTCATCCACCAGCGATATCCCAACATCAAAAAAGTTGTTCTGACCGGCGAAAGCGATGACCGCCACCGCGCCGCCTGCCTGGCCAACGGAGCGGAACTTTTCCTCTTAAAACCGGGCGACGAGGACGGGTGGAGGCTCATTTTCAATCTGCTGACCAGCCTCCTGCGGTGGGAGGACAGCGACGATTTTGTCAGCACCTTGAGCGAGAATGGATTGTACAATGTCATCCAACTGGAATGCGTGGGCGGCAACTCCTCGCTCCTTGAAGTCCGGAACCAGCAAACCGCCGGCGAGATTTACATTGAAGGTGGCGCCATTGTTCATGCCTCGACCGGAAAGCTGGTCGGAGAAAAGGCCTTCCACCAATTGCTGTCTTTGACCGACGGTGAATTTCGCCTGGTACCATTCCGGGCGCCGCCCGCGCGCACCGTGCAACGCCAGTGGGAAGCCCTGCTCGCGGAAACCGCCCGTGTGCGGGCCGAGGAAAATTATTCAGCCGACGACGGCGACACCATTCTGATCACAAAAAAAAGGCCGCCCACCCAGCCGCCGCCAACCGCCGGGCCCGTGCCCACACCCGAGTCGAAAGAACCGCCGCCCAAACCAATCCCGGACGAACCAACCAAACCCAAGGCTGCGCATTCCACGTCGGGCATGAATATTATCACGTTGGAAGAAATGGTGGAGGCGGATACCACCATGATTCCCAACCCGGGCAGCAAAGAGAATCCGCCTGCCGGTCCAAAGCAATGACCGGTCGCCCGCTTCCCGGTTCACGGCGCGAGCCGTTCCAGCTTCCACGAATTGTCGGCCTGCCGGGTGTAACAAAAACGGTCATGCAGCCGGTTCAGCCGGCCCTGCCAGAATTCAATCCGCTCCGGCTTTAAAACATAACCACCCCAGTTCGGCGGCAGCGGCACGTCGCCGGGAAATTTCGCCGCCATTTCGTCCCATTTTTTTTCCAGCGCCGCGCGGTCGGCGACCACGTTGCTTTGATTCGATGCCCATGCGGCAAGGCGGCTGCCATGCGGACGGCTTTTGAAATACGCCTCCGATTCATCAGGTGACAATTTGCTCACCGTGCCCGCAACACAGACCTCCCGTTCCAAATCCGGCCAATAAAAAGTCAGCGCGGCGCCGGGATTTTCCGCCAGTTCACGGCCCTTGCGGCTGTTGTAGTTCGTATAAAAAATGAAGCCGCGTTCGTCCACACCCTTGAGCAACACCGCGCGGGTTGAAGGCCGGCCGGCCTTGTCCACCGTGGCGAGCACCATGGTATTCACGTCAATCGGCACGTGGCCGGGAATGGCGTGCCAGAGTTTGTAGAGCGCAATACCGATTTTCCGCCAGCGACTGCCCGATGCCGCCTGCGCAAACCACCGATTGAACTGCGCGAGCGGATTCGCGTCCAAGTCCGCGCGATTCAAGCCGCCGAGCGAGTATTCCCGTCTGATGTCCGCCATCGCCATACAGTGCGGAATTTACACCGCCGGCGGATTTTCAGCGACTCAATTTTAGCCGGGCACGACCGCCATTTTCCCCTTGGGAGCGCTGGCGTCCCGCCGGCGAGCGGATAAGTCTGTTGTCGTAGCGGAGCCGGCGAGACGTCAGCCTTCGCTCTGAAGCTTCGGCGCGACAGGCCGGCGCTCCCAGAACTCATACCAAAATCGCTCGTAATCAGTTAATCAGTCTCCGTACCAGAATTTGATGGACTTTTCGCGCGTTTTCCAGACCCTGTTCCAACCATGTTTTCACTGCAATTGCTCTTCGGAAAAGGTGACCGGTTTTATCAACTGCTGGAAGACGCCGCCAGCGAAGCCCACGAAAGCGTCCGGCTGGTCATCGAGTTGATCAAATCCCCCGCGTCCGCCAAAGGTCTGGACGATCTTACACTCGCGCGCCGCAAGGAGAAAAAGATTGCGGAGCAGATCACCGCGGAACTGGTGAAAACATTTGTGACCGGTCTCGAACGCGAGGACATTGAGGCACTGTCGCTGGCACTTCGCAAAATTCCCAAGACGGTCGAGAAACTGGCGGAGCGCATCAACCTCGGCCATCAACACCTTGAAGACATGGATTTTACCCGCCAGATTGAAATCATGGAACAAGCCACCGACGTGGTGCTGACCATGGTCAAGCAGCTTCGTGACATGCGGCATCTGGAAAAAATTCACGAGTTGAACACCAAGCTCCAGTATCTCGAAAATGAGGCAGACCGGTTGATGGGGGTTTTGCTGAAAGACCTTTACAGCGGACGCTACGAGGCCACGAAAACCATGGTCATCCGCGACCTTTTTGAATTGATGGAAAAGGTCATTGACCGCTGCCGCGACGCCGGCAACGTGGTCATGCACATCGTGCTCAAAAATTCCTGACCGCGCACGATGACCCTCATCCTTCTCGTCATCCTGGCGGCGCTGGTGTTCACCTACATCAACGGCTTTCACGACACGGCCAATTCCATCGCCACCGTCGTCGCCACCAAGGTGTTGTCGCCGCGCCAGGCCGTCATGCTGGCGGCGGTCACCAATCTGGGTGGCGCCTTCATTGGCAGTGCCGTTGCCACCACGATTGCTTCCGGCCTCGTTGACCCAAAAGTTGCCACGTCCGAGGTCCTGATCTGCGCCCTGGTTGCCGCCATTCTCTGGAACCTGTTGACGTGGTGGTTTGGGATGCCGTCAAGTTCGTCGCACGCGCTCATCGGCGGTTTGTGTGGGGCGTGTCTGGCTGCCGCCCACAACAATTGGAATGTCCTGGTCTGGTCCGTCCCCAGTTCAAAACATTGGTGGTTGGGCACAGGACTGATTTGGAAAGTTATTGTTCCAATGATTTTATCTCCCGTTTTCGGTTTGGTTTTTGGCTTCCTGGTTATGGGAACGCTTTACTTCCTGTTGCGCAACTGGCGGCCAGCCGCGGTTAACAAAACCTTCGGCATCCTTCAGCTTGGCAGTTCGGGTTTTATGGGTATCAGCCACGGCATGAATGACGCACAAAAAACCATGGGCATCATCGCGCTGGTGTTGCTGACCGGCACCAGCAGTGGCATGTTCGATCAGCTTCCCGGCTGGCTGTCGTTTTTGCGCACCGCGCCGCCGGAAGCGAACCAGCCGCTGGCCATTGCCGCGTGGATCAAAGTGCTTTGCGCCCTGACAATGTGCGCCGGCACCGCCTTGGGTGGCTGGCGAATCATCAAAACCATTGGACACAAAATGGTCCGTCTCCATCCCGTTCACGGTTTCGCCGCCGAAACCACCAGCGCCACGGTGCTGGTCACCGCCGCCTGTTTCGGAATGCCCGTGTCCACCACGCACGTTGTCACCACCTCCATCATGGGGGTCGGCTGCGCAAAAGGATTTAATTATCTCAGATTCGACGTGGTCGAACGCATCCTCTGGGCGTGGATAATGACGATTCCGGCCAGCGGCGGCGTGGCTTACCTGATGGTTAAACTGGCGCAAGTCGCAGGCTGGATTCCATAACCCCAATTCCTCTCCCTGGGAGCGCCGGCTCCATCCCCGGGCGGCACAGCGCAGGTGACCCCGGATGCTATTCGTCGTTGTCGCAGGGTTCGCCTTCCTTGAGGCCGAAACGCGGGTCGGGGATGCCGAGGCTTTTTTTGATCTTGAGCAGGTCCTGCAGTTGGGCGGGCGAAATGGTGTTTGGCGTCCGGCCCAATTGCGAAGCGACGAGGATGGTGCGGCAGTAGGATTCGAGAATTTCCATCTTGAAGTAGGCGTCCTCCACGTTGTTATGGCTCCACGAAACGACGCCATGATTGGCCATGAGAATGACGTTGTGTTTGTCCACCAGGCCGGCGATCTGCCGGCCCAACTCCGGCGTGCCGGGCGTGCGATACGGCGCGATGGCGGCGGAAACGAACACTTCAAATTCCGGAATCAGGCACGTGGGCGGCACAATCCCCGCCACCGCAAAGCCCGTGGCATGCGGCGGATGGCAATGCACCACGGCCACCGTGCGCGGCTGGCGTTTCATGATCTGCAGGTGCATGAGAATTTCGCTGGTGCGTCGTTTTGCGCCGAAAAGCTGGTTGCCCTTGAAATCCACCAGGCACAGGTCTTCGGGTTTCATGAACCCCTTGCTCACGAGGGTGGGTGTGCAAAGCGCGATGTCCTTGCCAACGCGGATGGCGATGTTGCCGCCGTTGCCGTCCACATACGCTCGCTGCCAGAGGCGGCGGCCGATGTCGCAGATTTGCAACTTGAGAGCGTGACAGGATGGCGAATGGAAAAAGGCCTTGAGGCCGGCTTTCGGACTCTTTGAGTTGAATGTTTTGACCGCCCTGCTGACGGCGACCCGCCGATGGTTCACGACCCGTTTCCCGGCAATCTTCTTTTTCCCCAGCTTGGTAGATGGATTGTTGCTCATGGTTTTGGCCAATTTATAAAAGTTTATCCATCAACAATGCACAAGCTGTGCCAAAAAAGGTCAACTACAAAGCCATGTTCGTCAACCCAAGTCGGAGAAGCCTTATTGGGAGCGGTTGAGGGTACCGTTCCGTCCTACGGGACAGCCATGGCAAATCGCCTAAAGGCGGGACACCGAACAGTGGCAACTGTGCCCATCATTCCCGAACCAGCTTGCGCAATTCGTTCATCACTTTTTCCACGCTGATGGCCCGCACGCCGGTGATTTCCTTCAAAACGACCAATTGTTCGCCTTGCGGCCGCCAGACCTCTTCCAGCGTGTCCGCCCACAGGACAACGCACGGCAATCCCACCGCCGCCGCCAGGTGCGTGATGCCCGAATCGTGCCCCACAAAAGCTGCGCAGGATTGGATTCGTCGTGCCAGTTCCGCAAGCGGCAGACCTTGGGCGATGGCACAACGTGCGGGCGGCAGCAACGCAGCCAATCGTCGCAAGCGTTCGCCCTCCGCCTCACCGCCAACCAGCAGCAGATCCCAGTTGGTCGTCGCCATGACCTGTTGAATCAACCCGGCCCATTTGGCTTCCGGCCAGTTTTTCTTTTCGCTGCCGCTGCCGGGATGGAGGGCAAGTTGGTTGAGGGTTGAGCCGTCTTCTCCCGCAGGCGCGGGATTCGCTGCGCCAAGAGGTTGAGGGTTGAAGGAAAGACGCGGCACAGGGTCCGCGTCGAAGATGGCGAGTCGTTCCAATGGCTTGAGAAAAACCTGCGTGGCGTGAATTCGGTCCGCTTCGTCCGGCCGGTGCGCACCAACGATGAATTGTCCAACCAAGCAGCGGCAGATGTTGTTTTTGAAAATCTCGTCCGGGTCGTAGAGATACGAAATCACCACGTCGAACTCGGAGAAGTAATCCATCAAATCCGGTTCGAGCGTGCCGCCGCGGGCGAAAAAGCCCGCCAACCCGCGCGCTTCAATCGGTTGCACCCGGTCCGCCAAACCACCCGCCACCGCGAGTTGGGCGATGTGCGGATAACCGAGCACCTCCAGGTGCGCCTGGGGAAACTGGCGCCGCAAGGCGGCAATGGCCGGCAGGGTGAGAATAAAATCGCCGATGGCCCCGCCGCGAATGACCAGAATCCTGGGTTTGATTGCGCTCACATCGCGCGGAAGGCGGTCAGACCAAGAATCAGCACGAATACCGCGAACGCCAGACGGATGATGCTGCCAATGCGGATGCGTTCGTCCGTCGCCGTCGCCCAATTTAAAATGTCACGCAGTTTCCATGGCCACACGGTAAAACAACCGCCCGCGACGACGAGCAGGTAGGCCCAAATTTGAATCACGAGCACAAATGGCGATTCGCCCAGATGCGGACGCCCGGTATCCACCATCAATTTCGCCAGCAACAGCATCACGACGGCCAAGCCGCGCACGGCCAGAAAGTCCTGCACAAAAATGCACGCCAAAATTCCCACCGCCGTAAAACCGGCCATCATATACGGTTTAAAAGCCGAGAAATCCGCGATCGGTTCGATGTTCACGTTCCAGACAAACCACGCCGTGGCCAACAGCATCAACATGCAGCCAATCGGCAATGAACGCGGAAACTTGCGCACGGCGGCGGCGAACTGCGCCGGCCTGGTGAGGCCGTAAATCTGCGGCACGCTCACGCCGACCCCGAGTAAAATTGAAAGCAATGACAGTTTCATTTTCAGAAAGCTAACCACGAATGGACACAAAAGGACACGAAAAATTCAATCTGGACAACCCACCGCACTCAAAATAGCCGGGTTGCCGTAAAATTCGTAGCCGCCGACGTCAGTCGGCGCTGACTTTTCGTAAATCAGCGACTCCCATGGCTGAATGAATCGTTGGGAAGAAGATCAGCGCGGATTCACATCCGCGGCTACTTTCGGTTTCGTAGCCGCCGACGTCAGTCGGCGCCAACTTCCCGGTTCGGAAGCCTTCTGCGCGAATGATTTTAGCGCGGACTACACGTCCGCGGCTACAGCCGTCATTCCATTTCGCGCGGCGGCAGGAGGCGCTTCTCAATCCCCGGTTCGCGCGCGTCAAAGTAGTGCTTCCAAAACCACGGCCAGTAGCCGGCATCAAACGGATTCGCGCGCGGACAGCCCGGAATTATTGCACCAAGAAACGGCCAGTCTCCCGGCTTTTTGACCAGTCCGGCCTTCAACGGATTGAGCAGAACATAATCCGCACAGGCAAGGCTGAAAGCGTGCCGCTGCCGTTCCTTGGCTGAGAGCACGTGATCGTAAGCTTGATGCTGGAATTTAGCCGGTTTGAGGAACGGACCGATCTGGGCACGTAGAAACTTGATGCCGTTGCGCTGGTCGGTGTCACAGCGCAGCCCCATCCAGACAAGATGAATGTGGTCAGGCATCAGGCAGTAAGCCGGACATACCAATCCTTCACGCGCCGCCGCGTGAAGCATTATCTCGCGAAACGTGACGTGAAAACAGTCGGTAAGCCAGCCCTGCTTACGATGGGAAACCGGCATGGTCCAGAAAATGACGGCGTCGGCCTGGTAGAACTCCCGTTTCAACCGCGGCAGGTAGTGGGAGAAATCCGAACGTGGTCTTCGCCCGAAAACGTTGGGAGCATCGAGAAATTCAAGGCTCACGGGGAAATTTTAGCGCGAACTGACGTTCGCGGCTACCCAATATTTTGTAGGCCGTCGACGTTAGTCGGCGCAAACTTCTCGGTTCGAAAATCTTCGTCGCGAATTATTTCAGCGCAGACTGACGTCTGCAGCTACAAATTCACAATCGCCGGGTCGCCGTAAAGCGTGAAGGAGCCGGCGCGGGTGATTTTTACGTCCAGAAGCTGGCCGCGATGCTCCCGCCCTGCGTGATCGAACACCACAATCTTGTTGCAGCGCGTCCGGCCGGTCATCCGCGCCGGATTCTTTTTGCTCGGCCCTTCGACGAGGATTTGCGTCCGCCGCCCGATGAATAAATCGTATTTGCGCCTGCCAATTTCATTGATCGTTTCGAGCAAACGATGATTGCGTTCCTCGCGGATTTTCAGCGGAACCTGGCCTGGCATTCCGGCGGCGGGCGTGTCGCGGCGCGGCGAGTATTTGAAGATGTAGGCGTTGTCGAATTGCACTTCGCGCGCGAGTGAAAGGGTTTGTTCGAAGTCGTCCTCGGTTTCGCCCGGAAAACCGACAATGATGTCCGTCGTGATGCCGATGTCCGACCGGGCGCCGCGCAATTTTTTTACGATGCCGAGGAAGCGTTCACGCGTGTAGCCGCGGTGCATCAATTTCAGGACGCGGTCACTGCCGCTCTGGACGGGCAGGTGCGCGCTCTCGACGAGCTTGGGCAGCCGCGCGTAGGCCTCGATCAAATCGTCGCCGTAGCCCTTCGGATGCGGCGCAGTGAAGCGGATGCGTTCCAGCCCTTCAATTTCGTGGACGGCGTCGAGGAGCTGAACAAAGGGAGATTTCGTAGTCGAGGGTCGAGAGTCGAGGGTCGAGGGCAGGAAGTTTTCCGGCTCTCGACCATCGACCTTCGCCTCTCGACTGCTCCCGCCGCGCTTGCCGTAGCTGGTGACAATCTGGCCGAGCAGCGTGATTTCCTTTACGCCCTGTGACACGAGCTGCCGGCACTCGGCCACGATGTCGGCGATGCCGCGGCTGCGTTCCTCGCCTCGCGTGTAAGGCACGATGCAAAAGGTGCAATACTGATTGCAACCCTGCATGATGCTGACGAAGGCAGTTACTTGTAGCGGCGGTCTGTGACCGTCGCCATTTCGAGCAACATTTCCGTAAAGCAAATGCTCGCGAATCGTCGCTTCACTGCCCGGCTCCGCCGCCACGTCCACGATTTTATCGCGGCGACCGGCAAGGATTTCGTCGAGGTAATCCGCCGCATGATGAAATTTCTGCGTGCCGAGGACGAGGTCCACGTCCGGCAGACGGTCAATGAGTTCCTGTCCGCGGCTTTGCGCCATGCAACCCAGGAAACCGAGCACGACATCCGGCCGGTTCTTCCGCACATCCGCGGCGATGTTCTGCATTTTGCCAATCGCCTTTCGTTCTGCGAAATCGCGCACGCCGCAGGTGTTCAGCAAAATCACATCTGCGGCCGCCTCGGATGGCGCGAGGGTGTAACCCTTGGCCACGAGTTGGGCGGCGACGGCTTCGCTGTCGCGCTCGTTCATCTGGCAGCCGTAGGTTTTGATGAAAACACTGGGCATGATGTTTCAGATAAGCAGGATACTTTGGGGCTGCGGGGTTGGAAAGCCGAATCCATCCGGTGTTGATGCAGGAAACACAACACGCTGACCAGTTTCGAGTCCAAAATTTACCGCAAGGATGGGACCATCATCTGGATTTCGGGGAATTGCCTGGTGGCGCGCGACGAGCAGTTGATTCGCCGTAATTCGTGGAATTCGTGTCTGGCTATTCGGACAGGATTTTAATGGAACGGCTTTTCTCGGAACGTTTTCTGGCCGTTTCATTCAGAATCTTCTTTCGCAACCGCAGATTTTTCGGCGTCGCTTCCACGTATTCGTCCACGTCAATGTATTCCAGCGCGCGTTCGAGCGAGAGTTTGAGCGGCGCGGTGAGCTGGATGCCCTTGCCATCGCCCACCGACCGCATGTTGGTCAGTTTTTTCGCCTTGCAGGGATTCACCGGGATGTCGTTTTCACGCGCATTTTCGCCCACAATCATGCCGGCATAAATGGCGTCGCCCGGTTCCACCATCAGGCGGCCGCGTTCCTGAATCATGTTCAGGGCGTAGGACATCGCCACGCCGCTTTCCATGCTGACGAGCGAACCGTTCTTGCGCGCGGCGATTTCCCCGCGGTCGGGACCGTATTCGTGGAAGAGATGGCTCATTACGCCAAGGCCGCGCGTCTGGTTTACCAGATCAGTCTCGAACCCGATCAGGCCGCGCATGGGAATCAGTGCTTCGATGGTCACCTGATCGGCGTGATGGTTCATGCTGGTGATTTCAGCCTTGCGCCCGGAAAGATTTTCCATGACGACGCCCATGAATTCCTGGGGGATTTCGAGGAACAATTTTTCAATCGGCTCCAGCATGTTGCCTTTGGCGTCCTTTTTGTAGAGCACTTCGGGGCGCGAAACCAAAACTTCATAACCCTCGCGCCGCATTTGCTCGACGAGGATGGCGATTTGCATTTCGCCGCGGCCCTCGACTTCAAAAATTTTCGGATCGGCGGTCTGTTTGATGCGCAAGGCGACGTTGGTGCGGATTTCCTTTTGCAGCCGCTCCCAAATGTGCCGGGCGGTGACGAGTTTGCCGTCCTGGCCGGCAAGCGGACTGTCGTTTACGGCAAATTCCATCTGAATCGTCGGCGGATCAATCGGAATATAAGGCAGCGCGCCGCGTTCCGGTTTGTCCGCGATGGTCTCGCCGATGAACACGTCCTCGAAACCGGTGATGCCGACGATGTCGCCTGCATGCGCCTCCGGCACCTCGATGCGTTTCAGGCCCTCGAAGTGGTAAATCATCGTGATTTTGCCCTGGGTGATCTTGCCGTGGCCGTGCAAACAGCAGGCTGGCTCACCGGCTTTGACCTTGCCCGCAAGAATTTTCCCAAAGGCAATGCGGCCGAGATAATCGCTGTAATCGAGGTTCGCGACAAGAATCTGGAAACCGTCGCCCGCCTTGGCATGCGGCGGCGGGATGTATTTCACAATGGCGTCGAACAGCGGCCCCATCGTGTCGCTGGCGTGCGCAAGGTCGAGTTTCGCGTAGCCGGCCTTGGCCGAGCAATAAACGAACGGAAAGTCCAGTTGCTCGTCCGTGGCGTTGAGCGAAATGAAAAGTTCGAAAACCTCGTCGAGCACTTTTTTCGGGTTCGCGTTCTCGCGGTCAATTTTGTTGATGACGACGATCGGCTTGGCGCCGGCTTCGAGCGCCTTGCGGAGGACGAAGCGGGTTTGCGCCTGCGGCCCTTCGGCGGCGTCCACCACGAGCAGCACGCCGTCAATCATGTTCATGATGCGCTCGACCTCGCCGCCGAAATCGGCGTGGCCGGGCGTGTCCACGATGTTGATGTGGTAATCCTTGTATTGGAACGCGGCATTTTTGGCGCGGATGGTGATGCCCTTTTCCTTTTCCAAATCCATCGAATCCATCAGGCGCTCTTCCTGCGACTCGTGCTGGTTGGCGCGGAAGGTGCCGGACTGCTTGAGCAGGCAGTCCACGAGCGTCGTCTTGCCGTGGTCAACGTGCGCGATGATGGCGATGTTCCTGATGTGCTGCATAATTTTTTAAACCGAATCGAATAGAATGCCTTTTTGGGGGAAAAGGTCAAGCTGCGGGTGGGGATAGTTTAGACGCGTGCGCGCAGGCAAGAATGGCCTCGGCTGCTTCCACATCGCCATTGATTTCAAAAGCCGGAGGCATCGGTTTGCGTCCGATCCAGGAATCCTGTCGGTACATTTCCAGAAGGCGATCCAACACATCCTGTTCCGTGACGCTGAAGCCCAGACCGAGGTCGGACGCGAGACTGGCATTGACGAATTGGTCAGCATGGCCGTGCACGGGCAGGACAAAGGTGGGTTTGCGGAAGGCAAAACTTTCCGAGAGCGCGGAATATACTCGTCGTCTTCCGCCTGGATCACCAGCCGGCCTAACTCTCAGCCTCTATTCCACCGTTTTCTTCTGAAAGTTTGCCGATCCTAAAAATTATAACGCTAAGCGCGTCGCATTCCAAAATCCCCCAGGATTTCAGGGGACGAGAATCACCCGGTAATATTTTTGCGGATAATTCACGATGTTTGTATCCGTTAACTTAAGCGAGTTGGTTTCAGCCCAAATTGGGCTGCCCATATCAATCCAGCCCGGTTGCGCAAGGTTGGTCTTGTATTGGAGCTGATAGAACGCCCCGGTCGAGGCAGCAAACTTAAAGTCGAATGAGACGGGTGTACGGGTGACAGTTTTGATTTTCGGTGCCACCACGGATTTCACGCTGATGTCGTCCAGACCCAGATAATACGGGTCGTCCTGGAAACCGAATTGGAGGAGCGAACCGGAATTGGTTGCCGTGACGTAAAATTTCAAGTTAGTCCACTTACTGAATGGAAGGTCAACAACCTCGTAAATCGTGGCACCTTCCCATTGGACAAGAAATTCATTCGGGGTCGCGCCATAGGGATTTTTGGGATTGTCAATCCAGAGCGAGAGCAGATAAATATGCCCGGCGGTCGTGGGCAATATTTGCGAGAGATAACCCAACGTGCCAGGCTGTCCCAGTTCAGCACCATAATGGCCACCGTGAACCAAGCCGGAGAGTTTGCCGACCTGAGTGGAAGTTGCGTTGAGGTTCCAACCGGCAAAATCGCCGGTTTCAAAGCCGCCGTTGGAAACGATGTTCTGGCCGATGCTTAAAGTGAACGGCAGTTTCTGCACAATTTGATTTTTCTTGTTCCGCACCGACAAGGTGGTTTTGTGAACGCCGGCGGCGAGCTCGTCCGCTTTTTCGGTGAGGGTCACGGTGAAATTGGTCTGACTGCCGGCCGCCACCGTTCCGTTGGATGGGCTGGCCGCAAGCCATGCGCTGGATCCCTCAACTTTCCAGACGGCCGAGGTGCCGCCCAGATTTGAAATGGTAAAATCCTGCGCGGCGGGAATGAACGGTCCACCCACCGGACCGATCGCGGTGAAACCGGTTACCGGCAGCACGGACAACACCGGCAATACCTGGAGCCGGAAGGTGACAAACTGAACCGTAGCCGAGGTCAGGTTGGAAAATTCGAGGCTGACCGAATAATTTCCAACGGCCAGATTGGTGACCGCAGCGGTGAAATTAAGAATGACATTTGCCGTTGCACGGGGGTCCAGTGTGCCGCTGGCCGGGGCAACTTCCAGCCAAGCCACCACATTGGACTTGACCAATGTCCACGTCAACGGCGCGGCGCCGGAGTTGGTCAAGATGAAGATGGAAGCTGGAGAATTAAACGGTCCGCCAACCGCACCGTAGGCGCCAGGCGCCAAACCTGAGATAATTCCCAGCGAATCCGCCGGCGAATTTCCCTGCACCAGGTCATCAATGAAGTTATTCCCCGCCGGCGTACCCCAGCCGGTGCAAAGATCGTATCCTTTAACGGCATAAAATTGCGACGGACTGCTGCTCCAAGTGTTGTCGCCTGTGGCAAGGTCATGAAAATCCTGCGCATAATCCGAACCCGCACCGATTGCATAAACCATCGGGTTGATGAAACCGATCGCCGGTTTGCCGGTCGCAACCGCCTGCTGATTTGCCAATGCCGTCAACCCTGCCCACAACGGCGCCGCACAACTGGTGCCGCCGACGACATCAGCCTGACCGTTGTCCGAGGTACAATAAACATTGTCAGCCGTCAGTGCCACGTCCGGAATGTTGCGTTTGGTGGTTGAACCCTGGTTAACCGTCATGCTCACATTGGTCTGCCAGGCCGGAATTGAGTAGTAACTGCTGATGCCACCACTACTGCCTGTGCCGCCGCCCCAATTCCAAACCGTCTCCGACTGCCATGTTCCATCCGGCCTGGTCGTTGTCAACGTCGTTCCGCCCACCTGCGTGATGTAAGGCGAACTGGACGGCGCATTGGCCAATGACGTGTTATCAACGCCATTAACAGAATCGGCGCCGGTGGTGTACGCGTCGCTGTCGCCCGAAGCGTTGAAGAACGATTGTCCCTGCGCCGCCATCTGCCGGAAAATGGCGTCCGTTGTCCCGTTGGGGCCGCCGCCCCAACCCCAGCCGCAGCTCAAATTGTTCACCGTGTTGCTCGCCGCCATCACGTTCAAAATGTCGTTTTGCGAACCGTTGGGGCCGCCCGAGAAAACAATTATTTTTGAAAGACCCGGGGCCATGGCCATCGCCATTTCTATGTCCAAGGCAACTTCGCCATTGCCGCTGTTGGTCCCGATTGTCGGCACGCCGTCATAGCGATCCAGCAAAACAGTCTGGATGACAATGTTCGTCCGCCCGTTTCCCGCCGCTGTCGCATAAGCGACGATATCGCCGGAATAAAAACCATCAAATTCCAACAGCCCGACCATTTGTCCCGCACCAGTCAACGTCGTGCCTGGCACGTAGGCGTTGCGAAAATCGTTGCCAAAATAGGAGCCGGAGCCGTCCGGAGCAGAACCATTTTGGGGCAAGGCTTTCGCCACGTTCCTCTTAACCAACTTCGGGTGTGGTCGGGAAAAATCGCTCAACCCTTGAATATCAGTCACCGGCAACGCCGCGTCCACCGTCGGCTCGGTGTCCGGCGCAAAAAAATCCCGGTTCTCCGACGGATGCCGATAGCTGCGCAGTGCGACGTGAAAAGCGTTTTCAACTTTCGCCGCCGATCCAGCCACGTCAAGCAGCAACCGGTTGCCGTAAGTCCCGGTGACAGCCAAGCCGTTCGCCCGCGCAAAATTCTTCACCGCTTCGTAATCCTGCTCCGTCGGGCCGAACTGTGCGGTGAATTCTTCCGGCGTTAGAAATTGGTGAAAATTCGGACTGACCGGGTCATAAACCTGCGCCAGAAAACCGTCCACCGCCCCCGCATTGCGCAAGGGCAGCCCAATGGCCAGCCACAATTGGTTCGTCGCCGCCAGCCGGCCTTTCGGCGTCAGACTCGAAATGACTTTTGGCACATGACCGGGCAATCCCTTGAAATCCGCGCTAAAAACAGGGCAAATTCCGTAAAGCAGAATAATCGCGGCCCAAAGGAAACACCCCGGCAAAGACTTTGTTATTAGCATTTTCACTGGCTTTTCTAAAAGTTGACGTTCCTAAATATTATGAGGCAAATCGCGCACCAAAACCCGCCGGCCGGCGGACAAATTTACTTGAGAACCAGCCAACGTCAAAGATCAATTACCCCACATGGCGGCGCAGGGACCTTGATTGAATAGCCTTCGTCTCTGCCCATCGCTCAGCCTTTTGGGATTAAAGGGTGGAGAGGCGAATGCCGTTCGAGCGGCGCGCGGCAGACGCGATTTGTGCGCCGAAGATTTGTCAGCGTCAATGCCGCCTTCACTTCTTTCGGCGCGACAGGCCGTGTTCACCCGCCGTGCTCGCGCCCGTCGCAGCAGGTCTGCGTTAAACCAATTTCTTCAATCGCGCATCCTCGCCGAGTTTCTTGACCAACTCCTTCACTTTCTGCGCCTGGCTTTTGTGCGCGAGCAGCACCGCGTCGTCGGTTTGAACCAAAATGGAATCGCGCAAACCGACCACGGCAATCGGCGTGCGCCGATTTTTGGTGCGCGCATCGAAGATGATGTTCCGCGCCGCGTCTACATGGATGAAATCCGCCACGGCGCAATTGCCTTCCGGGTCGGCCTTGAGATGCCGTGCCAGCGCCGTCCAGGAACCGAGGTCGTCCCACTCGAATGCGCCGTCGGCCACAATGACGTTTTGCGCGTGCTCCATCAGCGCATAGTCAATCGAGATTTTTTTGATGTCGGGATATTCCTTCGCCAGCACCTTCGCCAATTTCGCCGGCTGGTTTGCCGCTTTGAACCAGCGCTGGCAGGCGGCATACATCTCCGGCTGATGTTTCTGCAAACCTTCCGTGACCGTCACAAACGACCAGACAAACATCCCGGCGTTCCAGCGGTATTGGCCGCTGTTGACGTATTCGAGCGCGCGATTAAAATGCGGCTTCTCGACAAATTGCTCCGCCCGGAAAAATGTGGTTTTGTATTTCTTTGCGCCCGCCGGCGGCGGCAACGCCTCGCCGACGTGAATGTAGCCGTAACCCGTCGCCGGCTCGGTCGGCTTGATGCCGATGGTCACAATTGCCTGACCGCGACTGGCGAGGTCGAAGGAGTCATTCAAAACCTGCTGGAATTTTTTCTCGTCGGGAATGACGTGGTCGGCGGGCAAAACCGCCATGACGCCGGTCGTCGAGCGCGCACCGACCAAAGCCGCGCCAAGCGTAACGGCGGCACATGTATCGCGGCCCATCGGCTCGGCAATCAGATTTTGTTTGGGGATTTTCGGAAGCTGTTTGCGGACCTCCGGCAATTGCATCTCGTTGGTGATGACGAAAATGTTTTTGGCCGGCACCAGCGGCAGCACGCGGTCAACGGCCTGCTGGAGAAACGAGCGTTTGCCGAGCAGCGGGAGCAGTTGTTTGGGCCTTTTCTCGCGGCTCACCGGCCAGAACCGTTCGCCGCGCCCGCCGGCCAGGATGATGACGAAGCGGTTTTTGATGTCCACTGTTGCTTTCATGGTTTCAGCCATGAATTAAGGGCAAAACCACGGGAAACATCAACTGCAAACCCGCGCTCCTCCCGGCATCGGGCGCACCTGGATACTGCAACAAACAAAGTTGCATCGTTTCGGAAGGAACGCCGGATTTATCCGGCAGGGCCTTAAATCATGCGGGCCCGCTGCCGCATGAATACGGCGTTCCGTCGCAGTGTCCAGGGCGTGTTGCCCAAATCGATTTCGGCGACGGCGGAACGCGGCTCTGTGAGCCGCAGCACGTTCAACAGTCCGAAAACCCACGGAATTTCCTGCGCCCGTTCAGACTCCGGGCTGCTGTGGGTCGCAGACCCGCGTTCCGTTCCATTTGGGCAACACGCCCTCCAAGTGCGTCCCCCGGCATCCCGGGCCAAGGCTGACACCCCGGAAAAGTCCGTTGCGAGCACCTAAAACACGCCTTTTTCACCTGCTAAAAAGCATTCTTTTGAATATTAAATTCTTTGTTGACAAAATCAGCCGTTTCGCTCAGCCTTTAACAAATTCAGCGGGTAAGCTGAAACAGGAAAAGACTCAATAGCTTAAACAAGCAACCAAAAGAGAAACTGCAAAATCAAAGAGAGGAATAAAATGAAACTAACCAAATTAACAGTTCTAGCCGCAACCGCCGCGTTTGTTTTGAACGCAAGTGCCAAATTGCCTTTATATTGCGAGTCAGTAGTCTTCAAAGCAACCGTTCTGACGGAAAATGGTGCCAAGGTCGTACAAACGAAGATTACGACCGATGACATTCTCGGTTTGATTGACAACGAATATGGCAGATCCTATGCGAAAAAAGATGGGGGCAAAGGATACCAATTGGTGTCGGAAGGTGTGGGCCGCGACTACAGCTCAGGCTACGACATATTTTCTGTGGCGGATAAGGACGGGAACATCGTCCTGGCGAACGCGTCTTTTAACGGTGACGCTTATTATCTCTATTTGTATCCTTATGACGGCAATTGGGTCGAATCCTATAAGGGTGCAAACTATAATTACACCGCTCCTCAAGTCGAAGTTTATTACAATTCTTCCGATGATAATGACTCTTTTTACGTTACCGGTTTAATGACGGACAAAGTGAATTGGGACAGCTACAACGAAAGTTACAGCTTGAAAAATGGTCAGGGTTCCATCGAATTCGACGACGAAGACATATATGGCCCGATTATGGGTGCCAGTGTCAGCGGCTCAGGGAAAGACGTTGATTATCCTTTTAACTGGTAATCGACTTTCCCTTTAAGAGAAGTTTTATTCAAGACAGGTTCGATACGCGGATTTGCCCGTATCGGGCCTGTTGTTTTTTTGCCGTGGGTTCCAGCGAAATCCGCACTCTTTGTTTCGTCCCCTGTGGAACAATCGTGGCACCCTGCCGCGACAGTGGCACGAAGTCGTTCCGCTTGATTTCGCAGCGGCAATCATTCAAAATAAAATAACAATGAGACCAAAAGTTGTCCTTGCCATTTTATTGATGGCGGCAGGCGTGTTGGCCGTTGCCGTCATGCTGTCGAAAGTTTTCCGTCCGCAACCGGCGGTTGCGCCGGCGCAGGTCGCCATCGCCCATTCTAATTCCTCACCGGTCACGCTTGGGCCCGGACCGGCGGTTGAGATTGCACCGGCGCCGATAACGATCACAAATCGCGATACCAATGCAATTGCCCCGCAGGACCATGAAGAATATGTTAGAAACCGATTCGAGGAGTTGATGGATTTGGCCAGAGAAGACAGTCCGGCAGCCATCCAGCAAATCATGGCTGAATTAAAAAATCCAGATAGAGCGATTCGCAAAGCCGCGCTCGATGCATTGGAACAGGCCAACGACCGGTCCGTCGTCCCCCAAATGCAACAGATTGCCGATCAAACGGACGATCCTGATGACAAGCAGGCCATCCAGGACGCCATCGATTTCATCAATCTGCCTTCCCTCACCGAAGTCCTACAGCAGCAGAAGGCCCAAATGACATCGGGGAATCAGCCTCAGAGCCAGCCGCCGCATTCGCGTCGTCGCCCCGGTGAAGCCGCACCAGCAGGGCCCAATCAATAATTGACTGTGGAATCCCGCTTTTGATTCACAAAACCTTCACTGCCGACACCAGCGACTTCGCAAACGCGCCCACGCGTTTCACCAGTTCCGGTGCCCCGGCCGGCGTCCCAATCGAGACGAAATCTTCGTTCCCAAGGCAGTGTCGGGACGAACTCAACCGCCGGGGACATTATAATTCCTTGTTGACAAAACTACCCATCGCCATAAGATCGCTCTCAAATTCAGCTTTTTAAGCTGAAGAGAAACATCAAGCCAACGTTAAAACTTAACCAAACAACGAAAATAACGAAAATAAAGGATATGAAACCAATCAAACTCGGTACGTTGGCCCTTACGGCTGCGCTCGCGTTGGGAGCTTACAGCACCAAAGCGATTATTGTTGACGTTACGACCAATTACAGCAAGCTGAACATTTCAGCAACCGTCACCACAAACTCAGCAGAAGTTGTCTCCGGCAGCTCTTGGAAATATCCAGTCAAGACGGCCAAGTTCGGCAACAAACAGTTGTTGGACTTGTTCGCGCATTGGGACAGCGCGGATCGGACTATCCAGCCATGGAAAAGCGCCCAGTTGGTAATCGGATGGGACTGGGATTATGATGTTTTGGTCGTGGACAAAACCGGAACCAATGTCCTTTTTGATGCCAGTGCGGGTTATCACTATGCCTACGACTATTATTTTTACGTGGACTTCTGGGATGAATACGGTGTCGGCAACGACAGCGGCAAGGAGGCAGATCCCGGTTATTATGCGGGAACCGATACGGGTACTGCTTATTTTGAGCTCTATGACGACTACTACTATCTCCCTTACACGGATCTTTCGGGTTACGGCGGGAATAAGCAGACTTTCAAGCAATCGTGGGATATAAATGGTGCTTACACGACTTGGAGTGATTCGGAAACTGCCAAATTCCCCTATAACGGCGGCAACTATTATCGCGACCAAGGCAGTGATGTAACGGTCACCGCCAGCATCAGTGCCAAAGGCAAGGGAAAAGGCTATAACGAAGTTGGCTGGGCCGATTAATTAACTGTCAAACCAACACTGGTTCGATACGGATTCCTGTATCGAACCAGTTTTTTATTTCACCGAGCCTCCGGTGATTTTTGTTCAGCTTGGGGTATTAACCCAAAAACCTGAATTGAAACGGGAGCGCGCCCGCCCCGGGCGCCGTTTTCCGCGCCCTCGCGAAAACCTCAAACGCACCGAAGAGTTTCGCATGTCCGGGGATATGCCCGCGCCAACCGGCTGGACGCGAGGCGCGTCCAGCCACACCCAAAGCGGGCGTGTTCCCCATCTCCGATTTTTTGGATTAACGGAGATTGCGTGTGGCGGCTTTGTTGTCCATTCTGGCGCATGCTAAAGTTATGAGACCGAAATTTGTTCTTGCGATTTTGCTGGCAGCGGGATTGATCATCGGCACGATAATTTTTTTGAAACCGCATTCATCCGTGCCCGTTCCTGACGTTGCGCCCGCGCCTGCCGTGAGCGCCGCGCCGGCGCCGACGCCTGCACCCGCTCCCGCGCCCGCTCCGGTTGTTGTCAAAAAGACACTGACGCCCGAAGAACATCAGGCTGCCATTGACGCCGAGACCGACCGGCTTTCGGCCTGGGCGATGAACGACGACCCACAATCGCTCTCCAACATTCTAAGCGACTTGACCTCCCCGGAAAAAGAAATCCGGATGGCCGCGATTGAGGCCGCCAAGCAATTCGAAAGCACCAACGCCATTCCCGCTTTGAAAGCCGCCGCCGCGAACGCAGAGGACAATGAAGAAGCCATTGCCATGCTCGAAGCCGCTGATTGGCTTGCCTTGCCCAGTGCTGACTTCAATAGTCCGGTGACCAAGTCCCAACTGACCCCAGAGCAAGCCCAACGCATTGAGCAAGACCGGGCCAAAGCCCAAGCCCGCCGGCAGGAGTACCTGCAACAACGCGCCGGCAATCAGAATCCGCAGTCCACACCCGGCCAGAATCCAACGACCGGCTCCAACCCATGACTGAAATGGTGGCATCCCGCTTTTGACTCACAAATCCTTCACCGCCGACACCGGCGACTTCACAAACGCGCCCACGCGTTTCACCAGTTCCGGTGCCCCGGCCGGCGTCCCAATCGAGACGAAATCTTCGTTCCCAAGGCAGTGTCGGGACGAACTCAACCGCCGGGGGTGCAAAGGAACACTATATCTGTGCAACCGCGCTCACTGACGGAGCGCGCCTGTCTCAGGCGCAGCACGCACAAAGCAAAAAACGCAGTGAAATCCAAGCAAATGTACCATGGCTTTCAATCTGCTGCGGCTGGGACAGCCACGCTCCAGATACAGTGTCAACTTGCACCCAACCGCCGGACATCATAATACATTGTTGACAAAATTATCAGCAACCGTAGAGTTGTTTCTGAATTGAGTTATTAAACTGGAAACTGGAATCAATTAAGGGGTAAAACAATCAAACAAAAGAAAACCAGCTAAAAGGAGAGAACAAACATGAAGCTGACCAAATTAGCATCCGTAGCCGTGGTGGCCGCAGTCGCGCTGGCTTACAACGCCAAGGCCCAAGTGTCGTTTCCGCTGGTGAATCTGACCATCAGCGGCACCGTGAGCTACAATGCCGCCTCCCCGGTGGACAATGGCACGACGACAAAGTTGGCGCTGACAAAGGTTAGCATCACTATCAAGTCGCTGATTGGCCTGTTGAATGCCTCCCCCACGGTGACCAGCACCCTTATGGATGTCACGGAAACAAACCAGATTCCGGCGGGATCCTACTTCGTTTACGACTTGAACACTAACAATGTTTCCTACGACCCGGACCCGTATATTGGTGAATACGTGGCCGCCCTGATCGTCACCAACAAAAACGGTTTCAGTTTCACGCTTGTTGGTACTGATCCAGTTACCACAAACGGGTATGACTATGGTTTTCTAAACATATACGAGCAGAATCTCATCGGCAGTTACAGCCAAAATGACACCACCCGCGCCGGCAGCGAATCGGACCTGACCGGCATTGAATTTTACTTTAGTGATGGCAATGGCAATCAATTGGATGATTTTGGAAACGGCAGCTTGACGTGGAGTTTTGGCAAGGTGTCCACCAACAGCGTCCAGAAAACGACCTTGAGCGTCAACTTTACAGCGCCCAATGGTTTCAGTGACACGGTGAATAATAACGCCGCCATCGCGCAAAACGTCAAATGCTCCGGCAAAGCCACGGGCAACGTGGCGTCCGCCGTTTTCCCGTTTTTTCTTTGGTGGATAGATTTTTATTCTTCGTTGCCGGAATGATCCGGCCTTGAAAAGAAAAACCAGGACGGCATTGCCAGTCCTGGTTTTTTATTTATGATGCCATTGTCTTGAAATCGTCATGAGACCGAAATTCATTTTTGCGCTGTTGTTGCTGGCGTTCCTCGTATTGGGCGCGGCCTTGTTTTTAAAACAACACTTGGAAAACACGGCGGCACCTCCTGCCGGTCCTGAAATTGCGGCTCCGGCCCCCGTGGCTTCAAACGTCGTGGCGATCATCGTCCCTCCGCCCGCGCCCGCGCCGGCAGTCACCAACGTCTTGACTCCCGAACAGCGTCAGGCCGCCATTGACGCCGAGACCGACCGCCTCCAGCAATGGTCCATGAATGACGATCCGGCATCGCTCTCAAACATCCTGGCCGACCTGACCAACTCCGAAAAAGAGGTCCGGGAAGCCGCCATTGAAGCCACCAAACAGTTCGGCAGCACCAACGCCATCCCCGCTCTGAAAGCCGTGGCTGCGAACACAACTGATCCCGAGGAACAGATCGCCCTGCTCCAAGCCGCCAATTTTCTTTCGTTGCCAGCCATTTCTGACAGCAGCGTGCAACTCCCAAAAACACCGGAGCAAATTCAGGCGGCAACGCAAAAACAGGAGCAGCGGCAAAAGCAGAATCCGAAATAAATCACTCACTCCACGCGGCAGACAACTTCCCGCGCCGCGCCGAATAATTAAAAAAAATCAAATGGCCTTCACCGCCGACACCAGCGACTTCACAAACGCGCCCACGCGTTTCACCAGTTCCGGCGATTGGCCGTGTTCGGCAATTTGATTCACCACCGCGCTGCCCACCACCACGGCGTCCGCGTTTTGCGCCACCAGCCCGGCTTGTTCCGGATTTGAGATGCCGAAGCCCACGGCCACCGGCAGGGATGTATGCCTGCGGATTTTGCCGACCTGCTGCGCCAGGTTCGCCGCCACCTTCACCTGCATCCCGGTCACGCCCTCGCGCGAGATGTAATAAATGAAACCCGCGCCGCGTTTCACGATAAACTCAATCCTGTCTTCCGGCGTCGTCGGCGCGACGAGATAAATGTGGCACAAACCGGCCTGGCGCATCAGCGATTCGTAATTGTCCGATTCCTCCGGCGGCAAATCCAGCACCAGCATGCCGTCCACGCCCGCCTTCGCCGCGGCTTTGATGAACTGCTTCAGGCCGGCGCGGTGAATGAGGTTGAAATAAATGTAGAGGACAATCGGGATTTGAGAATCGCGCCGGATCGCGGCAACGGTCTTTAAAACCTTCGGTGGTGTGGCGCCGGATTCCAAACCGCGCTGCGCGGCGAGTTGGTTCACCAAACCGTCGGCGAGCGGATCGCTGAACGGCACGCCCAGTTCCAGTACGTCCACGCCCGCCTGGTCAAAGGTGAGTGCCAGTTTGCGCGTGGCCTCCAGGTCCGGGTCGCCCGCGCCGATATAGACGATGAAACCTTTTTTGCCATCGCGCTTCAGGCGCGCAAAACGTTCCACGATGCGATTCATGCGGCGGAGAGTTTACCCCGGAGGGACGAGTTACACGAGTCCCAAACTCGCCAAAATAACTCGTCCCTCCGAAAATAACAGCGCATTTGACCGCACCGTGATTTTTTAGCATTATCCCAGCATGGCCAGCACCTTCGGGCAACTGTTCCGCATCACGACATGGGGTGAATCCCACGGCGGCGGCGTGGGTGTGGTTGTGGACGGCTGCCCGCCGCGCCTCAAACTCACCGAGGCGGACATTCAGCCCGATCTGGATCGTCGCCGGCCCGGACAATCCAAAATTGTTTCGCCGCGTCAGGAATCCGACACGGTGCAAATTCTTTCCGGCACGTTTGGCGGCAAAACGCTCGGCACACCAATTTGTCTGTGGGTCAAAAACGAGGATGCCCGCCCCGAAGCCTATGCCGAAATGAAGACGAAGTTCCGCCCGTCGCACGCGGACTTCACTTATTTTGCCAAATACGGCATTCGCAACTGGCAGGGCGGCGGCCGCGCCAGCGCCCGTGAAACAGTTGGCCGCGTCGCCGCCGGCGCGATTGCGAAGAAAATCCTGCGCGAATGTCACGGCGTCGAGATTCTGGCCTACGTCAAGCAAGTCCAGATGCTCGTCGCCGACGTAAACCCGGCCCGGGTGAAGCTCAAAGACATTGAATCGAACATTGTCCGTTGCCCGGACAAGACGGCGGCGGAAAAAATGATCCGGCTCATCGAAAAAATGCGGCGAGCGGGCGACACCGTCGGCGGCATCGTCGAAGGCATTGCGCGCGGCGTTCCCGCCGGCTGGGGCGAACCGGTGTTCGACAAACTGGAGGCGGATCTGGCCAAAGCGATGTTGAGTTTGCCTGCGTCGAAGGCATTTGAAATCGGCTCCGGCTTCAGTGGCATCACGCTCACCGGACGCGAGCACAATGATCCGTTTCGCGCCCGGGGCGGAAAGGTTTTTACAACGACGAATTTTTCCGGAGGAATTCAGGGCGGCATTTCCAACGGGCAGACGATATTCTTTCGCGTCGCGTTCAAACCCGTGGCCACCGTCATGCACGAGCAGGACACGGTGGATGTACAATTTCGCAACACGACACTGAAAGGCCGCGGCCGCCATGACCCGTGCGTGTTGCCGCGCGCGGTGCCGATGGTGGAAGCGATGACCGCGCTGGTGCTCGTGGATCACGCGCTCCGGCACAAGGCACAATGCGGTTGACCCCGAAGGCCTTCGGAGTTGATTTTTACCACGGCAGAAGCGATTTTATTCAACCAAGCGAACAATATGGCAGAGAAAAGCATCAACGAAGTTTCGCGCGAAGCGCGCTTGCTGTTCATCAAGGCCAACGAAGCCGCGCAACGGGAAAATGGGGATTACGCCATCACGCTGTTCAACCAGGTGCTGGAAAAAGAGCCGGGGTTTTTTGAATGCCGCAAGGCGCTGCGCGCGGCGCAGTTCCAAAAATGCGGCGGCCGCGGCGGATTCTTCAAGAAAATGTGGAGTGGCGCCGGCTCCTCGCCCCAGGTCGCCAAGGCCAAAATGGCATTGAACAAGAATCCCGCCGAGGCCATGGCCATCGCCGAGCAGATTTTGAACGGCGACCCGAACAGCCCCGCCGCGCACCGAATCATCGTGGAAGCGGCAAATGCATTGGAGCTGCCGCAAACCGCCGTGATGTCGCTGGACACCATGGTGAAGAATTCGCCCAAGGACAAAAATCTGGCGATTGAATTTGCCCATGCGGTGGGCACGACCGGTGGCGACACCGGCCCGGCGGAAAGGATTCTCGCCGAACTTTTGGGCAACTCGCCCAACGACGGCGAGTTGAATCAGGCCCTCAAGGATTTGTCCGCCCGCAAGACGCTGGACCAGGGCGGCTACAACGCACTCGAAGGCGGCCAGGGCTCCTATCGCGACATTTTGAAAAACAAGCAGCAGGCCGTTTCGCTGGAACAGGAAAAGCGCGTCGTGAAGACTGAAGATGTGACCGAACGGCTCATCGGCGAATACGAGGCGCGGCTGCAGACCGAGCCGAATAATCTCAAGCTGGTGCGCCAGCTCGCGGAACTTTACGCGCAGAAAAAACAGTTCGAACGCTCGCTTGAGCTTTACGACCGCGTCAAAAATTCGGAGATGGGCAACGATCCGTCGCTCGAACGCTCCATTGCCGACACCATCGTGCGCCGGTTCGATTATCAATTGGAGCAACTCGATGCCGCCGCGCCGGATTACACCGAACAGTCGGCGAAGCTGCAGGCGGAGAAGCTGGACTTCCAGGTCACCGAATGTCAGAAGCGCGTGGAAAAATACCCGACGGACCTGGCGATTCGGTTTGAGATGGGGCAGTTTTATTTTCAAACGGGCAAAATCACCGAGGCGATTCAGGAATTTCAAAAAGCGAAGAACAATCCGCACAAGGGTCTCGCCGCGATGAATTACCTCGCCCAGTGCTACGCCAAGCGCAAGATGTTCGACATGGCCGCGCGCACGCTTCAAAGCGCCATCAAGGAAAAGCCCGTTTTTGACGAAGAGAAAAAGGACCTTGTTTACAATCTCGGCTGCGTGCTCGAAAGCATGGGCAAAAAAGAGGAAGCCATCGAGCAGCTCAAGCTCATCTACGAAATGGACATCGGCTACAAGGACGTCGCGGCCAAGGTGGACGCCTTCTACGCCGGGCAGTAAGGGATTTTTCCCGGCGCAACTAAAGGCGTTTTTCGTCCACGTCAATCACATCCACAAAACATTTGATGTCGTCGCGGCTTCCCGCGCCACACTGTTCCTTTCGCATTTTAAGCCGCGCCACGGCTTCCGCGTCATTGGCTGGCGGTCGGTTTAACATGTCCTTCGTGTGCGCGGCCTTTTCGGCCGGGGATTTTTTTACGTTGCGCCGCACCCAGTCGCACACCTCGCCATCGGTGACGGAATTCTTCACCACCTCGATCATCTGTTCGTGCGTGACGCCGGCATATTTGAGCCACATGCCGTCAAAGCCCTTGCCCAGATTCTCCTGATAATCGGCGTGCAATTTGCCGGCGAGGTGCAGGCGGATTTTGTCAATGTAACGCGGCAGATACATCCAGCCGTCCATCGTTTCGCGCGGGCTGCGCGGATAAATGATGCTGCTCATGATGGGAAAATGGAATGATCCGGCACGCATCGCAATTCAAAAATTGAAACATTTGAATTTGAAAATTCCGTCCGTCAGCCCATTTTGAAGTCATGCAAAAGTTTGATTACGACGTGGCCATTCTCGGTGGCGGCAGCGCCGGTTACGCCGCGGCGCGAACAGCAGCGGGCGCAGGCTTGAAAACCGCCGTCATCGAGGGCGGTGAAGAAGTCGGCGGGTTGTGCATCCTGCGCGGCTGCATGCCCACGAAAGCGCTGCTTTACGCCGCCGAAGTCATGCACCTGGCCAGCCACGCCAGGCCATGGGGCATCCGCGCCGAAAACGTAAGCTTCGATTTTGCGAAGGTGATGGCGCGCAAGGACGCGCTCGTCAAGGATTTTGCGGATTATCGCCGGCAACAACTCGCCGGTGGCAAATTCAAATTCATTCGCGCCAACGCCCGGTTTCTTGATCCACACACGGTGAAATTAAATTTACTCCGTAGCAGTCCCGCAAAGCGGGATGAGTCCGCTCCATCTTCATCAAACAAAAATCAGAGCCGTCTCACGTCGGCTGACACACTTACAGCAAAAAACTTCATCATTGCCACCGGCTCAAGCGTCGCGCCACCGCCCCTGCCCCAACTCCATGAAGCCGGCTATATCACCAGTGACGATGTGCTGGCGCTCAAGCGGTTGCCGAAGTCGTTCATCGTGCTTGGCGGCGGGCCGATTGCGTGCGAGTTTGCGCAATTTTTCGCGCGGTTTGGCGTCAAGGTCACGCTCATCCAGCGCAGCGGGCACATTCTGCGCGAGTTTGACACGGACGCCGGAATTGAAATGGAAAAGGTGTTCCGGCGCGAAGGCATTCAGGTCTTCACAGGCACAAGGCTGGTTGAAGCACGGCGCAAAGGGAAATTGAAAACGGTTTCCTTTGAGCATGACAGCCAAACCGTTTCCGTCTCCGCCGAGGAAATCCTGTTTGCGCTGGGCCGCGTGCCCAACACGGCAGCGCTCGGCCTCGCCAAAGCCGGTGTCGCCACCGACGGCGGACGCATTAAATCCAACGACTTCATGCAGACGAGCGCGCCGCACATTTACGCGGCGGGCGACTGCACCGGGCCGCACGAAATCGTCCACCTGGCCGTTCAGCAGGGGGAAATTGCGGCATATAACATTGCCCATGCCACCGCGCCGCGGCGGATGGATTACCGGCTGCTCATCGCGGTCGTATTCACCGAACCTCAGGTGGCGTTTGTCGGCCTGACCGAAAAGGAAGCGAAGGCGCGCGGCATTTCATACCTGGCGGCAAGTTATCTGTTCAATGACCACGGCAAATCGCTCATCATGGAAGCCAGGGACGGCTTCGTAAAATTGCTGGCCGACTCGAAGTCAGGCGAAATCCTCGGCGGCGCATGCGTCGGGCCGATGGGCGGCGAATTGATCCACGAAATCGTCACGGCCATGGCAAAACGCATGATTGTTCACGAACTCGCGGTGATGCCGCATTATCATCCGACGCTCGCGGAAATCTGGACTTATCCGGCGGAAGAACTGGCGAAGAAAATTAACGTGGGCGACTACGCCAAGCTTGGACGCAAAGAAATAAAGTAAATCCTGACAAAAATATTAAAAACAAAGGGTGCTTCAAATCTCCGCCCCATAAATGCTTTAGTTCAATAATTGCATCCGTGCCCATGGCGCAGGCCATGCCTAAATAAAGATACACCTGCGCTTTTGAACCATTGCGGCGCAACTTATCCAAGTATTCTTTACGCTGCTCACGAGTCATTGGTTCCGCCCAAGTGCCATCTTCAATTTGAATTTGACGCCGACGGCGCTTGGCATATTTTCCCAACATAAACATATAGGCGAGCGGACCGAAAAAGAGCGCAGCCCACACCACTTTTTTGTCATGCACAAATGAATTCTGAAAGAGCAATCCACCCATCAACGCCATCAACATTAAAAGAGAGGCAGCCTGAATCCAAAAAAACCAAGCCATGAATTGCCGCTCGCGAGGTGACTTTGCATGCTCAAGGCTGGATTTGAAACTGAAGTAAAAGCTGCCCAATACTGGCAAGAATCCGCCAGCCGATCCGAGAGTTGCTCCAATTTTGGTTGCTGCGCTGGCTTTTGCAACCGTAGTTCCAACTGCGGCTACTTTGGCCGTAGTCGCCGCCAATGGCAGCGCGGCAATCACGCCCAGCGTAAAAATTTTGCCCGGCGCAGTTTTTTCCAACGCACCTTCGACAAAGGCGATGACTTGTTCGTGCAGCAGTTTTCGTCCGCGCGACAGCCGCTGCTTTACGGCGTCCTCGCTCAATTCCAAATCCTGGGCCACCGTCTCGATGGATTGGTGCTCGCGGTAAAACAGGACGAGCGGTTCGCGGTAAATCTCCGGAATGCGTTCGAGCGACCGCCACAAAATCGCTTCCTCTTCCTTGCTGATGGCCTGCTCCTGCGGCGATGGTTCGAGCGATGGCGATTCAGGTGCCGCTTCCAATTGCTCGGCGGCATGCGCCGGTTCACGCCCCTGACGGCGAAGGGTGTTGTTGGTCAGATTCCGCGCGATGCCGCAGAGCCAGGCGCGCAATTTTCCCGGCTCGCGCAAATCGGCCAGTTGTTTCCACGCCGCGACAAAGGTCTCCTGCGCCAGATCCTCGCTTTGGCTCAGGCTGCCGGTGGCGCTGTAAGCCAGCGAGCAAATCAGCGATTGATAGCGGGCCACGATTTGACCGAAGGCATCGTGGTTTCCGGACAAGCTTTCACTGACCAATTCCGCATCGTTGTTTGCCGCCATGGACATCATGCTGGTAGTCATCATGTCACCGCATCAGTGGCAGGAAAGTGCGAAGTGGTGACAAACAAACTCAACGCCGGCGCCGATTTGAGTTTTATCGGCGGCAAAACCGACCGCCCTTTCCCCGCCCTGGCAGCCGCTGCCACACCGTGCCCCGTGGATAACGAGGGTTCAGGTTCCTACTGGCTGCGTCAACCGGGCGCGCATCATCTCGGTGTCACCATTAGCCCGGGCAGAAACAGCCTGGAGCTGGTCCTTGGGAACGCCATCGAGGGTCTCCCGAATCAGTCGAGCCACCTGGTTCGGTTGATAAGGCTTGGCCAGAAAAATGTTCTCGCCTTGAGTAAAATCTTTTCCCGTCAGCGCGGAACTATAACCGCTGGCGTAGATCACTTTGAGTCCGGGCTTTCGCCTTTTCAATTCCGCGGCCAAGTCAGTGCCCGTCATGCCACCGGGCATGATCATGTCGGTCAGGAGCAAATCAACCTGGCCGTTGCACTCGTCCCAAACCCGCAAAGCCTCGACCCCCGAGGAAGCGATCAAAACACGGTATTGATATTGCTGGAGAATCTCCCGCACCAGTTCCAACAGTCCAATTTCATCTTCGACGAGCAGAATGGTTTCTTTGCCTCCCCGGACGTTTTCGGATTTATCGGACGGATCGGCGGGTGCATCGACGGCTTTACCAGCCATCGGAAGAAACACTTTGAAAGTGGTGCCGACGCCCACTTCGCTTTGGACTTCGAGCCAGCCATGATGTTGTTTGACAACGCCATAAACGGTGGCCAGTCCCAGCCCAGTTCCCTTGCCGACTTCCTTGGTCGTGAAAAACGGCTCAAAAATCCGCTGCAACACCTTGGGTTCCATGCCGCAACCAGTATCTGTCACGGTCAGGCAGACGAACCAACCCATACGGGCTTCAGGGTGTTGTCGCAAGTAGGCGGCGTCAATTTCAGCGGCGGAAGTCGTGATGATAAATTTGCCGCCCTTGGGCATGGCATCACGCGAGTTGACCGCCAGATTCATCACAATCTGCTCGACCATCCCGGCATCCGCCTGAATGCACGGCAGTTCCGCCTGACAGTGGATTTCCAACGAGATATCCTCGCCGATCAGCCGCGGAAGCATGCTTCTCAAATTTTGCAGCACCGCATTCAAATCGAGAATCTTCGATCGAAAAATCTGCTTGCGACTGAACGTGAGCAATTGCCGGATGAAACTGGCCGCGCGCTCCGATGCCGCGGAAATTTGCTTTATTGATCTTATCGAGTCGGCACCCGGCGGAACGGCATTGAGCAACAACCCCGCGTGTCCCTGAATGACGGTCAGAATATTGTTGATGTCATGCGCCACTCCGGCGGCCAACTGGCCCACCGACTCCATTTTCTGTGATTGCCGCAGTTGCGCTTCCAGCATCAGCCGCTCGGTAATGTCTTCAACCGTGATTACCATTCCGTTAATCTCGCCGGCGGCATCGAAAAACGGCGTGGCATTGGTCGAGAGCAACGTGCGGCGGCTGTCGGGACGGTCAATTGCATGATGGACGTCTTGCACCGGCTGGCCGGATTCGAGGACTTTTTTCAACGGCAGCGCCTGCCCCGGAAGCGGGTGGCCCTCCGGATCAGTCATCCGCCAGTCCAGAACGCTGCAAGTTCCCCCGGTGATGGCGTCCTTGGACAGGCCGAGAACTTCTTCTGCCCGGTGGTTGGCAAAAGTAATTTTTCCAGCCTGGTTGGCGACGACGATGCCCACGGGACTGGTTTCCATGATGCGGCTGATGAGATCCCGGTCGCGGCGGAGGTCCTCCTCGGCGCGCTTGCCTTTGATGGCATAGCGGATGGCGCGGTCGAGAATGTCGGCGTTGAGCTGGCCTTTGACGAGATAATCGGCGGCCCCGGCTTTCATGGCCTCCATGTCAACCTCCTGGTCGCCTTGGCCGGTCAACAAGATCATGGGCGCCCGGGCATTGAATTGTTGTGATTCGCACAACAGTTCCAGTCCGGTCCGTTCGCCGAGGCGATAGTCCAGCAGATAGATATCGTGCTCGCGGCGCTGGATGGCATCCAGCGCCGCCGGAAAATTGTTGACCCAGTCGAGATGATAGCGGCCCGCGATTCGTAAAATTAGATCGCGCGTGATGATATAATCATCCTCATCATCATCCACCAACAGGACTTTGACCGGGGCATCGGACATAAAGCGTTCAACTCTCGCCCGGCGGAAGTTCGACCACTTCGAACCAATATCGGCCGAGGACCTTGATCAATTCCACCAGCGATTTGAACGTCACGGGCTTGGTCACGTAGGAATTTACGCCCAGATCGTAGGTGCGCAAAATGTCTTCCTCCGCCTTGGAGGTGGTAAGGACGACGATGGGAATCCGGCGCAGTTCCGGATCCGCCTTGATTTCCTTGAGCGCTTCGCGCCCGTCCTTGCGCGGCATGTTCAGATCCAGCAAAATCAGCCCGGGCAATGGCGCATCCTTCTGATCGGAGTAGCGGCCTTGACGGCGCAAATATTCCATCAATTCTTCGCCGTCTTCCACGCAATGGAGCACATTGACCAGACGGTTCTCCGCAAACGCGTCTTGTGTCAGTTTACGGTCGTCCGGATCATCGTCCGCCAGCAGAATTGTAATCATTTTCCCTTCGATTTTCATGGTTGGTTTTCCCTATTTATGGTGGTTTCCTTGTTTTCGTCTTGTGCTTTTTGGGGATGAGCCACCGGTATCGTCAAGATAAAAGTGGAGCCCTGCCCTGGTTTGCTTTTGGCGGTGATGTCGCCGCCGTGATATAATGCAATTTTGCGAACAATGGCCAGCCCCATGCCTGTGCCTTCGTATTCATTGCGAGTGTGCAACCGCTGGAAGACATTGAATATCCGATCCAGATATTTTTCGTCAAAGCCTATACAATTGTCACTGACCGTCAACCGGCAAAGTTTCTTCGCGGGTGTGTCGGGGGCGGAGATAATCTGCGCTTCGACTTTCACCACAGGCGGCTCTTCCGGGCGGCGGAATTTAAGCGCGTTGCCAATCAGGTTTTGCAACAACTGGCGCATTTGCAGCGCCTCCGCGTCAATGACCGGTAGCGCTCCCAGTTCGACGCGCCCTTTGACCAGTTCGATCCGTCCCTCCAAATCTTCCACCACTCCGCTGGCCACCTCCGCCAGATTGACCGACGTGAAGGGCTGGGCCTTGGTCGTAACCCGCGAAAAAGTCAACAGATCGTTGATCAGAATTTGCATCCGCGCGGCCGCTTTCTGCATCCGTTCCAGATAATCAAGCGCTTCCGGCCCCAAGGCTTCACTGTTCTTTTCCCTGAGCCGTTCGCCGAAAACCACGATTTTTCGCAAGGGCTCCTGCAAGTCGTGCGAAGCCACATAGGCAAAATCCTGCAGTTCGCGATTGCTGCGCTCAAGCTGGGTCGTGAATTGGCGCAATTTTCCTTCGCTGTCGCGCAGCGCCTCCTCCGCCCGCATGCGCTCGGTGATGTCGAGGTTGATACCAGCCAGACCGGTCACGCGACCGGTGGCGTCGCGCAGCGGGACTTTCGATGTCAGGAACCAGATGACCGAGCCGTCGGGTTTGGTGAAGCTTCCCTCGCGATTGATTGATGGCTGGCCGGTATCGAGCACCTTCTGGTCGTCCGCGCGATAGGCTGCCGCCACCTCCGGTGGGAACAAGTCGGAATCCGTCTTGCCGAGGACTTCCACTTCGGAGGTTGCGCCTGTGTAACTGCGTTCCATCGGATTCGCCAGAGTTTTGCGCCCGGCAAGGTCTTTCAGATAGACGGCCACCGGCAAGTGGTCCACCAAGGAGCGCAAGAGCGCCCGCTCGTTGGCAACGGTCTGCTCCGCCCCCTTGCGTTCCGTGATATCGCGGCCAATACCCACCAGCCCGACAATTTTTCCGTTTTGATCACGCAGCGGCAGCTTGCTGGTCATCAGCCAGCGTTTCTCGCCCTCGTCGTTCAAGAAATACTCTTCCCGGTTAATGACCGGCTCGCCCTGCATAACCTTCTGGTCGTCGGCATGGAATTTTTCGGCAATGTCCTTCGGAAAGAAATCGAAATCGCTCTTGCCGATGACCTCGGCCTCGGTCTTGCACTTGAGATTTCTCAGGTCGCCGGGATTGGCCATCGTCTTTCGACCGGCGGTGTCCTTGGCGTAGATGGCATCCGGCAGGCTGTCAATCAGTGTGCGCAACACCAGGCGTTCCCGCGAAAGTTCAGCGGTGCGCTCGGCAACCCGTTTCTCCAGTTCGTCACGCGATTGGCGTAGCGCCTCCTCCGTTCGTTTTTGCTCCGTGATGTCCCGGCCCATACCCACCAGACCGGTGATTTTTCCATCTTGATCGCGTAGCGGCAGCTTGCTGGTCAATAGCCAGCGTTTCTCGCCCCCGTCGTTCATGACATACTCCTCCCGGTTGAGCATCGGCTGGCCCTGAATCACCTTCTGGTCGTCGGCCCAGAATTTTTCGGCAATGTCCTTCGGAAAGAGATCGAAATCGCTCTTGCCGATGGCCTCGGCTTCCGTCTTGCACCCCAGAACTTTCAGGTCGGCCGAGTTGACCATGGTCTTCCGGCCCGCAGTGTCCTTGATATAGACGCCGTCTGGCAGGTTGTCAATAAGTGTGCGCAGAAGGAAGCGTTCCCGGACCAGCGCCTCCTCCGTTTGTTTCATTTCCGTAATGTCCCGGCTGATGCCCAGCAACCCCACGACTACTCCTTGCTTGTCCCGCAGCGGCACTTTTGTGGTTTGCAGCCAGTACCTCTCGCTGGTTCGTGGAATCACTGTCATTTCTTTCCGATTCAGCGGCTGGCCCGATTCCATCAGCGCCTGTTCGTCCCCATAATACTGGTTGGCCAATTCCGCCGGGAAAATATCCAGGTCGGTTTTGCCAATCACCTCATCCGGACTAGTCGCGCCCAAGGCCCGCACATGCGCCAGATTGTTGATCAAAAACCGACTCTGCCGGTCTTTGACGAAAATGCGATCGGGCAGGTTGTCAATCAGCGTCCGCAGCAAATCCCGCTCTTGCACCAATTGCGCATTTTCCTGCGCCAGTTTTGCGTTGAGTCCCGTGCCTCTTGAACTTTTCAAGCCACGCGTCGAATGCCCGTTCTGCGACGAAGGGGCAACTTCATTTGACGGCATCTTATCTTGATGATTGCTTGTTATATTCATGGGTTAAATCGTAGCCCGATGAAAAGCAGTTTAAGTGCCCTTGCCCTCCGATAACGCCAGTTATTAGTTTAATTGCTCTCCAGTCTGCCAGTCCAATTCTTTGTCCCCAAATGGGACAACCTGAACACGGAAACGATACATCGTATGTGGCTGACAGAGTATGTCTTCTGGTTTGCGGCGTCAGACACGTTGCTTCCAGCGTTTAGGGTTTAGCCAGACGGAAGACAAATTTCCCACCGGCGGCGTGATGGTGATGCTGTTCAGGCTGTTGCTGGTCGTGATGGTATAACCGCTGGTCGTCCAGTTCCCGCCGGCCACGCGGAAACTCTCTTGGAGCGTGTACTTCAGGGTGAAGCGGATCGTATGGCGGCCTGGCGGTATTGGCCGTTTGGCCTTATTTGTCTTGGTAATTCTGCCCCTCCCCGGGCACAATTCACCCCTCAAATCACGCAACTTATCCCTTTTCCCTAAAGTTTTAGCCCGTTTGTGTTAAATAACTTGCACGATTTAGCAAATTAATCAGTTGATTGACTTGGTGCGAAATTTTGGGGGTTGAAAGGAGCAAACTATGAACTTGTTATGGGTTCGGTTTTGCGTCGGTGGCCTGTTGACGGCTGGCAGTTCGGCCGTGTCGGCACGGGGGCAGAGCCACGCCGTTTACGCGATTGAATTTCACATCAGTAACAAACTCAAGTATCGAGTCAATCAACCACTCTTTATATGAACACGTCTCCCATACTAACTTATTCGGAACCGCCGTGTGACACGCTGCCGGACCCGCCGGAGGTTTCCCGGCCTTGTCCGCAAAAAACCAGCCATCAGGCGGGCGGGGACCAAGCCTCAGTCCCACCGAAGCGTTCCCTGCACGTCCTTTGCATTGACGATGACGAACAGATCCTGGAAATGATGAAAGATTGTCTCACGCACTTCAATCATCGGGTGCGGGTGGCCTCCGGTGGAAAGTACGGGATCGAATTGTTCTGTACCGCCATCCTGAGAAGCGAGCCTTACGCTGTGGTCATCACCGATTTGAGCATGCCGGATGTTAATGGCTACGAAGTGGCCCGGATGATCAAGGACGAATCCCCCAAAACGTTCATCATCATGATGACCGGCGCGGACACAACTACGAAGGACGCCAAGTTAATGTCTACGGCAGTGGACGCCGTGGTTGGCAAACCGCCAAACATGCAGGAATTAAACGAGTTGCTTCTCCGGATGGCTGTTTAATTTCTCCGTTTATGCCGACACACCAATATTTTTCCTTGGTCGTATTAAGATCATGCCGCCAATCGGGCCCACCCCTCCCGGCCAAGAAAAAGCTTGTTCGAATGGAGGCTGTCAGGTTTTCGCGTTAACTGAATGTAACTGGAGCTGAAAATATGAGTTTCTTGGGCATGGATTTTTCGGATTTCTCACAGCAATACCTGCGGGCGGCGCTGATGGTGTCGCTGCTCAGCGTGTGGCTGCTGGTGGGGCTTTTCTGTTACCTTAATTATTACACCAAGCGGGAGTATTTCACCGTCTGGACGGCGGCGTGGTTGTTTTACGCCCTGTGGCTGACACTCGGGTTCAATGGCCAGGACGTTGCAGTCGAGAACGCCGACAGCATCCTCTTTAAACTCAAGCAGTGCTGTGTGGCCATTTCGGCGGTGTTTCTTTTGTGGGGCAGCTTGCGTTTTCTGGGCATCCCGGTCCCGCAGAGATTGTTTGGTCTGTTCATGCTGTTCTTGTTGGTCTGGACTTTCGTCGGCCCGCATATGCTTTCCACAGCGCTGGCTCCCAAAGTAAGAATGCTGGAAATGCAAGTGCCGGTATTTATGCTGCTCGGCCTGGGCAGCGTGTTTGCCGGGGTTTGTTTCTTCCGGCTGCGAAAGAAGATGCCGTTTGTGGGGGCGGGCATGTTGTCGCTGGGTTTTCTGCTGTGGGGCCTTTACCTCGCCAGCTACCCGGTGTCCCGGCAGGATGAGCACCTTTACAGTGCCGGCTTTTTTGTAGCCGCCGTGCTGCAGCTCTTCATTGCCGTCAGCATGATTGTGCTCGTCTTGGAGGAGGTCCGGTACAAAAATGAGCAGACGATTGCCGAAATCGCGGCGGTTCGTTCGGAGAAGGAGGCCTTGCAGGTCAAAGTCATCACCACCGAGGAACAATGCCGCAGCCTTTATGATCAAGTGCGCGTCACCGAGGGACTTCAGAGAGCTTATGAAGAGTTGCGCCGGACCCAGCAAATGGTTGTGCAGCAGGAGCGCCTCCGCGCCTTGGGACAGATGGCCAGCGGTGTTGCCCACGATGTCAACAACGCGCTGTCTCCCATTGTCGCCTATTCGGAACTGCTGCTGAGTACGCTGCCGGATTTGCCGGAGGCCTCAAGGCATTACCTGCAAACCATCAACCAGGCGGGCGGAGACATAGCTCAAATCGTCACCCGCATGCGGGAGTTCTATCGGCGTCGCTCTGATGCGGAACCATTGCTCCCGGTGAACATTAATCAGATTATCGAAGAAGTAATCGAACTCACCCGGCCGCGCTGGCGCGACCTTTCGCAGCGCCAGGGCATCTCCATCCAGATCCAACACGAACTGGAACCCCAACCGCCGCTGCTGCTGAGTGATCCCAGCGAACTCCGGGAAGCGCTGATCAACCTGGTCTTCAATGCGGTGGACGCCATGCCGCAAGGCGGCACCATCACCTTTGTCACTCGTTCCATTAGTGGTCCCGTTTCGGAAGAGAGTGGGGCCTCCGAGCGGCAGCTTCAGGTCGAAGTGAAGGACAACGGCCTTGGCATGGATGAAAAAACACGGCAACGTTGTCTGGAGCCGTTTTTTTCCACCAAGGCTCAGCGCGGCGGCACTGGACTCGGTCTGGCGATGGTTTACGGAATGATGCAACGCCACGACGGCACCATTGAGATTGACAGTGCTCCCGGCCGCGGCACCTGTTTCCGGCTCACTTTTCCCATTCGGGAAAAATCTTCGCAAACCGCCCGGGGCGCTTTGCCGCAAGTCAAACCGAAGCGCTCCCTTCACATCCTCTGTATTGATGACGACGCGCAGGTCCGGCAACTTCTGGACGATTGTCTCACTCACTTCAATCATCGGGTGATGGTTGCCTCCGGCGGGGAGCACGGAATGGAATTGTTCCGCACCGCCATGCAGAAAAACCAGCCCTATGAAGTGGTCATTACGGATCTGGGCATGCCAAAGATGGATGGACACCAAGTGGCCCGAACCATCAAGGCGGAGTCCCCCAACACACCCGTCATCATGATGACCGGCTGGGGCACGATAATGAAGGAAGAGGGGGAAACGGCTTCAGAAGTGGACGCCGTAATCGGCAAGCCACCGCGCATGAATGAACTAAACGACTTGCTTCTCCGGATTACTGCGTCGGACAAACGCCACGCTTGAGACGGTCCGGGCAACCCAAGTCCCCGCCGGCCGGTCTTTTTCCGTGCCGTTTTGTGCGAATGCCGGTAAGTTCAAACTCATGTCACGGATCGTGAAATGGCCGGTGGCGCTTACCATTGCCGGCTCCGACAGCGGCGGCGGCGCCGGCATTCAGGCCGATTTGAAAACCTTCGCCGCGCTTGGCGTTCACGGCGCGAGTGTCATCACCTGCCTCACCGCGCAAAATCCCCGGCGTGTTCTCGCCGTCGAACCGTGTTCGCCTGAAATTGTGCGGCAGCAAATGAAAGCCGTGTTCGAGGAATTACAGCCGGCGGCGGTGAAAACCGGCATGTTGTTTTCAGCGGAAATCATTCGTGCCCTTGTCGATTTTTTCAAAAAGCAAAAGTGCCCGCCGCTCGTGGTCGATCCGGTCATGATTTCAACCAGCGGCGCGCCATTGCTGAAACCGGCGGCGATTAAAATTTTACGGGAACAATTGCTGCCGCTCGCAATGCTGGTCACCCCCAACCTCGACGAAACCGGGATTTTGACCGGTTGCAAAATTGCGTCCGTTGAAAACATGCGCGTGGCGGCGCGGGAAATCCACGCGCGGTTCGGCTGCGCTGCGCTGGTCAAAGGCGGCCATTTGCGCGGGATGCGCGAGGCGGTGGATATTTTTTTTGACGGCCGGACGGAATTGCTGTTGAGCGCGCCGTTTATCAAAGGCGTCTCGACTCACGGCACGGGCTGCACTTATTCGGCGGCCATCGTGGCGGCGCTGGCGTCGAACCATGATTTGCCGCGCGCGGTTGAAATCGGCAAACGCCACGTGACCGCAGCCATCACGCGGAGTTATCGCATCGGGAAACATTTCGCGCTCGGACACTTTGCCTGAGCGCCTGAAATCGTCATGGCCGCCACAACCGGAAAAACAGACTGGTGTTCGTTATGCCCATCACCACGGAGTTTTGATTGTTGGTCACGACGGAAGCCGGACCGTTTGTGTTCCACGAGGCTGGCGGATTGAGATTCGCGGCCGATTCCAGAACGAAGCCGGCAGGATAAAGTGGCCATTGAAGGACGACGTTTGTGCCGGACCGGACAATACCCAGCGGCAGGGAGAAAAATTCAAATGCGAGCGCGTAGGTTTCGCTGCTGCTGACAAAACTCCCGCCGGCTTTCCAAACCTGCAAATCGTACCGCCCCTGCGCGAGATTCGGCACAAAGATGTGCTCCACGTTGTCCACGGCGCTGGTGCTGACCGCCACGAGATTGCTGTTGGCGGCGTTGTATAAAAACAGGTTGAGGTTGTTGATGCCCGACTTATTTCGTTGACGGTTCCAAACGAGCGTTGCTGTCGCCGTGAACATGGCTTCGCTGACGCCGTTGGTGACGTTGAAATAATAATGGTTCACCCCGTCGGACGTGGAACTGCTGGTGTTGGTGTTGAAATCCCAGCCGCTTAAGGTGCTGACCATGCCACTGGCGCCAGTGGGGGGATGTGCCCCGCCGGTGGAAACGCTGGTGGAAACAATATAACCATGCCTGCCCCCGGCGAGTTGCTCGTAGGAATTGAAAACGTTCAACACGCCCGCGCCGTAGCGCGTGTCCAAGGGCGAAGGGGCGTTGTTGGTCCAATCGGCGGGTTTGACGGCACCATTCAGCAGCAGTGCCTTCACCGTGCGGATGTCCGCGGCGGCATTCGTGCCATTGCCGCCATCGCCGCGCGCGCCGGCCTGCATGAGCACTGCCGCTGCGCCGGAAACATAAGGCGTGGAAAAACTCGTGAGCCCGGCGGGATAACCCGGCGCCGTGATGTCCGGTTTGGCGCGACCGTTGTCAAGTGTCGGCCCGGTGCTTGAACTGCCATTGTCAACCGCCACGCCAATCCCGTTATAACAGGTCGCCGGCGCGTTCACCGACCCGCCATTGCCCACGCCGGAAACAAACAATGTATTGTATCGCTCGGTGTAATTGTCGTAGGTCGAATCAATGATCTGTTGCTGGCTGACGCCGGTTACGACAAAGTTAAAACTCTGGTTTACCACCGGATCATTGTTGTTGAGAGGGACAGACCCCGCGATCAACGAGTTGTAAAAATAACCTGCCTCGTAATTGTCCACGAGCGCGACGTTCGTGGCCACGCCATTGGGAATGCCATAAAAATTTGTCCCCACCGCATCCGCATGACCGGACTCGGCCCCCAAGGAGTTGGGAAAGGTTGTCGCCGAACCGTTGCTGGAATAATAGGTGAAGAGGCTGGTCAATTGCCCGAACGAGCTGGAATTAACCTGCCAGTTGGTCGTCGTTGGCCCGTTGTTTGCCTCCGGCTGTGCCACGTGTATGCCCGCCCCATTGACATTGGTCGTTATAGTCCACAATAGCGTAACGCCGATGGTGTCGAGATTCTGTGCGCGGGCGGCCATTGGCCCCAAGAAAACGAAGGCTAGGAGAAATTGTGCGCCGCGCAATTTCATGGGATTTTCATTTTTTACCGCAAATTTTATGCCCAATTCCAACCCCATATCTGAAGTTTGAGGCGGTTGCGGATTCCTAAAATATAGCCGCGAATCGTGCCAAAGCAAATCACAGTCATTTCCTTTTAACGCCGCAGCGCTACACTGCCAGCGTGTCCGACACGCTGGTTGTCAACGAAATCTACTTGAGCTTGCAAGGCGAAAGCACCTTCGCCGGGCTGCCGTGCGTTTTTATCCGGCTCACCGCCTGCGATTTGCGCTGCTCGTATTGCGACACCGCCTACGCCTTTACCGAAGGCAAAAAAAAATCACTCGAAGAAATTTGCACGGAAGTCCGGCAACTGGCCGCGCCGTTCCGCCCGCCCCTCAACCCTCAACCCCTTGGCGCGGCGAAGCGGAGCGGAGACGGCTCAACCCTCAACTCCGTGCCCTTGGTTGAACTTACCGGCGGCGAACCGTTGCTCCAGAAAAATTCCCTGCCGCTGATGAAATTGCTTTGTGACGACGGTTTTACCGTGTTGCTTGAAACCAGCGGTGCGCATGACATCTCGCCGGTTGACCCGCGCGTCCGGCGCATCATGGATTTGAAATGTCCCGGCAGTGGCGAGGCCGAACGCAATCGCTGGGCCAACCTCAAACTCCTGAAAGCGACCGATGAAATCAAATTCGTCATTCGCACGGTTGAAGATTATGAGTGGGCCAGGCGGCAAATCCCCGAACACCGGCTGAATCTGGTATGCCCTCTGCTCTTTTCGTGGGTGCATCCGCTGGCGCCGGAGCAACAAAATAAATCATTGAAAAAGGTTCCCGCCGGCCAGACGGCGGTTTCGCGGCGCGAATTGGCGGAAAGAATCATCGCCGACGCGCTGCCGGTGCGGTTTCAAGTTCAACTGCACAAAATCATCTGGCCGCCGAAACAACGGGGAGTTTAATCAGCCACCGATGAAACGCAGATTGAATACAGAAATACGCAACCGCGTTTTCTCCCTCTCCGCCAACGAAGTTGGGGGAGTGGGCCGCCCGTCCTCCGTAGCAGTACTGCGGAGGGTGGAGGGTGAGGTGGCGCGTGAAACTCAAATCCCCTCACCCGGTCCCTCTCCCCGCTTGGGCGGGGCGAGGGGAAAAGCATTCTGCATTTCTAAAATTCATCCGTGTCCATCCGTGGTTAAAAAATGAAATCGCAGCAAACCATCCGACTGCTGCGTGATTACGAATCGCGCAACATCGTGTTCATGGAGCCGGACGGCTCCTGGCCCATCATTTGGGAACGCGCCAAAGACGTTTTCGTTTGGGACGCCGACGGGAAAAAATACCTCGATTTGACCGCCGCGTTTGGCGTCGCCGCCGCCGGTCATGCAAACCCGCGCGTCGTCAAAGCCGGTCAAAAACAAATGTCCCGCCTTTTGCACGCCATGGGCGACGTGCATCCGCACGCGCGCAAAGCGGAACTCGCCCGCGACTTGAGCCGGATTACATTTGAACGTTGGAGCAACGGCAAAAAATCGGGCAAGGTCATTTTCGGCAATTCCGGTTTTGAAGCCGTTGAGGCCGCGTTCAAAACCGCGATGCTGGCCACCGGCAAACGCGGTGTGATTGCCTTCGAGGGCGCGTATCATGGCCTCGGCTACGGCGCGCTCAACGCCACCCACCGCAATTTTTTTCGCACCCCGTTTCATTTTCAACTTCGCGAGTTTGGAAACTTCGTGCCGTTTCCAAAAAAATCCACCGACCTTGCTGCCGTTGAATGGTCCATCCGCCATCTTTTCCGCCGCGAATGGATTGGCGCGATTCTCGTCGAACCGGTGCAGGCACGCGGCGGCATCCATGTTCCGCCCAAGGAATTTCTGCCGCTGCTGCGAAAACTGTGCGACGAGCACGGTGCGCTGCTGATTCTCGATGAAATTTACACCGGCTTCGGCCGCACCGGAAAATGGTTTGCCTGCGAACACACCGGCGTCGTGCCCGACCTGATCTGCCTGGGCAAGGCACTCACCGGCGGTTTCCCGCTCTCGGCCTGCATTGGCCGTGCCGACCTGATGGATACCGCGTGGCCGGCATCGCGCGGCGAGGCGATTCACACCAGCACCTTCCTCGGCCATCCCGTCGGCTGCGCGATGGCGCTGGCGCAAATCAAGGAGATTGAAAACCTGGATTTGTCCGAAAGCAGCGCGGAACTTGGCGAATTTCTGCTCGGCGAACTGCAATCGAAGATTTCAAATCCGAAATTTCAAATCGCCGCGCGCGGTTTGGGTTTGATGGCTGGCGTCGAACTGCACTTGTCCGACGGCAGGCCGGCCACCGACGTGGCCATGCAGGCCATTAAAACCATGTTACAGCACGGCTTCATTCTGTTGCCCGAAGGGGAGTATGGTAACGTCATCAGTTTCACCCCACCGCTGACCATCACCAAAGCGCAATTGGCCAAAGCGGTCAACACGCTGGCGGAAGTCCTAAACCACGGATAAACACGGATGTACCCAGCGCGGCTTACGCCGCAACCACAGATTTTGGACTGCGGCGGGAAGCGAAGCGCCACGCCGCTTTTGGAAGCAACCGGCAGCACGGAAAGCGGTGTCGCCGCTGCGCTCTGCCACCGCAGTCCAAATCTTTGTCGTCCGTGCGCGAAGTTGCAGGATTGTATTACGGATATGGAAAACAAATCTTTACGCGAATTTCGCCAATTGTCGCGAATAGTTTGCGTCTGTTTTTTTAATTCGTGCCAATTCGCGCAATTCGTGTAAAAGCTGCTTTCCAGGTGAAGCTTTCGGAGATGCGGGAACTGCTGGCCACGCGCGGGATTCAACTGACAAAATCCCTCGGCCAGAATTTTCTGCACGATGGTAATCAACTCCGGCGCATCGTCGAGGCGGCGGAACTGAAAAAAACGGATAAAGTCCTTGAAATCGGCCCGGGGCTGGGCCCGCTGACGGAATTGTTGCTGGAAAATGCGGGTGTGGTTTTGGCGATCGAGAAAGACGCCCGGCTCATGCAAGTTTTACGGGAGCGGTTCGACGTAGCGCAGGCGTCCCGCCTGCACGATTTCAAAAAAAATTTGAAAGCAGGCGGACCGCCCGCGCTACATTTGCTCCACGCCGATGCGCTGGAGTTTTTGAAAGTGGGACAGGCTTCCAGCCTGTCATCTGAAAATAAATCAGAGACAGGCAGGATGCCTGTCCCACTTGATTGGCACGATTGGAAGCTCGTGGCGAATTTGCCCTACTCCGTCGCCTCAACCATTTTTGTGGAACTGGCGCAATCACCCAAACGACCGGAGCGGATGGTCGCGACGTTGCAGCTCGAAGTGGCCCACCGGCTCATGGCCAAAGCTGGCGACGAAGATTACGGGGTGCTGACGCTGCTGCTTCAACTCGACTACGAGCTGCGCGAGTGGTTCAAAATACCGGCAAGCTGTTTTTTTCCCGCCCCGGACGTGGATTCGGCCTGCGTGGTCTTGATTCGTCGCGCCCAACCGCTTTTGCCCGAAAACCAGCACGCGATTTTTGTGAAAATCGTGAAGCGCGCGTTTTCGCAACGACGAAAAAAAATGCTGAAACTTTTAAGGGAAGACTGGCCGCCGGAAAAATTGGAGCGGGCATTTGAAGAATTGAAAATTCCCCCGCAGGAACGCGCGGAGAAATTGAGTTTGGAACAAATTGTTGCGCTGACAGTAATTTTAGCGCCGTAGGCGTGGCATATTTGTAGAATTTACGCCAAAAAAGATTCCCAAGCTCCGTCAGGAGCGGCATCTTCCGGGCATGGCCAACACCTACACGCAGATTTACATCCACGTCGTGTTCGCCGTCGAAGGCCGGCAAAGTCTCATCTCGCCGGAACATAACAATGAACTTCAAAAATACATCACCGGCATTATCTCTGCGCAAGAGCACAAGCTGATTGTCATCAACAATATGCCGGACCATTTGCATTTGCTGGTCGGCCTGCGGCCGGACACAGCGTTGTCTGATCTGGTACGAGACGTAAAAGCCGGCTCATCAAAATTTATCAATGAAAAGCATTGGGTTATGGGACGATTTTCGTGGCAGGGAGGATTCGGCGCATTTTCATATTCGCGCTCACAACTCGGCGCGGTGATCCGTTACATCGAGAACCAACAAAAGCATCATGCGAAGAAATCGTTTCGCGATGAATATGTTGAATTGCTCGAAAAATTCTGCGTGGAATACGACCGGCGCTATATTTTTACGGCTGGCGACGAGTAATTTTGCAACCAGAAGCAGAATATGTCGCCCCTGACGGGGCTAAAAACTGATTGTTGATTTGATTTCTACAAATATGCCGCGCCTACGGCGCTGTTTATGAGCGAGGAAATTTTCGACATCGTCAACGAGCGCGACGAGGTGGTTGGGCAGAATACGCGCCACGAGGTGCACCGGCTTGACCTGAAGCATCGCGCCGTGCATGTGCTGGTGTTCAATTCGCTCGGTGAGACTTTTCTCCAAAAGCGCTCGATGAACAAAGACCGCGAGCCGGGCAAATGGGATTCCTCATCGTCGGGTCACGTGGATTCCGGCGAGGATTACGACGCCTGCGCCGTGCGCGAATTGCGCGAGGAAATCGGATTGACCGTTGCCAAAGCGCCGGAGCGGCTGTTCAAAATCGCCGCGTGCCCGGAAACGGATGCGGAATTTGTCTGGGTCTATCGCTGTCAGGCCGAAGGGCCGTTCCAACTGCATCCGGACGAAATCGAGCGCGGCGGATGGTTTGCGCCGGAAAAAATCACGCGCTGGATTGCAGAGAAACCGGGGGATTTTGCGAGCGCGTTCCGGCTTATCTGGCAAACATTGAACCGTTAAACCATCGGCAACAGGTCAGATTGATGAAATATGATGGGGTGGATGAAGGCCAAAATTCCTAATTCCTAAATCCGAATGACTAAATAATTCCCAATGACCAATTCAGAATGCCCGGGCGGGGAGAATTATTTTGTCATTCGGGCTTCGTGATTATTTAGTCATTATGGCTTAGTCATTCGTCATTCAAGGGATATGCGCCTTTCATGGGAACACCCCTGGCCTGGCCGGTCCTAAACCAAAACAACCCATTACCGATCCGTTTCGCGCCTTTACTTGCGGCAAAAATAGAGTAGTTATTTGGCCATGGAAAATTTTCTGGTTCCGATTGTGGTTGAACAAACCGGCCGCGGCGAGCGGAGTTGGGACATTTATTCGCGCCTGCTCGTTGACCGCATCCTTTTCATCGGCACGCCGGTGGATGACATGGTTTCGAACGTCATCATCGCGCAGCTTTTGTTCCTGCAAATGTCCGATCCGAAAAAGGACATTCATCTCTACATTAATTCACCCGGCGGCAGCGTTACGGCCGGGCTGGCGGTTTACGACACGATGCAATATCTCACCTGCGACGTGAACACCTATTGCGTCGGGCAGGCGGCCAGCATGGCCGCGGTCCTGCTCGCGGCGGGCACGAAGGGCAAACGTTACGCCTTGCCGAACGCGCGCATCCTCATCCATCAGCCCTGGGGCGGCGTGCAGGGCCAGGCCAGCGACATCAGCATCCAGGCCAGGGAAATTTTGCGGCTCAAGGACCGGCTCAACGAAATTCTCGCCAAACACACCGGCAAATCCGTCGAAAGCATTGGCAAAGACACTGACCGCGACAACTTCATGTCCGCCGCCGAAGCCAAAGCTTACGGCCTCGTGGATCAAGTGGTGCAATCCCGCAAGGAAATCCCCGGGTCCGCGGAGAAAACTTCGGTGGTTGTTTGAACAAGATAATCTCAAACGTCGCATGAACTCAAAGCGAACCCTCACGGCCCCCGCCCTTTCCGAAAGGGCGAGGGAGAAGCGTTCGGATGTTCGCTGTAATTCTAAATGCGCCGCGCCATTCGCCGTTGGCAATCGCAAATCGTAAATCGCAAATCGTAAATTCCCCGTGGCCCGTCCGAACAACATCACCATGTGCAGTTTCTGCGGCAAGTCGCACGCGGAAGTGCGCAAGCTCATCGCCGGACCGGACGTTTATATTTGCGACAATTGCGTCATCCTTTGCAAAAACGTCCTCGACCGCGAATTCGCGGCCACCGCCAAAAAGCAGCAGCCCAAGTTTACCGTTCCCAAACCCGCGGTCATCAAACGGCACCTTGACCTTTATTGCATCGGCCAGGAACACGCCAAAAAAACTTTGGCCGTCGCGGTACACAACCATTACAAACGCATCCAACCGGAACCGGAGGTGGAAAACGAGACGGCCGGCAAGCCGCCGCGCCCGCACGCCGACGTTGAAATCGAGAAGAGCAACATTTTGATGGTCGGGCCGACCGGCTCCGGTAAAACGCTGCTGGCCCGGACGCTTGCCAAGATTCTTGACGTGCCGTTCGCCATCGCCGACGCGACGACGCTCACGGAGGCCGGGTATGTGGGCGAGGACGTGGAGAATATTATTCTGCGTCTGCTCCAAAACGCCGACTACGACGTGAAGCGCGCCCAGCGCGGCATTATTTACATTGACGAGATTGACAAGATCGCGCGCAAGGCGGAAGGCCCGTCTATCACCCGCGATGTTTCGGGCGAAGGCGTGCAGCAGGCGCTCCTGAAAATCCTCGAAGGCACGGTCTGCAACGTCCCGCCCCAGGGCGGCCGCAAACATCCGCAGCAGGAATACATCCGCGTGGACACAACGGACATTTTGTTCATTTGCGGCGGCGCATTCATCGGGCTGGAGAAGGTCATTCACCGGCGGCTGGGCCGGCACGTGATTGGTTTTGGCGCAATTGGGGAGGCGCACAAAAACGCCGGCACGGCGCGCAATGAAATTCTGCAACACGCCGAACCGGAGGATTTGCTCAATTTCGGCTTCATTCCTGAATTTGTCGGCCGGTTGCCGGTGATGACGACGCTGGCCGAATTGACCGAAGAGGAGCTGGTGGCAATTCTCACTGAGCCGAAAAACGCGCTGACCAAGCAATATGCCAAACTCATGGCCATGGAAGGCGCGGAACTGGAATTTACCCCGGACGCACTGCATGAACTGGCGGCGCAGGCGCTGAAAAAGGGCACCGGCGCGCGGGCCTTGCGCGGCTTGATTGAAAAGTTGATGCTCGATTTGATGTATGAAGCGCCGGACAACGGCAGCATCATTCACGTCAAAATCACCCGGCCGGTGGTGCTGGGCGAAAGCAAACCCATTGTGCGGCGGAAGCAGGACCAGGCGGCGGCGTAAAAAGCAGGACAGGCGTCCCGCCTGTCAAATCCGTGCGGCAAAAATCCGACTTGTGCGGCCAACCAGCCGGGATCAGCGCCGCAGGCGCGGCATACTTGTAGCTTTTCGTTTCCTGGAAATCACAAGCTCCGTCAGGAGCGACATCGTCTGATGGGACGGGTAGAATATGCCGCTCCTGTTTACCACGCCGAAGTTGAACAAAGGCGGGACGGAGCTTGAAAATGTTTTGGGGCTGGATTTCTTATCGTTGAAACAAACCTTTGACCTTTGTGAAAAACGAAGGCGAACGCAAATGGTTGATGTATTTTGCCCAAGAATCTTCCGTTCCAAATTTTCTTTCAATTCGCGCTTCTTCGCCCCGCATCAATTCCAAAATCTGATCGTCCTCGTTTTTGTCCAACCAGAAACCATGTTCCGGGCAGCAATCGAGTTGCAAATCGAAGAACCGATAATCGAACCGTTTGAGCGGTGCAGAGCAAACCGGACATTTAAGCTCTGTATCGTAGCTGACGAGATAAAGTGAACCTTTGTTCGCCTCATTATTAAAAGCTTCATTTTCCAGCTCATCCAATTCGGCAGGCGTGAGCCACATTCCCTGACAATTCGGACAAGCCTCAACTTCCACACCACGATCATTTTGGGTTTGAAGATTAACATTACACTTTGGACATTTCATTCCGGCGAGAATACTTGAACCGTTTGCACAATTGCAACGCTGTGTTCACACCCCAATATCCTCATTCCCAAGTTCCGGCCTGGCTTTGATGAAAGCGTGCATGAGATGGATACAGGCCAGGTCTTGCAACACTTTGTCATGTCGTAGGAGTCGAGGTGACGAGACTCATTTCTGTTTTTTAAAATTGATTAGAGACTCCTTATGTCGTCTCCTACAATAAATCCACTTTTACGTCCGCCAGTCAAGCCGCCGAAAGAAAATAGACGCGACCGGGCTGAAACCGGGACAAACGGCGCAGCAATTCCGGTGCGCAGGTTTTCACGTCGGCAAGACGATTCGATCTGGCACGCAGAACAACCACGGCGAAGGGAAGATTATCGAGTTTTTGTTCGCGCGGCAGATTTTTGTCCACGGTCACAAACACGTCGAATTTTCCGGAGTCGGCGATGAGACGAAGCAGTTTGCCGTTCTTGATGCTCGCCCAGCCGGCCTGGGGAACGGTTTTTACCGTGTGGCCTTGAAGTTCCCCGGCCAAATCCTTGGGCAAACATTCGTCGAGGAGAATGCGCATTCAGGCGGCCTGCGGAATTTTTCCCAGCATCGCCGCGGCGGACTGTTCCAAAAAAGCAACGGCCTGCGCCCGTGAAACCGTTGGAAACTGCTCCAGAAATTCATCCAGCGGGTCGCCGGCTTCGAGATAATCGAGCAGGTTGCGCACGGGGACGCGCGTGCCGGCAAAACACGGCGTGCCGCTCATGATTTCCGGGTCAACCACCACAATGGCCTTTGCTTTCATGGCAACAATTAACCCCAACTTTCGCCGGATGACAACTGGCAATTGCTCACACGCCAATATCTTCATTCCAAAGCTCCGGCCTGGCTTTAATGAAATCCTTCATCAGTTGAATGCACGCCGGGTCTTGCAGCACTTCCACCTGCACGCCCTGTGAACGGACGTAATCCTCCGGGCCTTGAAACGTTTTGTTTTCTCCGATGACAATGCGCGGGATTTTGTAAAGCAACACTGCGCCGCTGCACATCGGACAAGGCGAAAGCGTCGAATAAAGAATGCAGCGCTGGTAAATCGAAGCCTTGAGCCGCCCGGCGTTTTCGAGACAGTTCATTTCCGCGTGGTGAATGACGCTGCCGTGCTGCACCCGCTGGTTGTGGCCGCGCCCGATGATTTTGCCATCAAGCACGAGCACCGAGCCGATGGGGATTCCACCTTCGGCCAGACCCTTTTTGGCTTCTTCAATCGCTGCTTGCAGGAAAACGTCCATGCGCGGATTGAAACATGTGACCGGTTGAATGACAAGTCGTGGCACAGGCCTCCGGCCTGTGTGTTTGTTGAATCACAGGCGAGGACGCCTGTGCCACCTAGATTACCTCGCGAAAATCTGGCGGATCACGTCCTCAATCGGCACTTCCTGAATGTCAATGTCGCTTACCGGCAAATCATCCAGCAACGATTTGCAGACGGCGATGACGCGGTCGCGTTTGACCTTGAACTTGATGGAGCCGGCGTTTTTTTCGACGACTTCACCATAGCGCGCCAGATTTTCCGCCGGATAATCGTCCGCCTTTTCGCATTGAATGGTGATGAGTTTGAAGTCGGCAAAACGGTCCACGATTTCGCCGAGCCGGCCATCGAAGAAGATTTTGCCGCGGTCAATGATGATGACGCGGTCGCAAAGCGCCTGGATGTCGGCCATGTAATGGCTCGTGAGCAAAATCGTCGTCTTTTGCCCGGCGTTGTGTCGCTGGATGAATTCACGGACGATCTTTTGGGAAACCACGTCTAGGCCAATGGTCGGTTCGTCGAGAAACAACACCTTGGGCTGGTGCAGCAGCGAGGCAATCAATTCCATCTTCATGCGCTCGCCGAGGGAAAGCTCACGAACACTGATGTTGAGCTTGTCGCGGACGTTGAGCATTTCACCCATTTCGGCGACGGTGCGCTCGAAACGGTCGGCGGGAATGCCGTAGATTTTTGCGTTCAGTTCGAGCGATTCACGCGCGGGCAAATCCCACCAAAGCTGGTTTTTCTGGCCGAGCACGAGCGCGAACTGGCGGCGGTAGCCGTCGGCGCGTTCCCACGGAACGTAACCGAGCACACGGGCCGAGCCGCCGGTGGGATAAAGCAGACCGGCGAGCATCTTGAGCGTGGTGGTTTTGCCCGCGCCGTTGGGGCCGAGAAAACCGACAAGCTCGCCCGGTTCAATCTTGAAGCTGACATCATTGACGGCGACGAGTTGCTCGTATTGGCGGTGAAACAGCCCTTTGATTGCGCCGCCAAACCCCGGCTGCTTTTTGTAGGTGCGAAAGGTCTTGGTGAGACCGCTGACTTCAATGACGGGCATGGGGAGATGGAGTACTGGAGTACTGGAGTATTGAGGTGTTGGAAAATGGTCTGGTCTCGTTTCATCGCCCCATTACTCCATCACTCCATCACTCCAACGGCTCACCGCATGAGTTGCTTTTCCAAATAATGGACGACCTGGCGGACGTTGGCATCCACTTCCATGCGGTCTTTGACGAGGCGGCAGGCGTGCAGCACCGTGCCGTGATCGCGTCCACCGTAGGCTTCGCCGATGGTATTAAGCGAACTTTCAGTCATCTGGCGCGAAAGATACATGGCGATCTGGCGCGGGAAGGCGATGTTTTCCGGGCGGCGCTTGCTGGTCATGTCGGCCAGGCGAATGTCAAAATGTTCCGCGACTTTCTTCTGAATGACTTCGATATTGATGGAAAAACGGCCTTCTTCGTGCAGGATTTCACGCAGCAAGCCTTCGACGACTTCGATGGTGAGTTTCTTGCCTGTGAGGGAGGCGTAGGACGCCACGCGGATGAGCGCGCCTTCCAGCCGGCGGACGTTGGTGCGGATGCGATTGGCCAGGAAATTCATGATGTCGTCCGGCAGCGTCACGCCCATGATCTGCGCCTTCTTTTGGAGAATGGCCAGGCGCATTTCGACATCCGGCGGTTGAAGGTCGGTGACCAGACCCCATTCGAACCGCGAGACGAGGCGGTGTTCGAGGCCCTGAATTTCGCTGGCCGGCCGGTCGCACGTGAGCACGATTTGCTTGTGGGACTCGTGCAGCGCGTTGAAGGTGTGGAAAAATTCCTCCTGAATGCGTTCCTTGCCGGCGAGAAATTGAATGTCGTCAATCAACAGCACGTCGGTCTGCCGGTATTTCTTGCGGAATTTGGCGAGCTGGTTGTTTTGGATTCCGTCAATGTATTCGTTCGTGAATTTCTCGGAGGAAAGGTAGGCGACGCGCGCGCCCTTTTTGTTTCCCGAAACGTGCTGGCCAATGGCGTGAAGCAAATGCGTCTTGCCCAGGCCAACACCGCCGTAAAGAAAAAGCGGGTTGTAGGATTTGCCGGGCGCCTGGGCGACGGCGAGCGCGGCGGCATAGGCAAAATTATTGTTGTTGCCGACGACGAATGATTCAAAGGTGTTTTTTGGATTAAAATGCAGTTCACTATTGGCCGGGCGCTCGTGAGCGGGTTCAGGAGCTTTTTTGACTGGAGCTGGCGCGGATGCGGACGGAGCCGGCACATTTCCCGCGGCAATTTTGAATTTGACCTGTAATTGGCGGCCGGCAGCAGTGGCAAAAGCGTCTTGCAAGAGACTGAGATAATTGTCCTTGAGCCAGACGCCGCTGAATTCATTGGCCGCCTCCAGTGTCACGTTGTTGCCGTCAATCGCACAGGCTCGCAGCGGCGCGAACCACATGTTGTAGGTGTCGTTATTCAGCCTGGAACGGAGATGTTCCCGCGCAGAATTCCAAATTTTTTCAGCTGAAAGTTGCATTTGCACTTTGTCAAAAAGCTCGTTTTTCAAGCGGTTTATTCACCTAGCACCCAACTCAGGGTTGGTCGCTGGTTTCCACCAATGTTCGCCTTGGCAAAGAGCCATGATCCTGAGAAAGCTGACATGCACTTAACTCTACCGCCAAAAGCTTCATTTAACAATCGAAACAACCTGCTTAATTTCAACATCTTACGAAAATCAAGATTCAGACCACCATCATATGTCTGGTAAAAATGATAAGACGCCCCAAACAACTTCAATTAACGTGAGCGTTTTATGCAATTGGAACGAAAGTATCTAGGATAACATATTAACTTTTGTTCACTAGTTATTCACAGGAGGCTAAATCAAGGATTTACTTACTTTCCGTTGCTTTCTGACACGCAATATTTGATTTAGACCGCTTGCTCGCCGGTTTCACCAGTACGAATGCGAACGATGCTCTCGACGGCGCTCACAAAAATTTTTCCATCACCGATCTTGCCCGTCTTGGCCGCTTTGACAATCGCGTCCACTGCGGCCGCGGCCTGTGCATCCGCCAGCACAACCTCAATTTTCACCTTGGGCAGAAAATCCACCGTGTATTCACTGCCGCGATAAATTTCCGTGTGCCCTTTTTGGCGGCCAAACCCTTTTACCTCCGCGACGGTCATGCCCTGGACCCCAAGAGCGGCCAGCGCAGCTTTTACTTCCTCAAGTTTGAACGGTTTGATGATGGCCTCAATTTTTTTCATACCTCGTCCGCGCGTAAATTTTTCTGAACGAATGTTAACAGCCAGACCCATGCTGTAAACAGGAATCTTTGCCGACGCCGGTTTGCGCCCTCCCAAAAACCCGCTGAATCACCGCACCGGAACACGCCGGCCAAACTTTAAGAGTCTTCCGGCAGAATTGGAGCGCTTCCGGTTGGACTAAATTCCCCGGCGTTCTCGGTCATTCTCTGACGGGCGCACATCGAGACCACCACCGGAACGCCGGATTTATCCGGCAGCAACCCGCGCCGGTTGCACACCTGCCGGATGAATCCGGCGTTCCACGCGGACGCGGCATCGTGTATTGGTGGCTGTGTTTGTGCCCTTCTCTGGCTGATGGACCGGGTTTTTCTTCCCCAATTGAGGTGTCTGGCAAATTTCAAACTTCCTGGTAGTGGACTACTTTGGTGGGGCGAGCGCCTGTCGAGCCGTAGCTTGGCGAAGGCTGATCCTCGCGAGCCGGAACTGATGGAATTTGCTGTCAAAAACGGCTCGCCAGTAGTCTCGCCCCACCAATTTAGCTCAAATTGAGCCACGACCAACTCCCTGCGTTCATTGACACCGCTTTTTGCCGCTGTTACCGTTCGCGTTCCGAAAAATGGCGACGGACTACAAAAACACGCTCAACCTGCCGCGCACCGGCTTTCCCATGAAAGCCGATCTCGTTGCGCGGGAACCGGAACGGCTCAAAAAATGGCAGGCAACCGGGCTTTACACAAAAATTCAGGCGGCGCGCGCGAACGCGGAAAAATTTGTCCTCCATGACGGTCCGCCATTTGCCAACGGCGACGTCCACATCGGCACCGCGCTGAACAAAATTCTCAAGGACATCGTCATCAAATACAAAACCCTCCGGGGTTTTAGCGCCCCCTACGTGCCGGGCTGGGATTGCCATGGATTGCCCATCGAATTCAAGGTTTCTCAGGAAATGCGCAAGCAACGTGCTGCCGGCGTCCCGCCGGCAGATCCATCTTCCTCAGGTAGCGCCAGCAATCCGAATGAAATTGGATCTTCCGGCAGGATGCCGGAAGCACCTTCGGAAAACGCCGTCGTGATCCGCAAAACCTGCGAAGCTTACGCCCGCAAATACATTGATATCCAGCGCACGCAATTCAAACGCCTCGGCGTCCTTGGCGACTGGGATAATCCGTATCTAACGCTGAACAAGGAATACGAGGCCGATGAGTTGCGCCTGTTCGCCGACATCGTCGCGCAAGGATTCGTCTATCGCGGCAAAAAGCCGGTTTACTGGAGCATCCCCTGCCGCACCGCGCTCGCTGAAGCCGAGGTCGAATACCAGGACCATGTCAGCCAGAGTATTTTTGTGAAGTTTCCCGTCGTCGGCCAGCCCAACACGTTTGTGCTGATTTGGACGACGACGCCGTGGACGCTGCCCGCCAACCTCGCCGTCGCTTACAACGATAAATTCCAGTACGTCCAGGTCGAAGTCGCGGGTGAAAAATACATTTTGTTTCGCGGTTTGCTGCCCGCCGTTGCGGAAAAATGCGACTGGAGCAATTACAGCGAACAACCGTTCCCAACCGAAAAGCTTGCCGCATTGCAGTTCCAGCATCCGTTCTGCAATCGCACCGGCAAAGCGTATCCCGCCGAATTTGTTACCAGCGACACCGGCACCGGGTTCGTCCACATCGCGCCCGGCCACGGGTTGGAAGACTACGGTCTGGGCAGGAAAGTCGGCCTGCCGATTTACTCGCCTGTGGACGACGACGGTCGCTTCGCGCATACGAGTGATTTGCCGGTCGAGCAACAGATGCCGTCAGAGATGATCGGTAAATCCATCCTCGAAAAACATGGCAAGAGCGACGCGAACGAAGCCGTACTGCATGAACTGCGCGCCCGCCATGCGCTGCTGCATCAGGAGAATTATCATCACAGCTACCCGCATTGCTGGCGCAGCAAGACCCCCGTCATCTTTCGCGCGATGGACCAGTGGTTCATCGAGATTGATCACGTCGTGGCACAGGCCTCCGGCCTGTGTGCTGATGCCCAAAACACAGACCAGAGGTCTGTGCCACAAACCTTCCGCGCTGCCGCGCTTGCCGAAATTGACCGGGTCAAATGGGTGCCGGACTGGGGTGTCAACCGCATCAAAAGCGCAGTACAAACCAGGCCCGACTGGTGCATCTCGCGCCAGCGCACTTGGGGCGTGCCGCTTCCCGCGTTTTACGACGCCAAGGGTGAACCGATTCTCGACGCCCAAATCGTTCGGAATACGGCGGATTTGATCGAAAAACACGGTTCGAACATTTGGTTTGAAAAATCCGCCGCTGAACTTTGGTCGCTCGTGAAACCGAAGAATTGGAAAGGCGCGGAAGCCGTCAACAAATCCAGCGACACGCTGGACGTGTGGATTGATTCCGGGTCGTCGTCGCGCTCCATTTTGATGCGGCGGAAGGAGTTGCAACGTGCTGCCGGCGTCCCGCCGGCAGGTCAAAATATTGGTTCTTCCGACAAGATGTCGGAAGCACGTTGCTGGCAAGCCGACGTGTATTTGGAAGGCTCCGACCAGCATCGCGGCTGGTTCCAATCGTCGTTGCTGCTGTCGCTCGCCGGCAACGGCGTCGCGCCGTTCAAGACCGTGCTCACGAGCGGCTTTGTGGTGGACGCCGACCGCGAGAAAATTTCCAAGAGCAAACAGGCCCAGGGCGGTTACGAGAAACCGCAGACCGCCGAGGCTTACGTGAAAAAACATGGCGCGGACATCGTCCGCCTGTGGGTCGCATCGCAGGATTTCCGCAACGACATCATCGTGAGCGAGGAACGTATCAGCAAAGTCGGCGAGACCTATCGTGTTATTCGCAACGCGTTGCGCTACCAACTCTCAAATCTTTACGACTTCGATCCGGCAAAACACACCGTCACCGACGACAAGCTCACCGGACTCGACCGCTGGATTCTTGGCGAGTTCTCCAAACTCGAGCAGGAAGTCATCAAGGCCTACGACGACTATGAATTTCACGTCGTCTATCAAAAAATCAGCCAGTTCGTGGCCGTGGAGCTGTCCTCGATTTACCACGACGTCATCAAAGACCGGCTTTACACCGATCCGGCCAATTCGCAGCGCCGCCGCTCGACGCAGACCACGCTGCACCGGCTGGTGACCAGCCTCTGCCAGATGCTCGCGCCGATTTTGGCGTTCACAGCGGATGAAGCGTGGGAATTTGTGCCGGGGAAACCGACGGGGTCGGTGCATGAAGCGAACTGGGTTCCGAAGAATTTTGTTTTTCCAGTTGGAGAGCAAATGAGTTGGGGTGTTTTGCTGGGGTTGCGGCAACTGGCATTGCCGGAGTTGGAGAAAGCACGAAAAGTGAAAGACATCGGCAAGGCGTTGGAAGCAAAAGTCATTTTCACGGGCGCGAGTGCGGCTATAATCGGTTCAAACACTGATTCAATTATAATCGTGGAGGCTTTGCGCGAACTGATTAACGTATCCCAACTGGAAATTAAAGGAGTGGTTGGTCTAACTGATCAAGTTTCTGTCACAACAGCCGACGGCCAGAAATGTGAACGCTGCTGGCATTGGGAAACAGATGTCGGCCAGATTGCTGAATATTCGACAATTTGCGGTCGCTGTGTCGAGGCGGTGAAACTATTCAAGGTTTAGTGAAGTAGTTCGTCAGCGCGCGCTTTCTCGTTTTGTTGGGCTTCGAGGCGCTTATGGGTAATTTTATCCTGCTCGTCCCTAAATGCGACGAATTTTTCCCGGCGATTCGGGAGATTGGTAATGACAGTCAACAGGCGGTCCACCCCCACCTTGTCTAATGTGATCGAGCAAATCGAGGGTAGTGAGCTAACAGAAAGCCATGGCGCGTCCGGCATATAGAAAGTGATGAAGGAATTCGATGACTCCTTGGGTCTGCTAAATGTAATTCTCAAATGTTGATTCGTTAAACTCAACATTTCCTTTTCCTCGACACGCAGGTTTTCTTTCACTGCCGTATCTGACCATACAAAATACTTTTGGATCACCTCAGCGACCATCACGACTTCGTTGGTATTTAAGGCAACGCTTCCTAAAGGGCGAGGCAGGCCTTCGAGTGGCGGCATTAAATCACCTGAACCAGATTGTTTATCCTTTTGAGGATCGGGTGCTGGTGGCCAGACGTCATGGGGTTGCATTGTGTCTTCGACGTTTAGAATGAACGGCCTAGTCTCATTCCCATTTACATCAAATTGTATAAATAAGTGCTTCCAGCCCGGTCTCTCGCCTCCAACCAAAAAGTTTTCTTCCGGTTGAATCAGATAACCGGCGGCATCGTGCGTAGGCTGCTCAACTGGAGTTTCGAGTGATGACTTGCGGTTGCATCCAAATTGAGCGAGGCAAAATAGCAAAACCAAACAGGTAAGTGCCGCTTTATCCATGCGAGGACTGAAGCAAAGAGAATTAGATTGGTCGTTCATGATTTACAATTTTGACTTTGCGCCCGGCAAAAATTTTGTCCAGAAAAAATCACACGGGCTGCTGCGTGAGGCCGTGCAGCGAGCCGGCGCGTTGGAGTTCACGCGAAAAAGTCGTCCCAAACAAAGCGCCAGAGGGCTGACGCACTCCATGACGCTTCGCGCATTTCAGAAATCATCGTGCCGCGCGCAGCGTCTTGGACTGTCCACCCTCCGCAGTACTGCTACGGAGGACGGGCGGTGGCCCCCCACCGCTTTTCTCAACGTCACGGCCAACTGCTATTTCAAGCCGTAGCGTTTTTTGACTTCGGCGTGGGTGAGGCGTGGTTTGCCTGCGTCGTGCATGCGGGCTTCGGTCAGATCGAGATAATCGTTCAAATCCTCCAGCTCCTCGCGCAGCGTGGTCAAATGGCGTTTTCGTTTCACAATTTCGACTTTGCGCCCGGTGAAAATTTTGTCCAGAAAAAATCAGACCGGCTGCTGTATTAAAGCGGCAAAGCAATTCAAGGCGTAATCGTGGCACAGACCTCCGGTCTGTGTTTCCCAAAACTACTCACAGGTCGGAGACCTGTGCCACACAATGCAACGAGGTGAAACCGTGGGACAGACCTCTGGTCTGTGTTTCCAACCACTCACAGGCCGGGAGGCCTGTGCCACATTTTCACGCCGGTTGCTGCTGGGTCAGACAATGCAGCGAACCGGAACCGAGCACGAGGTCAACGGCGTGAATGCCGACGACCAGCCGGTCTTTGAACAATTCGCCCAAAACACCCAGGGCAATGCGGTCGTTGGGATCATTGAACGTGGGCACGATGACGCAGGCATTGCTGATGTAAAAATTCGCGTAGCTCGCGGGCAGACGGCGGCCATTAAAATAAAGCGGCGCGGGCATGGGCAGCGGCACGACTTCAGGCTTCGAGCCGTCTTCCAGCCGCAAATCCTTGATGCGCTCCCAATTTTCCGCGAGCGGACGGTGGTTGATGTCTTTCCGGTTGGTTTCCCGGATGAGCACGAGCGTTTTCCGGTTCACAAACCGGCAGATGTCGTCAATGTGCCCGTGGGTGTCATCGCCGTCCGGACCCTTGCGCAGCCAGAACACGTTTTTTACGCCGAGATATTTTTGGAACGTTTCGTTGTATTGCGCCCGCGTCAGGCCGGGATTCCGAACCTGGATTTTGGGATGCAGATAACATTCCTCGGTGGTGAGCAACGTCCCGCGACCGTTGACCTCGATGCCGCCGCCTTCGATGACAAAGTTTTTCCCGTTGAACTGCGCGTCAAACAACGGCTTCTTCAGGAGTTTGGCCGCCGTTTCCGGAATCTTGGTGTCCTTCTGCCAGTCGTCATATTTCGCCCAGGCATTGAAATGAAAATGGACAATGGCGGTTTCGATCCCAACGTGCTGCTGGCATCCTGCCGGCAGAACTGATTTTCTTCTCGTATATTGATCTGCCAGCGGGACGCTGGCAGCACGTTTACGCCGGACAAAAATCGGCCCGCTGTCGCGCATCCAGCCGCGATTGGTCGGATGCACGACAAACTCAACCTGTTTCAAATTACAGCCTGCGCGTTTTAAATAACTGGCGGCAAGTGTTTGCTCGGCTTGATGCCGGACGAGAATCCGCACGATTTCGCCCGGTGAAATCTTCCGGACCATTTCGCCATAAACCCAGCGGACGGCCTCCATCTTGCCCGGCCAATCGGCCTCATGGTGCGGCCAGGCGAGCCAGGTGGCGGCGTGAGGTTTCCACTCCGCCGGCACGGAGTAGCCGAGTCCGGCGGGGGTTGATGTATTCACCGATTGCGGGTTTGCCATAATGTTTGCGCGGAGCATAACGGCTTCACGGCCTTTGGGAAACCCGAAACGAAATCCAGCAATGGGAAAAACAACGTGCGAACTTGGACCGCCAAACCCCTTAACTTTTATCATCGGCTGCTTTGTTCATTTGTTCAAATAAAATATTTGCCGAATATCAAAAATAAATGATGAAAGTTCATCTGCATTGAGCGAGCTTAAAATGGGAACAGCGATTGCTTACAAGCGTATCGCGCTTATGAAAATGAGCTTGCATCAAATCAGGGGTTTGAAGGCCGCGAAAAACACTTTATGGGTGTGTTTGGTGTTTTTTTCGACGGCAGGTGTGGTTGCTCCCCAAATACCTGCCCCGAAACCGTTGATTGTGACCTTGTCTCCGGGCGTGACCGGCGCCGAAATCCAGCAAGCGCTGGATCTCCTGCCTGAGAGTGGCGGGAAAGTGGTGCTGCCACCCGGAACTTTTGAAGTCCGCCAGCCCATTGTGTTGCAGCGTAATCATCAGGCCTTGCGCGGTTCCGGGGATGCGACAGTTCTGCGCCTGGCGGATGGCGCCAATTGCCCGGTGATCATCCTGGGCGAACCAGTCAACAATCCACTTTCAACTGTCAAAGACCTGCGCATCAGTGACCTTTTTATTGACGGAAACCGCTACCACCAGCAACGCGAACTCTGGCGGTTTCTGGGCGAAGGCTCGGAAATCCGCAATAACGGAATCACGGTGCAAAACGTCAGCGATTCGCTGGTGGAACGGGTGACCTGTGCCCGCTGCCGTTCCGGCGGCCTGGTCACCACGCGGGACGTGCGGCGGCTGACCGTGCGGGATTACACTGCGTTTGAAAACGAGTTCGACGGCCTGGCCTGTTATCAAACGACGGATTGCCAGTTCACAGGACTTTATCTCCACAACAATCCCGGTGCCGGCATTTCGCTCGACCTGGCTTTCAATCACAACGTCATCAGTAATGCCGTTCTGATCGCAAACGACTTGGGCATCTTTATGCGTGAGAGCTGCGACAATCAATTCCACAACATTTCCATCCGCGACAGCCACCATTACGGCATCTTCATAACCCACGCCGAGAAACAGACACCTTACGGCTGGCAGCCGGTGCCTTGGACCGAATGCGTGCATAATTCCTTCATCAATTTGACCGCCATCAATTGCGGCAGTGCGGCTTTCTGGGGCGATAACAACATCCGCACCAACAATGTCATCATCGGGGCGCAATTCCATGACAATGTTCAAGGCGGACTTTCGCCGGCCCGGCCGGATTTGGTGACCGTCCGGTAGCCCCGGCTTGGCGGACTGCCGGGATCGCTGCGGATTTTTGTGCCGCTGCATTTCTTGCGGTTTAACACAATTAAAACCCGAACTCCGAAGTTGCCGATGGTGGCGGGGCGGACAAGGCCCTGTCGGAGTGCTCCCGTCCCCGGGCGCAGCAACAGGCTTCGTTCGAGCCGCGAAACATTTCTCAACCACCCGCCCATCGCACCTGGCTGCGGCCGGGACGGCCGCACTCCGCCAACGCAGAAATTCAACTTTGGAGTTCGGATGTGCGCCGGTGAAGCTGGGTGCCATGCGGGTGAGAGTCCCGCCGGTCGAATTGGACTGTTCACGACCGAAAGCTGGGTCAGGGAAGAGGCCGCGAGGCCGAACCCGAAAGCACGATCCAGACTGAA